>Ga0209075_1002062_pt1 | contig 18177 bp, 32 predicted proteins | sample Stecom2011_FD_187523 | JGI IMG/M metagenome (GOLD analysis project Ga0209075, IMG submission 187523) | Agricultural soil microbial communities from Utah to study Nitrogen management - Steer compost 2011 (SPAdes) (version 2) | ecosystem: Environmental > Terrestrial > Soil > Agricultural land...
AAATATTATTCATACTTTAAGGTTAATTAGGGATGTTGCTAGAGAAAGTAAGGTAAGGTTGATCATTAAGTCTTGGAAAATATGTGATAAAGTTGTGATTGATAAGATATTTATTTTAGGTTTTAGAGAATATATCTATAGTAGGAAAGTCTTTAACTTAGTTAAAGAAACATTAACTAAATTTATAAAAAGGCGCAAAAACTTACAAAAAAACAATAAAAGGTAAAAAAAGTTAGGAAAAAACTTGCAAAACGCAATTTCATAGTATATAATTAAAAGGCTTATGTCAAATAGAAGCAGGCATAGATGTGGGAGGTTGCCGACACACCGAGAGCCGTTGTCAGTGTGACGGGTTTTTCCACGGAGCAAGTTTATAAACAATTATAAGCGGAAGGAGAATAATAATGGCAAAAAACGATGTAATCAAAATTAGATTAAAAGCTTATGATCACAGATTAATTGATCAAGCAGCAAAGAAAATTGTTGATAGTGTGGTAAGTACAGGTGCAACAGTTAATGGGCCGGTACCATTACCAACAAAAAAAGAAGTGTTCACAGTTTTAAGATCACCACACGTAAATAAAGATTCACGTGAACAATTTGAAAGAAGAACTCATAAAAGATTAATTCAAATTGTTAATCCAAATCCTAAAACTATTGATACATTAATGCATATTGATTTACCATCAGGTATTGATATTGTACTTAAAAAATAATAAAAAGAAGGAAAGAGGTATATCATGGCCAAAGGAATCTTAGGTAGAAAAATTGGTATGACACAAATTTTCGATGAAAATGGAATGTTAGTGCCAGTTACAGTTGTAGACGTTAGAGATAACGTAGTTTTACAACAAAAGACAGAAGAAATAGACGGTTATGTTGCAACTCAACTCGGGTTTGAAACAAAAAGAGAAAAACTTTCAAACAAACCAGAAAAAGGGCATGCAGCAAAGGCAAACACAGAACCTAAGCGCTTCGTTAGAGAAATTCGTTTCCCAAACTTTGAAAACGAATTAACCAAATTAAGCGTCGGTGATGTAGTAGAGCCAAGTATATTTGAAGCCGGCGATTATGTGGATGTTATTGGAACATCAAAAGGTAAAGGTTTTCAAGGTGTTATAAAGAGACATAACCAAAGAACAGGTCCTCAAACACACGGTTCAAGATTTCACCGTAGACCAGGTTCAATGGGTTCTGTTAAAGGAAACATTAAGGGTAAGAAATTACCAGGACAAATGGGAAATGTTAAAACAACAATTCAAAATTTAAGAATTGTTGCTGTTGACACAGAAAATCAAGTATTGTTAATTAGCGGAAATATTCCTGGACCTAAAAAAGGTTTAGTAGTAATTCAATCCGCGGTTAAGAAAGCAGTTTAAGGAGGAAGAACATGCCAAAGTTAAGTCTTTTAAATCAAGCAGGAGAAAAAGTTGGAAATATTGAACTTTCAGACCATGTTTTTGGTATCACTCCTCATCAACAAGCACTATTTGATGTTGCTACAGCACAAAGAGCTGCACAACGTCAAGGTACAAGTAAAGTAAAGAACCGTTCAGAAGTTAGCGGTGGTGGAAAGAAACCATGGCGTCAAAAAGGAACAGGTCGTGCAAGACAAGGTTCTATTAGATCACCACAATGGCGTGGTGGTGGAGTGGTATTTGGTCCAACTCCAAGAAGTTATAAAGTTAAATTAAACAAAAAAGTTAAAAACTTAGCGTTTAGATCAGCTTTATCATCATTTGTTCAAAATGAAAAATTATTCGTTTTAGACAAATTAGTAATTGAAAATGGAAAAACAAAAGAATTCCAAACAGTTTTAGATAATTTAAAATTAGAAGGAAAAACATTATTTGTTGATAACCAATTAGTTGATGTAAATGTTAGAGCAGGAAGAAATATTCCAACTGTAAACTTTGCAACTTCAAATCATGTTAGTGTATTAGAAATGTTAAATAATAACAATCTAGTAATAACAAAAGAAGCCTTAGAAGCTATTGAGGAGGCATTAAGCAATGAGTAAATTAAATAGATATTACAATATAATCGAATCACCAATTATAACTGAACAAACATTAAACTTAATTGATGATTTTAATAGATATACTTTCAAAGTTGCTATTGATGCTAATAAAATTGAAATTAAAAATGCTGTCGAAGCAATATTTAATGTTAATGTTGTTAAAGTTAATACAAGCTTAGTAAAACCTAAGTTTAAAAGAATGGGACAGCATGAAGGATTTACAGCTGCTTACAAAAAAGCGATTGTAGAATTAGAAGAAGGGCAAACAATTGAAGCCTTTAATGTATAATTTGTGAAAAATATAGGAGGTTTTTAACATGGCGGTTAAAAAATATAAACCAACAACCAATGCTCGTAGAAATATGAGTGGATTAACATTTGAAGAATTAACAACATCTACTCCTGAAAAATCACTACTCGCGCCAATCAAACGCACAGGCGGCCGTAATAATACAGGTAGAACAACTGTAAGACATATCGGTGGTGGAGCTAAGAGAAAATATCGCTTAATCGATTTTAAGAGAGATAAAGATAATATCGAAGGTAGAGTAGCAACAATCGAGTATGATCCAAATAGAAGTGCATTTATTGCATTAATCAATTATGTAGATGGAGAAAAAAGATATATCATTGCACCAAAAGGGTTAAATGTTGGAGACAAGATTTACTCAGGTGTTGATGTAGATATTAAAACAGGTAATGCATTACCATTAAGAAATATTCCAGTTGGGACAGTCGTTCACAACGTAGAATTAAAACCAGGTAAAGGTGGACAACTAGCAAGAAGTGCTGGTGCTTCAGCTCAAATTCTAGGACGCGAAGAAAAATACGTTTTAGTTAGATTACAATCTGGTGAAGTTCGTAAGGTATTAGGAACTTGCCGTGCAACAGTCGGACAAGTAGGAAATGAATCTTGGGAATTAGTAACTATCGGTAAAGCAGGTCGTAAACGTCACTTAGGTGTAAGACCAACTGTTAGAGGGTCAGCAATGAACCCAGTAGACCACCCACACGGTGGTGGTGAAGGTAGAGCGCCTATCGGACGCGTATCACCAATGACACCATGGGGTAAAAAAGCTCGTGGTATTAAGACACGTGATACTAAGAAGGCATCTAACGAATTAATCATTCGTCGCCGTACGAAATAATTAGGAGGAAAACATGGCACGTTCAATTAAAAAAGGACCATTTTGTGACCTACACTTATTAAATAAGGTTAGAGAACAAAATAAAGCAAATGAGAAAAAAGTGATCCAAACGTGGTCACGACGTTCAACGATTTTCCCTGATTTCGTTGGGCACACAGTAGCAGTTCACAACGGAAAAGAACATGTTCCAATTTATATTACAGAAGATATGGTTGGACATAAGTTTGGAGAGTTTGCTCCAACAAGAACTTTCCGTGGACATAGTAAAGAAGATAAAAAGGCTAAATAATAAGGAGGAGAAATTAAATGACAGTTAAAGCAACACATAAAACAGCAAGAATCGCTCCTCGTAAAGCCCGTCTAGTTATCGATTTAATTAGAGGTAAAGATATTAAAGAAGCACAAGCTATTTTAATGTTTACACCAAAAGGAGCATCACCACTAATCTTAAAAGTATTAAATAGTGCGGTGGCAAATGCTGAACATAATAATGGAATGGATAGAGAAAATCTCTATGTTAAAGAGGCATACGTGAGTGAAGGTATCACAATGAAAAGAATGTTACCAAGAGCTCAAGGTAGAGCAGATGTGATTTCAAAGAGAACCAGCCATATTACAGTAGTAGTGGCTGAAAGAGAAACGGATGGTGAATAAGCATGGGACAAAAAGTTAATCCAATAGGACTAAGAGTTGGTGTAATTAGAGATTGGGATTCAAAATGGTATGCTGATCCTAAATTAGTACCAGCGCTTGTTAAAGAAGATGCACAAATTCGTAACTTTTTAAACAAAAAGTATGCTAACGCTGCAGTTTCTCATATTGAAATTGAAAGAATTAAAGGTGCAAAAGGTAAAGACCGCGTTAAAATTACACTTCACTCAGCTAAGCCTGGGGTTGTAATTGGTCGTGAAGCTGCAATCTTAAAAGAAACAATTGCTAGTTTAGAAAAATTAACTAAAAAAGAAGTTGTATTAAATGTTGTTGAAGTAAGAAGACCAGAAGTGGTTGCAACTTTAGTAGCACAAAGTATTGCAGAGCAATTAGAAAATCGTGCATCATTTAGAAGAGCACAAAAAATTGCAATTCAAAGAGCATTAAGAGCAGGAGCTAAAGGTGTTAGAACACAAGTTTCAGGTCGTTTAGGCGGTGCTGAAATGGCTCGTACAGAAGGATATTCTGAAGGACAAGTTCCTCTACATACAATTAGAGCCGATGTTGAGTTTGCAACAGCTGAAGCATACACAACATATGGTATCTTAGGTGTTAAAGTATGGATTTATCATGGGGAAATTTTGCCAGGAGATAATCATGAAGAATTAAGAAAAGAAAGACAAAGCGCACCAGCACAAAGTGGTAGAAGACGTCCTCGTAGAAGAAAAAATAACGAAGCTAAAGGAGGGAACTAATTATGTTAATGCCAAAAAGAACTAAGTTCCGTCGTCCTCATAGAGTTAGCTATGAAGGAAAAGCGAAAGGTAAAAATAAAATTGTTAATGGTGACTATGCGTTAGTTGCCTTAGAAGGTGCATGGATTACAAATAGACAAATTGAGGCAGCTCGTATTGCTATGACAAGAAACATGCGTCGTGCAGGTAAAGTGTGGATTAATATATTCCCACATATGTCATTAACTAAAAAACCACTTGAAGTACGTATGGGTTCCGGTAAAGGATCACCAGATTCATGGGTTGCAGTAGTTAAAGAAGGTAAAATTATGTTTGAAGTTGGACAAGTTTCAGAAGAAATTGCAAAAGAAGCATTAAGACTTGCCTCACATAAGTTACCAATTAAAACTAAAATTGTTAAAAGAGGTGAGCAAGAATGAAAGCAAATGATATTAGAAAATTAACTAATCAAGAATTAGAAGTTAGAATAACAGAATTAAAAGAAGAGTTATTCAATTTACGCTTTCAACTTGCAGTTGGCCAATTAGAAAATACAGCTAGAATTAAAACCGTTAAAAGAACAATCGCTCAAATGTTAACTATTATGAGCGAACGAGTTGAATAAATAAAGGAGGAATAAGGTATGGAACGCAATAAAAGAAAAGTTTATACAGGATTAGTAACATCTGATAAAAGAGATAAAACAATTACAGTCGAAATTACTAGTTACCGCAAAGCGCCTTTATATGGAAAACTCGTAAAGGTAAGTAAAAAAATCCATGTTCATGATGAAAATAATGAAGCTGGTATTGGTGATCGCGTAAGAGTAATGGAAACTCGTGCATTGTCAAAACAAAAGAGATTTCGTTTAGTAGAAATATTAGAAAAATCAAAATTAGCGTAAGGAGGAACTATCAATGATACAAAAAGAATCACGTGTATTAGTCGCTGACAATAGCGGCGCTAGAGAAATACAAGTTATTAATGTTCTTGGTGGTACAGGTCGTCGTTACGCTAACATCGGTGATGTTGTAACAGCAGCTGTTAAAAAATCAACACCAACAGGAGCAGTTAAAAAGGGAGAAGTTGTAAGAGCGGTTATCGTCCGTACAAAACACGGCGTTCGTCGTAAAGATGGAACAATTATTAAGTTCGACCAAAATGCAGCAGTTATCCTAAGAGAAGATATGAACCCACGTGGAACAAGAATCTTTGGTCCAGTGGCAAGAGAGCTAAGAGAGAAAAACTTTATGAGAATTTTATCTTTAGCTCCGGAAGTATTATAAGGAGGTCGCAGCTATGATTATTAAAACTGGTGATAAAGTAGCAGTTATCGCAGGCGGCGATCAATTTGTTACTGATAAAAAAGGAAATAAATTAAGAAAAACTGGAACAGTTTTAAAAGTATTTCCAAAAACAAATAGAGTTATTGTTGAAGGTGTTAACTTAGTTAAAAAACATCAACGTCCAACTCAATCAAATGAAGATGGTGGGATTATTGAAGTGGAAGCACCAATTGATGCATCAAATGTCGCATTAATTGATCCATCAACAAACCAACCAACAAGAGTTAGAATCCAAACAGAAGTTGATTCTAAAGGTAAGACTAGAAAAATACGTGTCGCAGTTAAAACTGGAACACCAATTGATAAATAAGGAGTTTGATTAATAATGAGTAGATTAAGAGTACAATTTAATGACGTTGTCAAACCCGAACTAATGAAAGAATTCAACTACAAAAGTGTAATGCAAGTTCCACGTTTAGAAAAAATTGTTGTAAACATGGGAGTTGGCGAAGCAATTGGTAATTCAAGATTTTTAGATGATGCTGTAAATGAACTTAGAATTTTAACTGGACAACAACCAGTTATTACAAAAGCTAAAAAATCAGTATCTAACTTTAAATTAAGAGAAGGTATGCCAATTGGAGCGAAAGTAACTTTAAGAGGAGAAAAAATGTATCACTTCTTTGATAAGTTAGTTTCAGTAGCATTACCACGTGTTCGTGACTTCAGAGGTGTTTCAAATAATGCGTTTGATGGTCGTGGAAACTATACATTAGGAATTAAAGAACAAATTATATTCCCAGAAATTAGTTTAGATAAGGTTAACAGAGTTCGTGGGATGGACATAGTTATTGTAACAACGGCAGAAACTGATCAAGAAGCACATGCTTTATTAAATCATTTAGGCATGCCGTTTAGAAAGTAGGGAAGTATTTATGGCAAAGAAATCAAAAATAGTAAAAAATGAAAAACGTAAAGAAGTTGTTGAACGTTATCGTGAAAAAAGAGCTGCCTTAATTGCTGCAGGTGATTATGAGGCTCTACAAAAATTGCCACGTGATGCTTCACCAACTAGAGTAAGAAATCGTGATTCTATCGATGGTAGACCTCGCGGTTATGTAGGAAAATTTGGTTTATCACGTGTTAAATTTCGTGAATTAGCGCATAAAGGTGAATTGCCAGGCGTTAAAAAATCAAGCTGGTAATAAGGAGGAAGAATTATGGTTATGACTGATCCAATTGCAGATTTACTAACAAGAATCAGAAACGCTAATCACATGCGTCATGAGACAGTCGAAATTCCTGCTTCAAAAGTAAAGGCAGCTATCTTAGATGTTTTAAAAGAAGAAGGATTTATCGTTGACTACAAATTAGTAAATGCTGGAGTAGCAAACAACTTAGTAGTAAAATTAAAGTATACAGACACAAATGAACGTGTTATTAAAGGATTAAAAAGGATATCGAAACCAGGTCTTCGCGTTTATGCTAAAGTGGAAGAATTACCACGTGTATTAAACGGATTAGGTGTTGCAATTATTTCAACATCAAATGGTGTAATGACAGACAAAGCAGCAAGATTAGCCAACATCGGTGGCGAAGTCTTAGCTTATATTTGGTAATAAAGGAGGAAATTATGAGTCGTATAGGTAATAAAGTGATTCAAGTTCCTGCTGGAGTTACTGTTAATGTAAGTGAAACAAACTTTGTTACAGTTAAAGGACCAAAAGGAGAACTTGAGTTCCAATTTAATGAAATGTTAGATATTAAACACGAAGGAAATGAAATTTCAATTTCACGTCCAAACAATGAAATTTTTACTCGTAAAATTCATGGTACAACAAGATCATTACTTGCAAACATGGTTGAAGGTGTAAATGAAGGTTATAGTAAAAAATTAGAAATTCACGGTGTTGGTTACCGTGCTAACTTAGAGGGTAAGAATTTAAACTTAAGTTTAGGATTCTCACACCCAGTTATTTTAGAAATTCCTGAAGGTATTACAGTAGAAGTACCTAAAAACACTGAAATTACAGTGTCAGGATTTGACAAGCAAGCTGTAGGTGAGTTTGCAGCTAAGATTAGAAGCTATCGTAAGCCAGAGCCTTACCTTGGAAAAGGTATTCGTTATGTTGATGAATATGTTCCACGTAAAGCCGGTAAAACAGCTAAGTAGGAGGGAAAGTAAATGATTAAAAAACAATCAAAAAATATCCAAAGACGTAAACGTCATTTCCGTGTCCGTAAAATTGTTAAAGGTACTGCTGAACGTCCAAGATTATCAGTATACCGTTCAAACAAAGCACTTTACGTACAACTAATTGACGATGTTGCTCAAACAACTCTACTTAGTGCACGCAGCCAAGAGTTAGGATTAACATCAGTTAATATCGAAACAGCAAAAGCTTTAGGTAAGTTAGTTGGCGAAAAAGCAGCTAAAGCTGGTATTACAAGCGTAGTATTTGACCGTAGTGGATATTTATATCACGGAAGAATTAAAGCACTAGCTGAGGCAGCTCGTGAAGCTGGCCTACAATTTTAGGAAGGAGAATATATATAATGGCAAACAATAAAAGATTCGATCAAGAAGAACAAAAAAATCCTTTTGAAGAACGTGTAGTTGCAATTAATCGTGTAACTAAAGTTGTAAAAGGTGGACGTCGTTTTAAATTCTCTGCACTTGTTATTGTAGGTAATAAAGCGGGTCAAGTAGGATTTGGTACAGGAAAAGCGCAAGAAGTTCCTGATGCAATTAAAAAAGCAATTGAAAATGCTAAAGATAATTTAATTACAGTTCCTTTAGTAGGAACTACAATTCCACACGAAGTTGTTGGAAACTTTGGAGCCGGAAAAGTATTTTTCCGTCCAGCATCTGAAGGTACTGGTATCGTTGCTGGTGGTGCTGTTCGTCAAATTTTTGAACTAGCAGGTATTACAGACGTACTTTCAAAATCATTAGGATCAAGAACACCAATTAACATGGTTAGAGCAACATTTGCAGGTCTTGAAGAATTAAGAACAATTGAAGATGTAGCTAGACTTCGTGGTCTTTCAGTATCGGAGATAAGATAATATGAAAGTAAAAATCACATTAAAAAGAAGTTTAATTGGAAGAAAATTTGATCAAGTAAGAACAGCAAATGCACTTGGACTTAGAAAAGTTAACCAAGTTGTTGAACACGAAATGAATGATTCTATTGCCGGAATGATTAATAAAATTAGTCATTTAGTTGTAGTAGAAGAGTTATAAGGAGGGGACATTTATGTTACATAATTTAAAACCAGTAGAAGGTGCAAGAAAAGAACGTAAACGTCTCGGCCGAGGTATCTCTAGCGGTACAGGTAAAACAGCCGGTAAAGGTCATAAAGGCCAAAAGGCACGTTCAGGTAATCAACCAAGACCAGGCTTTGAAGGTGGACAAATTCCATTTTTCCAAAGAATTCCAAAGCGTGGATTTAATAACGTTAACCGTAAAGAATACACAGTTGTTAATTTAAGCGATTTGAATGTATTTGAAGAAGGTGAGACTGTAACACCAGAAACTTTATTAGCAAAAGGTGTTATATCAAAAGTTTTATCAGGGGTAAAAGTTTTAGCTAACGGAACACTTGATAAAAAATTAACCGTTCAAGCACATAAGTTTTCAAAAGCTGCACAAGAAGCTATTGAAAAAAGTGGTGGAACAGTAGAGGTAATTTAAAATGATAAGACGTCTAGCAACAGTATTAAGTAATAAAAAAGTAATGATTAGATTAGCCATTACATTAGCTTTATTATTAGTGTTTAGATTTGTCAGTCACATTCCGATTCCTCTATTTAACTCAGAATCTATTAGTGCACTAATAAATCAAGAAGGTAGTTTCTTTGCGATTATTAATAACTTTACCGGTGGAGCTTTAGGAAGATTTTCCGTCTTAGCACTTGGTATATCACCATATATTACAGCATCAATTGTTATGCAGTTATTACAAATGGTATTACCATCTGTTAAAGAGTGGGCCGAACAAGGTGAAGAAGGTAAACAAAAGGTTAACCGTATTACAAGAATTTTAGCTATTGTCTTAGCATTTATCCAAGGTTTAGCTTTAATTATTGGTACAGATAATAACGGAAGTATTTTTGTTCCAAGTATTGTTAGCCCAAGTCCATTTTTATATATTTATATGGCACTAATAGTCGCAGCAGGTACTGCATTTACAATTTGGCTTGCAGACCTTATTACAAAATATGGCGTTGGTAATGGAACATCATTACTAATTGCTATTGGTATTACATCATCAATGCCAGCAATGTTTACATCACTTGGACAAACATACTTAGGTGATAATTTAACTGTTGGAAATGGATTAATCTTTGCATCAGTTATATTAATTTATTTAGCAATATTATTAGGTGTTGTTTATTTACAAATTGCAACAAGAAAAATTCCTATTCAATATGCTAATCGTCCAAGCGCACGTGTTGGTAAAAATGAATCAAATATACCAATTAAATTAAATAGTGCGGGAGTTATTCCAGTAATTTTCGCATCAACAATTATGACAATCCCGTTAACATTTGCACAATTATTTAGTTCAAATGTAAATGATGGCGGTTGGCTCGTCCAAATCTTTTCATCTGAAAAGCCAATTGGTTTTGTAATTTATGTATTCTTAATAGTAGTATTTTCATTCTTCTATTCATTTATGCAAATAGATCCTGAAAAGATTGCTGATAATTTATCAAAATCAAATGCTTATATTAAAGGTGTAAGACCGGGCGAAGATACAAAAAATTATATTGCAAGAGTATTATTTAAAGTAACTATTATTGGAACAATCTATTTAGTATTATTAGCAATTATTCCGATTATTGCAGTTATTGCAGGTTTACCATCATCAATTACATTAGGTGGTACCGGGTTACTAATTATTGTTGGTGTTGCAACTGAAACAACGCAACAAGTAGAAACAGACGCTGAACAAACAACATATGGCGGAATATTTAATTAAGGCGGTAATTGAATGCGAATTATAATAATGGGACCTCCTGGCGTAGGCAAAGGAACCCAAGCAACAAAGTTACAATCACAATTTAAAATTCCACACATTTCAACAGGTGACATCTTCCGAACAATTTTACGTTCGGAAGGTGATATCGCCGACGAAGTTAGAAAATATTTAGATGAAGGATTGTTAGTTCCTGATGAATTAACTAATCGTGTTGTTGAAACTAGATTTGAACAAGGCGATGATATTACTAAAGGATTTATTTTTGATGGTTACCCAAGAAATGTTGACCAAGCTGAAGCATTTAGTAAGTATTTAAAGGAAAACAATTATAAGTTAGATATTGTTATTAACTTTGAAGCAAAAGATGAAGTTATTGTTGAAAGATTAAGTGGAAGAAGAGTTTGTCCTAAATGTGGTGAGACATATCATTTGGAAACAAAAAAACCTAAAGTTGATATGATTTGTGATAATGATCAAACAGAGTTAATCCAAAGAGAAGATGACAAACCTGAAACAATTTTAAAACGATTAGCTGTCTATCATGAACAAACAAAACCATTAATTAATTATTACGAAAAATTAGGGTTGTTAAAAACAGTTGATGGAACAGGCACAATAGAAGAAACTTATGAAACAATACTTAAAGTACTTGAGGCGTTATAATGATTATTATTAAAACACCAAGAGAAATAGAAATAATGAAAGAGGCTGGCGATATTTTAGCCCAGACTCATGAGCTTATAAAAGAGCATATAAAACCAGGTATAACAACAGCGAAACTTGACAAACTAGCAGAAGAGTTTATTACTAGTAAAGGAGCTATTCCATCCTTTAAAGGATATAACGGATTTAAAGGCTCCATATGTACATCAATTAACGAAGTTGTTGTTCACGGTATTCCATCAAAAAAAGCAGTCTTAAAAAATGGTGATATTATTAGTATTGACATTGGTGTATACTATAAAGGATATCATGCAGATGCTGCTATTACTCATCCCGTTGGGAATATAAATGATAAAGTTAAACAGTTATTAAAAGTAACGGAAGAAGCATTGTATGAAGGGTTAAAAGAAGCAAAACCTGGCAATCACTTATCAAACATATCACATCGGATTGAACAATTTATTAAACCACATGGTTATGGAATTGTTGAAGAATTTACTGGTCATGGTATCGGTAAAGACTTACACGAAGATCCTTATGTACCAAACTTTGGTGAACCAAATCAAGGGCCAATTTTAAAAGAAGGTATGACATTTTGTGTTGAACCAATGGTAAACATGGGAACTAAGGAAGTAAAAATTTTGAGGGACAATTGGACAACAGTAACAATTGATCGTAAGTACAGTGCCCACTTTGAGCATACAATTGCTATTACAAAAGATGGGTATGAAATTATAACTAAAAAAAGGAGCTAGTAAATGGCAAAAGAAGAATTAATTGAAGTTCAAGGTAAAGTAATTGAAGTTAAACCTAATGCAATTTTTAAAGTAGAATTAGAAAATGGGCACGTTGTAGATGCTCATATATCTGGTAAAATCCGTATGTTTAAAATACGCATTTTACCTGGTGATAATGTAACAGTAGAATTATCACCATATGACTTATCGCGCGGTCGTATTACTTACCGCCGCAAATAAAGGAGGCATACATAATGAAAGTAAGATCATCCGTAAAGAAACGTAGTGAAGATGACATCATTGTCCGCAGAAAAGGACGCGTTTATGTTATCAATAAAAAGAATAGAAGACATAACCAAAGACAAGGTTAATAGGAGGAAATATGGCTAGAATAGCAGGAATAGATATTCCACGCGATAAACGTGTGGTAATTTCGTTAACATATATTTATGGTATTGGAAAACCAACTGCGCAACAAGTATTAAAAGATGCTGGCGTAAGTGAAGATATTAGAGTTAAAGATTTAACTGAAGACCAATTAAATAACATTCGTCAAGAAGTAAGCAAAATTCGCTTAATTGAAGGTGAATTACGTCGTGAAGTTCAAATGAACGTCCGTCGTTTAATGGATATTGGTTCATATAGAGGTATTCGCCATCGTCGTGGATTACCTGTTAGAGGACAAAATACGAGAAACAATGCACATACCGTTCGTGGTAGAAGAGCAAGTGCATCACGTAGAAAGAAATAAGGAGGAATAAAATATGTCACGTAGAAGAAAAACGACAAAACGTCGTGTAAGAAAAAATATTCCCCTCGGTATTGCACATATACATACAACATTTAATAACACAATTGTGACCATTACTGATTTAGAAGGTAATGCAGTATCGTGGTGTTCAGCGGGGGCTTTAGGAATTAAAGGTTCACGTAAATCAACACCATTTGCAGCACAAATGTCAGCTGAAACTGCAGCAAAATCAGCAATTGAAAGTGGAATGCAAAAAGTTGAAGTAAATGTTAAAGGTCCTGGTCCAGGTCGTGAAGCAGCAATTAGATCACTTCAAGCGGCAGGATTAGAGATTACTGCAATTAAGGATGTAACACCATTACCACATAACGGATGTAGACCACCAAAACGTCCACGTGGATAGAAAATAGGAAGGGGTAACTTATGATAGAATTAAAGTTTGAGAAGCCCAAAGTAGACGTTAAAATACATGATGATTACAATGTTGACTACTCAATCAAACCATTATCAAGAGGCTTTGGAATTACTTTAGGTAACACCTTAAGAAGAGTTTTATTATCTTCTGTTCCAGGTGCAGCAATTGTTAATGTTAAAATTGATGGGGTTCAACATGAATATTCAACAATTGAAGGCGTTTATGAAGACGTTATGGGAATTGTTTTAAATTTAAAACAAATTGTTGTTAACGTCGATTCAAATGAGCCAAATTTCGAACAAAAATTGGAATTATATGTTGAAGGTCCAACGACTGTTACAGCAAAAGATTTCAATAAAGTTACTGGCGTTAACATTGTTAACCCAGATCAAGTTATCGCAACCATTACAGGCGATGTAGCACTTCAAATGGAGGTTACAGTTCGTCGTGGTATTGGTTATGTTAGTGCTGAAGAAAATAAAATCTTTAGTAATAACCAAATTGGAATTATTCCAATTGATTCATTATACTCACCAGTAAAAAGGGTTTCTTATAAAGTAGATAAAATCCGTGGTGATGATGATGCATTAACTCTAAGCATTGAAACAGATGGTTCAATTAAAGGACACGAAGTTCTACCAATCGCTTCAAAAATCTTAACAGATTACTTAGAAGCAATTGTTGAAATTAGTGATGAAGCAATTAATGCAGACTTCATTAAAGAAGAAGAAAAAGAACCAGTAAATGAAAAACTTGAGATGAGCATCGATAAACTTGATTTAACAGTTCGTCTATATAACAGTTTAAAAAGAGCTGGTATTACAACAGTTGCACAAATTGTTGAAAAACCAGAAGAAGAGATTATGCGTTTAAGAAGTTTAGGTCGTAAGTCGTTTAAAGAATTAAAAGATAAACTTGCAGAACATAACTTAACATTCGCTAACTCAGTTATTAGAGAAAATATAAACAAATCCACTGAGGAAGAAGAGGAGTAAACTATGTCATATAGAAAATTAGGAAGAAATAGTAGCCAAAGAAAAGCTTTACTTCGCGACTTAGTGACAGACATAATAATCTATGAAAGAATAACAACAACTGAAGCAAAAGCTAAAGAACTAAAAAAAATAGCTGATAAAATGATTACATTAGCTAAAGATGGTTCATTAAATGCAAGAAGAAAAGCAGCAGAACTTGTTCGCTTTGAGCCAGTTGATGGTGAAGATATTAATGCAATTCAAAAACTGTTTGATATCTTAGGACCACGTTATGAAGACCGCACTGGTGGATATACTAGAATTATTAAAACTGTTCCACGTCGTGGCGATGGAGCTGCAATGGCAATTATTGAGTTTGTTTAATCAAAACTTTTAAAAACATAAAAGACTTATTTATCATATTTTGATAAATAGGTCTTTTTTTATTGATAACACTTTCATTGAAAAGAGCCTTCAAATCTAAATTAAACTTTGTTATAATATCTTTGTATTGAAGATATCGTATAATTAGTCTAATAAGGTGACTAAGTCTCTACCACAAGACCGTAAAACTTGTGACTACGATTGAAAACCTTTTTTATTGTTTTCGTTGTAGTTAAACATTTCCCACAAAATGTTTAATAAGTCGTAAATGATATCTGCAATATAAAATAATAAAAAAGGAGAGAAGTATGCTTACAAAAATTAGAAGTTTTTTTAAGTTTGAAGAAAGACAAACAAATTTTAGTAAAGAATCAATAGGTGGCTTAGTAACATTTCTTGCTATGTCATATATTTTAGTAGTTAACCCTGGTATTGCATCAGGAAAATTTAGTGGACAAGAAGCATTTGGTATTCCATATGGAGGAGTCTTTTTTGCTACCGCAGCCGGTGCTTTTTTAGCAACTTTATTAATGGCTTTTTTAGCCAATCTACCAATAGCCTTAGCTCCAGGAATGGGTGTTAATGCTTTTTTTATTGGTACTATAGTTGGTGTTCATGGTTATACTTGGCAAGAAGCTCTTGCTTTAAGCTTTGTTGGGGGATTAATCTTTTTAATTATCTCACTAACGGGTTTAAGAAGAATGTTAGTAGATGCAATACCAAATGGCCTTAAAGCATCAATTGGAGCGGGTATTGGCTTTTTTATTGCCATGGTAGGATTAAGATTAGGTGGTATTTTTGATATTGATCCAGTCATAGTTGGAGGGGACTATGTTGGCAGCAATTTTTCATTTATATTAGGGGATTTTAGCAATCCGGTAGTACTACTTTCTATGTTTAGTATTTTATTAATAATAGGACTTCATTCATCTAAATCAAAATTATCAAACTTTTCATTTATTATATCAATTTTAACTACAGCAATAGTTGGTCTTATTTTAGGAGCTTTAGGTGTTTCAAATATGCCAGAACTTGGAACATTTGATTATAGTCCGCTTGCTGATATTAAAGATGTTGTCTTTGTAGGATTTTTTAATGGTTTACAAACTGCATTCACATCACAAAGTGTTCTAACAGCTTTAGTTTTAATTTATGCACTCTTATTTGTGGATATCTTTGATACAACCGGAACGTTAGTTGCTGTTGGTAAAGCTGCAAATTTAGAAGATGAAGAAGGTAATATTGAAAATATTGATAAAGCGATGATGGTTGATGCTGTTGGGACACTAGTTTCATCAACCCTTGGTACTCCTGAAATTACTTCATATGTTGAATCGGCAACTGGAGTTCAAGCAGGGGCTAGAACAGGTTTTTCTAACCTTATTGTTGCATTATTGTTTTTAGTTTCAATTGCCCTATTTCCAGTCTTTCAAATCTTTACCCATTCATCAGTTACAGTTGGTGCTTTAGTACTTGTGGGAGTATTAATGGCACAACAATTAAAAGAAATTAATTGGAGCAATTTATCCGAGGCAATCCCTGCTTTTATTACAATTGCTTTTATGATTATTACTGGATCAATTGCTGATGGAATTGCATTTGGCTTTATAACTTATGTTTTAGTTGAAGTAGTAAGAGGTAATTATAAAAAGGTTCATCCAATTATTTATGCATCATCAATACTATTTATTTTATATGTATTTGTAAATGCGCTACTAATATAATTAATATCAATATATAAATTAAAATGGAATGTCTTTTTGACATTCCATTTTTTATTATTAATATTAAAGTTTAAAAAGCGTTTATTTCTTTTTAAACTTTTTATCTAAAAATTGTAGCAGTAAGTTTAAAAGAATTCCTCCAAATGCTGCAACTCCGATTGCTGGTAGGATAAAGTTATCTGTAACTCTAATTTCACTCACACCAAGTCCAACAATAGCAATAAAGGCCATAACAGCAATTACCTTTGGATCAAAGACATTAATTTTCTTTTCAATCATTAAAGCTATTCCTTGAACAGCGATTGCCCCAAAAAGATATAATGAAACTCCTTGAATAACTGGTGTTGTAAGTAGAAGACTTAAGTTGCCCACATTAGTAACTTCTAAAATAATACCAACAACAATTGCAATTACTCCAGTTATTAAGAAAACATAACTTGAAAAGTTTCTCGTAATTACTGATGCTGAAATGTTTTCCCCATAATTAGTTCCGGCAGGTCCTCCCATAATAACAGCAACAATATCAGCAGAACCATCACCGATTAAGTTTTCAGGAAGTAGTTTTCTAATCTTATAATCTTTATTTTTATTCATTCTTACTGATAACTCATTAACATATAAATCAAGTTGATTAACATGTGCTGCTGATTCGGGGATTGTGGCAAATGCAATTGGAAAGATTGCTAAAATACTTACTATAATTAAAGTGGAGTTATTAAATGCTTTTGGTATTGTATGCCATGGCATAACATCTAATAGTGGCACAACACTACTATTTTTTATATTATTAAAATATACTTCATAACCGCCACTTGAAGGAGATAAAGGAATCCATATTAAGTATGAGAATATAACTCCTACTAATAATCCAAGTAAAATTGGTATTTGACTTATAAAACCTTTCTTTAAAACAACTGTTAAAATTGATACTGTTAGAAAGGTTATAATTGCTATTAAAACTGAATACCAATCTGTACCGTTAAATAAACTACTATTTGGTGTTAATATATTGTTCATTGTTGATTCTGCAAGTGATAAACCAATTATCATTGCAATCATTCCGGTAATATGACCTGGAAGAATCTCATCAATCTTTTTAACTCCAAATTTTTTAATTAATAAACCTGCGCCAATTGACATTAATCCTGAGATAATTGATGCTATTAAGATTGCTCCTAATACTTCAATATTATCTGTTATACCATTACTAATAGCATATGTGACAACAATTGCAACCGCAGGTATATAGGAAAAACTAGAACCATAATATAATGGAATTTTAAACTTTGTAATAAATAAAAATGATATTGTTGCAAATCCACTAGCAATCACTGCTGCTGGGATACTATACATCATAATTCCATTACCATTCATAATGATAGCTGCTAGTATTGTAGCAGGTAACATTACTAAAAACTGCTGTAAGGCAAAAATAATTGCCTTCCCAAATTTTGGTCTATCATCAGGTAGATAGCCATATGTTATGCTTTTTTGTTCCATGCGAACCCTCCTTATATTTGTATAGGTGCAAGAAAAAAGGACACAGTAGTGTCCTTTAAAGGCAGCATAAAAATTGGATCTGTTTGCCTTGCAACATTCACAGATGTTACTTAAAGGACCTATACTAGAAATGATTATAACATAAATATTTTAAAATGTGGAAAAAAGAATGTAAATAATGTAAAATATAAATGGTGATAA
>Ga0209075_1002063_pt1 | contig 18175 bp, 14 predicted proteins | sample Stecom2011_FD_187523 | JGI IMG/M metagenome (GOLD analysis project Ga0209075, IMG submission 187523) | Agricultural soil microbial communities from Utah to study Nitrogen management - Steer compost 2011 (SPAdes) (version 2) | ecosystem: Environmental > Terrestrial > Soil > Agricultural land...
GAGATCCGGGACCAGATCCATGCGCAGATCTGCGAACGGGGACTGGATCCGGCCAGAGGCGCCTTCAAGCGCAGTTACGAGGATGCCGAGCCGGACGCCAGCGTGCTGATGATTCCCCTGCTGGGCTTTCTGCCGGCGGAGGACCCCAGAGTCAGGGCAACCCTGCGCTGGATCGAGCAGGACCTGCTGCGCGACGGGCTGGTCTACCGCTTCCCGCCGCACCTGGGTGCCGCCGGCTGGGAGGGCGCCTTCCTCGCCTGCTCGTTCTGGATGGTGGATAACCTGATCATGTCCGGCCAGCAGCAGAAGGCCGAAACCCTGTTCCACCGCCTGCTCGCCCTGCGCAACGATGTCGGCCTGCTGGCCGAGGAATACCATCCGGACCATGGCCTGCTGGGCAACTTCCCCCAGGCCCTGTCACACCTGGCCCTGGTCAAGACCGCCTACCTGCTGCAGGCCTGCGAACAGGCCCATCATGGCGGTCAACCCGAGCGGCATTCCTACCGCCCGGTGGACTGATCACAGCCCGCTGGGCCAGGTGGCTCCCAGCTCGCCGCTGGCCGGGGTGCGCTCGATCAGCGGCTCGATGCCATGGGTACGCTGGAAGTGCAGCAGGAAATCGAATTGCTGCGGCAGGCGGCTGGAAAGGTAATGGCTCTCGCGCTCGCTCTCCGGGCGATACACCACGCCGACGGAGCGCTGGACGCGGGGCTCGCCAAGTTGCTCCGCCAGCGTCCCGTTGCGCAGATCCAGCAGGAAGGCCTCCTGCGGCACCTGCTGGAACAGGGCTTCATGGCTGCCCGGCAGTGGCGGATTGAGCGCCATGGTCTCGGCCGGGCCATCCCAGTGCGCCGCCGCCGTGACCTCACCGCTGGCGGTACTGAAGCCGACCAGCAGTGCCTTGTCCCCGTAGACCTGCCGGGCCATCTGGCCGAGACTGGCCTCGCGGCGCTCGACCATGCCGGTCGCCTCCGCGTTGCCGACATGGGAATTGTGCGCCCATACCACCAGAGCCGCGGGCTCGCCGAGCTGATGGGACAGATGATCACGCAGGGCCTGCAGAGTCTCGAACATGTGGTTCTCCCGCAGGTTCCAGGAGCCGGGGCGACCGCGGAACATGGCCCGGTAGTATTCTCCGGCGTTGCGTACCAGACGGGCGTTCTGCTCCACATGAAAGCGGTGTTCGTCGGCCAGCAGACCGAGCCCTTCCAGCCGCTGCAGGGCGCGGGTCTGCATGTCCTGCAGCTGTTCGGCCAGGGCCTGTTCGCAGGACCGGCTGAACCCCGAGTCCGCCTTCTGCCCATACAGCTGCGGATCCTGCAGGAAGTGATCCATGCACGAGTAGCGCTCCCGCGCGCGCACCGCTGCCGGCGGGTCGACCCGCTCCAGATAGGTGATCACTGCGCGGATGGAGCTGCGCAGGCTGTACAGATCCAGCCCGTAGAAGCCGACCGGTCGCAGACCCGCATCAGCCCGAGCCGGGGTGCGGTTGAACCGCGCCAGCCAGCGGACGAACTCCAGCACCTCGCGGTTGGCCCACAGCCAGGCGGGAAAGCGTTCGAAGGCGGCCAGCACCTGCTGTTCCGGCTGGTCGGGTTGCAGATTCCAGACATGACGATTGATCGCAAAGGCGTCCGGCCAATCGGCCTCCACCGCCACACCGGCAAATCCCAGTTCACTGATCAGGCGGCGGGTCAGACGCTCCCGCGCCCGGTAGAACTCGCTGGTGCCGTGGGTGGATTCGCCAATCAGCACCAGTGACTTGCCCCGGGCCGCTTCGATGATGGCATCGAAGTCCCGGTCGGTGCCGTTCAGAGGGAGAGCCTGCTCGGTAATGGTCGCTACCAGTGCACTGTCGTCGCTGTTCATGGATTCCCCGTGGTATTCACTCTGTTGTAAAGAGTGACCCACGGAGAAAGCGGCTGTTCAATCCTTTTCGGCGGCGCCGACGACGTCCACGCGGTAGCCAACCCGCGGAAAATGCACATGAACCAGCCCGGCGCGCTCGTCCTCCCGGGCGATGACGATTTCATCCAGCTCCTCGTGGACCAGGCGTCCGGCCACCGGGTCGCTGCCGTAGTCCACCGCGCGCACTGTGACCTCCTGCCCCAGATTCAGGCCCCGGGTGCTGACAAAGCCGTCCTCGGGCAGCGGCTCGGGTTCGCTGTCCCGGGCAATGCGGATCGCCTCCTCCGCCTCCATGCGCACCGATGCGCCGGAACCGAAGTCATGGATACGTGCCATCCAGGCCCGCACGGCGGGGTAATCTTCCAGCATCACCGAGACCGCCGAGTTGGCCGCCATGAACCACAGCGGGTGGTACCAGGCCAGGTCGGCAATGCTCGGCTCCTCGCCCAGCAGGTACTCGCCGTTGCGCTCCAGCTGGGTTTCCAGACGGCTCATCAGTACCGGCCACTGGGCCAGCGCCACGTCGGTCTCCAGACGGCTGGCGGTGCCACTGGAGAACATGGCCTGACGGTCCTTGAGAAAGCCCTTGATCACCTCCGGCGGCATGCCGGCAAAGCGCGCCTCCAGGGCGTGGGGCTGGAAATTGATGGCAATGGAATGCTGGAACAGGGTCTGATCACCGAACTGGGCCAGGGCGGCGGCTACGGCCTCCTGCCCTTCGGGAAACAGCGCGGGGATGGCCTTTTCCCGCTCCAGACGTTGCGCGATCAGCGCCGTGTCACAGTAGATATCCGCACCTATCTGCAACACCGGGGTACGCCGATAGCCCCCGGTCAGCGCGGTCAGATCGGGCTTGGGCATCACCGGCGGAATCATCACCGAATGCCAGGACAATCCCTTGAGCCCGAGCATCAGCCGGGCCTTCTCGGCGAAGGGTGATTGCGGATAATGATGCAGAATCAGCTGGTTCATGGTCACCTCGGTTCTATGCTCTGAGGACACATCTTAGTCGCTGACCGTGGCTTCTGCCGTGGGGCCGGTACCGCCGCCAGCTCAGTCTTGCAGGCTCCGCGCCCCACTGATCAGGGCTTCCTTGGCCGGTTTCGCCAGCTTCTTCACCGCGATCTCGCGGCGCAGGGCATCGGAGCGATCGACACAGCGATGCTGCCAGACCAGAGCCTGGGCCGGACTGCGATTGAAGAACCGGGCACCGCCCTTGCCGCTGGCATGCTGGCGGAAGCGCCGCTCGGGATCGGTGCTGACCCCGGTGTACAGGTGCCCGTTCTGCGCCCGGACCATGTACACCCACCAGGTCTGTACCGCCGGTGCATTCCCGGGGCTGTGTTCATCGCTTTCTGGCGGCATACTGGTGACAGTCATTCAGGAGGCAGTCATGTTCATACAGATCTTCAGTACCGGCGGCACCATCGACAAGGTGTACTTCGACGCACTGAGCGAATTCCAGATCGGCGAGCCCATCATCGGCGAGCTGCTGAAGGACGCGCGGGTCGGGTTCGATTATGCCATCGAATCCCTGACAAGGAAGGACAGTCTGGAGCTGGACGACAATGACCGCGAGCTGATCCGCTCCAGAGTCGCGGCCTGCCCCGCCGACCACATCCTGATCACCCATGGTACCGACACCATGACAGTGACCGCAGCAGCGCTGGCGGATATCGAGAACAAGGTGATAGTGTTGACCGGCGCCATGCAGCCGGCCCGCTTCCGCGACTCGGACGCCCCCTTCAACGTCGGCCTGGCCATAGGCGCGCTGAACAGCTGCCAGCCCGGCGTCTATATCGCCATGAGCGGTCGGGTGTTTGCCGCCGATGGCGTCAGAAAGAACCGCCTGGCAGGGAAGTTTGAAGGGGTTTGAAGGTATTGGTGCGGGAGTATCTGGTGGTCTGTGCGGGCCTCTGCGCCGATACGCCCCCGCTACGACACGCCGTGAACCCATCCCTGGGGGCTCGTTGATGTCATCCATGACATCAAACGGTCGTATCGGGGGCATACCGGCGCAACGGCGAACACATCCGAGCTGCTGATGGTTTTCTGAAAGCGGCTCGGAAGTTAATCAGCGGGCTGGGGTGCAGGGTTGTGCCGACCGTCGGTTTTCAGGGATGAAAACCGCGAGCCTACAGGGAAGTATTCACGGCGTGTCGGCACGGCCCTGCACCCCAGCGCAGCCCTGCATGAATAGCAGCTCGTACACGAGTCATCAGGCCCCGGTCCCACCCACGGTAATCTGATCGATCTTCAGGGTGGGCTGGCCCACACCTACGGGCACCGACTGCCCATCCTTGCCACAGGTACCGACACCGCTGTCCAGCTGCAGGTCGTGGCCGACCATGGATACACGGTTCATCACCTCGGGGCCGTTGCCGATCAGGGTCGCGCCCTTGACCGGGGCGGTAATGCGCCCGTCCTCGATCAGGTAGGCCTCGCTGGTGGAAAACACGAACTTGCCGCTGGTGATGTCCACCTGACCGCCGCCGAGGTTGGCGCAGTAGATACCCTTCTTCACCGAGCGGACGATCTCCTCCGGATCGCTCTGCCCGGCCAGCATGTAGGTGTTGGTCATGCGCGGCATCGGCAGATGCGCGTAGGACTCGCGGCGACCGTTGCCGGTGGGCGCCACGCCCATCAGGCGGGCGTTGAGCTTGTCCTGGATATAGCCCTTGAGGATGCCGTTCTCGATCAGCACGGTGCAGTTGGTGCTGCTGCCCTCGTCGTCCACGCTGAGCGAGCCCCGACGCCCCTGCAGGGTGCCGTCGTCGACTATGGTGCACAGCTCGGAGGCGACCTTCTGCCCGACCCGTCCGCTGTAGGCGGAGCTGCCCTTGCGGTTGAAGTCGCCCTCCAGACCGTGGCCGACCGCCTCGTGCAGCAGTACCCCGGACCAGCCCGGGCCCATGACCACCGGCATGCTGCCGGCGGGGGCGGCAATCGCATCCAGGTTCACCACCGCCTGGCGCACCGCCTCCCGCGCGTAGGCCATGCCCCGCTCTTCGGCCTCGAAGAAGCGGTAGTCGGTGCGTCCGCCACCGCCGAAGCTGCCGCGCTCGCGGCGGCCGTTGTGTTCGATGATGACGCTGATGTTGAGTCGTACCAGCGGGCGCACATCGCCGGCCCAGGTGCCATCGCTGGCGGCCACCAGCACGGTGTCATGTACCCCGCCGAGGCTGATGGAGACCTGGGTCACGCGCGGGTCGAGGCTGCGGGTGTAGGCATCCAGCCGCTGCAGGAAGGCCACCTTGTCGGTCTGGGCCATGCTGTCCAGCGGGTTGTCTGCGGGATACAGGGGCACGGCGCTGTTGCGCTGCCAGGCCTGCACGCTGCCCTGCTGACCGCTGCGGGCGATGGAGCGTGCCGCGCCGGCGGCCTGGGTCAGGGCCTGCAGGTGCAGGTCGTTGCTGTAGGCGAAACCGGTCTTCTCTCCAGCCTGGGCCCGTACACCGACGCCCTGGTCAACATTGAAGCTGCCGTCCTTGACGATGCCATCCTCCAGCACCCAGGACTCGCTCACCTGGTGCTGGAAATACAGATCGGCCGCATCCACGCCCGGTGCGGAGACCAGCTGGCCGAGGACGCTGGCAATGCCGTCCGGGGTCAGTTCGGCGGGCTGCAGCAGACGGCTTTCCGCCTGGGCTAACAGGTTACTCATAGGTTCATTGCTCCTTGGCCGGGAGAATCTGCTCGACCGGCATGAAACGGCGATGCTCCTGAACCGGCATGCGCGCGCGTGTGTTCTTCAGCAACTGCGAATCCATTTCCCCGCAGACCACGCCCTCACCCTGGGGCAGGCAGGCCTTGATCTCGCCCCAGGGATCTATCAGACAGCTGTGGCCCCAGGTTTCCCGCCCGTTGGCGTGGGTCCCACCCTGGTTGGCGGCGAGAATGTAACACTGGCTTTCGATGGCCCGGGCCCGCAACAGCACCTCCCAGTGGGCGGCGCCGGTGACGGCGGTGAATGCCGAGGGTACCACTATAAGCTCGGCACCCTGGTTGCGCAGCGCCAGGTAGAGCTCGGCAAAGCGCACATCGTAACAGATGGTCAGGCCCAGCCGCCCGACCGGTGTATCCACGCAGACCACCCGGTCGCCGTAGCCGTAGTCGCGGGACTCGCGGTAGCTGCGCTGGTTGTCCGCCACCTCCACATCGAACAGGTGCAGCTTGTCGTAGCGCGCCACTTCGCGGCCCTGGTCATCCACCACCAGGCAGCAGGCCATGGCCTTGCCGCCAGCCGTTGCCGGGAGAGGGATACTGCCACCCACCAGCCAGAGGCCGTGCTGCCGGGCCTGGGCGGCGAGGAAGGGGCGGATCGGGCCGCTGCCCGCCCATTCCGCTGCGGCTATTTCCTGCAGGCTGCGATTGCCGAAGGCGGCGAAGCACTCCGGCAGCAGCACCAGCTCGGCGCCCTGCTGCGCGGCCTCGGCAATCAGAACGGCGGCGGCATCCAGGTTGGCCTGGACATCGGCACCACTGATCATCTGTATGGCGGCAACGCGTGACATTTCAATCCTCCAGGGCCGCCTTGTCGTCGAAGGCCCGGTCAAATTCCACGGTGGGCTGCATCCAGCTGCCGCTGATGCGGTAGCGCACGGAAGCGAAGCGGGCGACCTTGTCACCCAGGATGCGATCGACCAGAAACAGTACCCCGCCGATCTGCGGTGCCCCGGCAATGATCGCCGCCAGTGGCAGGTTGTTGGTGACCGGCAGGGTGACCAGCAACCCCATGTCCACCCGGTCGGAGGCCAGATCCAGGGTGCCGTCCAGCTGCAGCTTGGCGCTGGGCCCGTCCATGACCAGCGGCGACATGGTCTGCAGCAGGCCATCGGTCAGGGCCGCCTCTCCGCTGAAGGTATCATAGGCCACGCCCTTGCCGAACAGGTCGGAGAAGTCCAGACGCAGGCGCCGGGTCAGGGCATTGAAGTTGAGCAGACCGAATACCCGCAGGGCGTCGGCGGAGCTTTCACCGCTCTGCAGGGCGCCATCCTCGGCCTTGACCGCCAGCGAGCCGGAGCTGCGCGACAGGGCAAACCAGGCGGGGGAGCCGGGCCAGTCCATATCCACTTGGGCATTGAAGCGGGAACTGCTGAGCGTCGGTGCGTAATTCCAGGCACTGAGCACCTGCGCGATATCCCCGGCGGAGAGGGTGCCGTCGAAGCGGCTGCGCGACTCGTCCCAGCGCATGCTGCCCTGCAGACGGAGGCCGCCGCGCAGGTCCATGTCGATGTCGCTGATGCGCAGGGCGCCGGCTTCGGGCGTCATGTTGAAGGCCACCGCCCCCACCGGGTCCGGGCCCCAGACCAGTTGATCGATGCTGACCTGCATGGCCGGCACCTGACCCGGTCGCACCCCACGCAGGGGGTCTTCGGGCACCAGTGGCTTGATCAGGCCCTGGGTATCGGCGATCTGCTGTTCCCGGCGCGGCAGGGTCAGGCGCTGCAGGTCGAGGATGATAGGTTCACCCTCGGCCGAGGGCAGGCGCACCAGGCCGCTGAGCTGCGGGTGATCGGTGCTCATAACCCAGTCGCCTGACTGGGGCATCGCCAGCACTTCGATATCCTGCAGATCCAGCCCGAAGCCGCTCAGGTGGTCGGTCTGGACATGCACGCTGTTGATCAGTCCGGTGCGCGGCGCCGACTTGCCTTCGGCCGCGCCCCCCGTTGCAGCGGTACCGCCGAGGCCGGAGTGCTCCCACCATTCCCGCCACTGCTCCAGCTCGATGCGATCGAAGCGGGCGTGAACCATGATGCCCTCGACCGCCGGCCGCTCGGGAAGGCCACGACGGTAGCGGATATCCCCGGCGAGCATGTCCTCGCGGCTGTTCAACACCCCGCGCAGCGTATCGCCGAGCTGGAACTGCCAGTTCAGCGTCGGGCCGATGTCCAGCTGCAGGCGGCTTGGCATCAGACTCTCTGCGGGCTTTTCCAGTTCTCCCGGCAACTTCAGGGCCAGCCCCTGCAGGTCGCTCTCCACTGTCAGACGCGGGGTGCGTCCACCGATGCTCAGTTCCGCATTCCAGGCCGCGCGTCCGGTGGCCAGCCCCTTGGGCACAGGCGCCAGCAGTGCCCAGCCGTACAGATTGTCCATGCTGTGGGTACCGTTCATGCGCAGTCGGTGTCGACCATCCAGGGCCTCCAGGCTGCCCTTGACCGTCTGGCCGAGAAACTGCGCGGAGATGGCCTCGCTGCTCAGACCCTGACCATGCTGGTAGCGGAATCGGCCGCTGGCATTGCGCAGCGGGGCCTTCAGCTGGGGAATGTTCAGCTCCTCGGCCTCGGTCTGCAGGTCCAGCTGCACATCCAGTCTGCGCGGCTGGCCTTCGGGCAGGCCGATGGGAATACCCAGCTCCAGGCCACCCTGCAGGCGCCCGCGCCCGCTCCAGTCGGCCAGCGGGTCGCCGGTGTACTCGGCCAGGGGCGTCTGCTGCATGATATGCAACCCGTCTTCCAGCGGCCCATCGAGCTGCCCGGCGATGGACAGGCGATAGCCTGCATCCTTGTCCTCCCCGGCGCGATCCAGCTCGACCCGAACATCGTCCAGCCGGGTCTGGCGCAATTGTCCCGTGGCACCCGAAATCTGCATGTCATGGTTGCGCTGCCACAGCCGGGCATCGACCTGTTCCAGTGCCGGCCAGCCGGGCTGGAAATTGAACCGGCCCTGCTCCAGCTGTGCATAGAGCTCGATGGTGCGCTCCTGCTCGGTCGCCTCGCGGCGCAGGGAGCCGTCCCAGGCAAAGATCGCCAGCGGCACCTGGCCGGAGAAGTCCGCCGCCTCCAGCCACTGCTCCAGTTCGTCGCCCAGTGCGGCGGTACGACTGGGCAGGTAGCGGCGGTAGATATCCGCCAGCCCGTCGCGCAGGGCTACCCGCAGGGTCATGCTCGGGGTCCGGCCTTGCAGCGGCAGGTGCAAGTGCATCAGGGCATTGACCCGGCCATCCTCGCCCCGGGCCTCGGCACTGGGAATGTCGATCCGCACCCCATGCTCGTCATCCCAGCGCCAGCGCACCGCACCCTGCAGGCTCTGGTAATGCCAGGGCTCGGGGAACAGATTGGGCAGGTGCATGCTCCAGTCGGCGCTGTTGACCCAGAGCTCGCCCATGGCCGGAGAGCCGGCCACCACACCACTGATGCCGCTCATGGCCGGGGTCACGGTGCGCGCTGCGACCCGGCCTTCGTGCAACGCCGCCTGCAGCGTCCAGTCGCGGAAACGGTCCAGTCCCGCGCCGCTGACCAGCACATTGCGCAGCTCGCCGCCGGGCTCCAGACTGCGGATGATCTCTGCGGTACGCTCGTGGGTGATGACGGAGGGCAACCACTGCCCCAGCAGATCCAGCTGGAGGCGATCGATCCGTGCCTGCCAGGTGTGCCAGCGCGGGTGTCGGGTCAGTTGCAGGCGGGTTTCCGGCCAGCGCTGTTCGCCCAGACGCAGACCGAGGTTCTGGATATCCAGTCGCTGTTCATCGTCGCCGAGGGTCATCTCGAACTGCAGCTGCACATCCTCGAGCGGCGGCACCTCACCGGGCAGGTCCAGGGCCACCACAGGCGCCTGCAGCTGCCCGCTGAAGCTGCCCAGACGGCGCTGGTGGAAGCGGCCCCAGAACTGGCCACCGGCCTCCACCCGGGCGACATGCAGCTGCCGTAGCTGTTCTTCCGGAATCCAGCGCTGCCAGTCGCTGGGCGGCAGGTCGACGAAGAAGCGCAGGTCCGCCCGGCGCCAGTCGCGCCCCGGCAGTTTGCCTTCCAGCTGCAGGCTGACAACCTGCTGGTCCGGCAGGCTCAGGCGGGCATCCAGCCGGTGCCGGCTGCCGCGGTTGATCAGGGTCAGGTCGCCGTTGGTGAACTCCCAGTCGGGCTGCTCCCAGGGGCTGATGCGGATGCTGCTGTCGAGCAGGGTGATGCGGCGCTGGTCGAACAGACGCTCCAGTGCCTTGTCCAGCCCGTCGCCGTCCGACCGGGTCTGGCCCAGACCACTGAGCTGCCAGCGGCCCTCGGCATCCTCGATGAATTCCAGCTCCAGCCCCTCCAGCTGGAGGGCGTCCATGACCGGCTTGCGCTGCCAGAGACTGGCGAACACATCGATACGCGCGGTCACGTGCTGCAGGTCGAGCAGCACCGGGCTGTCCCGGTCGGCTTTCTCGTAGACCCGCAGTCCGCGCAGCTTGAGTACCGGCTGCGAGCCCTGCATCTCGGCGCTGAGGCTGTCCAGATCGATGGCCCGACCGGTTTCCTGCTCGATCCGCTGCACCAGCTCGTTCTGGTAATCGCCCAGCGCCGGGACGAACTGACGCCCCAGGCTGACATAGGCGGCAGCCAGCAGCAGCCAGCTGACCAGCAACAGGATCAGGCCATCAAGAAAACGCCGAAGCCAGCGCGACCAGCTCATGGACAGAAAGGATTCCCCATTGCAGGAGCAGTGCTACATCAGCACCACGTCATATTGTTCCTGGGTGTACATGGTTTCCACCTGGAAGCGGATCGGCCGCTCGATGAACATCTCCAGGTCCGCCACGTTGCCCGATTCCTCATCGAGCAGCCGGTCTATCACTGCCTGAGAGGCCAGCACCATGTAGCCTCCGGCCTGATAGGCGCGTGCTTCGCGCAGGATTTCCCGGAAGATTTCATAGCACACGCTCTCGGCCGTCTTCTGGATACCACGCCCGGCACAGCTTGGACAGGGTTCGCACAGCACCTGTTCCAGACTTTCGCGGGTACGCTTGCGGGTCATCTGCACCAGACCCAGTTCGGTGATGCCGATGATGTTGGTCTTGGCGTGGTCACGCTCGAGCTGACGTTCCAGGGTACGCAGTACCTGGCGGCGGTGTTCTTCATCCTCCATGTCGATGAAGTCGATGATGATGATGCCGCCCAGATTGCGCAGCCGCAGCTGGCGGGCAATGGAGGTGGCCGCCTCCAGGTTGGTCTTGAAGATGGTCTCTTCCAGGTTGCGATGGCCGACGAAGGCACCGGTGTTGACGTCGATGGTGGTCATCGCCTCGGTCTGGTCGATGACCAGATAGCCCCCCGACTTGAGCATCACCTTGCGCTCCAGGGCCTTGTGGATCTCGTCCTCGACGCCGTAGAGGTCGAACACCGGGCGTTCACCCGGATAGTGCTCCAGCACGCCTTCCACCCCCGGCATCAGTTCCTGGACAAACTGCTCGACCTTCTGGAAGGTCTCCCGGGAATCGATGCGGATCTTCTCGATGCGCGGATTGACCAGATCGCGCAGGGTGCGCAGCGCCAGCGGCAGATCCTCATAGAGGACGGAGGGCGCCGGCGCGCTGTTGATCTGCTGGGAGATCTGCTGCCAGAGGCGGCGCAGGTAGCGGATATCGACCAGGATGTCCTCCTCCCGGGCGCCCTCCGCTGCGGTGCGCAGAATGAAGCCGCCCTGCTCCTCGATGCCTTCCTGTTCGATGCAGCGCGCCACTATGTCACGCAGGCGATCGCGCTCGGCCTCGTCCTCGATCTTCAGGGATATACCCACATGGGGCGTGCGTGGCATGTACACCAGATAGCGTGACGGCACCGACAGATGAGTGGTCAGTCGGGCGCCCTTGGTGCCTATGGGGTCCTTGGTGACCTGCACCACCAGCGCCTTGCCCTCGTGCACCAGGGCGCTGATCGGTTCGACGGCCGCGCCTTCGCGCTGGGAGATTTCCGAGGCATGGATGAAGGCGGCCCGCTCCAGGCCGATGTCGACGAAGGCCGCCTGCATGCCCGGCAGCACCCGTACCACCTTGCCCTTGTAGATATTGCCGACAATGCCGCGGCGCAGGGTGCGTTCGATGTGCACTTCCTGCAGCACACCGTTTTCCACCAGTGCTACCCGGGCTTCCATTGGCGTAATGTTGATCAGTATTTCTTCGCTCATGGAGCCCTCTCGCACCTGTTGTCAGCCCATCAGGATACCTGCAGCTTCCTGCCCTGTCAGCGCGACTGCCAGCAGGGAACGCCAAAACCGGCCAGCAGACGGGCAGTTTCCATCAATGGCAGGCCCACCACCGCACTGTAACTGCCGGCCAGGTGCTCGACAAACACCGCGCCCAGCCCCTGGATCCCATAGCCTCCGGCCTTGTCCGCGGGCTCGCCGGTGTCCCAGTAGGCCTTGATCTCGGCTTCCTGCAGCGGGCGAAAGCGCACCCGGGTGCTGACCAGCTCCAGTCGGATATCCTCCCCCTGCGCTACCGCCACGGCGGTCATGACCTGGTGCTCCCGGCCGGACAGTGCCCGCAGCATGGCCAGCCCCTGCTGCCGATCTCCGGGCTTGCCGAGAATCCGATCGCCCAATACCACCGCGGTATCCGCGGCCAGCACCACGGCGCCCGCCGGCGCAGCCGCCACGCCGGCCACCACCTTGTCCCGGGTCACCCGCTGCACGTAATCGGCCGGGGCTTCCCCGGGCAACGCCTGCTCGTCGACGGCACAACGAACCAGGGTCACCGGCACGCCGATCTGCTCCAGCAGTTCACGCCGCCGGGGCGAAGCCGAGGCCAGATGGACCAGGCGCTCAGAGCACATGGAAACGTCGCCTCAGCAAGCGCAGCACGGTGAATACCCAGGGCCAGAGCACGGTACTGACCAGCGCCGGCAGCAGATACAGCAGGGTCGGCGGTCGGTTGCCGACCAGGCTGCTCAGCCACAGGGAGACCATCTGGGCTATGCCCAGCACCGGCAGCATGACCAGACTCTGCTGCCACAGGGGAAAACGGCGGATGCGCTGATACAGCAGCAGCACCAGCCAGGCGACCATGACCAGCACCAGGGCGTTCTGCCCGAACAGCTCGCCGAACAGCACGTCAGTGGCCAGTCCGGCGACCCAGGCGGTCAGCAGCCCCACCCGGTGTGGCAGGGCCATTACCCAGTAGGCCACGACCATGGCCAGCCACATGGGACGGCCGGCGTCGAAGGGCGCCGGCATGGGCACCACACTGAGAATCAGTGCCGCAACAAAGGACAAGCCGATGACCAGACTACTGCGCATCCGTTGGTTCCTCCGTCCGGGTGTCAGCCGGCTGCTGCGCCTCGGCGGCGGGCTGCTCCTGCGCCTCCTCCGTCAGCTCGTCGTCCCCCTCCAGACTCAGGGAGGGGAAGACATCGCCGTAGGCACTTTCGGGGCTGAACACCAGCAGCAGGTAGCGACTGCGGTTGAGCTGGGCAGTGGGCTCGACGCGAACCTCGGCGAAGGGCTGTGAGGAGTCGCGGTTGACATAGGTGACGCGCCCCACCGGATAACCGGCGGGAAAGCGCTGGCCGAGCCCGGAGCTGACGATGATGTCGTCGACGCGGATATCGGCGGTGTCGCTGACATGCCGCAATTCCAGCCATTCGCTGCTGCCGGTTCCGCTGGCAATGGCGCGCAGGCCGTTGCGGTTGACCTGCACCGGCAGACTGTGTGAGACGTCGGTGATCAGCAGCACCCGAGAAGTGAAGGGCATCACCTCGACTACCTGGCCCATCAGACCGGTGGCATCCAGCACCGGCTGACCGAGGAAGACTCCGTCACGCTCGCCCTTGTCGATAAGGATGCGCTGGGAAAAGGCGTTGGGGTCGATGCCGATCAGTTCGGCGACCAGCACCTTCTCGTCCAACAGTTCGGAGGAATTGAGCAACTCGCGCAGGCGCACGTTCTGTTCGGTCAGCGCGGCGAGCTTCTGCAGCTTGCGCTTGGCCAGCAGGGCCTCGGCGCGCAGGCGTTCGTTCTCGGCGATCAGATCGGCACGGCTGGTCAGCTGCAAATAGAGCGTATCCCAGGCCCGCACCGGCAGGTCGGCCACGTAGTACAGGGGGGTCAGCAGCATGCCCAGATGCGAGCGCAGCGGCTTGAGTGCCTCGAAGCGGGCGTCCACCACCATCAGCGCGATCGAAAGCACCGTCAATGCAATGAAGCGAACCCCGAGGGACGGGCCTTTGATGAAAAGCGGTTTGATGACGGGCTCCTTGCGACTGCAGGGTGGGCTTCAGCGGTCAGTCCCGGCACCTGCGGTGCCGGGATGCGCCTGCCGGCCTATCATTCGGTGGACAGCAGATCCATGGCATGCTGGTCCATCATCTCCAGGGCACGACCGCCGCCACGGGCCACGCAGGTCAGCGGCTCCTCGGCAACGATGACCGGCAGACCGGTTTCCTGAGCCAGCAGCTTGTCCAGATCACGCAGCAGTGCGCCACCGCCAGTGAGGATCAGGCCGCGCTCGGCGATGTCCGATGCCAGTTCCGGCGGGGACTGTTCGAGTGCACTCTTGACCGCTTGGACTATGGTCTGCAGGGATTCCTGCAGGGCCTCGAGCACCTCGTTGGAGTTCAGGGTGAAAGCCCGCGGCACACCCTCGGCCAGGTTGCGGCCGCGCACGTCCACTTCCAGTACTTCACCACCGGGGAAGGCCACGCCGATTTCCTGCTTGATGCGCTCGGCGGTGGACTCACCGATCAGACTGCCGTAGTTGCGGCGCACGTAGGTGATGATGGCTTCGTCAAAGCGGTCGCCGCCGACCCGCACCGACTCGGCGTAGACCACGCCGTTGAGGGAGATCAGGGCAATCTCGGTGGTACCGCCACCGATGTCCACAACCATGGAACCGTGGGCTTCCTCGACCGGCAGGCCGGCACCGATGGCAGCGGCCATGGGCTCCTCGATCAGGTAGACTTCGCGGGCACCGGCGCCCAGGGCCGACTCGCGAATGGCCCGCCGCTCCACCTGGGTGGATTTGCACGGCACGCAGATCAGCACCCGCGGGCTGGGCTGGATGAAACTGTTCTCGTGGACCTTGTTGATGAAGTACTGCAGCATCTTCTCGCAGACGCTGAAGTCGGCGATGACACCGTCCTTCATCGGCCGGATGGCCTGGATGTTGCCCGGAGTACGCCCCAGCATACGCTTGGCGTCGGTACCCACTGCGACAACACTTTTCTGGTTACCATGGGTGCGGATGGCGACAACCGAGGGCTCATCCAGCACTATGCCACGATCGCGGACGTAGATCAGTGTGTTGGCGGTTCCCAGGTCGATGGACAGATCGCTGGAAAACATGCCGCGAATTTTCTTGAACATGCTGTTTATATACCCCGAGGGCATCTAGGTTTGAATGAGGGGAGCACGAAACAGGTATTTACCTGGCAAATGGCCACCAACCTGCGATAAACAGCGGCAACATGACTCGAACACAGGCATTTGAATCGACACATCCCGAAGTGTCGCAACTCTAACAATGGCGGGGTTTTTGGGCAAGGCGCGGATGTGGTAAATTCCTCTCCTTTTCCCGGACATTGCTTACGCAACCCGCCCTATTCGATTTCGAGGAGAACTATATGGCCCTGGATCGCTCCGACGTGGAACACCTGGCCCATCTGGCGCGCATTGGTCTCAAGGAGGCCGAGATTCCCGCCTATGCGGACAAGCTGTCCAGCATCATGGGGCTGATCGATCGGATGCAGGCGGTGGATACCAGCGGCGTGCAGCCGCTGGCCCATCCCCTGGAAACCACTCAGCGCCTGCGCGCCGACGTGGTCACCGAAGATAACCAGCGCGACGCCCTTCAAGCCATAGCACCGGCCACCGAACAGGGGCTGTATCTGGTGCCGCGGGTCATCGAATAACCGAGACGAGATTCCATTTCCATGCATGAGAAAACCCTGGCCGAACTGTCTGCGGCCCTGCACAGCAAGGCGATCTCCAGCGTCGAGCTGACTGAGCACTACCTTGCCCGTATCCAGCAACTCGATGGCGCCATCAACAGCTTCATCACCGTCACCCCGGAACTGGCTCTGGAGCAGGCCCGCGCCGCCGACGCCCGCCTGGCCGACGGCAGTGCCAGCCCGCTGACCGGCATTCCGCTGGCCCACAAGGACCTGTTCTGCACCCGCGGTGTGCGCACCAGCTGCGGTTCGAAGATGCTGGACAACTTCGTTGCCCCCTACGAGTCCACCGTAACCCAGCGCTTTATCGATGCCGGCGCGGTGACCCTGGGCAAGACCAACATGGACGAATTCGCCATGGGCTCTTCCAACGAGTCGAGTTTCTATGGCCCGGTTCGCAACCCCTGGAATCAGGAGCTGATTCCGGGCGGCTCCTCCGGTGGCTCGGCCGCCGCCGTGGCCGCGCGTCTGTGTGCGGCCGCCACAGGTACCGATACCGGCGGCTCGATCCGCCAGCCCTCGGGCTTTACCGGCCTGACCGGCCTCAAGCCTACCTACGGCCGGGTATCGCGCTGGGGCATGATCGCCTACGCCTCCAGTCTGGATCAGGCCGGCCCCATGGCGCGCACCGCCGAAGACTGTGCGCTGCTGCTGCAGGCCATGGCCGGTTTCGACGAGAGGGACTCCACCTCGGTCGAGCATCCGGTGCCGGACTACAGCGCCGAGCTGAACCAGCCGCTGCAGGGGCTGCGCGTGGGCCTGCCGAAGGAGTACTTCGGTGAGGGTCTGGACGCCGGCATCGCCAATACCATTGATCAGGCGGTCAAGCAGCTGCAGGCGCTGGGCGCCGAGATAAGGGAGGTCAGTCTGCCCAACGCCGAGCTGGCCATCCCCGCCTACTACGTGATCGCCTCGGCAGAAGCCTCGTCCAACCTGTCCCGGTTCGACGGAGTGCGCTATGGCTACCGCTGCGAGAACCCGACCGATCTGATGGACCTGTACCTGCGCTCCCGCGAGGAAGGCTTCGGCGCCGAGGTCAAGCGCCGCATCATGGTCGGCACCTACGCCCTGTCGGCTGGCTACTACGATGCCTACTACCTGCAGGCACAGAAGATCCGCCGCCTGATCAAGAACGATTTCCTCGCCGCCTTCGAGCAGGTGGATGTCATTCTCAGCCCGACGTCGCCGATTCCCGCGTTCCGCATCGGCGAGAAGATCGATGATCCGGTCAGCCTGTATCTGACCGATATCTACACCATTACCGCCAACCTCGCCGGCGTACCGGGCGTCGCCCTGCCAGCGGGCTTTGCCGATGATCTGCCGGTAGGCATGCAGCTGCTCGGTCCCTATTTCAGCGAACCGCGCCTGCTGAACGTGGCCCATCAGTACCAGCAGGCCACCGACTGGCATACCCGGGCGCCACTGTAAGACGCGGCAACGCCGCGCCTCCCGTGACCCTTTCCCCCTGCGGGAAAGGGTGGCCCACAGGCCGGGAGAGGGGCAGCAGGCTCGCAGGCAGCGGCCAATACCGAATTTGAGGAAACACTGAACATGCAATGGGAAATCGTCATCGGGCTGGAGATTCACGCCCAGCTCACCACCGCGTCGAAGATCTTCTCCGGCAGCGCCACCACCTTCGGTGCCGAGCCCAACACCCAGGCCAGCCTGGTCGATCTGGCGATGCCGGGTACCCTGCCGGTACTCAACGCCCAGGCGGTGAAGAACGCGGTCAAGTTCGGCCTGGCCATCGACGCCGAGATCGGCATGACCAACGTGTTCGCACGCAAGAACTACTTCTACCCCGACCTGCCCAAGGGCTACCAGATCAGCCAGATGGAGCTGCCGATCGTCGGCAAGGGCCATGTGGACATCACCCTGGATGACGGCACCGTCAAGCGCGTCGGCGTGACCCGCGCACACCTGGAAGAGGACGCCGGCAAGAGCCTGCACGAGGACTTCCAGGGCATGAGCGGCATCGACCTGAACCGGGCCGGCACGCCGCTGCTGGAGATCGTCTCCGAGCCGGACATGCGCAGCGCCAAGGAAGCGGTCGCCTATGCCCGCACCATCCACTCGCTGGTGCGCTATCTGGGCATCTGCGACGGCAACATGGCCGAGGGCTCCTTCCGCTGCGACTGCAACGTGTCGGTACGGCCCAAGGGCCAGACCGAGTTCGGCACCCGCTGCGAGCTGAAGAACATCAACTCCTTCCGCTTCATCGAGCGGGCGATCAATACCGAGGTGCAGCGTCAGATCGAGCTGATCGAGGACGGCGGCAAGGTGGTTCAGGAAACCCGCCTGTACGATCCGAACAAGGACGAAACCCGCTCCATGCGCAGCAAGGAGGAGGCCAACGACTACCGCTACTTCCCCGATCCGGACCTGCTGCCGGTGGTCATCGAGCCGTCCTTCGTCGAACAGGTACGCAGCGAGCTGCCGGAACTGCCACAGCAGAAGCGCGAACGCTTCCAGAGCGAGTTCGGCCTGTCCGCCTACGACGCCAGCGTGCTTTCGGCCAGCCGCGAGATGGCCGACTACTTCGAACAGGTCCAGCGCACCTGCGGCGACGCCAAGCTGGCGGCCAACTGGGTGATGGGCGAGTTGTCCAGCCTGCTGAACAAGTCGGA
>Ga0209075_1002064_pt1 | contig 18174 bp, 15 predicted proteins | sample Stecom2011_FD_187523 | JGI IMG/M metagenome (GOLD analysis project Ga0209075, IMG submission 187523) | Agricultural soil microbial communities from Utah to study Nitrogen management - Steer compost 2011 (SPAdes) (version 2) | ecosystem: Environmental > Terrestrial > Soil > Agricultural land...
TCGCCAGTGAGTGGGGCCTGCCACCTAAGTACCACGCGTATCTAATGTCGGCAGAGCGACCTGTGCCTGATCAGGAGCAAGCAGCGCTGGTAGATGGCATGGTAATAGGTAGTCGTGAAGTGTTGCGACATGCGCACCAACGCAACCTCCCCGAAGAAGATTTGGAGCACATCGTTCATCTTACGCCGGAACAAACCGGCCGAGTGCGAACTGCCATCAAAGCCCTGCTCAGCCAGCAGAGCTAGTGTCAGCCCCGTTTTTCAACAAAGCGGCAAATGTTTTGGATTCGTTCTCCCGCTCGCCGTTAAGCAAATCAGCAGGAAATACTGGCGGCAGCCTGTCCACAACACGATCTTCATCGCGGCGGACAACCTTAAGCACATCCCCTACGGTAATAAGGTCCAGTGCTCGCCCAGGTACCAGTTGATCGCCCTGTGGCCCCGCAAGGCTTAATAGGCCTGCGCGAATCAGCTTGTCGCTAACGGCTCGGGTTACTTCGCCCGGCACACGCAAATCATGTTCCAGAGCCTCCTGCTGCGGCGCTTTTTTGCCCTCGCTAAAGGGCCGTGCTACAAGCCACATCATGGCCAAGGCAATTTTTTCCTGCAACTCTGGCGCAAGCTGTACATGGCTGCGTTTAGCAACGGAACCTGGGTTTTGCAGGTAATACGAAAGGCTTGCCCCCAGAAGCAGAATCATCCAGTTCAGATAAATCCAGATCAGCATAATAATGCCGATCGCAAAACTGGAATAAATCGCTGCGTATTTAGCCGAGCCCGCTACAAAAGAGGCAAACAGCATGCCCCCAGCCTGCCAGGAAACACCGGCAACCAAACCGCCAATGGCCGCATACCGAACTTTTACGCGAGTATTGGGCATAAATACGTAAACGAAGGTGAAGGCGCCCACCACAAGGAAAAACGGCGTGAAGCGGCTGGCGGCAAGAATCACCGAGCCAAAGGGCTCAATGGCAATCAGAGTTTGAACGAAAGATGACGAGAAGATGGTAGCGCTCACACCGATGGCAGAAACCATCAACAACGGCCCGACCATAATAACGCTCAGGTAGTTGCTGAACCTCTGGGCCACGGAGCGCATCTCCGGCACATGCCAGATCATATTGAACGAACGCTCGATTTTCTGAACCAGCGACACCACCGTGTATACCAACAGGCCTAAACCGACGGAGCCCAACACCCCCACCTTCATGTTGTCCACGAAGCCCAGTATACGTTCCGCCATTTCAACGCCTTCAGGCCCCATGGGCTGAAAGAACTGGAACAGGAAGGGTTCCATACGTTGATGCACACCCAGTGCTTTCAAAACCGAAAAACTCAAGGCAAGCAAAGGCACAATACTTAAGAGCGTGGTGTACACCAGACTCATAGCGTGCAGAGTTAGCTGCCCGCTAATCACATCACGTATCAAGGCATAAGCAGAGCGGCCAACCTTGTACAGCCAAGTCCAAGGCCAGCTTTGCGGCGGATTCGGATTTGCGAGAATCCAGTTTTCTGCAGCCTGCAGACGTTCTTTTAATTGGAAAGAAGCCACTTAACATCCTGTTTTTTGTCTATATAGTGTACCGAGTATCGCTAGCTAGAAAGTACCCTGAAACGGATACGAAGGAAATTGAGTATGGTCTACTTTTTGCCAGTGATAAAAGCAGGCCATTTAGATTCCTTGCGCCAGTGCACCTTTGCTCCCCCCCTTGCTACCAGGCCACGGTATTATCAGAGCCTCGCTTGATAATAGGGGTTTCACCTTCCCAAATGGCCAGCCCAGAGGCAAGATCTGTTAGTGACAGCTGCACGTAGTACTCAACCTGTTGTTCTTCTTCGACTTTGTGATTGCGCTGAAGGATTTTCCCCGACAGGCTCAAGTCAGGTGCCTGCAAAGTGCCTTTACGTTGCACGGTAGTCTGATCAAACTCCTCAGAATCGCGCAAGTCACGGGCCTTTTGAGTCATTTCGTCTTCAGCACCATTCAAGCCAACAGCTGTGGTGGTTATTACCTTGCCGGAGCGCAGTAGCGCCACGCGAATCTTCTTGGTGAGCTGGTCCGTATCAATCCGTTGCATGGTGTCGTTGGTAATACGGCTGACCACCATAATGTAGCGGCCACCGCTTGGGTTATTCACGGCTCCACTTGCCAGCATGTCTTCGACGGCATCAGTAGCCGCTTTTTCAAAATCTCGGTAATCCATGGTCATGGTGACCGGGCCATCATCAGCTGCGGGGTCAATATAGCGATTGGGTGCTGCACAACCAGCGAGAACCGCAAGTCCTGCAACAATAACAAGAGCACGTATCAGCATTGTCTGTTCCTTTTATTTAGGCTCACGAAGATGTAACTGGTAGCTCTCAGCCCCAGGGTGGGGCGCCGTCGCCTTAAAATAACGAGTCTGGCCTGTGAATAATGTCGCCTTGCGGTAGCCTTCACCAACACCGGGTACCGTCATCCCATTGGCGTCGAACCAGGTCACTTTCCAGGCCAGCTCCGCGTCCGATCTTGCCTCAACCGCAAACTGTACCTGCAAGAGGCTTTCACCATCGGGCTGAGGTAAGCGTTCCTCAAAAAGCTCAGTTACGGCGGTTACGTAGATAATCTCCGGATCTACTTTCAATTCCTGCCTATCGGCCAACAAACTACTCACTTCGGGTTGCGAAGCACAGCCTGCCAAGCCAAGAACCAGCATGCTGGCAAACACTACTGATTTCATAATGTACGTCCTGTTTTGTGTTGATTAGCGTTTCTAAGACTGCGGTGAAAGCCCATGTTTCTATTCATACCATTTAGGTAACCGTGCAAAAGCCGCCTCAGCCCCACCTTGCAAATCCATAACAATCACCGTTGCCGGGGCCTGTAACGTCGGGCGTTTAACATACACCAGAGTGAATGGCTGTTGCGGGATGGTCAGATTGCCCAAAGCCTCTCCCTGATGATCCAGTAGCAGCAAGTTTCCGCTTTCCGGACGTTCTATACGAGCAGCTTGCCAGTGGTCCGGCAACGTCTGCCAGCTGCGTAGATCGGCCTGAGTTGTCGCAACGGTCAGCGCGGCTGCAACAAGCTGCCCTACTGGACCAAACTGCTCAGCTGCCTCTTTTTGAAGAATCGCTTTACTGATGGCAGAGGTAACCGCTCTGGTCAGTATGCCTGAAAAACGCTCTTTCATTTCAGTACGGACAACCTTATCCATATCCGAAATGCGTTCAGTTCGCACTATCTGGCCAGAGGCGCTTAAGGCACCAATACTCCCGGGCACCGCAGAGCGGTCAGTATAAACAGGTAATGCAATACCGAAATACGACGGCACTTGCTGATTACCATAGGTCAAAACCAAGGGCACATCCAAACGGGACTCCCTCAGAACCGGGCCCAGCCCGCTTTCATACACTACCCATACCTGCGGGGGCAACTGAGCCAGGCTCTGCATGCCCGACGCGAGATCTGTCGCCAGGGCAGCATCTGCTTGCAGCACCGGGCTGGCCGGGCTCATCCGCGCAACACGCCTGAGCGACGTAGCGGCTCTCTCATAGTCACCGCCACCGGTGGCATTCGCCAGGAAATAAAGACCATGCAGGTAGGTGCTTGAGGGTACGGTGAAATCAGAATAAACAGACCAATCAGACGCGCGCCCATAGTGATTGGCCACAGCGGCCTGAAAGCCTTGATTGTTGAGGTTGTTGCGCACCATGGAAGCATTGCTACCCCATGCCCGCGCTTCTTTTTCTAGCGCGGCCTGCTGCTCGGCTATCTCTTTCTGGAAGAAATCCACGGCCCGCCGGGTGCGCTCATCGGCCCTGTTAAACTCAATTCGCGCATAGTCGTTGTTGCCCGCAGCAAGAAAAGCCAACCCTTTGTAGGTGTTCACCAGAATAGCTTCGGCCATCAACGCCTGATAGTCACGCTGTGAGTCGTTCACCATCACCGCCACAAACCCTTCCAAGGCTTGATGCAGAAATCCTTCTGTGTCGAGATATTTCATTCCTTCTTCTGCCAGGTCATATGCCTCAGCAGATTTTTCATAACGGCCAGTTAGGCGATACATTTCGCCCTGATGCAAGAGTTCAAGCAAGTGGCTTCGGGAATCTACAGGTTCGCCTTCATCCACATCAAAGCTGACAGCCTTAAGCGCCGCATCGTAATTCCCTGCTGCGTAGGCGGCATTGAACGAGGCCACCTGATTACGGTGTTGAGCCGTAGAGCACCCGGAGGCAAAAAGCACCCATGCAAATGCCAGAAGCAAACGCTTGAACGTTCTCACACGGTTACCCCCCGAGCCTGCTGATTGCCGGACTGTCTTTGGAGAAATGGCCAAACCTCTTTTTATAAATATATCCACACAGCCAGCTTATCAAAAACGATCCGTACACCCGTCTGGTTTTCGGGCACCCTACTTAAAAGTAATGAGATTTGAGCAACACAGCCGCAAGAGTGGCCGTATCGCAGGCCCCAATCGCATTGCGGGATTCATCCCCGTGCAGCCAATGCTTGAGAGAGAGGGGGGGGGCAGTTGGAAGGGTAATGCCTTGAAGAATAACCGGTCATGACCGGTTATTCTTGTTTCAGTAACGAAACTGCCCGATGTTGCCGGTCAGTGTTTCACTGAGAGAGGCGATGCGATCGGTCATCGTCTCCGAGTTCCGGGCGCTGTCCGATATCTCCTCAATCTGGTATTTCAGGTTGATCAGATTCTCGTCAATATTCGTCACCGCATCCCGTTGTTCAGCAGCGGCCTGCGCTACCTCTTGGCTTAGCGACCGCATCTCAAGCGCCTTGTCATCTATAGCCTGAAGGCTGTTACTACACTGCTGAATGAAGGCCACCGTTTTAAGTGCCTCCTCCCGGCTGGACTCCACAGTCGCCACCATACTGCGCGTTCCCTGCTGCAATACACTTACCAGCTCATTAATCTCTTCCGTGGAGTCTGCCGTCTGGCGCGACAGATTTCTGACCTCATCAGCCACAATAGAGAACCCCCGACCCGATTCACCAGCCCTGGCAGCTTCAATGGCCGCGTTAAGGGCCAGCAGGTTGGTCTTCTCCGAGATATTGCGGATAACATCAACAGCCCGACCGATGGACTCGCTCTTCTGTGCAAGCGACCGAATAGACTCGGCGGCGGCTTCCACCTGGGTCTCCAGGCTGGCCATGGCAGCAACCGAGTCCTCGGCGGCGGCACCACCCGTCGCGGTCAGTTCACTGACTTCCCTGGATAAGCGCTCGGCATTCTGTGCGTTCTCAAACACACCCTGAGCGGTGGCGGTAACCTGATTAGCCGCCGTTGCTACCAGCCCGGTCTCATACTTCTGTCTTTCTACGTGGTCATTCAGGCTCTGGGAACGTGTGCGACCCCGAGCGGCCACCTCACCCAGATCATCAGTGGTGCTGGCAACCTGGCGGATCAGTCTGGCGAAGCGTTCCATCATCTGATCGAAAGCACTGGCAATCACACGCAGCTCATCGTTCCTCTGATACTGGAGAGAGCCGGCCAGGTTATTGGCAACCTGTATGTCCGTGATGCGCTGGCCCAGCCTCTTGATGGGGCGAGTCAGGGATAACAGAAAAACACCACCGAGGCCCAAAGCTGACAGCACCAACAATGCCGCCATGGCCAGCCCGGTCTGCTGAGCTCCCTGAATGTTGGCATGTACCGTTGCCGCACTCTCAATCACTCGATCGGTCGCCGCGAGCAGGTCGTCACCAGCCGCCAGAACGCCTTCCGACAGTTCATTCTCCTGGCTTTGGTAATTCGCGCGTACTGTGTCCAGATGTTCAACCAGGGTCACCGCCTCCTGTCGGGCCACTTCCGCCATGGAACGCCCCATTAACATCATTGACTTCTCAAAAAACTCAAACATGCGGGTGGCCACGGACTTATAACTATCGACGGTGTTCAACATGTCGGCAACCCGTGACTCCAGGCCCGGATCCGCGGTGGCCATTGTCTGTAGAAGGCTGGTGAACTGCTCCGCGGCAGACTCTGCGTTAGCGAGGGATTCCATATCGGCATTCAGCGCTGCATGAAAATACCAATACTGCATGGAGTCCAGATGGCTCTGGGCCTCGGTGACCCGCCCGGCCAATGACCCAATCGCCCGTTGCCGGTCAATCAACCGGGTCTGCCGTTCGATGGCAGACCGCTGACTGGCAATGACTGATACCTGATCATCCACCTGGATTCCAATATCATTGATTCGACCCTGCATCAGCACGGACGACGCCATGGAAAGCCCGATAAGTAACGCAAACAAGGCGATGATCCGTGCGCGGAAACTGTACAGGACAACGGGTAATTTCATATCAGATCACCATCCGATCATGGGTCAGTTGGCCAAGTAATGACGGCGTGCCCAGCTCCGCATTTTATCCAGCCGCTGGAGCCGGGCGGCTGCACGATTCAGAGTCTCGCGTATCGGGGCATCGTCTTCGAGCATTGCCGAGAACCGGCGGGTCATGAGATCCCAGAAGCGTTTCATTTCCGGAATATTGGGCATAATCTCACCACTGCGGGCCGATCGGAACGTGTGGTTGATAAACGGATCCCGGCTCAGGGTCTCCACCACATCCAGATGGGCGACAGCGCCCAGTGGTTTATCGTTATTAACCACGTGCAGACCCTCTTCAGTCAGCAGGTAATCCTCGAGAAATTGCCGGGCAAGGTCCTGGTTGGTGGATACCGCACTGATACCTGCGGCCAACACCCCCACGAAGGGCCGGCCAGGTGCGCCATCAACTGTCGGCACATCGGCAATACCGACATCAATACCCGAGTCCCGGAGTTCGCTCCAAGCCCAGGGGCCGTTTATAATCATCGCCACCTTCCCGACCTTGAACCCCTCCATCATGGAGCCATAGTCCGCATCAGGCGCCAGCACCCCCTGGTTCAACAGGGAGCGAATACCGGCCACAGCGCGAATGGCGCCGTCGGTGGCAACTCCCACATCGGTCAAGTCGTAAACAAACTTTTCAGCACCAAAACTGTAGCCACCGGAACCGGCAAAGATCGGCCAGGAAAAATAGACATTGCGATAATCCCAGGCGATGGCACGAACACCCTTTGGACTTAGTTTTCGGTGCAGTTCGGCCACCTGCGCCAGGGTCGTGGGTGGTTCCGTCACCAAATCCCGGTTATACAGCAAACTCACCACCTCCATGGCGATCGGGTAACCATAGACCCGCTCACCAACCGATACTGACTGCCAGGCGAATGGCGCAATCACATCACGCACGGCGTCAGATGGATCAATGGCCGCGAGATGCCCTTCATTAATCCAGCTTCCGAAACGATCATGCGGCCAGATGATGATATCCGGCGCGTTGGAAGAGTAGCCGTAGTGATCGTACTGGGTGGTAAGATCGTCTGGAGTTTCCACGGTCACCGGAATGCCGGTTGCCTGCTCGAAACGCTTGCCCACTTCGGCAAGGCCCTGATAGCCCTTGTCGGAATTAATCCAGATCAGTAGTTCACCGCGTTCGATTGCCAGTGCTGAATGGGACAGGAGGGACAAGCAGAACAAAACTGCCAGAGTGGTTCGGATCATTGCGCATCGCTCTTTTGTTGTTATTCGGGTTTTGACCCATGTAAACAAAGTGCATCAATGATCGCGTCATACGCCTGCCATATTTTGAAGGGTGAGCCAGGGGGCGTACGCTCTCCGCCCCCAACCAGCGATGAACTACCCTGCCAGATTGTCGGCCGTAATTTTCACAATTCTTTGCCTGGCTTCGCGGCTGGCCCAGGCAGAATGCGGTGTAACAATCAGATTCGGAATATCATTGGCAAGCAGTGGATTGCCCTTGCGTGGGGGCTCTTCGGTCAATACATCAAAGCCGGCACCCCCGATAGCGCCCTTGCGCAATGCGTCGGCCAGCGCAGCTTCATCCACCAGGCCACCGCGGCTGGTATTAATCAGCAGTGCTTCCGGCCGCATCAGCTGCAACTCCCGGGCGCCAATCAAATTGCGGGTTTCATCCGTGAGCAGGCAATTCAGGGAGAGAACGTCCACTTGCGGCAGCAGTTCATCCAGAGGTATCCGGGGGTAGCCGTCGGCTTCCCCCGACGGCTGGCCTCGGCGAGCACCCAGCAGTATGTTCATGCCAAAAGCCTGGGCTCGTTCAGCAACTCCCTGACCAAGTTCGCCGTAACCCACAATGCCCAGGGTTCGCCCTTCCAGTTCCATGATGGGGTGATCCATCAAGCAGAACATGTCGCTCTTGGCCCAGCGACCGGCCCGAACATCCCTGTCGTAATCCAGCAGGCGTGTTGCCAGCGCCAGCATTAGCGCCATGGTGTGCTGGGCCACAGTAGAACGCCCGTAGTTGTTTACGTTCAGCACACGTACACCGCAGTCTTTTGCTGCTTTCAGATCAACATTGTTCAACCCTGTGGCCACAACAGCAATGGTTTCAAGCTCCGGGCATTGTTCAATATGCTCCCGGGTAAGCACAACCTTGTTCACCAGCACCGTATCAAAACCCCGAATCCGCTCAGCTACTTGGTCTGGCGAGGTGGCATCATACTTCACCAGGCCACCGGTGATCTGTTCAATCGGTGCAAGATCCACATCATTACCAAGGGTGATCGCATCCAAAAACACGGCTTTCATACTTTTCTCCTTCATCAATAAACACTGAGATTAAGGTAGACTGAATCAAACATCCAAATAAGAGAATCGAAACTATGGAACACGAATTCTGGCACGAGCGCTGGAGCAAAAAGGAAATCGGCTTTCACGAAGGCTCCGTCAACAAGTTTTTATACGATCACTGGCCCGAGCTTTCTGGCGGCGGCACTGAGGGTGTTTTTGTACCCTTGTGCGGCAAAGCCCACGATATGTGGTGGCTGCACGATCGCGGGCACCCGGTTATTGGTGTAGAGCTGAGTGAAATCGCCTGTAAGGACTTTTTTGAGGAAGCGGGCGAGAAAGCCATGGTGCACCCAAGCGAGCCCTTCACCAAATTCAAGCATGAAAGCCTGCAGCTCTGGTGCGGCGATTTCTTTCAATTGGTGCCAGATGACTTAAAGCACAGTCGCTTGGTATACGACCGTGCTGCGCTCATTGCCCTGCCACCTTCAATGCGCAAAGCCTATGTGGAACATCTTACGGCCGTCATCCCCGATGGCACACGCATTTTGCTTATCACCCTCGACTACGGCACAAAAATCAGTCCGCCACCGTTTAACGTGAGCGATGAAGAGGTTCGCGAACTCTATTCACCGGATTACGAGATTGAGCACATTCTTACCAACACGCTGCCCAACGACCACCCGTTCACCAAGCGTAAAGGCCTTATTGGTGCAACAGAGAGCGTATTCAGACTGACTAAACGCTGAGGCCAGCAGCCCAGCGGTAACATAATTTAATGAACCTTAACCATTAACAGCCTGTCCAACCTCGTGACCGTGAACTAAGCTCAGATTGAATAGGTCAAAACCCGACACAGATCGTGACAGGCCAAAACCGATACTTCCATTCACCTATAACCAAAGCGAATCGCCGTCGTGGCGACCGTAACTTAACGGGGATACTGCGTGCACTGAAAGCTGAAGAACAGCGAGCGAGGGGCTACCAATGAGCATACTGCAGCAATTCAAAAACCGGTATGAGAGCACCCAAGAAGAAGAGTACAGTCTTGAAGAATACCTAGAGATCTGCAAAAACGACCCAGCGGCCTACGCCACGGCTGCAGAACGGTTACTGATTGCCATCGGCGAACCCGAATTTGTCGATACTTCCCGCGATGCACGTCTGTCGCGCATCTTTTCCAACAAAATCATCAAACGCTATCCGGAGTTTTCCGAGTTCTACGGCATGGAAGAAGCTGTGGAGAACATAGTATCGTTCTTCAGGCACGCAGCTCAGGGCCTGGAAGAAAAGAAACAGATTCTGTATCTGCTTGGGCCGGTTGGTGGTGGTAAGTCATCGCTGGCAGAGAAACTGAAGTACCTGATGCAAAAGGTGCCCTTCTACGCAATCAAGGGCTCCCCCGTTAACGAGTCGCCTCTGGGGCTTTTCGATCCGGCAGAAGATGCCGCCATTCTGGAAGAAGAATATGGCATTCCTTCCCGCTACTTGAAAAACATCATGTCGCCTTGGGCAGTTAAGCGGCTGCACGAATTTGGCGGCGACATTAGCCAATTCCGCGTGGTGAAGAAATACCCTTCCGTTCTAGACCAGGTTGCCGTCTCTAAAACCGAGCCAGGGGACGACAACAATCAGGATATCTCTGCCCTTGTGGGCAAGGTGAACATCCGCATGCTGGAGGATTATTCACAGGATGATCCCGACGCCTACAGTTTCAGCGGCGGCCTGTGCAAAGCCAATCAGGGGCTGATGGAATTTGTGGAGATGTTCAAAGCCCCCATCAAAGTGCTGCACCCGTTGTTAACCGCGACTCAAGAGGGTAACTACAACACCACCGAAGGCATGGGTTCGGTGCCCTTTGATGGCGTTATTCTGGCCCACTCCAACGAGTCGGAATGGCAAACCTTCCGCAACAACAAGCACAACGAGGCCTTTCTTGACCGGGTGTATATCGTCAAGGTGCCTTACTGCGTGCGGGTTACGGAAGAGATCGAGATATACAAAAAGCTTCTGCAAAACAGCTCTCTGGCTGGGTCGCCGTGCGCCCCGGACACACTGGACATGCTGGCCCAGTTTTCAGTTCTCTCGCGTATTAAGGAGCCTGAAAATTCCAGCATTTTCTCCAAAATGCGGGTCTATGACGGCCAGAACATTAAAGATACAGACCCCAAAGCCAAATCCATTCAAGAATATCGGGATGCAGCGGGCGTAAACGAGGGTATGGACGGCCTCTCGACCCGGTTCGCCTTCAAGATTCTCTCCAAGGTGTTTAACTTCGACACCACTGAAGTGGCCGCCAACCCGGTGCACCTGCTGTATGTGATTGAAAAGCAGATTGAACAGGAGCAGTTCGCGCCAGACGTTCAAGAGCGCTATCTGCGCTTCATCAAGGAATTCCTGGCACCCCATTACGTTCAGTTTATCGGTAAAGAAATCCAGACGGCCTATCTGGAAAGCTACAGCGAGTACGGGCAAAACCTGTTTGACCGCTACGTAACCTATGCCGACCTGTGGATTCAGGATCAGGAATTCCGGGATCCGGAAACTGGCGAAATCCTCGACCGTTCTTCCATCAACGAGGAACTGGAGAAAATCGAAAAGCCGGCGGGCATCAGCAACCCCAAGGATTTCCGCAACGAGGTGGTCAACTTTGTACTGCGGGCGCGAGCCAACAATCAGGGCGAAAACCCATCCTGGCTCAGCTATGAAAAGCTGCGCAGCGTGATCGAGAAGAAAATGTTCTCCAACACCGAAGACTTGCTGCCGGTTATTTCGTTCAACCCTAAAGCCAGTCAGGAGGATCAGAACAAGCACAAACAGTTCGTCGAACGCATGGTCGATCGTGGCTATACGGAGAAGCAGGTGCGCCTGCTGGCAGAGTGGTACCTGCGGGTTCGCAAGTCTCACTAGCAGGATGGCAGGCTCTATAAACGAGCCTGCCATCCTAGGCCGGAACCTGTAAGTGGAGTGTGAATTATGGGTATGACCCACATAGTCGACCGACGACTGAACGGCAAAAACAAAAGCGCGGTGAACCGGGAGCGGTTTTTGCGCCGCTACCGGCATCACATAAAAAAGGCGGTTTCGGATGCGGTGCACCGGCGTTCTATCACTGACATAGAACGGGGGGAGAGCATTAGCATTCCCTCGCGGGATATTGATGAGCCTGTGTTTCACCACGGCCAAGGCGGTCACCGGGAGATAGTTCACCCGGGAAATCAGGAGTTTGTAACCGGAGATCGGCTACCCAAACCAGAAGGTGGTGAGGGCCAAGGTCAGGGGCAAGGCCAAGCCAGCCCCGATGGCGAGGGCATGGATGAATTTGCTTTCCAGATAACGCAGGAAGAGTTCTTGAACTTCCTGTTTGACGATTTGGAGCTTCCTAACCTTGTTCGCAAAAAGCTCAAAGACACCGAAGCATTCAATTACGTGCGTTCCGGATTCAGCACTCAGGGTGTGCCCGCCAAGCTCGACGTTGTAAGGTCACTGCGTGGCGCCCACGCGCGCCGCCTCGGGCTTGGCGGTGCCCGCAAGAAAAAGATTCGCGAGCTTGAGGCTCAGCTTGCGGAGCTAAAAAGCGCGACCGCTGATCTGGACGCTGCGTTCAGCCATGAGGATCAGGTTAAAGCACTCGAAGACGAAATCGCACGGCTGAAAGCCAATGTGAAACGGATTCCGTTTATTGATGAAATCGACCTGCGTTACCGCCAGCATTTAAAGCAACCCAAGCCTGCAACCAGCGCTGTGATGTTCTGCCTGATGGACGTTTCCGGCTCTATGACGCAGATGCATAAAGACACCGCCAAGCGGTTTTTCATCCTGCTGTACCTATTCTTGAAGAAGAACTATAAAAAGATCGACGTGGTGTTCATTCGCCACCACACCAGCGCCAAGGAAGTGGACGAAGAAGAGTTTTTCTATTCCCGTGAAACCGGCGGCACAATTGTTTCCAGCGCTCTGAAGCTGATGCACAAGATCATCGAATCCCGCTACTCCCCGGCCGAGTGGAACATCTACGCAGCTCAGGCATCCGATGGCGACAACTGGAACGACGACTCGCCGGTGTGTGGCAAGCTTCTAACCGACAGCATTCTTCCATTGGTGCAGTATTACGCTTATGTAGAGATTACGCCCCAAGATCACCAGATGCTCTGGTACGAATATGAGCGGGTGCAGGAGCAGTTCCCCGGAAGTTTTGCGCAACAACAGATTGCGGAGCCCAGCGAGATCTACCCGGTCTTTCGCAGGCTTTTTGAGAGGAAAGCGGCATGAGTGACGCCATAGATCGCCCCAATGCTCCGGGCAGCGACAGCCCGGCAACTCGCAAACCGGTTTCCACCGGATCGGAATGGACCTTCGAGCTGATCCGGCAATACGATGAGGAAATTGCCAAGTGCGCCGCCGAGTTCGGCCTAGACACCTACCCCAATCAAGTTGAGGTGATCAGCGCCGAGCAGATGATGGACGCCTACAGCTCCGTTGGCATGCCGGTTGGCTACAATCACTGGTCTTTCGGCAAGCAGTTTCTTAGTACCTCCAAAGGCTACCAGCGGGGGCAGATGGGGCTGGCCTATGAGATTGTGATTAACTCTAACCCCTGCATTGCCTACCTGATGGAAGAAAACACCCTGCCTATGCAGGCACTGGTGATTGCCCACGCCTGTTATGGCCACAACTCGTTTTTTAAAGGCAACTACCTGTTCCGCACATGGACAGATGCCAGCGCCATTATTGATTATCTGGTGTTTGCCCGACATTATGTTTCTGAATGCGAAGAGCGCCACGGCGTGGATGCGGTGGAGCAAATACTGGATTCCTGCCATGCATTGATGAACCATGGCGTTGATCGCTATAAGCGGCCCGCCCCGATTTCGGCTGCTAAAGAAGTCCTGCGCCAAGCAGAACGGGAGGAATATCTGCAACGCCGCGTGAACGATCTGTGGCGCACCATTCCGAAAATGGATGAGGACGAAGACCCGATAACGCGCAAAAAACGCTACCCGGAGGAGCCTCAGGAAAACCTGTTGTACTTCATCGAGAAAAACGCGCCCCTACTGGAAACCTGGCAGAGGGAAATCATCCGGATTGTGCGCAAACTGGCGCAATATTTTTATCCGCAGCGCCAAACGCAGGTAATGAACGAAGGCTGGGCCACCTTCTGGCATTACACCCTGCTGAACAGAATGTACGAAAAAGGTTTGGTCACTGACGGTTTCATGCTGGAGTTCCTGCAAAGCCATACCGCTGTGGTGTATCAGCCGCCGTTCAATAGCCCCTGGTATTCCGGCATCAATCCTTACACCCTCGGGTTTTCTATCTTTACGGACCTACGGCGAATCTGCGAAGCACCTACAGATGAAGATCGCGAATGGTTTCCCGATATTGCTGGTACTGACTGGGTAAAAACCCTGCACTTTGCCATGGCCAACTTCAAAGACGAGAGCTTTATTCAACAGTTTCTGTCACCCAAAGTGATGCGGGATTTAAAGCTTTTTGCCGTTGAAGATGATGATCAGGAAGACAGCTACAAGGTAACCGCCATTCACGATGAGCCTGGCTACCGGGAACTGCGGGAGAAGCTGGCCCGCCAATACAACCTCAGCCACCGGGAGCCCAATATTCAGGTCTGGAATGTGGACGTTCGTGGTGATCGTTCTTTGATGCTCAGGCACGTACCTGTAAACAGAGTGCCTTTGGGCAAGGATACAGAAGAAGTGCTGCGGCATGCGCACAGGCTGTGGGGGTTTGATGTGCATCTGGAAAGCGTGGATGAAGGTACGGTAGTTGATGAATACCACTGCCCGCACCCGCCGCCGTTAACGTCCTGAGCGTAAGTGAGTCAGTGGCAAGACCACTTCCGCGTGCAAACCGCCCAAAGTGCTTTCGCCCAGCCTGAGGTCGCCACCGTGTAACGCCGCCAGCTCAGTAACAATCGACAGCCCCAGCCCGGAGCCGGATCTTGTTTCATCCAGCTTGCCGCCCCGGCTCAGGGCCTGCTCACGTGTTTCTGGTGACATACCGGGGCCGTCATCGGAAACGCTGAGCACCAGCCAGCCACCCTCTACAGTGCCCGTCAAGCTGATGCAACCCTTGGCCCAGTTGATGGCATTTTCCAGCAGGTTCCCGACAATTTCCTGCAAGTCCTGTGCGTCAATCCGTACCTGAAGCCCTTCCTGTAAATCACTCTGAAACACCAATCCGCGTCTTCCAGCCAAACGCTGGACGCCTTCAATAACCGGCGCAAGTACGGTGGTTACCTTCTGTTCCGCGCCCAGAGTCACCGGCCCCGCTGCCGACGCGCGGGCGAGATGATGCCGTATGGCTTCATCCAAACGCTTGAGCTCTGCTTGCATGGCCGCTTTCTGTTCACGCGGTAAGCGTTCTGCCAGAGTGCCCAACACGGCAACCGGGGTTTTCAAGGCATGGGCCAGATTTCCCGCAGCGGTTCTGCCCCGTTCCATCAGGCGTTGGTCTCTTTCCAATACCGTATTAGTGGCATCTGCCAGACGCGCCAGCTCTCGTGGCAGATCGGTCTCAACTGACGGTTGCCGACCCTGCTCTACCGCCTTCAAGCTTTGCTCAATTCGGCGCAGGGGCGCCAACCCCCAGCGGATCTGCAAGCCGATTAGCACAATCAGTAGCCCACCCAGTGTTGCCAGAGAGAGCCATAATAAAGTCTGGAATCGCGCAACCTGGGCATCTACCTCATCCAGACTCGCAGCCACCTGAACATGCAGAACATCGTTGAGGTTGGGCAAACGAATGTCCCGTTCCAGCAAGCGAAGTTGTTTCCCTCTGGGGCCAGCGATGGTTCGAAACGCCATGTCGGGCTCTTGAGACACCGCCAGCCTTTGATCCCACAACGAGCGGGAAGTAAGTACCCGCTGGCCATCGTCACGAACCTGCCAATACCATCCGGAGAATACACGATCAAAGCGGGAGTCTCCCAACTGCCTATTGGTTACCAGAGCATCCTGATGGATATCGTAGCTAACCCCGGCGATCACTACGTTAAGCAGCGACTCCAACCGTTCATTGAAGGCTGTATTCACCGCCTCGCGAAAGTTCCACGACAGCAAGGAACCGGCAGCAGGTAGAACCAGTACAACCAAAACCAGCGCAGATACCAGCATCCGTGTAGCTATGGGAAGGCGACGCAGTCGGTCTGCCAACATCATGATTCCTCGCTGGTATCCGTAACCATTCGATAGCCCTGACCCCGCAGGGTTTCAATACTCTGGCTACCCAGTTTTCGCCGAAGGCGGCTGACCTGCACATCAATCACATTGGAATCCGGCTCTGTATCACCGTCATACACGTGCTCGGTTAATTCCGCTCGGCTGACCACGCGAGGCGCAGCGTGTACAAGGTGGGAAAGCAATCTCAACTCCTGAGCGGTCAGGGATACCGGCATGCCAGCGCGGGTTACTTGGGCGCTGTGGGTATCAAGGCAAATATCCCCTACCCGAATAACCGGATGGGCATGTCCATGAGCCCGGCGAACCAAAGCTCTCAAACGGAACAAGATTTCTGCCGTTTCGAACGGCTTGGTGACGTAATCGTCAGCTCCGGCAGAAAAGCCAGCAGCTTTATCAGACCAGCGTTCTCTGGCCGTCAAAATCAGAATCGGTAGTTCAATACCCTGCTCGCGCCACCCCGACAACCATTGCGCTCCGTTGCCGTCGGGCAGGCCCAAATCGAGAATAACCGCATCATAACGCTCGGTACTGATCATAAAATCCGCAGTGCGACCATCGCCTGCAATTTCCACCAATAGGCCAGCATCCTGTAACGACGATGCAAGCCCAAGGGCCAGAGGTTCATCGTCTTCTACCAGTAAAATTTTCATTGGCGTTTCATTCCGTTGATGTTGTTACCTTCAATGCCGATAAGCTCACCCGTGACCGCATTCACTTCAAACTCGACGACCTGCCCCTCGGAGCCCAGCAATTCAATTTCATAAAGCCGCATGCCATCGTCTTCTTCAAACTCCACGTCAATGACCTGACCTTCCCAGTCCCGGAGCAGGCTGTCCAAAATCTCACCTAACGGCTTTATTCGGCCTGCCTGCACCTCTTCATGGAGCTTGCGCCAGTCTTCATCTGCAGAGGCTGGCACAGCGGCTGTTAGGCAAAAGGCTATGGCTAAGGCTGCGGCAATGAATGCGGCTGTGGGGATGATCAGTTTCAGAAGATAGCAGGGTAAATTTTTCATAGGGTCATTTTGTCAGAGCCAACATGAATGAACCATGAACGAAACACTCACTCTCCTGCAAGCAGCCCTTACCTAAGATGCACTCAACGTTCAGGAAGTATTCCCTCAGGAGCACGTCCAAGAACGCTTTTAAAAGACGATTGAAACACACTCCACCATCATTGAATCAGGAGCAATACCATGAAAACACTCATAGCAACCGCACTGACCGCAAGCCTTGTTACCGCGCCACTGGCTTTCGCATCCGGCACTGTTGACGACGCCAAGCGGGCGATCCAGATTGGATCCGACTATGGCATTTCGCACTTCCACAGCATTGAACTGGAAGATGATCGCGACGACGATGGCCGCATGGAGATTGAAGGCTGGGTAGATGGGCAATGGTATGTAGAGCTAGACATCGATAGCGATGGCACCATTCAAAAAGAAGAGCGCCGCAAGCGAAATGACGGCCCTTGGGGCCTGACTGCCGCGGATGTTGAAAAGTACATTGATGCCAGTGCAAAACAAGGCATTAACCGCATTGAAGACATCAAAATCAACGCCAAGGGCGAGATTGAAGTGGAGGGAGACAACGCCGAGGGGCAAGAACTGGAAATCGACTACCACGCGGGCAGCATGGAACCCACACGGGTGGATAAAGACGGCTGGATGTAAGCCAAAAACCCCTGCCGGCGCACAAGCGCCGGCAAACGCTATTTCTCCTTACTTCGAAAGCTCGGCGCTGGCTTTGGGAATGAGGCGCCGACCGTACATAGCAAGCAAAAAGCCGATGGGGAACATGAGTACGCCATAGACGGCGGCCGGTATCGACATGGCGCTAGACTCCAGTAACGTGAGGGTCACCATCAGAGCAATCGTGCCATTTTTCACCCCCAACTCTACAGCAACGGCCAGAGATTCTCGTTGGGTCAGCCCCGCCATACGGCCCGCAAGCAAGCCGATAAAAATACCCGCTGCATTCAGCAAAATGGTTGCTGGCCCTGCCTGCTTGAGCAATTCCCAAATCTGGTCCCGCGCCCCATACATAAGCGCAACGATCAACAAGGCAAGTACAACGCCGCCGAACACACTCACAATACTTTCAGCCTTGCGCGCCACCTCTGGCTTACGTGAGCGCACCTGCATACCGATTGCCACCGGGAACAGCACGATTCCAACCAGCATACCGATGGTTTTCCACACCGGCAGAACAATATCTTCCTCCGTACCCATGTAGAACTGCAACGCCACATTGGTAAACAGCGGAAGTGTGAGAATGGTGATCAAACTCGCACTAACGGTCAGCACAATCGACAGCGCTATGTTGCCTCTGGCAAGCAACACAAAGAGGTTGGAGGTAGTGCCTCCGGGGCACGCGGCAATAATCACC
>Ga0209075_1002065_pt1 | contig 18162 bp, 15 predicted proteins | sample Stecom2011_FD_187523 | JGI IMG/M metagenome (GOLD analysis project Ga0209075, IMG submission 187523) | Agricultural soil microbial communities from Utah to study Nitrogen management - Steer compost 2011 (SPAdes) (version 2) | ecosystem: Environmental > Terrestrial > Soil > Agricultural land...
AAACATTCAGAAAAAGTGGACCAGCCCATTGCACAATTGGAGTTCGACCATTCAGCAATTATATATTATCTTTGAAGGTAGAATCGATTTAGATATCGGCAGGACTCAACCGCCACGTGTCGCTGACGCTAGGTCGCATTCCAAAATCAATCGAAAACAAGTTTCAAATGATTTTGGAATGGATAAAAAATAAACCGGACAGAGTTTAAATTACACTACCAAAACAACACCCTGAGCTCTTTAATACGTAAACCTACGTATTTTAACCCACTGAAAAATGTCGTATTATTGATATGTTGTGAGCGTAGAAAGTGTCAATAAAAAAACACAGGTGTTTTTCAGACCTGTCAATTATTGGGTATTAGACGTTTTCTTTTTGGAGTTGGATGAAGGAGAAAGCTATCAAATACTACCCGATGGCTTTAGCTATATTATTCGCTACGGAAATCGCTCCAATCGCATAGATCTTCACCGGCCTTTCACGGAGCCGCCTCTTATACAATCAGATTTTTACGCCCAGTTTTATATCGTAAAATGCAGGCCAACATTTATTGGTAGGCTCACAGAAAACAACATCTCTTTCGTTAAAACACATACCGTCATTCAGTTTTTACGACGTCTCGATTCCAAAGAATTGAGAAGTCTGATTCCAGACAGCTTAGACAACATCTTATTTTATATGCGAATTAAAAATGGAGTCACTTCTATTTCGGAACTCAAAAAACGCTATCAATGCACTTCGTCGCACATCACCGATGGCTTCAAGAAAACCCTAGGGCTTTCTTTTCGGCAATATCAAGAAATATTATCGCACATTAAGTAGCTCTACGTATTGACTTCTAACGCATGTTCGCGTACTTTAGCCTTACAATTATCATAGATAATACACTTTGGGGAGTGGGGACAAACAAAAAGCTGAACGACATTATTGTTGTTCAGCTTTTTAATTCATTCTGACATTTTCACTGCTGCTTTATCGCTTATCGCTTGTGCTTCACTGAGGCATTGGGCTCCAACATTCTTTTAATTTCGTTAAGCTTCATCAATGCCTCTACAGGCGTTAACGTATCGATATCGATATCTAAAATATCGTCGCGGAGCTCTTCTAAAAGTGGATCGTCTAAATTAAAGAAGCTCAATTGCATTTCCTCTTGGGTGATGGCCTTCATTTCCTCGGTGAGTTCTTCGGAAGAATGGCTCTTTTCCAATCGTTTTAAAATCTTATTGGCACGACGGATTACCGCTTGTGGCATCCCCGCCATTTTCGCCACATGAATTCCAAAGCTATGCTGACTGCCTCCGGGCACTAATTTTCGCAAGAACAACACCGTGTCTTTTAATTCCTTTACGGAAACGTTGTAGTTTTTAATCCTCGGGAAGGTTTCTGTCATCTCATTGAGTTCGTGATAATGCGTGGCAAACAACGTCTTTGCCGCTGATGGATGCTCGTGAAGGTATTCGGTGATTGCCCACGCAATCGATATTCCGTCGTAGGTGCTTGTCCCACGACCGATTTCATCGAGCAAAATCAAACTCCTTTCAGAAAGGTTGTTCAAAATGCTCGCGGTTTCATTCATCTCTACCATAAACGTGGATTCTCCCATAGAGATGTTATCGCTCGCTCCCACCCGGGTGAAAATTTTATCCACACACCCCATGCGAACTTCTGTGGCTGGAACAAAACTTCCCATTTGAGCCAAGAGTACTATCAGTGCTGTCTGCCGAAGAATCGCTGATTTACCACTCATATTCGGCCCCGTAATCATAATAATCTGCTGGTTTTCGCGATCTAGAAAAACATCGTTCGCAATATACGGCTCGTCGGGCGGTAGTTGTTTTTCAATTACTGGATGACGTCCTTCTTTGATATCCAAATCAAAACTTTCATCCAACAACGGCCGCGTATAATTTGACTCCCCTGCGTGGGTAGCAAAAGAACACAGGCAATCCAATTGTGCGACTAAGGATGCGTTTTGTTGCACCGGCGCGATGTATTGGATCATCCACTTAACGAGTTTATCGAAAATCTCTTGTTCCAATGCCAAAATCTTCTCTTCGGCTCCTAAGATTTTATTTTCGTATTCTTTAAGTTCTTCAGTGATGTAGCGCTCTGCACTCACCAAAGTTTGTTTTCTTATCCACTCTTCCGGAACCTTATCGCGGTGTGTATTTCTTACTTCAATATAATATCCAAACACGTTATTCGAGCCAATTTTCAAGGAGGTAATCCCTGTCCGCTCAATTTCACGCTTCACCATTCCATCGAGGTATTCGCGACTGTTGGTTGATATGGTTCGCAAATCATCTAACGTTTCAGAAAATCCGTTGGCGATTGAATTTCCTTTTAAAATATTTACGGGCGCCTCTTCGACCAAAGTTTCCTTAATACGATTTCGAAGCAATTCGCAATCATTTAATTGTTCTCCAATGACTTTCAACGCTTCGTTACTCGAATTAACTGCTTGTGATTTTATCGGAAGCACTGCCTCTAAAGAATTTTTTAATTGAACTACCTCCCGCGGATTGATTTTTCCGGTAGCCACTTTAGAAATCAAGCGTTCTAAGTCATTAATCTGTTTTGTAGCATCTTGTATTTTCTCTAAAACAACCGGGTTGTCCAACAAATAACTCACCACTTCGTGACGTCTCGTGATTCGCTCTATGTTTTTTAAGGGTAAGGCCATCCAGCGTTTCAACATCCTTCCGCCCATGGGCGAAATGGTTTTGTCGATCACATCCAAAAGGGTCACCGCGTTGTGCGATTGCGAGTGATAGAGCTCTAAGTTTCTGATGGTAAACCGATCCATCCACACGTAGTCGTCTTCTGCAATACGCGAAAGTTTTGCGATGTGTTGTAAATTTGAGTGTTGGGTTTCGCCTAAATAATGAAGGATGGCACCAGCGGCGATTACCCCCTCTTCAAAATGATCAATTCCAAAGCCTTTCAGGTTTTTTGTATCAAAGTGTTTGGTCAGGGTTTCGAAGGCGTAGTCTATCTGAAAAACCCATTCTTCTAAATGATATTGATGGTATTCGGTATCGAAAGTTTCGGCAAATTCCTTTCGTTTTTGCTTCGGATACAACACTTCCGAAGGACTAAAATTCTGAAGCAATTTATCGATGTATTCTGCATTGCCTTCAGATACTAAGAACTCTCCAGTGGACACGTCTAAAAAAGAGATGCCAATATTCTTCTCCGTTCGCGCTGCCGAGGCACGACCAAAATGAATGGCTGCTAAAAAGTTATTCGACTTAGATTGTAGGATGTCGTCGTTAAAAGCTACTCCTGGGGTTACCAATTCCGTTACGCCACGCTTTACAATGCTTTTGGCTTTTTTCGGATCTTCTAACTGATCGCAAATCGCCACCCGACATCCAGCCATTACCAATTTTGGAAGGTAAGTGTTCAATGAGTGATGTGGGAATCCGGCCAACTCGGTTTGATCGCCACCATTATTTCGCGCCGTTAGCGTGATGTTCAGGATTTTTGCCGCCCGAATGGCATCTTCTCCAAAAGTCTCATAGAAATCCCCCACACGAAACAGCAGCAAGGCATCGGGATACTTTGCTTTAATCGCGTTGTATTGTTTCATTAAAGGGGTTGGTTTCTTCGCCATAATCAATATCCTAAGTTTGTGGATTTCCGTCTGTTCAAGTGTAATCGCTAAAATTAGCGAATTTCCTCTTTTTTAAAAAGGAAGGTCCCTTTAGTTTCTCAGGTTTTATCAACATTGCCACGTTTTGAGAGTTTCGAAATCAATATAAAAAAATAAACCCCTCACATTGGGATGAATATGGGGTGAAAACTCTTTTACCGAATGCTTGAGAACAGCTAACTTTGCACGTTCTATGAAAAATCGAAAATTAAAGAACAGCGAACTGATTCGCTTGAGTCCGGAAGAGTTTAAAGATTCTGCAAAAACACCGTTGATTGTTATTTTAGACAACATTCGAAGTCTGAATAATATCGGGTCGGTATTTCGCTCGTCGGATGCTTTTTTAATCGAAAAAATCTACCTCTGCGGCATCACCGCGCAACCCCCGCATCGCGACATCCAAAAAACAGCGCTTGGCGCTACCGAAAGTGTGACTTGGGAATATGTCGAGAACACGATGGAGGTGGTGCGAAGGCTACAAAATGAGGGGGTCTGTGTATTGGCTATTGAACAAGCCGAACGTGCAACGGATTTGAATGAATTTGAAATTCAACCAAACAAAACTTATGCGGTTATTTTCGGCAATGAAGTAAAAGGCGTGCAACAAGAAGTGGTATCTGCAAGCGATGCTGTTGTTGAGATTCCGCAATACGGCACAAAACATTCCTTAAACATCGCCGTCAGTGCCGGTGTCGTGCTATGGGATTTGTTTGTCAAGCTTAAGAAGCAGTAGGTATTACAAGTAATCTTAGAAAATCCTGCTCATCAAAACCTCGATGTTTATGAGCACAATACTCAAAACGCCAACGACCAGAATAAGCTTTAAAATAGTGTGAAGCACCATGTAGTGTTTTTTATTTTTAGAATACCACAATACCGCCATAAAAAAGATTAACGCGCCAATACTTCCATAAAAATAATACTCCATATAACCTAAAGACGCTTTAAATCTCGTGACGAGTAAAAGAACGGGAATCAGCGTCAATACACAAAGTACCGACAACATCTTTTTAGAAGTTTGTTCGCCGTAAACAACAGGGATGGTGTGGTAGTTATGCGTCAAATCTCCTTGAAGGTTTTCGAGGTCTTTCACCAATTCCCGCATGGAAATAATCAGAAACAGAAATGTGGCGTGTACAAAAATCACCAGATCGAAATTGCCGTAATACACAAAAACCGCGAAAAACGGAACCACAGTTAAAATCGCCGCCGTGATGTTTCCGATGAAGGGATACTTTTTCAATTTATGCGAATAAAACCAAAGCATAAAAATGTATATCGAAAAGAAAATTACCGCTTTAAAAGAAACATAGCTCGCAAAAACAACAGATAGAAAGTTGAGCACAAAATAGGTCGAAAGCTTCGTGCGTTGACTCACCAATCGATCCAGCATCGTTTTCCGCGGGCGATTGATTAAATCTTTTTCACTGTCGTAAAAATTATTGATAATATAGCCGCTTGCAATGGCCAATGCAGAAGCGAGCACGAGCATCAACAGGTTTAGATCGAAAAGTATTTCCAATACTGGTAATTGCGGCGCCAGGATATAGACGCTCGTAAGGTATATGGCAATGACAATGAAGAGAATGTTATATCCTCTAACGACAGAAAACAAGCTGAAAAACTTTAAAAAAAATAGTTTTTGTCTTCTGCTCAGCATGAATACTAACATTGAATGTTTCTGACAAGTCTGTCAGCCAAAAGAAATCTAAAAGCTATATACCACTTCTAAGTTGTAGTCTTTTAATTCTTCTCGTGCCTTATCGATATTTTCGGTGAACCCCAGCATGTAGCCTCCTCCACCCGAACCGCAAAGTTTGAGGTAATAGGCATTGGTGTCGATTCCTTTTTTCCAGAGTTTATGGAATTGGGCGGGAATCATCGGTTTGAAATTTTCTAAAACAACCTTTGAAAGCTGTTTGATATTGCCGAACAGCGATTTCACATTGCCTTGCAGAAAATCTTCAACACAAGCATCGGTGTGCTTTACAAATTGATCACGAAGCATATTTCGGAAACCTTCCTGCTTCATATTTTCCATAAAAATTTGAACCATTGGCGCGGTTTCCCCAGTGCTTCCACTGTCTAAGAGAAATACAGCTCCTTTACCATCTTTTGTTTGCGATGGAATCCCGGTGGGTTCAACGTGGTCTTTGGAATTGATTAATATCGGAAGGCTTAAATAGCTGTTTAGTGGATCTAAACCAGAAGAGTTTCCGTGGAAAAAAGATTCCATCGCCGAAAAAATTTCTTTCAGGTTTAGTAACTTTTCACGAGTCAAATTTTCTAAGACTGTGGTTCTATCATTGGCGTATTTATCGTAAATAGCTGCCACTAAGGCGCCACTACTCCCGATGCCGTACCCTTGCGGAATACTGCTATCAAAATACAGCCCTGCTTCGATATCCTTATGAAGTGCTTCCATATCGAAAGTCACCAAATCTGGTTTTTCCGTCTGCAATTCCTCCAGGAATTTTGCAAATCGTCGCAAGCTGGCATTCGATTTATGCGTGGAAATCGTGTGGTGCTCATCTATCTTTAATGCACCTTTAAAAAGGTTATAAGGAATTGAAAGACCTTTTGAATCTTTGATAATTCCATATTCTCCGAAGAGCAGGATTTTTGAGTAAAATAGAGGGCCGTGCATATTGTTCATCAATAAACTGTGCTAAGGTCGGATACTTTAATCCGAATAAAACCAATTACAAAGATAACAATATTAATAATTCTAAGCGGCAATTATTTTTAATTCAATTGAGTATGAGGTTTCAAACGGTTCACATAAGGTACATGTGTATCGCAACATTTGGCATTTTACACGCATTCCCCTATCTTATATGAAAAACATGGAACTAGAGGAAATGGAGGAAAAGGCACGCAGATTTGCGGAACAAGCCCATAGTCTTCAAAAGCGAAAATATACCGACGAACCTTATATCAATCATCTTAAGCGTGTGGCAAATCTTGTAAGATCGGTTCCACATACGCCTTCTATGGTCTTTGCGGCTTACCTCCACGACGTATTGAAACACACCGACGTTTCTCCTAAAACCTTAAGGAAACACTTTGGAAAAGAAGTTGCCTTGTTGGTCGATGAACTGACAGATGAGTTTACAAAAAAGGCTTATCCCCACTTAAATCGACGGTGGCGCAAAAAGAAAGAAGCCCAACGGATGGCTGAAATTAACTGGGGCGCACAAACCATCAAGTTGGCAGACCTCATCGACAACCTTCCAGGAATAATCCAACACGATGTGAAATTTGCCAAAACTTATGTCCGTGAAGTGGAAATTTTGATCGAGAATCTTCAAGATGGCGACGCGTCCTTACGACAGCGATTAAAGAAGGAAATCGAAATAGCCAAAAATAAGATTGAAAAAACAGTGTTATAAAGCCGTCAAATCTATCATTGGGCCTCATTCAACTTCTTAGCCTAATAGCCCAACACTTCTAATATCTTGTCCTTTACCTTTTCTGTTGATGGAATCATCGTTTCTTCTAATGTAGAATTCAACGGAATTGCGGGCATGTTTTCAGATCCGATTAATGCCACAGGACCATCTAAATACTGAAAACACTCCTCTTGTATCTTGCCTTGCAAACTACGACTGAATCCGTTGTCTGATGGCTCTTCGGTTACAACAAGACATTTTCCACATTTCTTTACCGATGCGTACACTGTATCGTAATCGATTGGATGTAGCGTTCGCAAATCGACCACTTCGATTCTATCTTGCATTCCCAAAGCTTCAGACGCATTCATTGCCCAGTGGACACCCATGCCATACGTGATGATGGAAAGCGTTTCCTCTTCTTCCTGTTTCCAGATTTCCTGAAGCACCCAAGCTTTTCCGAATGGTAAAATATAATCTTCGGCCGGAAGCACAGAAGTTGCGCCTTTAGTCCCTTTCAATTTACTCCAGTACAATCCTTTGTGTTCAAAAATCACTACCGGATTTGGGTCGTAATATGCCGCTTTCAACAATCCTTTTAAGTCTGCTCCGTTACTGGGGTATGCTATTTTAAGACCGCGAATATTCGTCACCACGCTTTCTACCGAAGAAGAGTGATACGGTCCGCCGCTTCCGTACGCTCCAATAGGCACACGTAAAACCATGGAAACCGGCCATTTTCCTTCAGACAAATAACAGCTTCGGCTTACTTCTGTGAAAAGTTGATTTAGTCCTGGCCAGATATAATCGGCAAACTGGACCTCAACGAAGGGTTTTAATCCCACAGCACTCATTCCAACCGTACTTCCTACGATAAACGCCTCCTGAATTGGCGTATTAAAAACACGATTATCGCCAAATTTTTCGGCTAATGTTGCCGCTTCACGGAACACGCCACCGAGGCGCCGCCCAACATCTTGACCGTATAAAAGTGCCTCGGGGTGTTTGCGCATCAATTCTTCAAGTGCGGAAAGCGCACAATCTACCATCACTACTTTCTCGGCACCTTCTGGACTTCGCTCGCCTACTTCTTCCGTTATTTCTGTGGGCGCAAAATCGTGGGTAAATAAATCTTCTGGTTTTGGATCTTCTGCTTTCAACGCCTGTTGATAGGCCTCTTCAACTTCGACTTTAATCTCTTTTTCAATGTTTTCTAATTCTGCCTCAGAAAACCCGTAATCCAACATCAGCTTTTTCATTTTCGGATACGGATCGCGCGTACGGGCTTCGTCAAGATCATCGCGGTAAAATTCCATCCGAACGCCAGATGTGTGGTGATTCAAAAGCGGAACCTCAGCATGAACCAAAAAGGGTCGTCGCTCGGTTCTGATTTTTGAAATCACATCTTTTAAAGTGTTGTAACTTTCTTCGAAGTCGGTTCCGTCGATGGTTATCGCTTCTAATCCTTTGAAACCTTTGGCGTATTCACGAGCGTTTTGCGCACGGGTTTCTTCGGCATTGGCAGAAATATCCCATTCATTATCCTGAACTAAATACAGAATTGGCAGTTTTTTCAACACCGCCATTTGAAAAGCTTCGGCCACTTCACCTTCGGTTACGGAGGCATCACCTAAACTGCAAATAACGATAGGCGCATTCCCGCGTAGGCGAGAATCCTCCGAATGCACAGAAGAATCATAAGTTGAGAAAGACCCTTCATTTTTTGACCCTTCTTCAATCCTTTCATTATCGAAGAGATCACCGCCTTCGCGGTAATGGAACCCCAACGCAACTCCTGTTGCAGGAATGGCTTGCATTCCCGTAGCCGAACTTTGATGTGGGATTTTCGGCTTATCTTCGTCCCGCAAACTGGGGTGCGAATAATAAGTTCGCCCACCAGAAAACGGATCGTCTTTTTTTGCCAAAACCTGCAGTATCAATTCATACGGCGTCATCCCGATAGCAAGTAAAATCGAATCGTCTCGATAATACGGAAAGACATAGTCTTGGGGTAATAATTGCATTCCGGCGGCAATTTGGATCACCTCGTGTCCGCGGGAAGTTGCATGTACATATTTTGAAACTATCTTGAAGTTTTCTTCATAAAGCTCCGTCATCGACTTAGCGGTAACTAAATTTCTGAAAGCTTTTTGTAAAATATCTTTGTTCATTTTTTGTTATTTTAATAGCAAAACACTGCGTTTCGCATTACTTCTATTTTTTTTCAGGTTGCTAGAAGTCAAAAACCTATATCGATCGACTCATATCGATCTGTTCCATATAATCAGCGATGCGTCTTAAAAAAGATCCCGCCAAATATCCGTCGACAATTCTGTGGTCGAAGGAAAGCGATAGGTACATCATCTGTCGAATCTCGATGGTATCGCCATCTTCACGCTCCATTACCTCTGCGCGTTTTTTGATAACTCCGGTCGCTAAAATAGCCGCTTCGGGCTGGTTTATAATTGGGGTTCCCATCAAGCTTCCGAAGGTTCCCACATTACTAATCGTAAACGTACTTCCACGCGTATCATCCGCCGATAGTTTATTATCTCTTGCTTTCACAATTAATTCATTGGCAGCCGCCGCTAATTCCTTGAGGTTTTTCTTATCGGCATTTCTAACAACGGGTACGATCAAATTTCCAGAAGGCAATGCTGTTGCCAATCCAATATTAATATCTTCTTTTACGATGATGTTTTTTCCGTCTAACGATGAATTAATCATCGGAAAATCCTTGATGGCTTTTGCTACACATTCGATGAAAATCGGGGTAAACGTAAGGCGTTCGTTGTATTTTTTCTGAAAAGCTTCTTTGTTTTTATTTCGCCAGTTTACCATGTCGGTTAAATCGGCTTCTACATAAGCAGTTACGTGTGGTGACGTGTGTTTCGAAAACACCATATGATCCGAAATCATCTGGCGCATCCGATCCATTTCAATGATTTTACCCTGTCCCTTGTCGAATTTTAAATCCGGAACCTGAAATCCTGATGCTTGTTCTTGAACGGGCTGTGCAAATTTATAAGGCCGTCCTTCGCTGATGTATTGAAACAAATCGCTTTTACGCAACCGTCCGTCTATTCCAGTTCCAGGAATGCGTGCTAATTCTTCGTAACTAATGTGGTGGTTACGTGCGATGCTATCAACCAACGGTGATATAAAAATGTTTTCATTGACTTGAAAGGCGGTAGTTTTAACGGCAGGTGCTTCTGCTTTTTGTTGTTGTTTTGATTTCGGTGTTTTGGCATAAGGACTTGCCGCAGCTTTTTTGGTTGTAGCTTTAAAGGTGTCGTTGTCTTTCTTTTGACTTTGGTCTGAAGCAGCCTCCAATATAGCCACCACCGCGCCAATAGCCACCACATCACCGTCTTGGTACTTTATTTCCAATAACGTTCCAGAAAACGGAGCAGGAACCTCATTGTCAACCTTATCAGTTCCCACTTCGACAAGGACATCTCCTTTTTCAAAGAATTCTCCTTCTTTGACGTGCCATTCGATTATGGTTCCTTCGGTTATACTTTCGCCCATCTTGGGCAGCTTAAATTCAGTTTTAGACATAGTAGCTATTAGGTTTTCTGCTGAAGCAGATTTGTGCAGTACAGATCTCGACATTCCAGCGTGAAAAGAGATGAGGCTAAAAATACTAAGAATCTCGGAAGTTCCACGCTTAATTGTAAAAATTTAGACCCACAAACAAAAGAATGAAATAGGGTATTCTAGTATTTATAACACGATCTTTAAAAATACATCAAACAATCATTGTTCTTAAAAAGAACATTATTACTTTAATTTTGTTGTAGATGAGAACAATTTTACTTGTATTTGTTCATCAAAATAACAAGTTAACAAGTTATGGAGTCTTTATTTATCACATAAGAAGATTTAATCCGCCAAACTTCCCCATTCCGAAGATATTTAAGTGAGGAAATAATTAGGGCTGATAGGTTTATTGGCATTGTCCTTACCTAAATTACATGGACCGTTTTTAGTTGAAGTTTACAACCACGTATTATCTATGGTTTTTCTCTTTTCGTATTTCAAGAATTCCGCAAATCAATAATCCGATTCAACTTTCCCCCTTCACTTTTAGGAATGGCTCCATAGCAGTTCAAGGTAACCTTAATGCTCAAACCAATCTTGTCTTTTATTCTTTTCCTCAACTGCTCCGCCATAGACGTAAGGGCTGTATTTTTTAATACTTCGTCAACCGTAAATCCATTTCCCAATCCAATCTTCAACTGAAAGTCGGAACAGGTTTCTACCTTGACTTCCACGTGGTCTGTCAATCCCTGTTTGGTAACGATAATTTGATAGTTCGGCGCTAACTCTTTGTATTCATTAAAGACTTCTTCAATTTGTGTATGGAATAAATTCACACCTCGAATGATCAGCATATCGTCTGCGCGCCCTTTTAATTGGCCCATTTTAACGTGCGTTCTCGACGTACTATGGTCATATGAAAGACTACAAATATCATTGGTCCAATACCTGAGGAAAGGCATCGCTTCTTTTGATAATGTGGTAAAGACAAGCACGCCCTCTTCTCCATAAGGCAGTGGCTCGCCTGTATCTTTATCGACAATTTCCGGAAAGAAATGATCTTCCCAAACATAACTCCCCGTTCCTTGCTCGTCGTATGCTTCTTGGGAAACTCCCGGACCAATCACTTCACTTAATCCATAAATATTCGTCGCCTTTACCCCTAAAGATGTTTCGATATCGCTTCGGATAGCTTCAGTCCAAGGTTCTGCCCCTAGAATGGCATATTTCAAGTTAAGGTCTGAAATTCTCATACCTCGTTTTTCCAATTCAAAAGCAATGGTTTGCGCATAGGAAGGGGTACAGCAAATTACCTCAGGTTGAAAATCTTGGAGCAACATGATTTGTCTATCCGTCATTCCCACAGACATGGGCACCACCGACATCCCTAATTTTTCTGCACCGTAATGAATTCCTATTCCGCCAGTAAAAAGACCGTAGCCATAACTGTTGTGCATTTTCATTCCGGGTTTCGCGCCCCCTGCTGCTAAAGACCGTGCAACAACTTCAGTGAAAATATTCAGATCCTTCTTTGTGTATGCCACTACGGTTGGCTTTCCAGTTGTTCCACTCGAGCAGTGAATCCGCGCCAGTTGACTTTCAGGAACCGTTAAAAACCCAAACGGATATTGATCTCTTAAGTCTGTTTTTTTGGTGAAAGGAAGTTTATGAATGTCGTCGATCGATTTTATAGACGATACATCAATACCCTGTTCATCGAATTTGTTTTTATAAAACGGAACAGTTTTATATACTCGATTTACCAAATTAACCAATCGCTCACTCTGTAGCTTTCTCAGCTTTTCAAGAGGAAGTGTTTCTATTTCTCTGTTATACATAGTCTCTTTCATTTATCTTTTTTTAAACTCCTGTAGCGTTTTATAAAAATCCTCCTGCTCAGGTCTATTCTTTGGAATTTCACGCAAGGGCTCCACTTCTCTTAAACTATCGTGGCAGTCTTTTGGCAGTTGTTGGTACAATCGCGTGCCTGCAGTTTTCCAAGCAATCATGTCATCGGAAATATCCTTAATGGCTTTCGCTGGATTTCCAACAATCAACTTTCGTTTCGGGAACTTCGCTTCTGCTTTCACAAAACTCATCGCCCCAACGATACATTCATCGCCAATCTCGGCATCGTCCATAATCACGCTGTTCATTCCGATAAGGCAGTTTCTTCCCAAATTAGCACCGTGAATAACGGCTCCGTGTCCTACGTGAGCGCCTTCTTTCAACACAATGGATTTTCCAGGGAACATATGAACCGTGCAATTTTCCTGTACGTTGACGCCATCCTCTAAAATAATCTCGCCCCAATCGCCACGGATGGCAGCACCTGGACCGATATAGCAGTTTTTTCCAATGATGACATTTCCAGTAACGGCAGCCAGCGGATGCACAAAACTGGATTCGTGGATAACGGGGATATGGCCTTTGAAAGAATAGATCATAGTTGGAGGTTTTTAGATGGTAGTTTTGTTTTTTAAATACTTTATTAATGCAGTCAACATTTTAATTATTTCAACCAATAATCCACGATTTACTTCATTTTCCTCGAAGGTTATATAATTTCTCAACAACGCTTTTGTGGTTGCCGAAACACATTCACGTGAGCTATCTTAAGCAATTCTTAGATAATTTATAAAGCTTGCATCGGTACTTCCTAATCCTTCAGCAATATTGAATGCAATAGAATCTGCGGCACGAGCAAATTGAGTTGATAACTTATAAATTTCAGGGTCTGGGAAACGCTCAACATGCTGTTTACAAACTCACCATAAATAATAGCTTTTTGATAAACCTGTAGGTCTTCAACCTTAAAATAGTACTTGCTTTTCATAATATATAGTTCAAAAACTTTGCATAAAAACAAGCTTGTTTTCCCCTCACCACTCACCACTCTCCTCTCTCAACTACCGTCTATACACTATTTCTTGAATCTCTTAAGTGTCTCTTTCGTAAATTCCGATAGCACCAGTCTCCCTGAAATCTTTGCTCTCTCGGCCAATAGTTCGTCCCAATCTTCGGTGCCACGCCAGAACATCGCTTTCATTTCTTTCATGGCTTCTGGATTGTACTGGCACAAATTCTCGGCAAATTCCTGAACAGCTTTGTCCAATGCTTCGGTAGAATCATACACTTGGGCGTACAATCCTTTTTCTTTTGCCCATGCGGCATCGTAAAACGTATTGGCATCGATGGCGATTTGACTCATGCCGCTTAAGCCCAACTTGCGTTGAACAGCAGGACCAACCACAAAAGGACCAATACCTACGTTGAGCTCACTGAGTTTTATGGCTGCGTATTTTGTTGCCATACAGTAATCGGTAGCTGAAGCCACGCCAACACCACCTCCTACAGTTTTCCCCTGTACTCTTCCGATGATAAACTTCGGACATTTTCTCATGGCATTAATCACATTGGCAAAACCGCTAAAAAACACTTTTCCAGTTTCGGCGTCGTCGATGCTTATCAATTCATTGAAACTCGCGCCGGCACAAAACGTGCGATCGCCCCCGCTTTTTAGAACAATTACTTTTATTTCATCGTCTTTTCCGGCCTCAGTAATCGTATTGGCCAATTTTGCCAAAATATCACCGGGCAAGCTATTGTGTGCAGGATGGAAAAATTCGACGGTTCCAATCCCGTTTGTTTTTGAAAGTTTTACGTATGCTTCGTTCATTGAATATCTATATTTTGAGTTGTTTCCTACAAAATAAGCCAACTTTTTCGAGATAGGATAATTTTTAACGCCTTAAGAAATCCTCAGTTTTCAAGACAAAATACATTATTCTCAATAGCATACGCATTCCAATTGTTGCTTCTTTATCTTTGCCCAAAACTTTGAGAATTGAATGCCTGTTAAGATCAAAATAGACAAATTCGTCATTGCCATTATTGTCAGTATCGCTATCGCGTATTTCTTTCCGCAATTAGGCGCATCAGACAGTCCAGTACCCATGGATACGATTAGCAGTATTGGAATTACGCTGATTTTCTTTTTCTACGGATTGAGTTTGAGTACGCAGGCCATTAAAAACGGACTCAAAAATTGGCGTTTGCACGTCGTGGTTCAAGGGAGTACTTTTTTACTTTTTCCGTTAGTCATTTTAATATTCTATCCTTTTGTAAAAGGCTCCGAACACGAATTGACTTGGCTGTCTTTTCTATTTTTAGCGGCCTTACCGTCAACGGTTTCTTCGTCGGTTGTTATGGTTTCTATGGCGAAAGGAAATCTCCCAGCCGCTATTTTTAACGCGAGTATTTCAGGGATTTTAGGAATTCTATTTACCCCACTTTGGATGATGCCGTTTATCCAACAAACGGATATTGTATTTGACTTTTCGAGTATTTATTTACAGTTGATTACCGAAATTGTCGTGCCGCTGATTTTGGGTTTGTTGTTGCGCCGGTTCTGGAGTGCATGGGCACAGCGTCAAAAACGCTACCTCGATATATTTGACAAATTCGTCATCCTACTCATCATTTATAAAAGTTTTGTGCAATCCTTTGAAGACAAAATCTTTAGTAATCTTAGCTTGTGGGATATGGGTATTATGGTTGTGCTGACCTTATTATTATTTTACGTAATCTATAATCTCACTGGCTGGCTTGGTCGCATTTTAAAATTCAATCGTGCGGATCAAATCACCAATCAGTTTTGCGGAACAAAAAAATCGCTTGTTCACGGAACGGTTTTTTCGGAAGCCCTTTTCGGACAAACCAGTATTGTCGGAATCTTAATCCTGCCCCTGATGTTCTATCACGCTTTTCAGATTTTGATTGTAAGTGTGATCGCTACAAAAAAGAGCGAACAATCCAGCAAAGGAAATATTACGTGTTGATTGCAACGGCTAAATTACATTTTTATATAGCGGCCGGTTAATTGGTTGCCTTTTTCAAAGATTCTTCATTTTTTATGCATTAAATAGAATCCATTTTTCATATAACCCTATATTTTAGCAACTTTAATTATTAATTAACCCCCACAAATTCAGATTTAAAAAAATGAACAAACCTTTATTTTACTCCCTAATTCTATTACTATTTACATCCCAGCTAATACATGCCCAATGGGAACCAACAGCATTCAATCAGTCTACTTGGATACTTTGTCAAACTGAAAATGGCAATCTCCTTGCGACAAACGACGTTTATCCCGAAATGGGTGGAGTTGGATGTAACGTTGGTGTTTCCAATGACAACGGTATTACTTGGACCATTTCGAATTTCAGTGATTTATTTCCTGGTGCTCATCCAGAAGATCCAATCTACGCTATAGAAGAACATAACAACAGAATTTACGCCTCTCTTCTTAGCCATGGAATTGTTTATTCCGAAGATCAGGGCGAGACTTGGCAACTAACCGATAGAGAATCGCTATTAGATCCAGACGATCCAGAAAATGGCGGACAATGGTGTTATAACTTGCGTTCCTACAATGGAAAATTGTATAATATTGGAGCCTTTGGAATTTGGGAATACAACGAAACAGATGATATCTGGACCGAAGTAGACAGCACTTGGTACGGGAGTGATTCTCTTATAGTAGACGATGTTTTATATATAGTTTATAATGCCACCGGGATTCCTGCTGGAATACGGTATACCACTGATTTTCAAACTTGGGAAGAAATGCCGCTACCAACTGATGTATCCACAGCAGTTAGAACTTTAGACTATTATAAAGGCGCATTTTTATGGGACACGTAAACGACGCTGTATTTTATAGTCAAGATCACGGACAAAATTGGACGGAATATCGAGAAGACTTCCCATTGTTTTCGCCAGTTCCTGGAGTAGATCTTTATGGTGTGCCCATGAATTTTGTCTTTTCTGAAGACACCATGTTTGTTGGCGTATTTTCTGCATTTGAAGATGTAGGTGGAGTTTATAGCGCACCAGTTCCGGAAGATATTTTATCAGTTAACCAAAATTCCAATGCATTGCAGGTGAAAGTATATCCTAATCCTGCGGTCGATTTTATAACTATAGATTTTCCTCAAAAAACTCAAGGTCAATTGGTTATTCGAGATATCACAGGAAAATCAATCCTGAAAAAGAGTTTTGAAAACAACCCTACGAACTCCATAACAATAGAAACCGACACTTGGTCTTCTGGACTTTATTTGTATTCCATTCAAGATAAAGCAACAAAAACCTCGGGTAAGTTTTTAATTAAGTAACCAATTATTTCTCGCAGATCTCAATTATGTATTCATAGTCTGGGATCTGCGAGATTTTTTTTATCAGAATATCAACCACCATAGTGTTTGAGAATTCTAAAGGAAGAGGAAGTTTTATAACTGCAAGTTAAAGGGATATCCACATTCTGGCTCCTTATCAAAAACTATGTAAATCAAACAACAACAAATCTATTATATTTCGCTTTAGCGAGCGGATGAAGAAATATGGCCGACTATCATAAAGGGATAGTTAAATATCAAAGTAAATGTGGCTGAAGCCACAGAGTTCTATTGACTCCTTCCGTTGGCTGAAGCCAACGGCAATTTGACTAAAATTATATTACCGTCCGCTTTAGCGGACGGAAAATCAAAGCAACTGAGGAAGGCTTTAGCCAAATTCAACACATTCAAAAAAATCACCAATAAACTAAGCTAAAAACAAATATCAATTCTCAATTATATTAACTGTCGTTAATTTGCTTATCTTCAACTCCTTATCAATATATAGACTATTATGAGTTGGGTAAGAATTTGGGTACATATGGTTTTTTCCACCAAGCACAGAAAGCCATTTCTAGCAACTAAAGATATCCGAAAACGCATGTTTCTTCATATTGCGGAAAATGCCAAGAAAAAAGATATTTGGTTAGATTGCGTAGGTGGATATAGTGATCACGCACATTGTTTGATTTCCCTAGGTAGAAATCAAAGCATTAGTCAAGTTGGACAACTTATCAAAGGAGAAAGTTCTTTTTGGTTCAACAAACAAAAACTAATAAAAGTACATTTTCAATGGCAAGATGATTACTGGGCTGTAAGTGTGAGTGAAAGTCACGTTGATGCGGTTAGAAAGTATATTAGGAATCAGGAAGACCATCACAAAAAGCAAACTTTCTCTGAAGAAATTGACACTTTTATGAATAAATATGGCTGGACTATAATAAAAGGATAATTAAACACCAAAGTAAATGTGGCTAAAGCCATAGAGTACTATTGACTCGTGCTGAGAGTGGCTTTAGCCACATTCCAAAAGCTCAAAATTTATCTAAACTTCTCGAAATGTTTAACGGAAGCCCACCGCAATTTCATTATGATTTATTTGCAGAAACTTCTATAGAGCAATAGATTGAATAATATTAATTACAAGCCTAAGCTGATGCCAACGGCAATTCACTAAAACTCTATTACCATCCGCTTTAGCGGACGGTTAATCAAAGTGACTGGGAGTGGCTTTAGCCACATTCCAAAATCTTAAATCAATCCAAACTGTTCAAAGTGATGATTCAAGTGTTTTCTTTCCATCAGATACCACTCATACTTATTCATCTCTCCAAAAACCATATTTTTTAATGTGGCTTCTGGGTTTTCCTTGAAATAGTTTAAATAAGC
>Ga0209075_1002066_pt1 | contig 18159 bp, 17 predicted proteins | sample Stecom2011_FD_187523 | JGI IMG/M metagenome (GOLD analysis project Ga0209075, IMG submission 187523) | Agricultural soil microbial communities from Utah to study Nitrogen management - Steer compost 2011 (SPAdes) (version 2) | ecosystem: Environmental > Terrestrial > Soil > Agricultural land...
AATAACCTGGCGGGACGCAGGGAAAGCATGTCCACAATCTGGTGAAGGCTTAATATTCCCGTATGGTAAAACTCCGTTAATATCAAACCAAGGGCGGTTTCCAATCCGGTCATTCCAAAAGGAGCTTGGGAAAATTCACGATTTTTTTCTTCTCTGGTATGAGGAGCATGGTCTGTGGCGATTAAATCAATGGTTCCGTCGAGGAGCCCCCTGCGGAGCGCCTCCCGGTCTTCCTTGGAACGTAAGGGCGGGTTGACTTTGGTTGCCGTATGATATCCCGTCACATCCTGATCGGTCAGGACCAGGTGATGCGGCGTGACTTCGGCCGTTACCTTCACTCCCCTTTTCTTCGCCTCCCGAACCAATTCCAAACTCCTTCTGCTGCTTAAGTGGGTAATGTGGATTCTGGCGCCGGTTTCTTCGGCCAGCAACAATTCCCTGGCCACCATCACCTCTTCGGCGAGCGCCGGGTAACCCGGCAAACCGAGCCGGGTGGAAAAAACTCCTTCATGCATTACACCGTCTCCAGACAAGTTTTCGTCTTCACAGTGGAGAAGAAAAGGTTTGTCAAACAACTGCCCGTATTTAAAAGCATTCCTCTCCAGTTCCGCGTTCATAACCGAACAGCCGTCGTCGGAAAAAGCCACCGCACCGTTATCGACCAACTCACCCAGTTCCGCCAGTTCCCGGCCTTCTCCCCCCTTGGTGATATTCCCCACCGGGTAGACCCGCACCACACCTTCTTCGGCGGCTTTGGCCCGCACATAAGTGAGAACACTACCGGTATCAGCGCGTGGTTTTGTGTTGGGCATGGCCACAACTGATGTAAACCCACCTTTGGCCGCCGCTCTCGTACCGGTAGCAATGGTCTCTTTCTCTTCTTCCCCCGGTTCCCGCAGGTGGACATGGGCATCAATCAAACCGGGCATAATAAGATAAGAAGAAGCATCGATCACTTCACAGTCCTGTGCTTCCAGGGAGGGTCCCACCCGGCTTATTTTATCACCGGTTATAAGTATGTCCAACACCCGGTCGCGACCGGCCGCCGGATCAATCAACCGCCCGTTTTTAAGACAATAATTCACCGCTTTTTCCTCCTCCGCTCATTAAATATAATAAAGCCATGCGTACGGCCACACCATTGGTGACCTGCGTAGTAATTACAGCGCGGGGGTCGCAGGCCACTTCTTCCGTAATTTCCACCCCAAGATTGGCGGGACCAGGGTGCATAATCACCACTTCGCGTGGGGCTTTGTTTAATTTTTCACGGTCAAGCCCGTATAACCTGGCGTACTCCCGCAGAGAAGGAAACAAGCCCTTGTGCTGGCGTTCAAGTTGAATACGAAGAATATTCACCACATCGGCGTTTTTTATCGCTTTTTCCAGGTTGTACTCCACCTCAACGCCCAAGGCTTCAATTCCCGGAGGGATTAGACTTGGAGGGCCGGTTACCGTCACCCCGGCGCCCAGTTTTAACAGGCCGTAAATGTTGGATTTGGCCACCCGGCTGTGCATAATATCCCCGACAATCACAACTTTCAAGCCTTTGATGACGCCAAGTCTTTCCTGCAGAGTAAAAAGATCCAGTAAAGCCTGGGTCGGGTGTTCATGAGCGCCGTCGCCGGCATTGATAACACGGCAGTTAACCGTTTGTGCCAGAAGCCAGGGGCTTCCGGCCACGGCATGACGGAGAATAATAAAGTCGGCGCCCAGCGCTTCAATAGTCTTGGCGGTATCGGTAAAATTTTCGCCTTTTTGTACGCTGCTGTTGGCAACGGCGACATTTACCGTATCTGCTCCCAACCATTTGGCCGCCAGTTCAAATGAATTTCTGGTCCGGGTGGAGGGTTCATAAAAAAGGGTGACAACCGTCCAACCCCTTAAAGTTGGAAGTTTTTTAACTTCTCTTTGCGCAATTTCTTTACAGGGGACCGCGGTTTTTAAAATTTCTTCAATTTCTTCAGCTTCCAGGGCTTCCAAGCCGAGGAGGTGCCTCCGGGAAAAACTCAAATGATGACCCTCCTTTTTTTCATATTTGACTTTGGTACACCAATAACCCCCTGATTTTAACAGGGGGTATGGAATCAAATTACAGGAGTTGGATCTTTTTTGTTGTCCATCTCCTCAATCACCACGCTGTCCTCTCCGTCCGTTTCCACCAGCCGGACGTGGACCTTTTGGTGAGGAGAAGTCGGGATATTTTTCCCGACATAATCGGCGCGAATCGGCAACTGGCGGTGCCCGCGGTCAAGCAAGACCGCCAGCTGAATCACACGGGGACGCCCCATATCCATTAAAGCGTCCATAGCAGCGCGAACTGTTCGTCCGGTGAAAAGCACATCATCCACTAAAACAATTTTCTTATCTGTGATCCTTCCGGAGATTTCTGTCCGGCGAACTACCGGTTGAGTGGCAATAATCGTAAGATCATCCCGGTAAAAAGTGATATCCAACACCCCAACCGGTACGTCGGCTTTTTCTTGTTGTTTGATCAACCCGGCGAGGCGACGGGCCAGGGGAACACCCCTCGTTCTAATCCCCACCAGCAGCAAACCGTCCACGCCTTTATTTTGTTCCGTGATTTCGTGGGAAAGCCTGAACAACACTCTCCGGATTGCGTCGTCGTCCATTACCTGCCTCATGGTACCCACACGCATCACTCTTTCTTTTTAATACCGGTTTTACTATGCCGCTCAATCCGGCGGAAAGGATGGTAAAAAAAAACTTTCCCGGCAGGAAAGCTTGTTCTCCAGATCAAGTCACATATAGATCCAGTCACTTACCTTACCGGCCTCACCGGACCGATTTAAAGGTGTGTTCGCTTCAGTATTAATTTATCAAACCGGACAGAGATTGTCAAGAATTTTCCTTAAGTTTAATCAACGGCATGTGGAGCAATTGCCGCCGGCGCAACCGGTACAACCCTGCCCTGTACTGCTGTTCCCCGCAGAAAAAACAGAAAACAACCTGGAAATATTACTGCTGCCGCAGGCCGGGCAGGAAAGATTAATTTCCGTCCGGCGACATAATTCTTCAAATTTTTGTCCGCATTTTTCGCACCTGAATTCATAAACCGGCACCTGTATCACCTCGTATTCTTTGTGCAACGGAAAGCCTTTGGGAGCCGGCTACCGCTGCTCCGGCTCCCGGAGCCATATTGCTTAGTTTATTATTGTCACTAAATCTCCGTTTTTTAAACCGGCCGCATTGGCCTCGTCGGTATCCAAATGCAGGTCCATAATAAAATCAGAGCGGACCCTTACCAAAACTTGTTCAAAAATAAGGGGCCGCTCGCCGCCGGTTTTTATTTTAATATACTCTTTGTCTTTTAGTCCCAGTTTTTCCGCTTCCGCAGGTTGCAGGTGTAAATGTCTCTGGGCGACAATCAATCCTTGTGCTAAATCGATTTTCCCTGCCGGTCCCTGGATGGTAATCCCCGGGGTACCGGCTAAATCCCCCGAATCACGGACCGGCGCCTTAACTCCTAATAAGTAACAATCTGATAAGGTTACTTCTACCTGGGTTTGTGACCGTGTGGGACCTAAAATCCTGACTCTTGGTATACTCCCCTTAGGTCCGATTAAGGTAACAGTTTCTACTGCTGCAAACTGGCCTGGTTGCGACAGATCCTTTTTCATGGTTAATTGGTGACCATTACCAAAAAGTAACTCCAAATCCTTCTTCGATAAGTGGACATGACGGTTGGAAATACCTACCGGAACCTTGGCGGACATTCTTAAAATCTCCTTTCTTCGTATACAGTATTTTTTATTCACCAGAAAAAAAAACCGGAAAACCGGCTTTGCTGATCATGGCAGGGGAGGCAGGACTTGAACCCGCAGCCACCGGTTTTGGAGACCGACGCTCTGCCAGTTGAGCTACTCCCCTCAATAAAAATTACAGTTTTATTATACCCGCTTCCTTGGCGGGTGTCAAGAATTGTTGTGGTGGAAAATTACCAAAAAATAATGTTCGGGCAATGTTTATCAAAGATTAACACCAATAATTCCACCCACCGCTCCCATTAAAACCAGGATAAACAGTTTTACCGCGCTCAATTTCAGGCTTATCACTTGCAGCCCGAATATTTTTGCCGTGACGAGCAGGAGGACCCAGTAGATCAAGGCTAATATAATCCCTCCCAGCCATCCCCGGGTTTTCAGTTTTTGTCCGGCGACAAAAGCTCCCAGGACGACTCCGGCATAACAAATATAATCACAAACCGTCTGTGCATGACCCATCCAGTCCAATCCGACTATGTAAAGCACGGTTAAAAGAAATATACTGATTACAAGCAAAACAACAGCATATCGTAAACCCAAAAAAACCGCTCTGGGAAGACCATACTGAACAGTGTTTTCTTCCGTTTTTGGCAAAAAAATCACCTCCCTGACTTGCTAATTTATATGCCGCCGGAAAATCAAGTATGTTGAATTATGGTAACACGCAAAACACCTGCCGGCAAGTATAATCCTATTCACTAAACTGGGACATCCGGTACGGTTAAAGCTAAACGTAAAACGTATCCCAGGTATTTAATATTGCCGATATGCGACCTGTGACTTCTCTCAATTTTCAGTATCGGCAAGGTATACGGATTTTCATTGAAATTTTTTTGACGGAGGCACAAAGAAAAATCCTGACTCCGCGTCAGGATCAAATTTGTTAATGGTCGGGCCGACAGGATTTGAACCTGCGACACCTAGACCCCCAGTCTAGTGCGCTACCAAACTGCGCTACGGCCCGGTTTACGTTTAAATTATATCATCATAATCCCCCTGCTGTCAACGGCAAACGCCAAACCTTTGCAAATAATGTGAGAACAGCTTACTCCCTGACAAGATCAAAGTTTAAAACTACTTGAAGAGAAAAGAAAACCGAAAACCTACACAAACCCGCAGCTTTTCGGTTTTTTATGTGGATATAAGAATGCGTCAAACAGTACACCTGTCCCCTTGTTTGCTTATTTGTCAAATTTCATTACTGTGGCTTTACCGGAGTCGCTTTCGTCTCTTATGGCCACATAGGGTCGGTTGTTGCTGTCAAGGGCCAGGGCGATGTCGCTTGATCTCGTCCATGGAGAAGCCGGCTTCGCCCACAACCTCCCAGTTTGTGCCGGTATACCTCATTACTGTGGCTTTACCCTGGCTCCCATCGGAATAAGCCACATGAGGTTCGCCGTTGCTGCTCAATGCCAGGGAAGTGTATCGAACGTTCCCGGCGGAAAAACCGGCTTCACCCACAGTTTCCCAGGTTGTGCCGGTAAACTTCATCGCGGTAGCTTTTCGATTATAAGTGCCAATTCTATCCTCATAAGCTACATAGGGGATTCCGTCATTATCTACCGCCAGCGAAATAGTATAAGCCGCCCCTTCTGAAAAACAGGGCTCGCCCATGGTTTGCCAGTATAAAGCGGTGAAATTTATGTCATCACGCGCTCCCGTAACCGGAATGGATTCGGGGTCGAAACCGTAATCGTCTTTGGCAGGAGTAACCGTCACCGTGCCCGAGAGACCGCTTTTGCTCCAGGTACCGTCCGCACCGGTTGTAGCCGTGCCAAAGCCGCCGCTGAAATAAAGGGTCACACCCTCCAATCCATCTTCACCCTTGGTGACCAATCCGAGACAGTATATTGGGAGCTTTCTCCATTCCCACTTTTCCCGCCGCTGCATCCGGTCAAGACGAAACCAACCAGGGAAAATAGAAACAAAACAAAGATCAATCGTTTCATAGATACTATCCTTTTCAATATAATAATAAGGCTCCCGGATTGCCGATACCGGCCTTACCGGACTTCGACCACCCGGTCTTGTATATCTATATCACCTGTGGCACTTTTAATCGAACAAGTGGTCGCCTTTTCTCTGACCTCATCAGCTTGTATTTCCCCCACAAAATCCGTAATTATGTCAATTACTTCCCCGCTCACCGGATCCTTGATTTCCATCATTACTTTTTCCACCTTGAAAATCATTCCCGGTCTTACGCCGTGCTCAGCACCGATATTGATAATTACCCGGGAAGAATCGGCATACGCCACCAGGCCGGCCAAAGCCGGACCGGTCGCCGGTTTGAACTCGGCTGCTTTTTCATTGAACTCCTTGGTCACTTGTTCTACAGCTTCCCGTAGAGCTATTCCGAGATTGGTTTGGCGAAACTCATCACTGCCGAATTCCAATGTACGGGAATCAATCTCCAAGCTCAGGCTGGCAGCCTTTTTTTCTCCACTACCTTTGGCGGCGGCCACAATCTCGGCACTGGTGGCATCTACCACCCTGGCGTCAATGACCACCCGGGAAGTAGTGGTACGCAAGCCCAGTCCAGAACTTTTTAACCCTAACCCGCCGCCGCTGCTTTCATGGGAAAATTCGGTCACTGTACCCGTAATCAGGAATTGCGCGCCAAGAATTTGGCCGATCTTTGCGGCAGTGTTGGCGTCAATCCGTCCGCTGGCGCCAAAATCTTGTTCGTCCAAGACTTCCCAAACTTTTTCCCGTTCAATCAATTGAAAACGTTGGGGAGAAAGATTATAGAAAGCTGTTATCATTTCATCGACCACACCTGTTCCAATTTTCCATCCCCCCCACCCCCTGATCGAACCGTCGTCAAAAGGCAAAACCGCCGCCCGGAAAGCAGTATCCCCGTAGACCGGGAAGACCAGTACCGGGAGAAGCATTACCAACAACCAAACCGTTATTCTTTTCATTTTTTCCCTCCTCTTCTTAAACCACCGCCGTAAAAAAACAAGATGATCACTGTTCCTTATAGGACGTAAGTTCTGCAATATAAACATATTTTTCATCCATGGTACCACTTACCATTCTAACCATGAGGGGAAGTGATAGATGGGCGGCTGCGCAAAAATTAAGCAAATCTTCTTCACCATCTCCCACCTGAAGCAAATAACCCTCAATTCCGGCATAAGACTTTTTCTCAACAACCTTGGCATAATATTCTCCGTCTTCATCAATGAGTTCCCACCCGAGGTGAAAATTTTCTTCGTAACAAGGAGTTTCCCACCATGGAAACCAGATGGTACAGAGGATTATTTGCGGTATGTAAAAACCCAAGTCTTCCTTAAACAACGCCATAACCACATTGCCATGAATATCTGTACCATCGTCCTTTGCCCCCTGGGCTGAAGTTCGAAATGAAACGCCGTTAAATTCGCCCTCGATTGTAACCTCGAGCATACCTCCACCGGCGTCTGAAAAAGAAATTCCGGCATAACCGGATGACTTTTTGCCCTCTTCCTCCATTTCCAGCGCATAAGTAAAGCTCTGCCCGCCGGTGAATTTAAACGCTTTCCAGCCGTCACCGGCTTTGGCGGCGCCCTGTAAATTCATAAAGGCCATGGTAATAATAAGCGAAACCAGTATGAGCGAAAAAATTTTTGTTCGTGGCATTTTACCTTTCACGTTTTCATCTCCTTTTTTTTACATAAAATGAAATAATTAAACACGGTTCAAATAAAATAAGAGTAAACCAAGACAGCAACCCCTGGACCTAGTCTGATCCAAAAGCCCGCCGGGTGTTCCGGTTGGGCTTCAGCAGTCCGGCGCAGGGCGCGCAAGGTTTTTTCTATTTCCGCCACGCTGACCAGTTCGGTTTGGTGATTGCCCAAAGGGCGGATGGGAATACCCATAGAGCGCCAGGATTCAACCACGGCATCCAGTGACAGGTATTGTTGGGCGAGGAATCCCTCTGCCGCCAACCTGGTTTCGAAGTCATAAAGGAAAAAATCGTCGGCAAAGATTTCGGCGCCCTTGCGCACCACCGTACCGTAGACATCGTAAACACCGACTCCGATTAATTCCAAAATATCATGAATAACTGCCTGGACCTCGGAAACTGTTTCAGCGTTATGCAAGACTGCGGCAAACTCCTCCGCTTTCTCTACCGGGTCCCATTCCGCCGTGGACGGCAGGTGTCTTGGGAAATCGACACTCACCAATTCCGCGGAAAGCGAATTATCATCTATACCTGACACAACCGCAGACAACACCAAAACTCCCATGGAAAGAAAGAATAAAACTTTTTTCCTTAAACGACCGGTATTGTTTGTATCCATTGGACTATCTTCTCCTTCCTTCCGTTAGGCGCGTGCGAAGCAACCGTTTTTCTCTAGCCGGCATGGCTTCCAGAATAAGGCGGCCGATGTGGGATAAAATAACGGTGTTCACCGGTCTTGCCACTGCAAAAAGGGATAACCGTTATTGAACGTATAGTCTTCACCGGCCTGCCAAACAGTGCTGAAATCCCAATCCACATAAGTGTTCTCAGCATATGGATATGTCATCTCACTGGTGTTACGGGGTTCTCCCTTCCCGGTGTCGTCCATGCCTGTAGTAATAGTGTTATAGTAACTGTTGGTAATGGATGAATAATTTGAACCCGTCAGCCCGCCGTAATAACGGGCTTCTTCGTCCAGAACATTTACCGGGCCTATGGCATACGAATTAATAATCTGACCGGCATGCTTTTCTCCCACCAGGCCGCCTATTCTTTCATTACCTGTCACTTCACCGGCAGCGTATGATGAATGAATCAAGCCCTCGTCATTCTTGCCGACCAGGCCGCCGCCGCTATTATCCTCACAAGTGACCTTTCCGCCGGCAAAAGAGTATTTGATCTCTCCCTTATAATGACATCCGACCGCCAACACTTGCCGTTCCCGACACATTACCGGTGGCATGGGAACCTTCAATAAGGGTGTTGGGGCCCGTGTAACCTCCATCATAGGTTCCGAGGAACGGATTAACTAGGTATATGCCAATTGGCGCCCATCCTTCGTCGCCTGTGTAGCCCGACAAATTGATATCCGCAATTTGCTTGAAGTGTTTATCCATAAAATTTCGCACATTATGCAACTGCCCGGCCGTTGCTACCAGGAAGGGATCCTCTTCGGTCCCGGCGCCGCCGGCAAATTCGCTTCCTTCTCCTCCCTCTTCTATGAATACCGCTGTAATTTGCTTGTTGCCGGTCATTGCGAGTTCCCACAGCCCGGTATCGTTATCTTCGGTCACTTGATTCCCATGCGTCCCGGCCCATTCAGAAAACTTAAACCCCTGCGCCGGTGTAACCTCCAGGGTAACCACGGTTCCAACCTGGAATTTACCGCCGTCCGGGGTTACCGTCCCCCCCTCCTCAGGTTCTACTGTTACGGATAAGCTAAAGGTTTTTGGGGTTTTATCACCGCCACAACCGTTCAAGAAAAACAGTAATATGATTAAAAGCAAGATGCCCGGAGGCTGCCGTACTTTTCTTCTCATTCATAAACCTCCTTTTTTTAACAGCTTTCATGGAAGCCCCTCCCAGCCCGCCGCCGGTCGTGCACGGCAAAATTAAGCCGTGGACCGGAAGAAATAAACCGTCCTTTTCACGGCGCCGGCCTTTCAGAGTTCTTATTAATCTATTGTAGTTTTTTATTTTCCTGCTGTAATCATCCTGGGAGTGATTGTGAGAGAAAAAACAGGGGTGATTTTGGGGTGATTTTGGGGTTTAATTAGCTTTTTCAGGTTCGTGGATACGCAAAGGTAAAAACACCCAGCCTTGCTGGTAATATCCTGTAAACATACATTGCCTACCTATGTTTATTACATCTCCTAAAAATCAGGGCCAAATCCTAAGGACCTACACTGATTTTATAAAACCGGCGGAACCACCGGAACAAGCCTGTGAACCTGGAAGCTCAAGTTGAATCATGCCCCGATGGAATCCTTTATAGTTAATCTTAGTTCAGTCTGCTTAATTTTACTTGTGTTCCCTTCTGTATTCCTGTATAATAATGGCAGGAGGTGTCGTCATGGGAGTTAAACTTCTAAGCGCCCGGGAGTTAGCCCACTTGTTGAGTCTGTCGGTGGAGACCATTTGGGCCTATACCAGAGAAAAGAAGATTCCCGCCATTACCATGGGAAAACGTCAGTACCGCTATGATCCGGACGAGGTCATGCGGGTTCTAAACCTGAATAATCAAAAGTCAACACCGATGATCAGGGAGTCAAAAGGGCAATATGCCCCCGGTCCATACACTTATGAAGATTATGCCGCTCTGCCGGAAGAACCGGGTTATAGTTATGAGTTGATCGACGGTTTCCTAATCAAAGAACCCTCCCCTATAGTCCACCATCAACGAGTTTCTCGACGTTTACAGCGTCTTCTGGAAGACTATTTTGCCTCGACCCGCCCGCAGGGGGAGATCTTCGGCGCGCCACTGGATGTGATCTTCTCTCAATATTCTACAGTACAACCGGATATACTTTTCATTGCCGATACTAAGCAACTGGCGGATGCCAAATTCATTGAAATTCCCCCGGAACTCATCGTGGAGGTGCTCTCTCCTTCAAGCAGACGTAAAGATCGGATCCGCAAATTAGATTTATACTTACGCCACGGGATCCTCCATTACTGGATCGTCGATCCGGAGGAAGGCACCATTGAGGCTTACAGATTACAAGATACCGCGTATTTACTAGTCCAAACCACTGATCAGGAATTTACCCACCTAGACTTCCCCGGTTTATCCTTTAACATTGCCGAGGTCACCGCCAAACCTGATTGCCAAGCTCAATAAAGGGGGAGGGTATTGTGAAAAAAACTAGGCCTGTTTATGCTGGTATTAAAATACGTCACCGGTCACAAAAAAGGACACTATGCTCCCCTTCCACCTCCTCAAATCCCCGGTCTTCATGCCGGCGGTAAAATTCTTTGACTTCCTGAACAACCTGTTCCGGAAGGAACTCTTCTTCTTTATCCCACTTTCTACTGATATCAGGAACAGATTTAAACAGCATCCGGGTGTAGGGGTGAACCGGATTTTGATAGATCTTTTTTGTGGCTCCCTTTTCCACCAGCCGCCCTTGATACATAATCATCGTATAGTCACTAATATAATACCCCAAGTTCAAATCGTGGGTGATGAACAGCACGGACATTCCGTTTTTCTTACATAAATCAACCAACAGGTTTAAAATACCGATCCGCGTGGAAGCGTCCAGCATACTGATTAATTCGTCGGCAATCAAGATATCCACCTCCATCAGCAGGGTTCTGGCGATCAACAGTCTCTGTAATTGCCCCCCGCTCAATTGGTGGGGAAATCTACCCAGGGTTCGGTCGGCGTCTAGGTTTACATCAGTCAATACCCGGCGAATTTTTTCTTCCTTTTTCGCCCGGTCGTAACCAAAGGAACTGTAAATCATGTCAAAAATTCGGTCAATACGATACAACGGGTTGAAAGTGGCAAAGGGGTCCTGGAAAATCCCCTGCACCTTTTGATAATACTTTTTTATCTCTTCTTTATCCCTGATTTGTCCTATATCCCGGCCATTAAAATAAATATGACCCTCTGTTGGTTTAAGCAATTTAAGGATTAACTTCCCTATAGTCGTTTTTCCGCTTCCGCTTTCCCCAATGAGTGAACAAATGGTTCCCGGTTTAATATCAAATGAAACATCTTTAACGGCAACAGTATATTGGGGTCTGAATATTCCACTCTTAAAGACTTTACTCAAGCCCCTGACCGACATAATACGTTCATTATCAGGCATTATTGTCACTTCCTATTTCTCGCCATCTCCAGCAGGAAATATAATGCTCTTCATTTACCCGTTCTCGAACCGGTGTTTTTTCGCACTGCCCACCTCGGTAAGGGCAGCGGTATCGGAATCGACATCCTTCCCCGATATTCAACAAAGAAGGCGGAGTGCCTTTTATGCCGGAAAGCCGCCTGTCTTGGTATTGAATACCAACCTGCGGCAAAGAGGCAATCAGGGCTTTGGTATAAGGATGTCTGGGCTTTTTAATTATTTCCTCCGTCGGACCAATCTCCACAAAACTGCCGGCATACATAATCATTATTCTCTCGGCAATTTGATAAAGAATCGAGAGGTCATGGGTGATAAACATCGCGGAACCGATAATTCCCTCATCACGTAAATTTACCAGCATGGTCGCGACAAACCGCTGTGAACTTACATCAAGGGCGGAGGTAATCTCATCGGCGATTAGAAACTCGGGATCTAAAATTGTTGAGATCACCATGATCACTCTTTGTTTCATCCCACCGGATAATTCAATAGAGTATCGATCCAGAATCGATGGCTCAAGATTAACAAAATATAACCTTTCTTTGATTTTGGCCAAAAACTTACGCTCGACTTTAATCCCGTGTTGCTGAACCAAATCCATGATAAAAGCGCTGATTTTCTTGGTTGGACTGAAAGCGTCAAGCGCATATTGCGGAATTAAAGATATGTTCTTTAAGCGCATCTTTCTGAATTCCTCTTTGGACATGTGGATTATATCTTTGCCGGTAACCTTAACGGCGCCGGAAATATAATGCAAAGGCGGTTTCCTGGAGATTAAAACACCGGCCAGGGTACTTTTTCCGCAGCCTGATTCCCCCGCCAAACCAAGAATTTCACCTTTCCTGACGTTGAAGGTGATATCATCAACAGCCTTAACGTCGCCTCTCATGATTTTATAATAGGCCTTTAAATTTTCGATCTCGATTATGTTTTCCCGCATCTGCTACATCTCCCTCAAACGTGGATTAAATGCCGCGTCAAGCCCGGTGTTGACAAAATAAAGCGCAGTGATCATGATGGTAATTATCAGCCCGGGAATAATCGCCCACCACCACATCCCCAGCTGAACGGCGTTCCAATTCACCGCGTCTTGCATGACAAGACCAAGGGAAATGCCTTTTGTCGGCCCAAGGCCCAGAAATTCCAATTGCACCGTGGCCAGCATTGTTCCATTAAACTGCAGGATATAGACCATAAAAACATAGGAGAACATATTGGCGGCAATATCTTCTCTTAAGATTCTCGATACCTTAAGCACAGAAATCCTTGATAAGTTTACATATTCTTGATTCCTTAACGACAGGGTTTGTGACCTGACGGCCCTTGCCGTCCAAGGCCAGGCAGTAGCGGCGACTATTAGCGACATTACTGTTATTCCTCTCACCTCCAGGAAAGCGGCGATCACAATCAACAAAGCCAGTTGTGGGATAACAACAAAAATATTCGTAAACATCATTAAAAGCTCATCAAACCATGTTCCCCCATAGTAACCGGCAAGAAAACCGATAACACATCCTACCACAGTAGCCATTGTCCCGGCGATAAATCCTACCAAGAGTGTGGAACGAAGCCCATAAACAGTACGGGTAAACACATCTTTCCCCATTATGGTTGTACCAAACAAATGTTCCCGCGAGGGTGAAAGATACGGGTCGCCGGCATATTCTTCATAACCATAAGGAGTTGTCAAGGGACCAAAAATGGCCAAAAGAACAGTCAAGAAAAAGATTACCAACCCAAAGATTACTTTTTTATTGGTCAAAGCATAGTACAGATTTTCGTGTTCTTTCCAAAAACCGGATGTCATCGATTACACCTCCCCGGAAAGTGAAAGCCGTACGCGTGGATCAATAAACATATAGACTATATCCACCAAAAAATTGGCCGCCAAAGTCATGGTTACAATCGCTAAAAATATCCCCTGCAAGAGAAAATAATCCTGGTTAAGGACGGCGTTTAACATCATTCGTCCCAATCCCGGGTAATTGAAGACTGTCTCCACGGCAATCGCACCGCCGATAATGTTGGCTATTTTCAAAGCAAGACCCGTAACCTGGGGTAGGACACCATTTCTAAACCCGTAATTTCTTATTATTCTGTCGGAGGCGCCAAGCGCTTCCATGTACTTGGAATAATTGGAGCTTCGTTCATAAATAATCATGTTTCTCATGCCAATAGCCCAACCGCCGATATCCACCAAAAACATGGATAAGAACGGTAGTACCCAGTGTTTTGCGTAATCAAGAATAAATCTCCAAGTAAACGCCGGGATCATAGTTACGCCGTAGGCGCCGCTTATTGGGAACCAGTCCAGAATCACACCGAGGAAAAATGCCACCACTCCGGCAAGCCAGAAATAAGGGGAAGAAGTCAAAAAATAAAAGACCGGCATCATCACATTGTCGGCTCTTTTATTTACCCCGGAAAAGGCGCCAAGTCCGTTACCAACAATCCAACCCAGTATTATTGCGGGGACAAGCAAAATTAGATCAAATACAATGGCCTTTTTAATGATATCCATCACCGGGGTGGGGAACTGCATTATACTTATACCAAAATCACCGGTGAAGACCGACCGCCAAAAATTAAAGTATTGCACAATTAAGGGATCATCCAAATTAAATAACAGGGTTAATTGCCGTTCGATAATTTCCCGGCCGCCTTCCATACCGGAGAAACGGGATAATAGTATTTGTATGGGGTTGCCGGGCATCATCCGGGGAATGATAAAATTAATCGTTACGGCAATGACAAAGGTTACTAGATATACTAAGGTTTTTTTGCTGAGATATCTGCCCATTTTTTGTTAAAGCTCCTTTCCATGGAACAGGTCCGATATAAATATCGGACCTGTTCCATCCCTTACTTAATCTCAGCTACTCCCTAGTTAACCGGCTCAAGATTGATCAGCACATCAATCATGCCCAACTGGTAAGCATTACGCCAGGTAACCGGAACGCCATAGGGATTATTTTCTGACGGCCAGTTGGTCCAGTTGATGTTGGTATACTGAGCCCAGAGACCATTATGCCACAAGGGGATAACCGGCATATCAATCAACAGGGTTTTTTGAATATCCGACGCTATCCGCATTTTTTCTGCTTCGTCTTTTGTTATGTTAAATTCCGCAATCCATCTGAATATTTCCGGATTATCATAACAACCCCAGTTCCCGTTGTTTACACTGCTGCCGTGAATATCATGATTAATAACGCCGTTCCAGTACGTAAAGGGACTGGAACTTAAAGTTGACTGCTGGTTACCGATTAACATATCAAAATTTCTGTTAAAGCGATTGTTATCATAAAGCGCCGCGTCCGGGAAGGCGGGAACGAGGTTGATGCCTACAGCCTGCGCGTCAATGGCAATGGACCTGATTGCTTCCATCCAGTCCGTCCAACCGCTGGGAACAATAATTTCCAGTTTAATGGGATCGCCGTTGGGCTGCTGTCTCCACCCGTCACCGTTGACATCTACGTAGCCTGCTTGATCAAGCAAGGCGCCGGCTTTTTCCGGGTCATAAAAGAACCCGTATTCATCCACAACGTCTTGATCAAGGTAAGCCAACCAGCCTTCACCAAACAATCCGGTTGGGTTGGCCGGTTTGACAATCCCCCCGTATGCTCTTTCCACAATATTATTTTGATTTACAGCGAACGCCAAAGCTCTTCTGAACTTGGGATCATCCATCGGTTTCCGGAGGGTGTTCATGTATACTTTGGCCGTATTCCAAGAAAGCATATACGGTTCATCTTCAAACCAGGTTTCGAGGTCAACGGCTTGTTTAACTTTTTCGATCCCGGGAATAAAGTTGTTGCTTAGATCGATCTCACCTTTCATTAACATCCCAAGCGTTATGTTGTTGCTGACATTTACCAGGTCGACAATGTATTTGGGCTTTGGAGTTCCAAACACTTCATTACCCCACCAGTTATCGTTCCGCACCCAAATCATTCTATCCTGGGTCGCGGTATGGTAAAGATAAGGACCTGTAGCAACAGGATTTCTATTGGCTCTGGTAATTAATTCATCCGCCGGGATTTGACTCCAAATATGCTTCGGAATTATATACCTTTGGTATAATTCTCGGTCCCACTCCGCATAATGGGGCTCGCGGAAAATAAACCTGACGGTATAGTCATCTTCCGCCACGGCCGCCCGCAGCCATTTCCAGATCGGAGAATAAGGCAGTTCGTTATCTTTGGCCAGCTCATAGGTGAAAACAAGATCTTCGGCAGTAAAATCCACACCATCGGTCCACTTGATCCCTTTTCTCAGCTTCACTACATACTCATTGTCGGAAACCCATTCTCCAGTTTCCGCCAGCCACGGCCGGTATTCGTTCTTCAACGGATTGAAGGAAAAGAGAGTCTCATAGACAAGCGCGGTAGTTCCCTCTGCCGGATTGGGAATCAAAATGTTCCAGCTGGAGGGAGGACCCCACGCAGCTCCGGTAACTACCAAAGTTTCGCTCCGGTCAAGTTCCTGTCCAAAGGAAGTCAGGCTAAAGACTAAAACTAACATGAAGACCAAAAATAACCTTGAAAAACCTTTCATTAATACCACCCCTTCTTTTTTTATTTTCTATTCTAATCAGACCCGCCGAAAATGGGCCTGAAAAGAACAATCGTCACCTCTTTAAGGTTATTATGAAAAACATAAATGCGAGGTTGACAAATTTTATCACCACCAATTGAATTTTTCCTTTTTATATTCAAGGTATTTAAAAACTCCAATTCACTAAACCGGTTTATCTAATGCCTATATTATAACGTATAATTTGTTGATTTTCAACTAAAAATTTCTATAACTTATGATATTTTTCAAAAATAGCTACTTTAAACTGCCTTATAATATATTGATAAATTCGCGTCTTACAGTAACCAGCAGCTTTAAGGAAGTATTGGTTTACCAGAACCTGTTAAGTTCATAAACCGTTTTACTTTTATCGTTTTGATGACGTTCTTTTTCTCCGGCAATATATATTTTCGCAGTGTTAAAAAATTTATAGTTATTGACATATGCTCTTAATTTAAGTATACTGTTTAGAGAGTAAGCTGTACCTGTAGGTGCACAATAACTATACCGGGCATTCCCAGTGATTCAGTGTTTGTTTACAACCGGGGCCGCGACAGTGGCGGCGGCCCTTGAAGAATACCGCGCCGGGCAGCTTGTTGAAGCCGGTTCGACAGATGTGAAAGACCACTGGGTGTAAAAACGCCGGTTAATAATCAGGAGGTGCCGACATGATTCTCGCTGTCGCTTCAGGCAAGGGCGGAACCGGCAAAACAACAGTGGCGGTTAATTTAGCCCGGGTCTTTAATACCAGTATTCAATGTCTCGATTGCGATGTGGAAGAACCCAATTGTCACCTTTTTTTATCAGGTGATACCCGCAAAGAAGAAAACGTCACCGTTCCCGTTCCGGAAGTAGATGAATCCTTATGTAACGGTTGTGGTGAATGCGGGAGATTTTGTGAATATAACGCCATCGTCTCGTTTGGCACCAAACCTCTCCTCTTTCCGGAGATGTGTCATGGTTGCGGGGGATGCGCCAAGGTCTGCCCGGAAAAAGCCATTCATGAAATCGAACACCATATAGGAGTTGTTGAGACAATTCAGGCGGGAAATATTACTCTTATTCAGGGTCGCCTAAATGTCGGCGCAGCCATGGCGCCGCCGCTTATCCGCGCGGTAAAAGCCCACCTGCCAAACGAAGGGCCGGCAATTATGGACGCGCCTCCGGGCACTTCATGCCCGGTGATTGCCACGTTGCAGGATGCGGATTTCGTCGTGCTCGTCACAGAACCCACACCTTTCGGACTCCACGACCTTAAACTCGCCGTAGATATGGTTCGCAGGCTCCAGATTCCTTTCGGTGTGGTGGTCAACCGGGTCGGTATTGGCGACAACCGGGTTCATGAATTCTGTCACCGCGAAAAAATTTCGATTCTGGTCGAGATTCCCGATGACCGACGAATAGCGGAAGCTTATTCCCGGGGTGAATTAATCGTGGAAGCGCTGCCGGAATACTGCGGGCTTTTTTGTGACCTGCAGCAAAAAGTGATGACTAAGGGGAGATAATCATGAAAGAACTTGTCGTTATCAGCGGCAAAGGCGGAACCGGAAAAACAAGTCTTACCGCATCATTTGCGGTCCTGGCGGACCGGCCGGTTATTGCCGATTGTGACGTTGACGCTGCGGATTTGCATCTTGTTTTGGCGCCGGAAATTAAAGAACGCCATGAATTTTACAGCGGCCGCGAGGCTGTTATCCGGCAGGACGACTGCTCCGGCTGCGGTGCGTGTTTTGAACATTGCCGGTTTGATGCGGTAAAAAAGGAGGAAAATTCCGGCGGCCAAACCCGGTTTTTTATTGATCCGGTTTCTTGTGAAGGTTGTGGGGTTTGTGTCCGGTTTTGTCCTGTACAAGCCATAGATTTTCCCGAACGTCTCTGCGGTGAATGGATGATATCCCAGACCCGTTGCGGTCCTATGGTTCACGCCCGTCTGGGTGTTGCGTCGGAAAACTCCGGCAAGCTGGTCTCCACTGTCCGGCGGGAAGCCCGCCGG
>Ga0209075_1002067_pt1 | contig 18149 bp, 19 predicted proteins | sample Stecom2011_FD_187523 | JGI IMG/M metagenome (GOLD analysis project Ga0209075, IMG submission 187523) | Agricultural soil microbial communities from Utah to study Nitrogen management - Steer compost 2011 (SPAdes) (version 2) | ecosystem: Environmental > Terrestrial > Soil > Agricultural land...
AATCAAGCCTAGGTTACGTAACAAGCGTACTGTCAGTTGTTGCGAGCCAAATACTTTAGGCAACAAGTCACTTAGTAATATGGTGTTTCGTTGATCAGCACTTTGTTGTTGTTGGTAGGCCATTAATACCTCTAAGTCGCCCGGGGATTTCCCTGCGGCAATAGCGCGATTAAGGTGCTCAGCTAATACAGCGGTGTCACGTAATGCTAAGTTAAATCCCTGGCCTGCTACCGGATGTAATCCATGAGCGGCGTTACCTAATAGCACTAAAGAGCGGCGTACTTGTTCATTACTTATGATTAACGATAGTGGGTAGCTGGCGCGCGTGCCCACCTTTACCAAAGTGCCGATACGATCACCGACTTGCTGCTGTAAATGCGCAAGAAAGTCGTTATCTGGCATGGCTTTAATATGCTCTATTTCATCGTTAGGTACTGCCCAAACAACGACATAGTCTTGTTCATTTAAGGGCAGGAAGGCAATGGGACCATATTGGCTAAAGCGCTCATAGGCCCAATGATTATGACTGCGATTTACTTTGACCTGTGTGACTAAGGCGTGTGTACCGTAATCTTGCTTACTGTGTCGAATGCCCAGTTGACCTGCCAGTCCAGAACGAGCGCCATCGGCCAACACTAATAATTTGGTTTGTAAGGTCGCACCATCGGTGAAGGTCAGTAGAGCACCTTCAGCGTTCATTTGAACTTGCTGCACTTGTGCAGGGGCGTGAATATCTATATTGGCTTGGTCTAAGCCAGCAAGCAGCCCTTGGCCTATCACTGAGTTTTCAACGATATAACCTAATGCCTCTGTGCCTTGTTCTTCGGCATGTAGATGTGTTTGACCAAAGTGTCCTTGGTCAGAGACTTGCACGTGCTGAATGGGGCAGGCTCTATCTGCAAGGGTTGACCAAACACCAATTTTATCAAGGATGGTTTGAGTGCTGTATGACAGCGCCGTAGCACGGCCGTCAAAGCTGGGTGGACGACTGGCGAAATCACCATCCCAGCGAAGCTCTTGGCGCTCAATGAGGGTGACTTTAGTGCCTTGGTCAATGGCAGGTTTTAATAAATGGACAAGGCTTGCGCCCACCATGCCGGCACCAATAATGGCGATATCGGTTGTATTGTCTAACGGATTATTGTCGGCCATCGTCCCCTCGTCCTTTAAACCAAATTAAGCCATTAATGCTTCAATGTCAGCGATCTCTTTGACCACGCCAGTGGAAAGAACTTTGTGGCCGGTTTTAGTAACCACGACATCGTCTTCAATGCGAATACCAATGCCCCGCCACTTAGGTTCTACGCTTTCGTCATCCGGTGCAATATAAAGGCCGGGTTCAATGGTCAGTACCATGCCTTCTTCCAGTATACGCCATTGACCATCAATACGATATTCACCAACGTCATGAACATCCATACCTAGCCAGTGGCCAGTTTTATGCATGTAGAACTGGCGGTAGGCTTCGTTTTCAATGAGCTCTTCTACATCGCCTTTTAGTAACCCATATTTAACCAAACCTTCGGTTAAAATTTTAACGGCGACTTCATGCGGAGAATTCCAGTTAGCCCCCGGCTTGACAGCTTCAATGGCGGCTTTGTTAGCGTCTAATACAAGCTGGTACATGGCAGCCTGCGCTTCGCTAAACTTGCCATTAGCAGGAAATGTACGAGTGATGTCGCTGGCGTAGTAATCTAACTCGCAACCGGCATCGATAAGAATTAAATCACCGTCTTTAATTTCTGCGGTGTTTTGGGTGTAGTGAAGAATACAGCCGTTTTCGCCCGTGCCCACAATGGATGGATAAGCAGGCCAGCGACTTCCAGCAGCCATAAAAGTGCGCATAAGCTCAGCTTCAAGCTCGTACTCATACATGCCAGGCTTCACCAGTTGCATTACACGGGTATGTGCATCGGCACTGATTTCGGTGGCACGCTGCATGACCTTAATTTCGGCGGGCGATTTCACTAAACGCATTTCGTGGAGCAAGTAATCGAGTGCGCTAAATTCTCTGGGTGGAATCGCACCGTTGCGTACTTGGGCTTTAATGTCGTTAATCCAACTCATTAAGCGGTTATCAAACTCAGGGCTGATCCCTAAGTTGGTGTACACGCAGTCTTTGCCTTCAATTAAGCCGGGTAAAATATCGTCTATATCAGAGATAGGGAAAGCGTCATCACAGCCAAGGGTTTCAATGGCGGCTTCAGGGCCTACACGACGCCCCGTCCAGATTTCTTGCTCTTTGATTTTTTCTTGGCAAAAAAGTACGTACTCGCCTTGTTCTCGACCTGAGATTAAAACGATTACAGAGAATTCTTCAGCAAAGCCTGACAAATAATAAAAGTCAGAGTCTTGACGAAATGGATGTTCAACATCGCGGTTGCGAACGGTGGTAGGCGCTGAAGGAATAATAGCGATACTGTTCGGACGCATTAAATTGAGCAGTTGGCGGCGACGTTTGGCGTACTCTTTTGGATCAAGTTTCATAATGGATCTTACTGTAATTGTTTAGGTGCTGAGTGAGTGCTGGTATTCATTGAGTAAAACACAGTCAGCGCAGCAATGCGTGCGTGTTCTACTAACTCTGAATAGAGCGCTTCGTTTTCTGGATCGGTGTGATCGTCTAACTCAGCTTGGGCGAACGCTGCTAGGTGTTCTAATACTTCTTGTACGTCTTCGGGTATGGTCTTTTGAACACGACCAGCGTAGCCAAAGCCGGTTAAAAAACCTTCGCTCCATTGGGCAAGGCATTCAACTTGCTCGTCAACATCAGCGTCATCATCAGACGGTAGTAGCAAGGCGTACGACATATCTTGGCTGGTTAGGTCTTGTAATACCCATTCAAGCATTTCGATTAAGGCGTTGTGTAATTCAGGCTTGATATCGCCTTCTAGAGAAAGCAGTTCTTTTGCTTCGCTTAGCCAGTTAGCCGGTTGTAATCGTGCTCCTGCCGCTAAGTGGCCCGTTAGCCAACCATGCAGTGCAGAAGGAGTTTGATAGCATTCGGATTCTACCCATAAATCGGCTAGGTCGTTAAAGTCTAAGGACATAAGGGATCTCAACTTATAAAATATAGGGCGATTTTAGCACTAAATGCACTAGATTGCTGTCTACCCTGCAATGATTCAATCAGAGCCATTGACCGCAATACAACTAGGCTCTTATAGTAAAGGAAGTTCAAAAATAAGATGAAGCCAGAGATTATGGATATTCAAGGTTTGCTCCAAAAGTTAGAAAAAATGTTGACGATTCATAATGATCTTCGACGTCAGAATGATGCGCTTAAAAATGCCGAGGCTCAATGGCAGCTAGAGCGTGTTAAGCTCATGCAACAAAATGAAATTGCTCGTCGTAAAGTGAATGAAATGATTGAGCGTCTACAAGTGTTGGAGCGTAACAGTGGCTAATCCCTCAAAAACCATTTCTCTGTTAATTCTTGAACGAGAGTATCGCGTGAACTGCCCTGCTGGAGCAGAAGAAAAACTGCGTGCCGCAGCGCGTATGCTCGATGAAAAGATGACTGAAATTAAGCAAGCGAGTTCCGCTAGTGGTACCTTGCCTGGGTTAGACCGCATTGCTGTTATTGCTGCGTTAAATATTGCTAACCAGCTACAAGAAGCAAAAAACAGTGTGATTGAAGATGCGAAAGTCGTTGCTCATATGCACGAGCTTTTAGATGACGCAATTGAAGAGAATCAACAGTTAGAACTGTAATTTAAAAGATAAAGATAGGGCGCGCTGCAAACTTGCTTTAATTTTGCTACAATTAAATTGCTCCCTGGGGTGTTAGCCAGTGGTAAAGACCTGAGCCGATGCTATTATTTTTGGAAGGTTCATTTATTATTGTGTGCATGTCTGCTTCGGCGGAAAGCCTAATATAGTAATTGTCCTACCACCTTGGACCATAGGGTTCAAGGGCTTTACCAACATCAGCGGCACAGCGGGGAGCCCCACTTTAATCAGTCATGAACAAAACTGACCTACGTAAAGAAGTCCGTCGTCGCAGACGTGCACTTACCCCAAGCCAACGCCAACAAGCGGCATTTAATCTCCTCAGAAATCTGCGTCATTTCCCGCACTTTCAAAGCAGTCAGCATATCGCTATTTACCTCACTAATGACGGTGAAATTGACACATCAGTATTGATAGCAGATCTGCAAAAACGAGGTAAAACATTGTACTTACCCGTGCTGCATCCATTTAAGAGTGGTCACCTAAGCTTTATTCGCTGGCATAGTGCTACACGCATGACAACCAACAAGTTTAATATTCCAGAGCCAAGCTTTAATTCAGACGAGATTATACCCACTGCGATGTTGCAATTGATCTGTATGCCGCTGGTGGCCTTTGATGAGGAAGGGAATCGACTGGGCATGGGTGGAGGCTTTTATGATCGCAGCTTGGCTTTTATGCAGGGCCAAGGAAATAAGCCAGCACTGTTAGGGTTGGCTTATGAGTTACAGAAAACCGCTAGTATTCCGGCGGAGCCGTGGGATATTCCACTAGACGCCATCGCCACTGACCGTAAGCTCTATTTGTTTAATTGATTTGCTGATCAAAGAAGTCCCACATAGGCTGCTGAAATTCTTCTGTTTCGTTCACCATGTGATGGCGCGCATTGGGAATGATTTCAATGGCACCATTTGGAAATTTGCGCTTTAAAAAGCCCATGTTGTATTGCCAAATAACAGAGTAGTCTTCCGTTCCTTGAACAGTGTTGATGGCAATATCAGACTCTTCTGTACGCTCAATAAATTTGTTCCATTGAATCACGGCATTAATCCAACTTACTGATAAGGCTTTTGTTTGTAAGGGATCGATGGTTTGTACGAACGTTAAAAAATCTAAGTCGTGTGAGTTAGTACTCACCGCTCGGGCGACCTCCTCTCTGCGTCTGCGCACAAAGGGCAGTAGAAGGTTCATCTTTCGCCAGCTCTTAGGACGAACCAGCGGAGATATTAAGTTAACCGACTTAAAAGGAGAGTTGTCTTGTTTAACTTCGTACTTTAGTAAGTAGTTGATAATGATGGCGCCACCCGTGCTCTGACCAAAGACATGAATGGGTTCAGAAAAGTGCAGACAGATATTGGTCAGCATCTTAGTAAAGACCTGATCGTACTGTTGGAAACTGTTGATAGCAGCGCGTTTACCCGATGACAACCCATGACCGGGCAAGTCGAAAGCAATAACACGCCAACCCTTGCTTAGGCAGTATTTGATTAAATGACGGTAGAGGCCAACGTGGTCATACAGGCCGTGGACAAGAAAAGCATTGCCCTTTACCTGTTTGGGCTCCCACACTTGAGCAACAATACTGAAGCCGGCAATTTGCAGTAAACCAGCGTGATGGGTTTGAGCGTTGTTATCGTTGAGTGGCAGCTGATAATAATCACAATAGTTTTGCCATTCTCGATTATCTAAAGGGTCGTTTAAAGACCAGTCCATAAGAGAAAGAGAATGTAATAAGCCAGCAGCTGTCCAGGTTTTACTCACAAATATGCCCTCAACGAAATAATGCCCATAGTGTAGTCAGTCTTGCTATCACTGCATAGCTCTCTAACATTTTTGAAGATAATCTAGATCATTGTTCGCTAATCAAATTAATACAGATAAGCTTGCCTAGGTTACAATCGTGGGACAACCTTTGTCAGCGCACAAGCCTTGCTGCTAAAGTGTGCGCGCTTATTAACATTGAGAATTACTATGCGCCAAGAGCAAATATCGGCGAGAGAAGTCGTTTGGTATAACCCTAAGCTGATTACTGAGCCATTGGAAAGGTTGTTTGATCCTGAATATTGGCAGGCTGAAGAACGTGTGCTCGGTAGCGCATTAGGGCGAGGGGTTACTTGGTTTGTGCAAACGCAACAATTACCGGCAGCGTTACGACATTATCGCCGTGGTGGCTTATTTGGAAAAATAGTAAGTGATAACTATTTGTTTACCGGCTGGAAGAACACCCGCAGTTATGCCGAATTTCAATTGTTAGAACACTTAGCTCAAAAAGGGGTGAATGTGCCACGCCCTCTAGCTGCACGGGTGATTAAGTGTGGTTTGTTGTATCAAGCCGATTTGTTAAGTGAGCTAATTCCCAATGCTCAAGATTTAATTAGTATTTTAAAAGAGCGACCATTGAGCGCTAACTTATATCAAAAGATCGGCCAAGAAATTAGAAAAATGCACGATGTGCAGGTTAATCATACCGACCTAAATATTCATAATATATTGATCGATCATGATGAAAAGGTATGGATAATAGACTTTGATAAATGCGCTGTTCATGCTGGCGATAAGTGGAAAGAAGCGAATATTCAGCGATTATTGCGATCGTTTAAAAAAGAACAAGGAAAGGCGAATATTCATTGGCAAGAGTCAGAGTTCGATCACTTATTAGCCGGTTATCGTGCTTAAATTATTCTGTTAAAAATAGGCTGAGCAGCTCGTTTAAATATTGCTGGCCATGGTCGGTTGCTTGCAGTTGTTCAGAAACCTCTAATAGGCCAAGTTGCACCGCTCTATTAACAGGATTTTGCACGTCTTTCAGAGTTAACCCCGTACGTTGCTCAAAGTCTTTTACGCTTATGCCTTGGTGTAAACGTAAGGCGTTCATTAAGCATTCTAAGCCGCGATCTTCTTTTTCAATCAGTGCATGACGGCGCTTAGCGAGCTTGTTCTTGTTTAGGTAGTCACTCGGCATACGCGTTTTTTGGCTGCGTATAATGTCACCGCTGTCTGGAAAAGTGATTTTTCCATGCGCACCCGCACCTATGCCAAGATAGTCTCCAAATTGCCAGTAATTAATATTGTGTCTAGCTTCATGGCCAGCCTTGGCGTGCGCTGATATTTCGTAGTGTTGATACCCTTCTTGAGACAGTAGCGCTAGACCGGCTTCTTGGATATCCCACAATGCATCTTCTACGGGTAGTAGAGGAGGGCGTTTATAAAATTCGGTATTAGGTTCAATGGTGAGCTGATACCAAGAAATATGCGGGGGTTCAAAGCGAATAGCATGACGCAGATCTGATAGCGCATCCTCAATGCTTTGACCCGGTAAGCCATACATAAGGTCTAAATTAAAGTTAGTAAAACCGGCATCTTTAGCAATTTGTACGGCGTTCAGTGCTTGTTGACCGTCATGCACACGTCCGAGCTTTTGCAAAAACTCGCCATTAAAACTTTGAATACCAATGGATAATCGGTTGATGCCCAGTGCAAAGTAGCCAGCGAACTTTTCTGCCTCAAAAGTGCCTGGGTTTGCTTCTAGAGTGATTTCTATATCGGGCGCAAACTCTAGGCTGTTTTTCAATCCAGCAAACAGTTTTTTATAAGCACCCACAGACAATAAGCTAGGTGTTCCGCCACCAATAAAAATACTTTGAATTGGGCGTTGTTGCACCCACTCTAAATCTTGCTCTAAATCCGCTAGTAGTGCGTCTATGTATTCGTCTTCTGGTAGCTCAGTGGGGGCAGCGTGTGAGTTGAAATCACAATAAGGGCATTTTCGAATACACCAAGGCACATGGATGTATAGGCTTAACGGCGGAAGAGACAGAGTGGCCATAGTGTACTTTAAGGGCGCCAGTGTTTGATCAGTTGTTGAATCGCCTGACCACGATGAGACAGTTCGTTTTTACGTTCTTTACTTAAGCTGGCCGAGCTACAGCCTTCGCTTGGCACATAAAAAAGAGGGTCGTAGCCAAAGCCTTCACTGCCCTCTGCTGAGGTAGCAATGACTCCTTCCCAACTGCCTTGGAATACTTGTGGGGTTGGGTCTTGGGCGTGGCGCATATACACCAGTACACACTGGAAACGGGCACTGCGTTGCTCGCTAGGTACATCTTCTAGTGCCGCTAGTAGTTTATCGTTATTAGCACTATCGCCCGTGCCAAAACCGTCTTCTGCTTGGGCGTAACGAGCGCTATATATGCCCGGAGCCCCCTTGAGTGCATCGACTTCTAAGCCTGAATCATCGGCGAGTGATGGTAAGCCGGTTTGCTGACAAGCGTTGCGTGCTTTTAAAATGGCATTTTCAACAAAGCTTAAGCCGGTTTCTTCGGCCTCGGTAACCTCTAGCTCTGTTTGTGGAATTAACTCGATATTTTGCTCAGCAAAGTGTGTCGCAAAAAGTTGGCTGAACTCTCTTAACTTGCCAGCGTTACCACTGGCTAAAACGATTTTAGACATAATGTAAGGTTGATCGGCTAGTCTTCAAAATAGAATTGTTGGCTAAATTTCACATCAAAGGTGCGCTTTTGACCAGATGGTGTCACTTTAATATCAAGGTTGTAGCGGTCTTCGTCATCAAAACGGAAGGTGCTGACATAGTACACAGCATCCGTTTCTTTAATCTCTTTAAACTCTAAAACGCGTGACTGACCAATAAGGTTTTTAATAGTGCCTTCAACCTTTGCGGTGATGGGCGTGCCAACGTCTTTGTTGTCTTTAGTATCTAAGACTGAAATGCTTATAAAGCCCATGGTACGAGAACGTTCAATACCATAAGCAACGGCAGTTTCTGGGCTTAAGAAATTAGAGGTTAAACCAATATAATGTACCTCGTACTGGCCAAATACTTGCTTTTGACCACCACGGCTGCTGTTAGCCATAGAAACACTGGATACCACTAAAAGAAAAGCAGCAAATAACACAGTAAACAGTTTGGATATGCGTAACATTTTATTTCCTTTTAATGTGATAAATGGCCGTTTCGCCAAGCATGGATGGCCAGAGGTTAATGCTTAGGTGTTCTTTGTACTCGTCATCGACCACGGTTCTGTTCAAAATGCGAATGCCTTTTTCATGACATAGCACTTCAAAGTCGCGAAAGGTACAAAGGTGAATATTTGGTGTGTCGTACCAGTTGTAAGGCAGCGTTTTAGACATTGGCATACGGCCCTTCAGCATTAAGTAAAAGCGAGTACGCCAATAGCCAAAGTTAGGGAAGGTAATAATAGCTTCATTACCAATACGTAGCATTTCGTCTAGCAGTAAGTCAGGACGCTGAACAGACTGTAGTGCATGGGTCATCACAACAGTGTCGCGGCTGTTATCTTGGAAGTTTGCTAAGCCTTTGTCTAAGTCTTGCTCAATAACATTAACGCCCTTTTGGATACAAGCTGTAATTTTTTCAGGGCTGATTTCTAGGCCGTAGCCGTGCACGTTTTTATGTTCTTTTAAGTATTTTAATAAAACACCGGCACCACAGCCTAAGTCTAATACTTTACTATTAGGCTTAATCCATTGCTGAATAATGTTTAAATCTTCACGTAAGGGGTTCATTAGTTTGTCTCCCCTGTTATCTCAATACCGTCCATATAAGCCTTAAACACCTCTAAATATCGTGGAATCGGTAACAAGAACGCATCGTGCCCATGGTCTGATTCAATACAGGCATAGCTAACGTCTTTATTGGCTTCGATAAGCGCGTTCACTATTTCTTCTGAGCGAGAAGGGTCAAAACGCCAGTCGGTAGTAAAGGAGACAACTAAGAACTTACACTGCGACTGGGCTAAACAGGCGACTAAATCACCGTCACAGTCGGACGCTGGATCAAAGTAATCTAATGCGCGCGTCATTAACATATAGGTGTTGGCATCAAAGCTATTGCTGAACTTTTCACCCTGATAGTGTAAGTAGCTTTCGACTTCAAACTCAGGAGCAAAACTGTAGTTGTACTTACCGTGCTTTAAATCACGACCAAACTTATTCCCCATGGATGCCGCTGATAAATAGGTAATATGGCCAAGCATACGCGCTTGCATTAAGCCGGTTTTAGGAATGGTATTGTGTTCGTGGTAATAACCGTTATGGAAATCAGGGTCTTTACTGATGGCCTGACGAGCCACTTCGTTAAAGGCAATGTTTTGTGCTGATAATTTAGGCGCAGAGGCGATGATTAGCGCGTGATCTAAACGTTCTGGGTATTGAATAGACCAGCGTAAAACTTGCATGCCACCTAAAGAGCCACCGACCACCGCTGCCCATTTTTTAATGCCTAAATGGTCGGCAAGACGTGCTTGGCTAGTTACCCAGTCACGCACGGCTAGCATAGGAAACTCAGGGCCGTAGATCTTGCCTGTTTCTGGATTGATGCTGGTGGGGCCCGTAGAACCAGAGCAGCCGCCTAAGTTGTTAAGACCGACCACAAAGTATTTATTCGTATCAATGGCTTTGCCAGGACCAATAGCACTGTCCCACCACCCTGGCTTTTTATCTTCCATGCTGTGATAACCAGCAACATGATGGTCGCCACTCAGCGCATGACAAATAAGAACAGCGTTACTTTTGTCTGCATTAAGAGTGCCGTAGGTTTCTACCATTAGGTCGTAGCTAGGCAGTACTTTGCCACTACGCAGTGTTAATGGTTCAGAAAAATGAATAAGTTGTGGTGTGACTAGACCGACAGAATCTTCGGCAATTACTTCTGGCATAATAGATGGTGTTCCCAGTAGTTCTGACGCTGATAAGCTAAAAAGATCAGTTTATCAGGCTTCAGTGGTAATCGCAGCTCTTACCGCGTTCAGTTTAAGGATGCGCAATAGTAAAAGTTTACTAGACTTAGACCTAAGTCGAGTTCACAGAGTCGTGATACTTACTTCTAATGCACTTAATAAAAAAAACAATCATGTTGGAGCAAATGGGAATATGAAAAATACTATTTATAGTGCAGGGTTAGAAGCAAATAATGCAAACACTGCAGCACTGTCTCCTCTGAGTTATTTACAACGTACCGCTCAAGTGTACCCGCATAAAGTGGCACAAATTCATCAGGAAACAAAATACACTTGGGCAGAAACCTACGAACGTTGTTCGCGTTTAGCCTCTGGTTTAAAAGACATGGGGATTGAAAAAGGCGATACCGTTTCGTTTTTATGCCCCAATACACCTCCTTTATTTGAAGCGCACTTTGGTGTCCCTATGACGGGGGCAGTATTAAATGCCATCAACACGCGCTTAGACGCAGAAGCTATTGCCTTTATTTTAAAACACGCCGAAAGCAAAATTTTATTTGTTGATCGTGAGTTCGGAGAACTAGCAGAACAAGCACTGGCATTATTAACAGACAAGCCAGAGATTGTGGCTATTGATGATCAGTATTATCGCGAAGGAAAGCTGATCTCTGAGCAAACCTACGAGGCGCTGTTAGAGCGTTCAAACCCTGAATTCCCAATCACGCTACCAGACGATGAGTTTAATGCTATTACGTTAAACTATACTTCGGGCACTACTGGTAACCCGAAAGGGGTGGTTTACCATCATCGTGGTGCATACTTGAATGCAGTGAACAATATTATTTCTTGGGATATGGGTAAGCATCCTGTGTATTTATGGGTTCTTCCTATGTTCCATTGTAATGGTTGGTGTTTTCCGTGGACCATCGCAGCCTCTGGTGGTACCAGTGTCGCCTTACGTCACGTACGTGCTGAACCTATATATGACGCCATTAAAAATGACAAAGTGACGCATTTCTGTGGTGCCCCTATTGTTCTTAATATGATGAACAATGCTCCTGACGAAATGAAAGCCGGCATTGAACACTCTGTGAACGTGATGGTGGCTGGCGCAGCGCCACCCGCATCCGTTATCGAAAACATGGAGTCTATGGGCTTTAATTTAACGCATGTGTACGGGTTAACTGAAACCTATGGGCCTTGTGTGCTATGTGAATGGGACAGCGACTGGAACAGTAAGTCACCCTCGGAACGCGCTGCCTTAAAGGCTCGTCAAGGCGTTAAGTCAGTGATGCAAGAAGACTTAATGGTGGCCGACCCTATTACCATGCAGCCTGTAGAGAAAGACGGTAACACCATCGGTGAGATCTTCATTCGCGGTAACATTGTTATGAAGGGATACCTGAAAAACTACAATGCCACGAAAGAAGCCTTTGAAGGTGGCTGGTTCCATACCGGTGACTTAGCCGCTTGGCATCCTGACGGTTACATTGAAATTAAAGACCGCTCGAAAGATATTATTATTTCTGGTGGTGAAAATATTTCTTCTATCGAAATTGAAGACGTATTGTACCGTCACCCTGATGTAGAAGAAGCTGCTGTGGTAGCACGCCCTGATGAAAAATGGGGTGAAACGCCTTGTGCTTTCGTTAAGCTTAAGCCGAACTCTAATGCAACGGTCGACGATGTTATTGAGTTCTGTCGTGCCAATATGGCGAGCTTTAAGGTGCCCAAGCATATTATTTTTGGAGAGTTACCTAAAACATCGACGGGTAAAATTCAAAAATTTGTTCTGAGAACCCAAGCAAAAGAAGTCTAAATCAAAGACAAAGGCCCTTTAATCATAAAGGGCCTTTTTTTTGGGGCTATCTGATTAAGTTATAACCTATTATAATTCCGAGCGTTAATTTTAATTCACTAAATAAATGAGGGAATTATGCGTCATTTTTTAAAGGTATTGCCAGTTGTATTTTTATTACAACCAGCATTTGCTGAAGATGCTGTGTGGGGTGGTTCTGCTGAACTGGGTTCGGTTTGGACAACCGGTAACACCAAAACAACCAGTATTAACGGTCAAGTTGATGCTCAGCGTGATGGTGAAGTATGGGACACTAAAATTAAACTAAGTGCCCTAGGCAGTAGTGAAGAAGACGAAAACGGTGTTAGCGTTACATCTAAAGAAAAGTATACCGGTTTGTTACAGCTTAACCGTGACTTTACTGAGCGCTCGTACCTAGCCATTGTTGGTCAACAAGATCGTGACCGCTTTAGTGGATTCAAGTATCAAGGTACTGTGTCTGCTGGTTATGGTTATCATGCCATTGCTAAAGACAACATGACATTAGACCTTGAGGCCGGCCCCGGTTATAGCCGTGAGCGTGAGCGTGTAACAGGTGAGATTTACGAAGAAGCAATTGCTCGTTTAGTGGCTAACTTTAGTTGGACCATTCGTGAAGGCGTTGAGTTCTATGAAGAGTTCTCTGCTATTGTGGGTGATGACAACCAAATTTACCGTTCAGAAACGGGTCTAAAAAGCCAAATCAATGGCAGCTTAGCGACCAAAATCACTTATAAAACCAAGCACGTTGCAGAAGTACCTGATGGTTCTAAAAAGACCGACGGCGAGTTTGGTGTAACCTTAGTGTATAGCTTCTAATACAAGCTCTAGTATTAAGTGTTTATGCGTAAAGGCAGCTGATTTGGCTGCTTTTATGTTTAAAGAGTATTCTTTTTATTAATTACCAGTCATTAAACTTATGTCCGACGATATTTCAGACGATCTATTTTTACAAGAAATGCAGGGCGTAAAGCCATTAAAGGCTAAAAGCAAAGTTAATCTTGTAAAAAAGACCACCGATAAAGCGACTGTGAATATTCGCCGTCAAGCGGCAGAAAAGCATGCAGTGGTTGATAGCATAGGTTTTTCTACTATATCGCAAGTGCCACAGGTAGGCGCGCACGATGTACTAGGTTATAAGCGCCCAGGTATACAAGACGGTGTGTTTCGCAAACTGCGTTTGGGGCGTTACGAAATAGAAGCTCGATTAGATTTACACAGAAGAACATTAGAACAAGCACATAGTGAAATAGAACGATTTATTCACGACTGCATGAGCCATGATATTCGTACGGTATTAATTTTACCGGGTAAGGGTGATAGAAACGAAATGACGCCCGCCGTTCTGAAAAGCCATTTAGCCTACTGGTTAAAGGATTATGATGAAGTGCAGGCGTATCATACGGCCCAGCCACAACATGGTGGTGCTGGTGCGTTTTATGTTTTATTGCGTAAAAGTGAACGTAAAAAGCAATTAGCCAGAGAACAGTTTTCTAAAGGGCGTTTGTAGCCCAACCTTACCATTTCTTTCGGTGATGGAATTAACGGTTTTTCAGCATTTCTTGCCTAGTCTTCCATTCATTCTGTGCTTCAACCGTTAGTGCTTCAGGCCAGTTTTCATCCACGGCTTGTCGTAACGCTGCGTTTAACTTTTCTCTTACCCGCGGAGTGTTACACTTGGAGTTTTTACTAAGCGCAAGGTAGACCAATTCGGTACTCACCGGCATGGGTAGAGTAACAACGTCCTGTGTCCCTAATTGCAAAGCATAGGCTTCACCAGGAGCGCGTGCGTACACCAAATAGTCGACACGTTTCTCTTCAAGCATTTTCAGCGCTTGATGAATGCTGCTCACTTTATTCAGGGTTAAATGCTCGGTGGCATAGTCATCAAACTCTTGCCCAAGGCTGTGTCCTAAAACAGTTAAACCAGAGTAACCTTTAAGGTCTTCCCATGTTTTGAAGTCGAATTTTTTAGACTTATTCACCCAAACCGCTGTATCAGTCTTGATAAGTTCTGGGTGCAAATAGTCGAGCCAAGAGGTTCTATCTTCGGTATAAAAAACAGCGATTAAATCAATATTGCCATCATGAATCTGGGATTGAGTTCGCAGCCAAGGACCGGCATAAACCACATCGATATCAATCCCCGATACTTTGCTAATACGCTCAGAGAACGATACCAGTAAGCCTGCTAGCTGAATTGGCTGAGTGTTTGTTTGCCATAAATAAGGCGGATACTCTGGGTTACTACTAACGGTCAAGCGAGTACATTCTTTGGCATAAGACAGTGATGGAATAACAAGTAGTAAACAAAAAAAAGCTCTAAGCATGGTTATTTTGCTCGTTTAATATTGTAGTTATGCCATTAAGTTTAGTCAGAAAACACAAAAGGTGCATAAAGTATTTGTCAGACCTTTGCTTCTGATTGCTTAGTCATAGCAAACACTTCTTGGTCTAAACGTTCGACACCTTGCTCAATTTGATTTCTACATTCTGTCAAAAGGTCGTTAATATCTGTCGGTTTTAGGCCTTTGGTATCGATAGGGTCTAAGAACTCAGATAGAACAATGCCAGCCTTCCAGCGGTTAATATCAACGTGCTTATGCGTGCTGCTAAAAACAACGGGTACGATCGGGAGTCCAGATTCTACTGCTAATACAAAGGCGCCCTTTTTAAAGGGCAGCAATCCTTTACCTCTACTGCGGGTCCCTTCAGGGAACATGTAAATAGAGTTGCCTCGTTCACGAATGGTTTTGCTCACTTCTGCCAGAGCGGCTTTGGCCTTAGAGCGATCGCTACGATTAATGAAAATATTGCCAGCCAGCCAGAAAGCTACCCCAAAGATAGGCACATACTTAAGGCTATGCTTACCTAAAATGGCGATGTTATCGGGCATAACATTAGGGTGTAAAAAGATATCTAGGGTATCTTGGTGGTTACTAATATAAATGGCCGGTTGGTCAGCTGCGATCGGCGATTGGTTCTTTTTAATATGGTTAATACCCAGTACAGGTAAAGACCAAGACATCATTCGCGCCAGTTTACTGGTGTTATTTAAACGGCGTGGAAAAATAAGACAGTAAAGAACTGCGTAAGCGCAGATAACTAAAAAGTGAATGACTAAATATACTGCACGTAATAAGTACAACATGGCTTGATCTACCTAATTGTGAAGTAGTGCAGAGAGCACCATTGTTTTAATAATTTTAATAATTAGTTTATAACAAGGTGCTCAGAAGCCTCTACTGTTTTAGCGTAGGAATAACTGATATGCCGTATTTTCAGACTCATCCCAATAAGGGTAATTCAAGTCTTTTAGATAGGATAAGAGTTGCTCTTGCTTGTCGGCAGGTACTTGTAAGCCAACAAACACACGCCCGTACGCCGCACCGTGGTTACGATAGTGAAACAGAGAAATATTGAATTGCTTACCCAGTTTCTTTAAGAAATTTAATAACGCGCCAGGGCGCTCAGGGAATTCAAAGCGGTATACCTGTTCGTTATCAACGGTTGCAGGTGCGTGCCCACCCACCATATGGCGAACATGATATTTAGCTGTTTCATCGTCGGTAATGTCTTGCACTGGGTAATCATCAGCGCTGAGTTCGTCAATTAACGCTTGGCGAGAGCCTGGTTCAGCGCCTACCTTAATGCCTACAAAAATCTGCGCTTGATTATCATCACTGTAACGATAGTTAAATTCAGTGATAGGACGTTTGCCAATTAAACTACAGAAACGTTGGAAGCTGCCCGGAGTTTCAGGAATGGTAACGCCTAAAATAACTTCACGACCTTCACCAATTTCGGCGACTTCAGAAATATAACGCAGGCGGTCAAAGTTTAGGTTAGCGCCACTTAGTACCGCAACAAAGTTTTGGTTTTCGCAACCTTCGCGCTCGATATAGTTTTTTATACCGGCAACACTAAGAGCACCTGCAGGCTCACAGACAGCACGGGTGTCATCGAACACGTCTTTAATAGCGGCGCAAATTTCATCAGGGGTGGCAGTAATAACATCATCAATAGTGTCTTTTAAAATTTCCCACGTGTTTTTACCAATTTGGGCAACCGCCACCCCGTCAGCAAAGATACCAACCTGCGGCAGGGTAACACGTCGATTCTTTTTAATTGCCATCGCTAGACAAGGCGACTCCGTACTTTCTACAGCAATAACTTTAATTTCTGGGCGAAGTGCTTTGATGTACGCCGCCATGCCTGCTGCTAGGCCACCGCCACCGACTGGAATAAAAATGGCGTCAATGGGGCCGCTATGCTGACGTAAGATCTCCATGGCGACAGTACCTTGGCCTGCAATCACTTCAGGGTCATCGTAGGGGTGCACGTAAGTCATGCCTTTTTCTTCGACCAGCTTCTGTGAATGTTCAAAAGCCTCATCAAAGGAGTCGCCATGTAGCACGACGCGCGCACCACGCGCTTTGACAGAACGCACCTTGATGTCGGGTGTCGTGCGTGGCATAACGATAGTGGCTTTAATGTTTAGCTTTTGAGCAGATAAGGCAACCCCTTGAGCGTGGTTGCCTGCGGAGGCGGTGATTACCCCCTTGGCTTTTTCTTCGTCGGTTAGTTGAACAATTTTGTTGTAAGCACCACGCAGTTTAAAAGAGTAAACAGGTTGTTGGTCTTCACGTTTCAGCCAAATTTGATTACCTGAACGCTCTGATAAAAATGGAGCAATATGTAGCGGCGATTCGATGGCAACATCATAAACACGCGCGGCTAGTATCTTTTTGAGGTAATCGTTTAACATGGTTTTATCCAACAAATTAGTAATATTTAAAATAAATACGTACAAGGGCAGGCATTGTAGCGCATCAAGCCTTATAATTCGTAAAAATCATTCAGCATAAACAGGCAAGGTTATGAGTCAAGACAGTTTAAAGCAAGCAGCAGCAGAAGCAGCCGTCGCTTATATTCGTCCTTATTTAGAAAGTGACACCGTCATCGGTGTAGGATCAGGTTCGACAGTCAATTATTTTATTGATGCTTTAGCTAAAGACAAGCATTTATTTGCAGGCGCAGTCGCGAGCTCTCAAGCAACGGCTGATCGTTTAGAGCAGCACGGAATTGAAGTGATGGATCTAAACTTAGTGTCGCACTTAGACTTTTATATCGATGGCGCCGATGAAATTAACCGTAATCTGGAAATGATTAAAGGTGGCGGTGCTGCGCTAACGCGTGAAAAGATTGTCGCGGCGGTGGCTCGTCGCTTTATTTGTATTGCTGATAACTCAAAGTTAGTCGACCGATTAGGCAAATTCCCATTGCCTATCGAAGTGATTCCTATGGCGCGTTCTTATGTGGCACGTGAAGTGGTTGGTTTGGGCGGAAACCCTGTTTACCGTGAAGGTGTTGTGACTGACAATGGTAACCATATATTAGACGTGCATAATATATTTATTGATTCAGCCATGTACCTTGAAAAACGCCTGAATCAAATTACCGGTGTGGTAACCAACGGATTGTTCGCACGCAGAAACGCTGATGTCTTGTTGTTGGCTACCCATAATGGCGTAGAAACGATCGTGGCGAAATAAACGATGTTCAGCAATAGGCTTAAGCGATTATCACTTATAGTGTTGATTGCCTTGGTGCTAACCATTGGCTTATTGCTGCTTCTCCCTACTTTTTTAAAGCCCAGTTTAAACCGTCTACTCCCCGAGCTTTTAGGCTCAGAGCGCAAGCCTGCTAGTGTGCATATACAATCGTTAAGCTGGACAGGACTGACCTTGTCAGAATTAACCATGGGCTTGGCTGGCGGTGATACCTTAGAGCTAAAAAATCTCACTCTGCGCTACCATCCACTCGATCTTCTGCAAGCTCAGATTAATAGCCTTGAAATTGAC
>Ga0209075_1002068_pt1 | contig 18146 bp, 14 predicted proteins | sample Stecom2011_FD_187523 | JGI IMG/M metagenome (GOLD analysis project Ga0209075, IMG submission 187523) | Agricultural soil microbial communities from Utah to study Nitrogen management - Steer compost 2011 (SPAdes) (version 2) | ecosystem: Environmental > Terrestrial > Soil > Agricultural land...
GGGCATAGAGCATCGCCCGCAGTTCCACCAGCAGATAGCGGATCTGATCCGGGGTGGTTTCAAGGCGCAGGTTCAGGGTCGGGTGAAACCAGAACTGGTCACGGCGGTTGTAGTTCTCGATTTCCATCGAGGAGAAGGTGCCATTGGGAATGGTAATGAGGGTGCGGTCCAAGGTACGGACCCGGGTAGAGCGCATACCGATGTCCTCGACCGTGCCCAGGGTCGTGCCAAAGCGGCAGAAGTCTCCAACCCGGATTGGCTGGTCGGCAATCAGGGTCAGGCTGCCGACAAAGTTCTCCACGGTTTTCTGGGCACCCAGGGCGATGGCCAGGCCGCCAATACCCAGTGCCGCCAAGCCGGCGGTGACATCGAAGCCAAACAGGTCGAGGGCAATCATCAGGGCAATGGCAACCACGGCCGCCTTGCTGAAACGGCGGAACAGGATCACTGCCGCCAGGGCGCCGGACCAGCCCCGCCGGCCGACCCGTTCCGTGCTGGTTTCGCCGATCAGGTCAATCAGTCGCAGCACCAGCCAAGTGCCGGCGATAATCAAGAGGATATCGGCCAGGCTGGCCAGGTACTGGCGGGCAATGATAGAGAGCCCGACCAGCACGGCCGCGGAAAAAAAGAACATGATCGCCAGAATCAGGATGAGGGGAGGCGATGCCGCGTCCCGAATCTTGCGTACGTAAGGACGCAGGTGGGCGCGGGAGATGCGCGGTGCCAGAAAACCGAGGAACTTGACCAGCAGCCAGGCGCTGAAGGTGGCGATTAGGGCCAGGATGAGGGCGGCGACCCAATGTCCCAGCGACACGCCTTTCCAGAGCGGGTCACTGAGGGACTGGGGTAGCAGGCGGCTTAAGGTGCTGTCCGGCAACTGTTCCACCAGCTCGGGAATCTGGCTGACGGTTTCGCTGGAAAACACCCAGATCCAACCCAACTCTTCATCTTCGATCCGTTCGGCGAGAATGGCTTGGGTTCCCTCCGGCGAGGGGAGGGTGCCGACCTGCTCCTGCTCGGGTGGCAGGTTGTCATCCAGCACTCCCCGTGGGTCTTCACTGAGTTGCCAGCGGGGTGCGAACATGCCGCCCCGATCCAGCAGTTGCTGGAGGTTCTGGGCGAGTTCAATGCCCCGTTGGGTTCGCTGGCGTGCGGGGATTTTATTGAGGTTGAAGTACTGGGCGGCCTTTTCGTGGTTCCCATCGGCCATGGCTGCGACAAAGCCCAGGACCAGCCTCTCGGGCGTTGTCCGGTTCAGCGGGTCGTATGTGTCGGGAGGCGGCTCTTCCGTTTCGGGCGACTCGCTTTGGGCCATCACGGGCAGTGCCGTCACCCATGCCAGCACTATCAAAGCCAGCCAAGCCCTGGGCAGAATTCGGCAACAATCCATGGGCGTTTCACCTCCTGGTCTTGGACTGACTCCAGGGCGTGGTCTGGAGCTTGCTCCTTGGCATTGCGTGCTTGTTCCAGGATTTCAGCAAAACCTATGCCCGGCTGGATCAAAGGCTGGATAAAGAATAGGGAAGGGTGGTTGCGGAGCTTATGGGTGCTGGGGATAATGTGAGACCTTGTAAAAATGACAATCTCTTTGTAATTGGCTCAGCAAATGCGGTATTCCACTTATAGGCATGGCTTTAGAGCTCAGGCAAGCTGTGCAGCTGTGGGCGCTATAGTGGTGCTGGTACAAAGACAACGGCCTGCTAGCCTTATAGCTGGCAACCAGTGTCCAGTGCGGCGCCTGGCCGGCAGGATCGTGGAACCCCTTGAGTTTTTAAGACGAACGGACCGGGAGTGGTGGTATGGTATGGGGAAAGTTCAAATCGCAGATTGTCGGCGGAAATCTACATTCGTGTCTCACTAAGGTGATCATTTAGAATTCCGCCATGAAAAACAGCATCCCATTCTTTAGAACCGGTACGTTTTTGTTGCTGTCAGCCTGCTTGAGTGCTTGTTCGCCGGAGCACTTGCTGATAGACAAAGCCAACCTCAATTCCCTGGAATCCCGCCTGGAACAACTAGATCAGCAGATTCTGACATTGGCCGAACGGCAGCCGACCCGTGAAGAGTTGGCGGAAGTCCAGGAAAGTGTTGTTCTGCAACTCTCGGAAGAAATCCGCAGCCGTGTGGAACCACCTTCCTGTCCTCCCCAGCCGAAGCTGAGCTGTCCTGCGGTTCCCACCTCGAAACAGCCCGTGGTGGATGTCCAGTCGGGCAAGCAGATTGTGGGGGCGATCGAGGATGTCCTGTTGTCCCCGCCCGGGATTCAGATTCCGGCCCGAATCGACACCGGTGCCACAACCGCCTCCCTGCATGCCAGCAACTTGCAGAAGTTCGAGCGCAACGGCGTGGATTGGGTGCGTTTCGACCTCTCCCATCCGGAAACCAAGGAAGACCTGCAGATTGAGGCAAAAGTCGTGCGCTATGCCCGCATTATCCAGTCCACCACGGAAGATGGCGAGCGGCGCCCGGTCATTGAGCTACATTTTACGTTGGGTAATGTATCCCAAATGGCGGAATTTACCCTGACCGACCGTGCGCACCTGGACTTTCCGCTGCTGATCGGACGCAACATCCTCAAGGACCTGATGGTTGTTGATGTCGCCCAAACCCGAATCGCTCCCCCCAAAACCACCCCCTAAAGCAGGGGGTAGTGGAGATTTATGACGTCTCGTACTCCCTTTTATGTGATCGTCCTGATGCTGATCGTCACAGGACTCTCCATTGCCTGGCTCCGCCATACCCAGTTTGATATTCCGCTCCAGCCAGGAGAACAGACTTCCGTGTGGCTGATTGAGGCCCGGATCGACTTTATGGCGGAAAACGGACCTGTTTTGGTGAGCCTGGATCTTCCGGACTCCCCGCCAGGGTTCCGGGTCTACACCGAGCAGGCCGCATCCCCTGGCTATGGTTTTTCCATCATCCAGCGTGACGGCAACCGCCGTGGCGAGTGGACAACCCGTTCGGCGGACGGCTCACAGACCCTGTATTACCGGGTACAACTGGTGGAAGACTCCGAGGCTGCGGCCACCTTGCCGATTGCCACCATTCCCCAGCCGGCCAAGGTCTATTGGAACGAATCTGAAGGCATGGCGGCCGCCCAGGTACTGGAAAGTGCCGGCCGGCGCTCCAGCACTCCGGAAAGCATGGCCCGGGAAATCATCAAGCTGGTGATGAGCCCCAGCCCCAGCCAGAACGCTACCTTGCTGAGAAACTCCGGTCCCCAGGTTGTGGTACTGGAGAAACTGCTGAACCAGGCGGGCATCCCGGCCCGGGTGTCCATGGGGTTGACCCTGGAAGATGCCCGCCGTCGCCAGAGCCTGACTCCACTGATCGAGATCTTTGCCGACAACCGTTGGCTGGTGTTTGACCCGGCCACGGGCGAGCAAGGGCTGCCGGATAACGTCCTGCTTTGGCACCGGGGCAGCGATTCGCTCCTGGATGTGACGGGCGGGCGTAACTCCCGGGTCAGCTTTTCCATGATCCACCAGTCGATCCCAACCCTGCAGTTGGCCCAGGACAAGGTCAACAGCAGCAGCTTTGCGTTCCTGGGGATCCACCGCCTGCCCATCGAAGAGCAAAGTGTGTTCAAGATGCTCTTGCTGTTGCCCATTGGCGCTTTGGTGGTGGTGTTCATGCGGATCATGGTGGGGATTCGGACGTCCGGTACCTTCATGCCGGTTCTGATCGCCCTGGCGTTTCTGCAGACCTCCCTTTGGACCGGGTTAATCAGCTTTGTCACCATCGTGGCCCTGGGGCTTTTGCTACGGGGCTACTTATCGCGCCTGAACCTGTTGCTCGTGGCGCGGATTGCCACCCTGGTGATCCTGGTGGTGTTCCTGATCGCCATCCTGAGCCTGGTGGGCTATGAGCTGGGCTTTGACACGGGCATGACCATTACCTTCTTCCCGATGATCATTATCGCCTGGACCATCGAGCGGATGTCCATTCTGTGGGAGGAAGAAGGGCCCAGTGAGGTGGTGAAGCAGGGCGGCGGCAGCCTGCTGGTGGCGGTTCTGGCTTATTTGCTCATGAGTTCCGCCCAGGTGAGCTATCTGAGCTTCAACTTCCCGGAGCTGCACCTGGTGCTGCTGGCACTGACACTCCTGATGGGGCAATACACGGGCTATAAACTGTCCGAGTTGCGCCGGTTCCGAGCCATGGTGAGGTCTTCCTGATGTTTGCAGTCAGTCCGATGGCCCTGGCACGTTCGGGAATCCTGGGAATGAATAGCCGTAACGTGTCCTATATTGGCCGCTACAATCCGCGCCACCTGTTCCCGCTGGTGGATAACAAGCTCCGCACCAAGTTGCTGGCCCAGCAGGCCGGTGTGGTGACCCCCCGGTTGTACTATGTGATCCAGCATCAGTATGAAATCAGCAAGGTCGGGCAGTTGCTGAACCGCATCCAGGGGGGCTTCGCCATCAAGCCCGCCAAGGGCTCAGGTGGGAAAGGCATCCTGGTGATTATCGGTCGCCGGGAGGACAACTTCGTGAAGGCCTCCGGTGTGGAGGTCACCTTGGAAGATATCGAGCGCCACCTGACCAACACACTGGCGGGGCTTTATTCCCTGAGCGGTTCTCCGGATGTGGCCATTATCGAGGAGTTGATCGAGTTCGATCCCGTGTTTGCCGGTTATTCCCATGAGGGCGTGCCGGATATCCGCGTCATCGTCTTCAAGGGCTATCCGGTGATGGCAATGTTGCGCCTGGCCACCCATGCCTCCGACGGTAAAGCCAACCTGCACCAGGGGGCCGTGGGGGTGGGCCTGGATATCGCGACGGGGCGCTGCCTGAATGCCGTGCAGTTCTCCAGGCCGATCAAGCAGCATCCCGACACGGGGATGGGGTTCGACAGGATTCAGGTACCCAATTGGACGGAAATGCTGAACCTGGCCGCCCGCTGCTATGAAATGACCGGGCTGGGCTATATCGGTACCGACCTGGTGCTGGATGCCAAGCGAGGGCCTTTGCTGCTTGAGCTCAATGCTCGCCCGGGACTGGCGATCCAGGTCGCCAATGGCTGCGGCCTGCTGCCGCGGCTGCGCCATATCGAGTCCTTGCAAATACGCCATGACTCGCCAGACAGCCGCGTCCGCTATGTAATGCGGGAGTTCGCTACGGCGGCCCCGGAAATTCCCAATGAAATGTTCCCGGCAATGGCCTAGGCCGTTGCCGGCTGCCAGCCCCAGTTCCTGGTTTTCTACCGCCTTGACCCGGCCTCCTGTTATCTGGAGTGTCCGTTCCCTACCATTTGCTTAGGTGTGCCCGTAAGTTCGCGAGGCCGGGTGCGGCCAGCCGATCCGGCAGGTTGCTTCCTGCGACCAAAGTCGAATTTCCAACCCAGGGCGGGCTTTCTATTCTCGGGGTATTACTCTGCAAAAAAACGAGGATACAAGAACAATGGAGCCCAACATTTTCAATGCAGGTCTGGAGGCCAATGCGGCGAACTATACGGCGCTCTCGCCGCTGAGCTTTCTGGCTCGTTCAGCCTTTGTCTATCCCGACTATCCGGCTTTGGTACATGGTCCGATCCGCCGTACCTGGGGGGAGGTCTACCAGCGCAGCCGGCAGCTGGCCTCGAGCCTGACCCAACGAGGCATCGGCCGGGGCGATACGGTCTCATTTCTCTGTCCTAATACGCCAGCCCTGTATGAAGCCCACTTCGGCGTTCCCATGGCCGGCGCGGTACTCAATGCCATCAATACGCGCCTGGATGCCGAGGCGATTGCCTTTATCCTGCAGCACGGCGAATCCAAGATCCTGTTTGTGGACCGGGAGTTCGCCGAGGTGGCGGAGAAGGCGATCAAGATGATTGGGCGCCCGATTTTAGTGGTCTCCATTGATGATCCCCTATACAAAGAGGGGCGCCTGGTTTCCGAGCTGGAATACGATGCCTTTGTGGCGGAAGGGGATCCCGACTTTGACTGGGCGAAACCAGAGAATGAGTGGGATGCCATTACCCTGAACTATACATCCGGTACCACGGGTAATCCCAAAGGGGTGGTTTATCATCACCGGGGTGCGTATCTGAACGCGATCAACTGGACCTTGTCCTGGGCGATGCCGCTCCATGCGTCCTACCTGTGGACCCTGCCCATGTTCCATTGCAATGGCTGGTGCTTCCCCTGGACCATGGCTGCCCTGGCAGGGGTCAACGTATGCCTGCGCCATGTTCGGGCTGAGGATATTTTCTCTTTGATCCGCCAAGAGACCGTGACCCATTTCTGCGCCGCGCCCATTGTCCTGAACCTGCTCAAGAACGCAGACGATAGCCTGAAGGCGGGGATCGAGCACTCTGTCCAGGCCATGACGGCCGGCGCTGCGCCGCCTTCTTCCGTGATAGCGGGAGTGGAGGCCATGGGCATGTCCGTCACCCACGTCTACGGCCTGACCGAAAGCTATGGCCCGGCCATTTCCTGTGCCTGGAAATCCGAGTGGGATCAGGCTCCCTTGGAGGAGCGGGCGCGCATCAAGTCCCGTCAGGGCGTGAAGAGTCCGTTGCTGGAAGATGTCATGGTGGCCGACCCCATCAGCATGCAGCCCGTGCCGAAAGATAGCAGCACCATGGGCGAGATCATGATGCGCGGCAACCTGATCATGAAGGGCTATCTGAAGAACCCGCGCGCCACCGCGGAGGCCTTCGAGGGTGGCTGGTTCCACACCGGCGACCTGGCGGTATGGCATGAAGACGGCTATATCGAGATTCGTGACCGCTCCAAGGACATCATCATTTCCGGTGGCGAAAACATTTCCTCCATTGAGGTGGAAGAGGTGCTCTACCGGCATCCGGCAGTGTCGGAGGTGGCGGTGGTAGCCCGTCCTGATGAAAAGTGGGGGGAAACGCCCTGTGCTTTCGTGACCCTGAAAGATGGCTATAGCCTGAGCGAGGAAGAGCTGGTTCAGTTCGCCCGGGAGAACATGGCCGGCTTTAAGATTCCCCGCAAAATCGTGTTCGGGGAGCTCCCCAAGACCAGTACCGGCAAAATCCAGAAGTACATGCTTCGGGAGCAGGCAAAGCAGACCTGATGCCATTCCATCGTTGTTGCTTCTCCAGTCTTCAGGGCTCCTATTAGGAGCCCTTTTTTGCTTTACGGCTAGCGATACCTGCCCTTGCAGGATGTGGCTCCCGTCATGCTTCGGGCCCTGTGTTGGGCGCAGGGATGTACAGCCCGTGGCAAATCCTTAACACTTTCTCCTCCTGATCTTGGATTTTAGTAAGAAGGCATTCGCAAAGCGGATGTTTGGCCTCATGCAAGGAGGAGACAGCATGCGTACCAATATTCTGATTACCGGCGCCAGCAGTGGCTTGGGACGGGGGATGGCGCTGGAATACGCCGCCCGCGGCCATAACCTGGCCCTGTGTGCCCGGCGTGTTGAACGCCTGGAAGCATTGAAACGGGAGCTGGAGAGCCGGTTTCCGGCGATCAAGGTGTTTATTCGGCCCCTGGATGTGCTCGACTATGCCCAGGTTTTCGAGGTGTTTCGCGCCTTTCGCCAGGACCTGGGGCGGCTCGACCGGGTCATCGTCAATGCCGGCGCCGGCAAGGGACGCCCCATCGGCACGGGCTATTTCCAGGCCAACCGGGAGACAGCGGAAACCAACTTCGTGGCCGCCCTGGCCCAGTGTGAGGCGGCCCTGGAGATTTTCCGGGCGCAAAACGACGGTCATCTGGTGGTGGTGTCGTCGGTTTCGGCAGTACGGGGGATGCCTCGCAATGTGACCACTTATGCGGCCTCCAAGGCGGGTGTGGCGGCGTTGGCAGAGGGAATTCGGGCGGATGTGCTGGGGACGCCGATTCGGGTCACCACTTTGTTTCCCGGTTATATCCGTACAGAGATCAATGAAAAAGTGAAGAATACACCTTTCATTATTGATACCGAGGCAGGATGCCGATTGCTGGTGCAGGCGATTGAGCGGGAGCCGGCTGAGGCCACTGTGCCGAAATGGCCCTGGGTTCCAGTGGGGCTGTTGATGCGCTACCTACCGTTGCCGGTAGTGGCGAAGATGGTGTGAGTCCGTCCGGGCGGGTGCCCGGACGGTATGGTGGGATTAAACCTTGAACTGCCCCACCAGTTGGCGCAGGTTCTCGCCCAGCCGTGCCAGTTCGATACTGGCATCGGAGGTTTGGCTGACGCCGATGGAGCTTTGTCCGGAGGCGTCCACAATGCGGGTGACGTTGTGGTTGATTTCCTCCGCCACCTGGCTTTGCTGCTCGGCTGCAGCGGCAATCTGGGTGATCTGGTCGTGAATGACCGCGACCGACTGCTCAATGGTGTGCAGGGCTTCGGCGGCCTCGTTAATGGACTCGACCGTCTGTTCCGACTGGACCTGGGCTGACTTCATCTGATCCGCAGCCTGACGGGACTCCGTGACATAGCCTTCGATCATGGCGCGGATCTGGGCTGCGGACTCGCCACTGCGGCTGGCCAGCTGGCGCACTTCGTCGGCGACCACCGCAAAGCCGCGGCCGTGTTCTCCGGCGCGGGCCGCTTCGATGGCGGCGTTCAGGGCCAGCAGGTTGGTCTGGTCGGTCACTTCGTGGATCACATCCAGGACCGTCTGGATTTCATTGCTTCTGGCAGCCAGGGTCTCGATCTGGCGCGCGCTGTCTTGCAGAGTCATCACCAGGTCCTGCACGGACTGCTGGGAGGAGAGAACTCTCTGGCGGCCGTTACGGGCATTCTGGTCGGCACTGCTGGCGGCGCTTTCCACCTCGTTGGCATTCTGGGAAATCTGGTGCACGGTGGCAGCCATTTCCTGGATGGCGGAGGCGATCTGGTCGGTTTCGGTGCCTTGCTGGTCCACAGAGCTGCGGGTCTCGGCGGCAATCTGGCTGAGCTCTTCCGCGGCGGACGCCAACTGGTCGGTGGTTTCTCCCACCTGCGCCACGGCACGCTGGATCTTGGCCACAAAGGCATTGAACTGCTGGCCCAGTTCCGCCAGTTCATCCTGGCCTTCGGCTGGCAGGCGTTGGGTCAGGTCGCCGTCACCGCTGGCGATCTCCCGCATCATGCGGGTGGCCTGGTTCAGGGGACGGGTGACGGTGCGGCCCACATACAGGCCCAGCAGGATGGCGATCGCGATAATCACCAGGGTGGTCACCAGGATATTTTGCAAAGCTGCGCGGATATTCTGGTTGATCTCTTCCTGGGCGGCGGCCACGGCACGGTCTACGTCAGTGACATAGATGCCGGCACCGATAACCCATTGCCACTTGTCCAGGTCAATGGAATAGGAGATCTTGGGCTCGGGCTGGTCAGTCGCCGGGTTGGGCCAGATGTATTCGTGGTAGCCCACACCATTGCGTCCGGTTTCGATCAGGTTACGCAGCAGCTCCCGGCGTTCTGGCGTGGAGTTGCGAGAGGGGCCTTCCAGGGCGGGGTTGGGACGGAACGCCAGGTTATAGGAATCATAGGTCCAGGCGTAGATATAGTTGTTATCGCCGAAGCCGATGGAGCGAAGGATGGCGCGGGCGCGCAGCTTGGCTTCCTCTTCGTCCAGGGTGGTATCGGTGTAGGCCTCGTCGATGGCAGTGCGAGCTGCTTCCACGACCCGTTTGAGTCCTTCCTTGTGAGCGGTAATCAGGTTCTGGCGTAACCGCTCCACTTCTGCATTACCTTGCTGCTGTAACTGGTTGACAGTGAGCCAGGCGGTGATGCCTCCGGTCATCAGGACCGGTAGCAGGATACCGATCAAGAGGCGGGCGCGAATGCTCAAGCGGGAAATCAGATTCATGACATCTTCCTTCAAATTGTTCTTTGCCTTGTGAAAGAGCAAATGCAGAACATTATATCTAGACCTGTATTTCGTATAGCGAAAGGGTATTTTACAAATAATAGCAAAAATGAATTTTTTTTTCTTAAACCGAGACATAAGGTTCTGTATTAAAAGTCTGGATGTTTCGTCATCTGCCATTGCTTGAGGGGGCTATAGGGTCACCACATAATTTGGGAGAGTTCAGGCAGCCCCGGAAGGCGTGGGGTGATTGAGAGTGGTCCAGAGGAGTAGGGGCTGATGAGAGCACTGTGTTGGCACGGCAAGAAGGATATCCGCTATGACACTGTTCCGGACCCGATCATTGAAGACCCGGGGGACGCCATTATCGAAGTGACTTCCTGTGCCATCTGCGGCTCGGATTTGCATCTGTTCGACGGTTTCATGCCGGGCATGCAGCACGGCGATGTCATGGGACATGAGTTCATGGGCGAGGTCGTGGAAGTCGGCCCCGAGGTCAAGCGGCTGAAGGTGGGGGACCGGGTGGTGGTGCCTTTCACCATCATTTGCGGTGAGTGCGACCAGTGCCAGCGGGGCAACTACTCGGTTTGTGAACGTTCCAACCGCAACCATCATCTCGCCGACAAGATGTTTGGCCATTCCACCGCCGGGCTGTTTGGCTATACCCATCTGACCGGTGGCTATGCGGGAGGCCAGGCGGAATATGTGCGAGTGCCTTTCGCGGACCATGCACCGGTGAAAGTGCCGTCCGGGGTTACCGACGAACAGGTGCTGTTTTTGGGGGATATTTTCCCCACTGGCTGGCAGGCCGCCGTGCAGTGCGATATCGAACCCACGGATACGGTCGCTATTTGGGGTGCGGGGCCGGTGGGGCAGTTCGCTATCCGTAGCGCCGTCATGCTCGGGGCCAAGCAGGTGGTGGCCATTGACCGGGTACCTGAGCGGTTGGGCATGGCGGAAGCGGGTGGCGCCATTCCCATCAACTTTGAGCAGGAAAGTGTGGTGGAGCGCCTCAATGACCTGACCCAGGGGCGCGGGCCGGAGAAATGTATTGACGCGGTCGGCTTGGAGGCTCACGCCATGGGCTCCGTGGATTCCATGTATGACCGGGTCAAGCAGGCGGTGATGTTGGAGACAGACCGGCCCCATGTGCTGCGGGAGATGATCTATGTGTGCCGTCCGGCGGGAACCCTGTCGATCCCCGGTGTCTACGGTGGACTGCTGGACAAGATCCCGTTTGGGGCAGTGATGAACAAGGGGCTGACCATCCGCACCGGGCAAACCCACGTCAATCGCTGGACCGATGAGCTGCTGCACCGGATTCTGGAAGGCCAGATCGATCCCTCCTTTGTGATTACCCACAACGTGGCGCTGGAGCAGGGCCCGGACATGTATAAGACCTTCCGCGACAAAGAGGACGGTTGCGTCAAGGTTGTCCTCAAGCCCAGGCTCCATTGAGGTCCGTCATGTCCATCGAGGCATCCCTATGAAAGCATCTGCCAAGAAAGTGTCGGGCCGGAGCCTGGCCAATGGCCTGGGCCTGTTCAGTATTGGTCTGGGCCTGGCTGAGCTGCTGGCCCCGAAGACCCTGGCCCGCAGCCTGGGCATGGAAGGCCAGGAAAGGCTACTGCAAGCCTATGGCCTGCGGGAGTTGGGGGTGGGGTTGGGAATTCTGGCCGCGACGGAACCGGCTCCCTGGATCAAGGGGCGGATTGTCGGCGATCTGCTGGACTTGGGCACACTGGCGGTCCAGCTAAAGCCTGGCAGTCCCCATAGAGGCCGCCTGGCCTTGGCCCTTGGCATGGTGGCGGGCGTGACCTCCTTGGATGTTTATTGTGCCCGGCTCCTGCGCGCCGAGAGCTGGCAGGCGCGGGCGCTGAAGTGGGACTATCGGGATCGCAGTGGCTGGAGCCGGCCGCCCAGTGCCATGCGTGGTATTGCACGGGATACCGTGCCCCAGAAAGTTTCAACCCCACACACCACCCCCGCCTATCACTGAGGGCTTCCGATCTCGGGGCTTTATGCGTTTGCTGGCTGGAGAGGGACGTCTGGCTGAGCGGGAAATAGCTGGGCCAGTATCTTTTCCAGAGAGGCGGCGCTGACGGGCTTGGTAATGTATTCATTCATGCCAGCTCTCAGGTACTGGGCCCGAGACTCGGCAAGGGCTTCTCCCGTGACCGCGATAATGGGAATATCACAAAACGGGGGGGCCATGGCACGAATCCGCTGTGTGGCCTCGATACCGCTCATTTCGGGCATTTGACCATCCATCAAAATCAGGTCAAAGGCCTGCTGCTGGACCAGTTCTAAGGCCTCCTTACCGTTAGTCGCCGTGGTGACCTGGTGACCCTGGCGCTTCAGCATGGCGGAAATAACCTTCAGGTTGACCAGGTTGTCGTCCACAGCCAGCACGCGCAATTGCCGAGGCTTTTGGCACGCCGGAAGGGGAGCCGGCTCCGGTTGGCGCTCAGGGATGACTTCGACCGGAACGGAGAGGGTGAAGCAACTGCCCTGGCCCAGTTCGCTCGCCACGAAGATATCGCCGCCCATCAGGCGGGCCAGATTCCGGGAAATTTCCAGGCCAAGCCCAGTGCCCCCGTGTTGGCGGGTGATGGTGGGGGCTGCCTGCATGAACCGCTGGAACAGGCGGGACAGTACATCAGCACTCATGCCGATGCCGGTGTCGATGACCGCAATCTGAAGCCAGGGCAACCCGGATCCTGAGGGTGCCAGGCAGGCGCGGATCTGGATGGAGCCTTGTTCCGTGAACTTGATGGCATTGCTGAGCAGGTTCAGCAGGATCTGACGCAGTCGGGCAGGATCCAGGCGCACCCATTGGGGCAGGTTCTCCGCCAACTGCAGTGAAAGCCCCAGCTGCTTTTCCTCGGCCTGTCGACTGAAGACCCGGTGCAGCTCGTCCAGAAGCTGGTGCAGGTCGGTGGCGACCACATCCAGCTCGATCTTTCCCGCCTCCAGCTTGGAGAAGTCCAGGATGTCGTTCAGGACCGCCAGTAGGTGTTCCGCCGAATCCCGGGTGGTGCTTACATAGTCGTGTTGGACTGGATCCAGCCTGGTGCCGCTTAGCAGTTCCAGCATGCCGAGCACACCATGGAGAGGGGTGCGAATCTCGTGGCTCATATTGGCCAGGAAGTTACTTTTTGCCTGGTTGGCCCGTTCCGCGGTTTCCCGGGCTTCCGTGAGATGGGTTGCCAGTTGCTCAAGGACGTCCCGCCGCTTTTCCAGTTCCCGCATCTGGCGGATGGTCACCGACGTAAAGAGGATGATCAGCAGCAGCATCACAGTGGCAATACTGGCGGTGATCAAGGTCTTCTGGTGAATGGTGTTACGTTGGTAATCACTGAATTTGATGACGGCCTCATTACTGGCGTGTACCAACTCCAAGATGGGCTCTTCCATCGGTTTCAGCTGTTGGAGGAGCAGGGCCAGGGCGGCAGTGTCCAGAGGCCGGTCTGCGTCGGGCCCCAGCCAGGAGTCGGCCAGCCGGACGAACTCCTTGAGCTCGTCCAAGGTGGCAAGGGCCGGGTGGCCGGCAAGCAGGTATTGGTTGCTATGGAGTTCAATGACCTGTACGCGACTGGCGAAAATGTCGTAGCGAAGGTGCAGGCTGTCCAGGACCTCTTCCGTAATGGCGGGGGCCCGCAGGGTACGGCTAAGGGACTGCTGGAGGCGGGTGTACTCGGTAAAGAGCTGCCAGTAACCCCACACTAGGCCATTTTCACTGACTGAGGCCAGTCGGCGGATCTCGTGGAACTGTTTGTATTGGACCCATCCCAGACCACTGAAGGTGCTGAGCAGCAAAACCGCGATAACGGAAAGAAGCGCACGCCGGCATGGGCGTTGAGCCCGGGTGGTGAGGTTGGGTTTACTCGACATGGATGCGCTTCACCTGCCACACGCTGCGGTTGTAATAGGTCTCGCTCTTGAGGTCGGGATCCTGGTCGAACGGATAGACGATGAAGGTCGGCCCCCTATCCCGGACGCGCAGGGGATGGCCATTGATCCTGCGGGCCAGGATGACATCATATTTTGCGGTGTCGGAGACGGGGAGCTGGGCACGGTATTCGTTCAAGGCCGTGATATAGAGTCTGGTGCCGCTCGCATTGAGCAGGGACAGCAGATCCCGCAGCAGTGGCCCCCGAAAGGTCCGAGGTTCGGAATACCAGGGGGTAGAGGTTGTAAACTCGTGTTGGGGAAGCCGGTCCAGCATATCGGAGTCAAAGTAGGCGACTCCCGGACCGTTGGTGACGGCGATATTGCCGGAAACCACCAAGATGGTTTCCTTCTGTGGCGCTTCCAGCGCCATGGCTGTGTTAACGGCAAACAACAGCGCAAGCATCCGCGCAAGCCAACTGACCATGTTGATTCTCTAACGTACTCCTTGAGGGTTAAACATTATAGATTGTCATTTTCATTTGAGAAACACCCAATTGATCCAGGCTCAAGCTACTTGCTCAGGGCGTAAGGAAGCACCGTACGGGCCATTGCCTGGGCGGGGTCAAGGATGTCTGCAAAAGCCAAAGGCTCGTATTCTGCTGCTCAGATAACCTTCTCCTTGCGTAACTCTTCGATGGTCTCCTGGGTGTAGCCCAGTTCCTTGAGAATGGTGTTGGTATGGGCGCCAAGTTCCGGCCCCACCCAGTCTGCGGAACCAGGAGTGTCTGACAGTTTCGGGACGATACCGGGCATCTTGAACGGGGTTCCGTCGGGCAGGTGGGCATTCAAAAACATCTCGCGCGCTAAGAACTGCGGGTCCTGAAACATGTCTTCAATATAAAGGTAAGAAGACCATCTGTGGACATTGCTCTATGCCTGATTGAACCACATTTTTCCAGCCGCCTTCGGTTGTCCATAAGTATAGCAATTATGTGCACGATTCAGCCCCGTCTTGTCCATACCATAGAAAGTCAGAGCGTGGGGAAAAGATGCTGAGTTTGCCTCGGGGCAGCTAACGGCCAGTAGGTGATCTTTAAGCCATTTGCACATTGTCGCTTTTGCCATAAATTTGCGCTTATTTTGCTTAGGCTTGTATCGTCACTTTTGATGAAATGCCATCTTATCTATTAGTGGACTGCTGGATGCCTCGGTTAGGCACCCTAAAGAGGCTGATTAAGGTTGGTATGATTGCATACCGCCCCGTAATAGATTGATGAAATTAGGTTTCTACGCGTTCAAGGATATTTGGAGATCTTCTACTAAACTATTTTTATAAATAGGCCGATAACGATATTGAACCCCAAGCCGCTGGAGGAACAATGAAAATAAATTCTTTAAGCAGTCTACAGGCTCATACAGCACAAAAGACGATGTTTTCAAATGGAAATGCTCGCTTCAGCAAAGCTGATAATCAGGATGTGAAATCCATGCTGGCTCAGGCCATCCCATCCCATCGGTGATTCACCACAAGGCTTCAGAAAGCTTTAGTGCCCTTCCTGAGATGCCTGACGGTACCCCCCGTAGTTTACACCAGACCTTATGATCCGCCTGAAGTAGCTAATGCTCGATACGAGGAGATCGCGACATTGTTCACTACTAAACTAGGTGCGGCGTCCGGTGATTTGAAAGTGGCTTACGAAGATGCACTATCGCAACTGCCCTCTACCATAAAAGGAAAAGACTGGGGTTTCTCTGTCAATCAGCATAATCAGATCGTCATCCTAGGAAGAGGGTCGTCCCCTTCGGGGGATTCGACCTTGATCACCTCTGCGTCAAACTCGGCTAACAGACGAGAGGCAAAGGGGCCGGCAATCAGGGTGCCAAGTTCCAGTATCCGGACGCCGTGAAGGGGTTTGGTGCTCATGGGGAAATCCTTGTCAATCGGCAGAGGCCCGACTCTAGCATGGGTTGGGGGCAGCGCCAATCCTGTCCGGTGACGTCAGTCGGCACTACTCCCTTGGGGAGCAGTGCCGGGTAGGACGCGTGGAGTTCCCTGTTCGAGGGTTTTTAATGAGGTCTGGTGGTTTGTTCTGATTTGGCCCGTGTCTTGCCCCGCCTCCTGCGGGACTTGGTGACACTCTCCTTGACCTCTTCCCGGATGGTGGCGGCCGCCTGTTGGGTGCGCTGTCCGATATCCTGGGTTGCCTCGTCAGCTGCTTTGGCGACCTGGGAGCCAGCCTTGCCGGCCTGGGTGCCCGTATCCTTGGCGGTCTTTTGCACTTCGGCAGAGGTTTGCGCGACGGCTTCTCCTGTCCTATTTCCCAGATCCACCGCGCGATCCACCATTTTTTGGGCTGTCTGGCGGGACGCCTTGCGGGTTTTTCGCAGAGATTCCTTGGCCGTGTGCCGGGTTCTGTCGGAGACCTCCTGGATGGTCTGTTCCGCAGCTTCGGAACTGGCAGCCGCCAGCAAGGTCGCGTCCGCCGCCGAGGTTTGGGCCGTGCGGAGGGTCTTGCGTAGCAGGCTATCTGCGGCCTCCCGGGCCTGGCTGGCAAGGTGTCTGGCGTTCTCCAACGAGGCTTGGAGACCGTTCACCATTTCGACGGCGGTTTCGGCAATAGCCTGGCCCAGGCGGCCGGTTGTCCGGTGAGAGGTGGAGTCCTGGCGGGAGGTCGTCTTGTCATGGGAAGCCGGCGTGTGAGAGGCAAGCTCAGTCTTCCCTTCGGTTTGGCTGGCCAGACGATCCAGCATGTCGGGGATCGGGCGCAGGACCTCCAACCATCCTTGGGGGCGGATCCCTTGGCCATCTCGGAATGGCCAGATATGGAGGTTCTCCGAGTCTAGTTGCACTTCCCGCTCTAGGCGGATTTCCAACAGGGGTTTCCACTCGGTTCCCCGGTCATTCTCCCGGATCTGCAAGTCCAGCACTACATCGCCGGCCTTGACTGCGGCACGGATCTTCTCCTCTCGGGTTTGTCCTGGGCCGGGTTCCACGTTGGGAATCAGGCGCAGGCTGATGTTCTGGCGCCCGTCAATTTCAAGGGGCGCCAAACTGTAATACTCATTTAACAGGAAGTCGTGCTGATTGGTCTTGAGGCTGTCGATGGCCAGCGCCCAGGGCGCGCGGGTGCTGAGGAGGACCAAATCCTGGGCGTCCTCGGTCGGCTCCTCCAGGGGGGGCCAGGCCTTGAAGCGGATCGAGCAGTTCAACACATCTGGCAAAAGCCGGTGCTCTTCTTGCCAAAGTCCTCCGGACAAGCGGACCAGGGTATCCCCACTGAGCCGGTGGGCCAGGTTGCGGAAATGGGAGGGAAGCCCATGTTTGGGGCTGGCTTCTGCGTGAAAGCAGATGCCGCTGGGTTGGAAGACTCTGGACTCCCGGAGGCTGTTGCCCAAGCTGACCAAAGGAGACGTGACGCGGCCCAACCACTGGCTGGCCTGCGTTCGCTGTTCGGGAATTGGTGGCATGTCGGCATTCCTCTTGTTTCGGGTAGGGAGGTTGATGTCCGACAATTCTAAAGTCCGCCGTCGTTACTATCAGAGGATTCCGCGCGGCACAGGGAGCTGCCCCGATGAAATTATTGTAAACCGGAGGTGTTGGGTTATGGCTTGCGACTGCGCCAGGCGAGGGCGCCCAGAAAAATAAGGCGCACCTGTTTGATCGTGATGGTTTCGATCCGCGCCCGCTGAGACCGGCTAGCCGTGGGCAAATCGAGGATATCGAGCGTGGTTTCCGCCACGGTGTTGATGATCAGGCTGACAATCATCTCCAGGTCTTCATGGCTGACATGGGGCAGGAAGTCGGCGCGGCTGATATCGATGACCAGCTCATTGACGAAATAGCGCAGCTCGTTGCGGATCGCATCCCGCAGCGCCGGTGTGCCACCACTGCGACACTGCACCATGAACAGGAACAGGTTGCGATTGTCCAGTACGTGCTGGACATAAACCTCCACCGACGCCTTGATCTGATCGTTCAGGCTTTGCCCGGCTTGGCGCGCCGAACGCATCAGCCGGCGCAGCATCATGCCTAACTCATCCACCAGGCTCAGTCCCAAATCTTCCATGGTCTCGAAGTGGCGATAGAAAGACGTAGGCACGACGCCGGCATTCTTGGCAACTTCCCGCAGGCTGATGCTGGCGAAGTTATCGCCCCTTCCCACGAGCTCCAGGGCCGCGTTCATTAGGGCTTGTCGTGTCTGTTTTTTCTTACTCTCTCGGGTGGACATGGCCGGCTTCTTGGCTGTGGGTGTCACTGCCTGACGTGAGGGTTGCAGGCTTGGCAAAGTTACCACGTTCAAGTTCATGAATCACCTTTCAGGGTTTGGGGTGAGGGGGGAAATGAGCAAACTGAGCGACAGCTTGAATTTACTGTGTCCAAGTGTACACCTTATTTCTAAGGATTTGATGGTTTTCGTTTTTATACAAAAAATTCATGTTTAACAGATGTTTGTGTTTAATTTTTGGGGTTTTTAGGATTTTTTATAGCGTGAATTTGAAAATGTTGAGTGAATGAC
>Ga0209075_1002069_pt1 | contig 18142 bp, 9 predicted proteins | sample Stecom2011_FD_187523 | JGI IMG/M metagenome (GOLD analysis project Ga0209075, IMG submission 187523) | Agricultural soil microbial communities from Utah to study Nitrogen management - Steer compost 2011 (SPAdes) (version 2) | ecosystem: Environmental > Terrestrial > Soil > Agricultural land...
CGGGATGGTCGGGGCTTTGCTACAAAATTTTATACTGAGGAAGGAAATTACGACTTGGTGGGCAATAATATCCCGGTGTTTTTTATACATGATGGGATCAAGTTTCCCGATCTGGTCCACGCTCTTAAGCCCGAACCTGATAATCAGATGCCCCAGGCTACTGCCGCCCACGATAATTTCTGGGATTTTGCCTCGCTTGTGCCGGAGTCTACTCATATGTTGTTGTGGGTGCTTTCCGACCGTGCCATTCCGAGAAGTTATCGGATGATGGAAGGTTTTGCCGTGCATACGTTCAGGTTTATTAATGAGGCAGGCAAGGCTTGTTTTGTTAAGCTGCACTGGAAGCCTTTGTTGGGTACGCATTCGCTGGTATGGGATGAGGCACAAAAGCTGAATGGTAAGGATCCGGATTGGCTGCGGCGTGACTTGTGGGATGCCATAGAGGCAGGAGATTATCCCGAGTTTGAGCTAGGAGTTCAGATTGTTGCCGAGGAGGATGAATTCAAGTATGACTTTGATCTGCTGGATTCCACTAAACTACTCCCTGAAGAGCTAGTACCGGTACGACGTATCGGCAAGATGGTGTTGAACCGGAACCCTGACAACTTTTTTGCGGAGACTGAGCAGGCGGCCTTTCATCCCGGACATGTGGTGCCGGGCATCGATGTGACCAATGACCCCTTGTTGCAGACGCGACTGTTTTCTTACGTGGACACCCAGCTCAACCGCTTTAACAGCGCCAACTTCACCGAGGTACCGATCAACCGTCCGGTGGCTCCTGTACATAATCACCAACAAGCCGGCTTTATGCGGCATACCATCAATAAAGGTAAAGTGAATTATTGGCCCAACTCCAGGGCAGGCGGAGATCCAGCAATGGCACCGGAAAATGAGGGAGGGTATGTCCATTACACAGAAAAAGTCGAAGGTCATAAGATCCGTGCCCGAAGTGAAAGTTTCAATGACCATTATACTCAAGCAACTTTATTCTGGAATTCGTTGACCATGCCGGAAAAGGAACATCTGGTGGGAGCCGCGCATTTTGAGTTGGGCAAGGTGATGTCCAAGGAGATCCGGCAGCGCCAAGTGGGAAACTTTTACAAGGTGGATCCCCAATTTGCCCAAATGGTGGCAGAGGGTATCGGAGTGGAAGTGCCGAAGGATCAAGAGGTGGAGTCCCCAGGGAACTATCTAAAAGATGACCACTATAAGAAAATGCGAAACGGGAAATCAGTAAAAGCATCACCGGCCCTTAGTATGGAGATCAACAAGGTCGAAACGGCAAAAACAAGAAAAGTAGCGATCCTAGTGGAAGACGGTTTTGCTTATGATGAGGTAATGCGCCTGAAAGAGGCTTTAGCTGCGGTAGGAGCCCAGGGTGAGATTGTATCGATGAAGCTGGGCAAGTGTAAAGCAAACTCCGGCGAGGAACTGGAAGTAGATAAAAGCCACCTTACGGCTGATTCGGTGATGTACGATGCGGTGTATATTCCTGAAGGTGAAAAGAGCATCCAGTCCATGTTGCAAAAAGGGGAGTCGCTGCATTTTGTCAATGAAGCGTTCAAGCATTGCAAGCCGATTGCCACCTCAGGCAACGGTGTCCAGATGTTTGAAAAGGCCTTTGTGCTAGGGGTGGACTTTGCAGATAGAGATTCCAAAAAAGTGGTTTCCAGCAAAGGTGTAGTCACCGCGGGGATAGAGGCCAATGCGGATGAGTTTTTTGAAAGCTTTATTAATGCCATCAAGAAGCACCGTCATTGGGATAGACAGGAAAAGGTGATGGTGCCTGCATAAATTGAGGCTGTCGACCGTGAGCGGTCGGCAGCCTTTACTTTTTTTCAGTAAGGCTCTAAAATTGGGGAATCATCGCCAAAATTCTACGAGGTTTTTTTCGCTTTGATTAAAGGTATTCTGAAATGCCTGATGTGTATTTTTCATCTTGCTCTTGCGCCCCTGCTCGATGGCAAAAGCTGGACAACTTTATCTTGTGCTTGGATTTTCCAGAATTGAAAGAGAAGCAATGCCCGTCACCAGCAAGAATAAAAATCTGAAGAGTTTTCTTAATGATAATGATGTCTTTTAGATTATATTGACTTTGTAAATGAATGAATTACTAAAATAATAGAATAGTTTTTACTTTACAGATTCAATTATCTGGTCAAAAAAGAGATCAAAGTATAATAAACCCTTCATATAATATGAAATTCATCTCCCAACTCTTGGTTCTATTATCATTAATATCCAGTAGCCATCTTACTGCTCATAGTTCATCCCTTCTTAAGGAGGAGGAAAATAGCCGTATTGCTGACAGGGAGTTTACGTTGCGGGCTACCATGTTAGGATATTTCGATGAAAATGGGATTCGCAATCCGGTGTTGAAAGTACAAAAAGGAGAAACAGTCAAGATTACCATTATTAATGGGGAGCCATTGACACACGATATTGCTCTGGAAAAGGCCGGGATCATTAGTGAGACCATCATCCAAACTGGGGAATCGACCAGTATAGAGTTCGTAGCTACAGAGAGCGATATCTATTATTGCTCCATCCCCGGGCACCGTCTGGCCGGCATGTGGGGCAAGTTCGAAGTAGTAGAAGGCCCGGTAATGGAAGAGAAGACCGTAGCCGGGGAATTGCCACAAAGAGACGAGAGGGAATTAAACCTTAATTTTGAACAGGGAACGCTTCAGGGCTGGACCGCCAGCGGGGAGGCTTTTAAAGAGGGGCTTGTTTCTGGGGATCCGTCACCTCTCCATAATAAAGACAGCAAAATCGGAATGGAAGGCCAATACTTCATCACGAGTGGAGGCACGAAGAATTATACATCCACGGGCACCCTGACCTCTGAATCCTTCAAAGTGACTCATCCTTTTGCTTCCTTTAAAGTCTCGGGAGGAGCCCTTCAGGATACTAGGGTGGAGTTGGTAAAGGAGAAGGATGAAGAGGTGTTTTTTACCATAACCGGTTCTGGAAGAGCTACGCTCCAACCAGTGGTCGTAGACCTTGATGAAGTGATGAATGAGGAGATATTTATAAGAATTGTCGACCATGAGACGGGGATTTCCCAGATACCTTATATCGGGGATGATCATTGGGCCCATATCAATTTTGATGATTTTAGATTTTATACCGAAAGGCCTGATTTCCCCAATGAGTTAAAGGCGGGCGATATATTTTTCTTGCCTCCGCTGGATGTTGTATTACATGAGGGTCTGTCTGGGGAAGATGCGGCGGCGGCAATGACCGCACCTGAGGGTTTCAAGATTTCCCTTGCTGCAGCCGAGCCGGACATTGTACGGCCTATCGCATTTACCATAGATGCGCGCGGAAGGCTGTGGGTTGCAGAAGCGCATACTTATCCTATTAAGGCACCTGAAGGAGAAGGAAGGGATCGGATATTGATTTTTGAAGATACCGATGGCGATGGGAGTTTGGACAATCGAAAGGTATTTATGGAGGGTCTGAACCTAGTCAGTGCCATCGAGGTAGGTATGGGAGGTGTTTGGTTGGGAACTGCGCCGGAACTGATATTTATTCCCATTGACGAGAAAAATGACAAACCCGCCGGCCCTCCGCAGGTGCTGTTGGACGGCTGGGGGACGCAGGATACCCACGAGATGTTGAACAATTTCCGTTGGGGTCCTGATGGGTGGTTGTATGGCACTCACGGGGTGTTCACCCATTCCAATGTGGGTAAACCCGGTGCTTCAGACGAAGAAAGGGTGAAGCTGAATGGCAGTGTTTGGCGTTACCATCCAACTAGTAAAGAATTTGAACGTTATGCTGAAGGCACCAGCAACCCTTGGGGGATTGACTTCAACGAGTACGGTCACCCGTTTATCACGGTATGCGTCATTCCACACATGTTCCATGTCATCCAAGGGGCCCGGTACCTGCGTCAGGCAGGGCAGCATTTTAACCCTTATACCTTCGATGATATAAAGGAAATCGGTGATCATGTGCATTGGGTAGGTGACAGAGGCCCTCACGCCGGGAACTTTAGGTCGAATTCCGCAGGAGGAGGCCATGCCCATTCCGGCGCCATGATCTACTTGGGAAGCGAGGATTGGCCGGAAGAATACCGAAGCAAAATTTATATGAACAATATCCATGGCGCACGGTTGAATGTGGACCAACTGAGCCGGAGCGGCTCGGGTTATGTAGCTACCCACGAGGAAGATTTTCTGTTGACCAATGATTCCTGGTCACAGTGGTTGAACTTCAGATACGATGCCAGCGGCTCCGTCTATGTCATTGACTGGTACGACAAGAACCAATGCCACAGTCCTAATCCCGATGTCCACCAAAAAACGATGGGCAGGATATTCAAGATTAGCCACGAATCAGATGAATGGGTGCAGGTCGATCTTTCCAAAGCTTCCGATAAGGAATTGGTCAATCATCATTTAAACCAAAATGAATGGTATGTACGGACCGCCCGTTTGATACTGCAAGAGCGTGGCCCCAATAAAAAGGTACATAAGCAGCTAACACAAATATTGGAGGGAAATCCGGATGTCACCAAAAAGCTGGCGGCGCTTTGGACTTTACATGTGACCCAAGGGATCGATGAGGAAGGACTGTTGAAGCTGACCCATCATGAGAATGAATACATGCGAAGCTGGGCGATACAGTTGATGGCAGAGGATAAGGAGTTGGCAGCGGTGACTTTAGAAAGATTGACAGAAATGGCCGAGAGTGATGGATCTCCAATGGTAAGATTATATTTGGCTTCCGCCATGCAGCGTATTGCTCCTGAGAAGAGGTGGGATGTATTGGAGGCACTTCTTCAAAGAGAGGAAGATAAAGAAGATCATAACCTGCCTTTGATGCTATGGTATGCTTTTGAACCGACAGTGGCGACAGATGTCGATAGGGCGCTGGAACTAGCGCAAAGAACGCAGATGCCTAACGTGTTGGATTATACCATCCGGAGAGTGGGAGCAGAAAAGACGGAAGCCTCCGCTGCGGTCCTGCAAAATATGCTAAAGAAGATAGAGAGGAGGGAACATTCCATAGAGCAGCACCAACTGATGTCGCTGTTGAGAATGGAATTGGAAAAAAAGTAGATTTTAGATACCAGGCTTATTGAATAAGCCTGAAGGGAAAGAGAAAAAACCGGCCTTCTACAATTGATGTAGAAAGCCGGAATTATTATAAGCCAAATCCGATGTAAATCTGGCCTACCCCGTTTTTAGAGTTTTCGGTCAGATTTCCGGCAATCCCGCTGTTTCCAATTTCGCGAAGCCCGTGATTGTAACGAGCACCAATGGTTACACCTTGCACATCAAAACCCACTCCGAACAACAGACCGTAGTCCAGGCGGTTAAAATCATCCGTATCCAAATCCACGACATTCGTGGTGTTTAAATTGGCGGATTCCAAGTCTTTTACATTTGCCGAAAGCAGGTAAGAAAGGTACGGCCCTGCATGGAGGTTTAGAGGACCTACATTGACTGCCAGCGCAACAGGCACCTGAATGTAATTAAGGTTAAACCTTACTTCACCAGGTTCAATCCCCAGCGCATTTTCCAGATTAGAACCGCCGTAGGTAATCTTCGACCCCACGTTCGAATAGAGTACTTCCGGCTGTACCGCAAGAAAATTGCTGATGGGGATTTTACCAAAGACACCCACATTGAGCCCGAGCTTCATGTTTTCATCTTCGGCATTTGGTTGGTCTACATAGAGCTGGGAAAGGTTGAGCCCACCCTTGATCCCTATCTTGGGCCCTGGATTATTACTTTGCCCATGGGCGAATGGGATTCCTCCTAACATTAGAACGACAAGCGCCAGGTTTAGGATTTTATTGGAGATTTTTCGCATAATTATAATGGTTTAATAGTGGATTATTTGACCCTAATGGGATGGAGTATTATACGTATTAGGAAAATAATAGGATGAAAAGCACCGATATTAGATCGTTGTTCCTGAGCTAAAAAGTGTCAATAATAGGAGGATGGGCAATTGGCCGAAAATCAACAATACAAAGAACTGTACCAGGTTTGAGCTGTAAAATAGCGTCGTTTTAAGGGTGTTATTTTATGCAAAAAATCTAATCCAAATCCCGCATGGATGCGGTCAACACCCTTACCAGTCTCTCCTTGGTTTCACGGTATTTCTTCTCATCCATAGTAGAGGAAATGGCCTTACCCACGTCTTTTCCAAAAATGATCTCACATTCCTCATCCAGGAATTCTATCCACACGACCGTCTCCAGATTGATGTAGAAGGTATTTTTATTTTTCCCGATGATCTTAAAGTATTCCATCCCGAAAGCTAAAAAAACTCCATTGAATCAGCAATAAAAAACTTCATAGTCGGTGGACAGGAAGATGTGTTGTGTGACGAAGAGTTTTTTTGCAAAACAGTGGAAGGACTAGATCCCATTCATATTTTGAAGGCCGGTAGTCATTACAGATTTATTCTACTGGAGGATTCTCTAACCATCAGCTTTGCTTTCAGGATCACTTGTTTTGCAGGCTTGGGTGTTCTTGAATTGATTTCATCTAAAAGTAATCCAATAGCTTCTCTTCCTATCTCAAAGGTGGGGTGAGCGATGGCGGTAAGATTGGGCTCCACCACAGTGGCGTGAAATTCGTCTGAGAACCCGACCAAGCCTACATCTTGAGGCACCTTAAGCCCCATTCTTCTTAGTACTTTCATTGCAGAAAATATAACGGTATCGTTGATGCCAAAGATAGCATCAGGGACATCCTTCTGGGACATTAACTTCTCTGTAACAATAGCTGACTGTTCTATACTCAGGTCGCAGCGTACCAGATGTTCGGGTTTAAACGATAATCCACATTCTGAAAGACCCTTTTGATAACCTGCTATTCGTTCCCTGCTTATATTGAGGTTTTCAGGCCCTGCAATATGCGCAATTGAACGATAACCGTTTTGAAACAAATGAACTGTGAGCTCGCGTGCCGCTTCAATATTGTCAATGACCACCGACGAAAATTCCTCTGTCCTGCATACCCGGTCAAAGAAGACCAGCGGGACTTCGGAATTTTGGATCAGATCAAAATCCGAATAATCTTCGGCATCTTGGGCAAGGCAAACGATCAACCCGTCTGCTCTTAAATCCAATAAATTTTGTAGACTTTCCCTGGTTTTGGCGTGGGATTCTTGAGAGGAAGATATAATGACATGATAACCCTGCTCTTTAGCACCGCTTTCTATTCCACTGAAAATAGAAGAAAAAAAATGGGTAACTATATCAGGGACTATTACCCCGATAATCTTCGTTCTTTGCTTGAGTAGGCCCAGCGCAATTGGGTTAGGTCTGTAATTCCAGGCATGAGCCAAGTCTTTTACCTTTTTTGTAAGCTCAGGGCTAATATCATAATGATCTTTTAGTGCTCTTGAAACCGTGGAGATTGAAACTCCGAGTTCGTTAGCCAGATCCTTTAAGGAAACCCGTTTTCTACTCATTTTAAATGGATTAATGCGCGTTTGTTAGATAGTGTTTGATGATTTCATCCCAAAAGTCGGTTAATATAGGTTTTTAACTGGGATAAATCCAATTACTGATACTTCCAAAGGTAACGTGGATGGGATGGCTGGGGTCCAAATCAGTTTTTAAGGCCTGTTCAGCACCCACTTTTTTTGTCGTTGAGCGTAATTTTGTTCCGCAAAGGTTTGTGCAAAGGCTTGTGTAACTATTTGTCGGTATTTGCTTGTCCACTTAAGGGGATATATCTAAAATTATGACAAATAGCCACCGGTAGAAGATTTATCCGGAAGATGGGCAAAATAAGCTACACCAATTTATGAGGTGTGTTTTATTCTGTTAAACGGAACAATAGGCGGTACATCTGTGAATGTTTAAAACAATATTGACAAGATGTCCTATGATCATAATTATTAACTATAAACCCAAACCTATGAAAGAAAGCCTTTACAGTAAAGGGTATAGGAGTATTAAAAAACAACTATATCATGTTAGAAATTATCTGGCGGTATTCCTAGTTTTTGTAGGAGGCCTGCAGGGATATGCGCAGACTCAGATCAGCGGTGTGGTCAAGGAGGAAAACGGAGATTTTTTGCCCGGAGTCAATATCCTTGAAAAAGGAACTTTAAACGGTGCCATTTCTGATATTGACGGAAGTTATTCCATTACGGTAGGGGAATCTGCCGTATTGATTTTCAGCTTTATCGGGTACGGTTCAAAAGAGATTGTTGTAGGGAATCAATCTGAGATCAATGTTGAGTTGTCTCCCGATATGACGTCATTGAGCGAGGTGATCGTGGTGGGATACGGAGAGCAAAGAAAGGAGACATTAACAGGCTCTGTAGCCAATGTTTCTGGAGATGACCTAGTAAAAAGCCCTGCCGCCAATGTGACCAGTTCTCTCGCAGGCAGGTTACCGGGACTCACCGTTAATCAAAGATCGGGAGAACCCGGCCGAGATGATCCGAACATTTTGATCCGAGGCAGCGGCACTTTCGGGAACAACAGCCCTCTGATCATCATTGACGGCGTTCCCAGAAGCCAGATAGGAAGACTTAATCCCGAGGATATTGAAAGTATCTCTGTTCTAAAGGATGCCTCTGCGGCTATTTATGGTGCAAGAGCGGCTAACGGGGTTATTTTGGTGACGACGAAGGCGGGTCAAAAAGGCAAACCTGTCTTTAACTTTACGATTAATCAGTCCTTTCTACAGCCCACCAAAATCCTCGATATGCTAGATGCGTCAGAGTTTGCGCAGGTCTACAATGAGGGTGCTTGGTACAGGGCAGGAAGACCCGAAACCAATTGGACTCCGCCGTTCAGCCAAGAAGCAATCCAACGATACGCGGATGGATCAGACCCGGTGAGATATCCCAATACGGATTGGGTGAAGGAAGCGGTGAAGCCCTACTCAACCCAACAAAGAATTAACCTATCCGCGCGGGGTGGTTCCGATGATGTCAACTATTTCCTCTCTTTTGGTACAGTAAGCCAAAACGGGAATCTGGTAAATGACCCTACCGAGTATAGGCAGTACAATATGCGGGTGAACGTCAATGTTAATTTAACTGAAAACCTTACCGTGGGAGCCAATCTCTCCGCTTTATTGAACAACCAAAATTTTGGATCAGTCGCAACTGATGAGGAAAGCTGGGTGAACTTTAAAAATATTTACCAAGCAAATCCAACTTTGATAGCTCAGTATCCAAATGGCCTATACGGACCTGGCCGCTTGGGTGAAAACCCGCTCCTCATGGACCAGCGGGGATACTTTAATCGGGAAAGCTCTCCTATGTTCTCCTCCTTTACAGCCTCTTACCAAGTGCCTTTTCTGGAGGGACTTAAGATTGATGCCAGTTACAATTATGACATCAACAATCAGGTTCAAAGAAGATGGAGAACACCCTACTTTTTTCATGAATTCAATACCGTCACCGAGGAGTATGAAAGACGCCAAGGAACGGGGGTTTCGGCTCCGGAGTTATCCCAGACCAATACCAAGTGGACCACCAAGCTTTATAATATTCGTTTGAATTATTCAAGGACCATTGACAAGCATTATTTTGCCGCCTTATTGGGTACTGAACAGCAGGAGAATTACGAGAACTGGGTGCATGCTTTCAGGAGGAATTTTGTCAGCTCGGCAATTGATCAGATCGACGCGGGCAGCAGTGATACCAATGACATGAATACAGGAGGCTCTACCCGGATCAGTGGATATAACAACTATTTCGGTCGCCTCAACTATGACTATGACGGGAAATATCTGCTGGAATTTTTGTTCCGCTACGATGGGTCCCAGAAGTTTCCCAAAGAAAGCCGATATGGATTTTTTCCAGGCGTTTCTGCAGGGTGGAGGCTTTCCGAAGAACCGTTTATGGCTGATTTAGATTTTGTCAACCAATTGAAAATTAGGGGTTCTTATGGGAAAATAGGAAATGACTTTGTAGCTGCTTATCAGCATCTCCAGGCATTTACTTTTGGCAACAACTATTATTTTGGAGGCAATGTGTCTCCTGGGGTCAATCCCGGTGTGTTGCCTAACCGAAACATTACCTGGGAAACCAGTGAAAAAGTGGATATAGGTCTGGAAGGCGTCTTATGGCAAGGAGGTTTGGGATTCGAATTTGTCGTATTCAATGAACAACGTTCAGATATACTAGCCAGAAGAAATGTCTCGGTGAGCAATGTCTACGGCTATCCAGGATTACCCGATGAGAATATCGGCAGGGTAAGGAATCGAGGTTTTGAATTGATCCTTAATCGCAAGAGGTCCTTGGGAGAATTCAATTATAACATTGCCGGGAATGTGGCTTTTGCAAGGAGTGAAATCCAGTTTATGGATGAAGTGCCTAACGATATAGCAGACAAAAACCTTACCGGTCGTCCTGTTGGGGCGGGCTTGTATTATCAAGCAGACGGCATATTCAATACTCAGGAGGAGCTGGATAGTTATCCGCACATTTCAAATGCCCAGGTGGGCGACGTGAGGATCGTTGATCGTAACAATGATGGGCAAATAAACGGGGATGATCAGTTCAGGTTTAATTATACCGCAACTCCAGAATATGTCTTCGGCTTAAATTTCGATTTGGCCTACAAAAACTTCGACCTCAACCTGTTTTTCCAAGGTCAGACGAATGTGTACAACTATGACGAGCGTTATCCTGACTTAGGCACTGCTGCTTTTGACAATGCCACAGTAGAGCGTGCCACTGACAGATGGACGGTAGACAACCCGAATGGCACCAAGCCTAGGGCAGATGGGGTTGAACCTGGCGCGAATACTATGTGGCTGTTTGATGCTACTTTCGTCAGGTTGAAGAATGTTGAATTCGGATACTCCCTCCCTGACCATCTCATCTCGAGAATAGGCTTTTCTGATGCCCGTTTTTACGTGAGCGGATCCAATGTGCTTACCTGGTCAAAGGAGATCAAGTGGGCAGATCCAGAAGCCAGTGGAGGGTTTTTATACTACCCACAATTGCGTACGATGAATGTTGGTCTGAATGTTAAATTTTAAGCTGGAACTAAAATGAAAAAATCAATAATATATCTATTCATTCTAGCTGTGCTTGCAGGATGTTCCGATGACATTCTTGATGTGCAGCCACAGGATAGAGTATCAGAGGAGGCTGTATGGGGAGATGAGAATTTAATCAGGGCTTACCATACTTCCCTCTACAATGGCGTCCTTCATGGATTTAAGATCCACATGCTGTCTAAGGCCACGGATGAAGCCTTCAATGCCATCAATTTCGATATTGGGATAATACCTACAGGAGCTTTGCGGGCGGATAATGTGACCAGCTTGTCGGATACACACTGGACCGGTGGAGGTGGTTTATACTATTGGAATACAGGTTATCAATACATCAGGAGAATAAATATCTTCTTGGAGAAAATGGCTGATCCGACGATAGTGGTGTCTGAGAAGGAGAAATTAGTCGCCGAAGCCAAGTTTCTGAGGGCCTACATTCACTTCCTGCTCTTGGAAAGATTTGGTGGAGTGCCAATAGTAACAGAAAGCTATGAATTAGGGGCGGATCAATCCTTTTCCCGAAATTCTATAGACGAATGCTTCGAATTTATAGAGACGGAGCTGAATGAGGCGATTCCTGATTTGGAAAAACGGTATGCGGCATCTGATGCCAATTTTGGCAGAGCCACCCAAGATGCGGCTCAAGCTTTGCTGTCCCGCGCTCTTTTGTATGCTGCCTCACCCTTATTTAATGAGTCCGGGGATCAAGGTAAGTGGCAGAGGGCTGCCGATGCGGCGGAGGTTTTACTTAATGCGGGATATTCCCTACATGAGGATTACACCACTTTATTTAATCAGCCAACCGGCACCGCCAACAATGAAATGATATTTGTGCGGCCATTTTCATCTAGCCCGGGTGGTTTCCATTCAGCGCCTATGGACAATCTCAATCGGCGGTATGGAGCCTATGGCGGTTGGTGGGCAAGTAACGGCCCTTCACAAAACTTGGTGGACGATTATGACATGATCAATGGAGAACCTGTATTTATTTATCCTAATGGGGTGAAAACGATCAATCCGGCCTCTGGCTACGATCCCCAAAACCCTTACGTAAATAGAGACCCTCGGTTCGATGCAACGGTGATCTACGACGGTGCTACATATCGTGGAGATAAGTTTGAGATGTGGGTGGCTCCGGACGGGGAATCTTGGGGGTTTGATTCCTACAGGCAAAGCGGTGATAATCCGCGATCGAACTATGTACTTCGAAAATTTATGCCTGATGAAGGTACCCCGCTAAGCTGGCAACAACCGTACACCAATCCTTGGATCATATTCCGCTTGGGTGAAATTTATCTAAATTATGCTGAAGCAAAATTTGAACTGGGAGATGAGGAAACCTGCCGGGAATATCTGTCCAAAATAAGAGCGCGCGTAAATATGCCACCAATCCCGTCCACAGTGACGGGGGAAGAATTGAGACAAAGGTTATACAATGAGCGTAGGATAGAACTGGCATTTGAAGAACACCGCTACTGGGATGTGAGAAGGTGGAAAATTGCCGAGACGGTAGAGAACCAGCCGATATTTGGCATGGACATTATCAGAAATCCATCTACGGGCGAGAAGACCTATTCACGTATCCAATTGCTCAGCAGGATCTTCGAAGAAAAGATGTATTGGTTGCCAATTGAGCAAAATGAGATCTTGAGGAATCAAGGAATCCAACAAAATCCCGGGTATGAGTAACCCTAAATCTTGGCGGCCGGCTAACATCGGTCGCCAGTTTTATATCTTAAAATTTAATGGCTTGCCCTCTTTTTCATAATTATAGGATATATTTATCCGTTACGGCAAGTTTAATTTGATCAAACAACAATTAATGAACAAGTTCTTTACAATTCTATTGATATTCTTAGTGAGCGTAGGATACGCACAAAATGGGCAGCTAAAGCTTTGGTATGAGCAACCGTCCGGTGAAGTCTGGACAGATGCTTTGCCCATAGGCAACGGGAGGCTTGGAGCCATGGTTTACGGCAACGTAGAGCAAGAATTGATTCGGCTAAATGAACACACGGTATGGTCGGGAGGGCCGAACCGGAATGATAATCCGGATGCCTTAAACGCCTTGCCGGAGATACGCAAACTCATCTTCGAAGGGAAGCAGAAAGAAGCTGAATTACTTGCGTCCAAGACTGTGGAAACCAAGAAGTCTAACGGACAGAAGTTCCAGCCTGTAGGTGACTTGGTCATCGATTTTCCTGGCCATGAAAACTTTAGAGACTATTATAGGGAGCTTGATATCGCGCAGGCGGTCACCAAGGTTCGCTATGTGGTAGATGGAATCACTTACACAAGGGAAGCGATCGCTTCTCTCACGGATGAAGTCATCGCCATTCGCTTGACGGCGAGTGAGGCAGGGAAAATCTCCTTTAGCAGCTCCTTTGTCACTCCGCAACCCAACGCCAACATTAGTATTAATTCCGCCAAGGATTTAGTCCTTACCGGAACAACCACCGACCATGAAGGCGTACAAGGACAGGTCAAGTTCACCGCATTGACAAGGATCAAGACTAAGGGTGGGTCTATTGCTGCCAGCGACAGTGCTCTGGTGGTAAGCGGTGCTGATGAGGCCACGATTTATATTTCCATTGCAACCAACTTTAATAATTACAAAGATCTGGGTGGTGACAATGACTTTCGTGCCGCTTCTTATCTCGAAATGGGTTCTGCCCGTAGTTTTGACGATATTTTCAAGACTCATGTGGTAAAGTATCAAACCTATTTTAATCGGGTAAGCTTGGATCTAGGAATCTCAGAAGAAGCCGAGTTACCGACAGATGTTAGGTTAAAGAATTTTAGAACAGCAAATGATCCCAATTTGGTGACACTCTATTATCAATTCGGACGGTATTTGCTGATTTCCTCTTCTCAGCCAGGAGGTCAACCTGCAAACCTTCAAGGTGTGTGGAATCATCAGATGTCTCCTCCCTGGGATAGCAAATACACGATTAATATTAACGCGCAGATGAATTATTGGCCTGCGGAAAAGACGAATCTGGCAGAGATGCATCAACCGTTTTTGAAAATGGTCAGTGAAATGGCAGAAGCAGGGGAAGAAACTGCCAAGGTCATGTATGGCGCAAGGGGATGGATGGCGCATCACAATTCTGATATATGGAGAATAACGGGTCCGGTGGATGCCGTTTTCTGGGGAATATGGAGCGGGGGTGGAGCTTGGACCAGTCAGCATCTTTGGGAACACTTTCTTTACTCCGGGGACATGGAGTACCTTAAGTCCATTTATCCGATATTGAAGGGAGCCGCTACTTTTTATGTAGATTTTCTTGTCGAACATCCGGAAAAGAAATGGCTGGTAGTAAACCCTGGAACATCTCCCGAAAACGCGCCCCAAGCCCATGGAGGTTCCTCTTTTGATGCCGGTACTACCATGGATAACCAGCTCGTTTTTGATGCCTTTAGTACTGTCATCCAAGCAGCAAAATTCCTCAATGCAGAAGATGCCTTTACTGATACGCTGCGCATGATGCGGGATCGTCTGCCTCCCATGCAAATCGGAAAACACGGCCAACTTCAGGAGTGGCTGGAGGACATTGATGATCCAAATGACCAACACAGACATATTTCCCATCTGTATGGGCTATTCCCGTCAAATCAGATCTCCCCTTACAAGACCCCTGAGCTGGCTTCTGCCTCCAAAATCACACTCATTCATCGCGGCGATGTATCCACAGGATGGAGCATGGGCTGGAAGGTGAATTGGTGGGCGAGGATGCTGGACGGCAACCATGCCTACAAATTGATTCAAAACCAGCTTTCTCCTGTCGGTGCCAATCGTGGTGGTGGCGGATCGTACAACAATCTCTTTGACGCGCATCCTCCGTTCCAGATTGACGGCAACTTTGGCTGCACTTCCGGTATTACCGAGATGCTGGTACAGAGTGCCAATGGAGAGATCCATCTTCTTCCAGCTTTGCCCGACGTCTGGCCGACTGGGAGCATCACCGGGGTCCGTGCTCACGGTGGCTTCGAAATTGTTGAACTTAGTTGGAAGGATGGCGAAATTGAGAAGGCAATCATCAAATCTAATTTGGGAGGCAATTTTAGAATTCGTCTACCTCATTCGATGAAGCTTTCCGATGGTAGACAGCCTACTGCTGCAGCGGGTGTAAATCCCAATCCTTTTTATTTTGTGTCGGAAACCCCCGCTCCCATTATATCTGATGAGGCAAAGGTGGAGCACCTGGGATTGCAAGATTCTGTCGTGTATGACTTGCCAACCTCTGGGGGAGAGACTATCATCTTTATAAAGGAGAAATAAGTATATCTGTTAGCATCATTAGGACAATCTGCTTGAAAATGGTCGTGTATGATTTATAAACAAAACTATAAGAACAGATAAAATGAAAAAAATAAGTTCAGTAGGTTTTGGATTGATGATACTCTTGGCGATGGTGTTTTTCCCACTTTGGGGCAAGCAAGAAGCCGTGTCTAAAGTAGTAATAGTCGACGGCTTCAGTAATCATGACTGGAAACAGACTTCCGCAGTCATAGAGTGGCTGCTGGAAGGTACCGGCCGGTTTGAGGTGGACGTGACCACTATTCCTTTGGATAGCAGCGGTTGGATGTTATGGAATCCTGATTTTGAATCTTATGATGTAGTGATCCAAAACACCAACAATATCCATAAGCCTGAATTGAAGTGGCCTAAACATGCGCAAGAAAAGTTGCAAGAATTCGTTGAAAAAGGAGGTGGGCTATATATTTTGCATTCTGCAAACAATGCATTTCCAGAGTGGGATGAATATAACAAAATGATTGGTCTAGGCTGGAGATCTGCGGACACGGGGGTGGCACTTGAGTTGGATTCTCAAATGAATTTAGTACGACATGAGCGAGGAGAAGGTAAAGGCACCAATCATGGGGATCGCTTTGATGCACTCATCCAAGTTATAAAAAGACATCCCATTAATGAAGGCTACCCTGCCGCGTGGAAAACAGTAAATACGGAAGTATATAGCTATCCGAGGGGTTATGCCGAAAACCTCACGGTGTTGTCCAGCGCGTATGACAGCACCGATACTAAAAAAGTCTGGCCGGTGGAGTGGGTGATTTCCTATGGCAAAGGCAGGGTCTATAACTCAAGTATGGGACACCTCTGGCATGGGGAAACCTACCCGGAATCATACAGATGCGTAGGATTTCAAACCACTGTGATTAGAGCAACCGAATGGTTGGCGACGGGAAAGGTAACTTTCCCTTTACCTCCTGATTTCCCCGATAGAGACAACTCCAGTTTAAGACCAGTAGAAGATTTTATTTCCAATAAATAGTATAATTGATTGCTATCCTCGGATGTTTGTTGTTTTACTTTAAATCGATGATATTAAAGCACTCTGTGATTTTTACAAACAAAAAGCTGTGACTGAGACGTTTTTTTATTTAGCTGCCGCATATTGCTCCCTGGATCCACATTACCCAAAAATAATAAACTCAGGCAAATGCCTGTAACTGAAGTTAATTCCCTAACCTTGCCAAAAGAGAAACCTAAAAAACCAACATATGAAACGATTAAGCACTTTATTTTTCCTGCTGTTTTTTGCGATATTTCATGTTTCTGCCCAACAGATAGAAAAAGAGGCTCCGGCGGGTTTCGACCTACCCAGAGAGGGCATTGAGAAAGGAAAAATTGACACCATCACTTACCCTTCAAAAACCGTTGGGGTAGACAGGAAAGCCCTTGTCTATACCCCTCCAAGATTTTCGGAAAACGATAAATATCCAGTCCTTTATTTACTTCATGGTATTGGCGGGGATGAGAAGGAATGGCTGAATGGGGGCCATCCGGAAATTATTTTAGACAATTTGTATGCAGATGGAAAGCTCAAGCCCATGATCGTGGTCATGCCCAACGGGCGGGCTATGAAGGACGACCGTGCAGAGGGCAACATCATGGCACCGGATAAGGTCCAAGCCTTTGCGACTTTCGAGCAGGATCTTTTGAAGGACCTCATCCCCTTCATCGAAAAGGAATATCCTGTCCTTACTGACCGTGAGAATCGAGCGATAGGCGGACTTTCCATGGGTGGAGGGCAGTCCTTAAATTTCGGCTTGGGCAATCTTGACAAGTTTGCATGGGTAGGGGGATTCTCCTCCGCACCTAATACCAAGGCGCCCGAGGAGTTGGTTCCAGACCCGGAAAAGGCAAAAAAAATGCTGAAGTTGCTTTGGATTTCCTGCGGTGATGCGGATCAATTGCTGCGTTTTACCACCCGGACCCATGAATATCTGGCGGCCAATGATGTACCACATGTATATTATCTGGAGAAGGGCGGACATGATTTCAAGGTATGGAAGAACGGCTTGTATATGTATTCACAACTCCTTTTTAGACCCGTTGATCAATCCAAGTTTGACCAATACAGTCCTTTAACAACAACTGGAATTAATATTAGATAGAGGGAAAAATTTGAATTTTAGACAGGTGTTGTTTTAAACGGCTTTATAGCTACAGCGAAGATGGGTGTCAGGCCATTCAGCGTGTCGCTGTTCTATAACGCAACAACGCCAAACGAAGAACAGAATTATACTATGGATTTGCACTTGACTAATAAAGTCGTATTGGTGGTAGGTGGAGCTGGCAAAAAAGGCAGTATCGGCGAAACAATCGTTCAACATGTGGTAAAGGAGAATGGTATTCCTGTCATCCTTGACAAAAACCGCCGTGGTTTTATGTTACAAGAAGAATTAAGAAATGAGGGGGTGGATGCTCTTTTCATTCAGACTGATGTTACTGATCCCGAGGCCTGTGAAGTAGCTGTCGAGACTGTTACCTCCACATACGGGCGAATAGATGTCCTCATCAACAATGTGGGCATCAATGATGGTAAAGGTCTGGAAAGTTCATATGAAGAGTTTATGGACTCCATCAGCCTTAATCTTGGAAGTTATTTCTTGATGACAAAGCTAGTCCTTCCGAAACTCAAAGAATCGAAGGGGAACATCATTAATATTGGATCAAAGGTAGCGCTGACAGGGCAGGGGGGAACCTCTGGCTATGCTGCCGCTAAGGGGGGCGTATTGGCACTTACTAGAGAGTGGGCGGTGGAATTGTTAAAGTACGGGATTAGAGTAAATGCCGTTATTATTGCGGAAAGCGACACGCCCGCGTACATGGATTG
>Ga0209075_1002070_pt1 | contig 18142 bp, 8 predicted proteins | sample Stecom2011_FD_187523 | JGI IMG/M metagenome (GOLD analysis project Ga0209075, IMG submission 187523) | Agricultural soil microbial communities from Utah to study Nitrogen management - Steer compost 2011 (SPAdes) (version 2) | ecosystem: Environmental > Terrestrial > Soil > Agricultural land...
GGAAGCGTTCTCTGGCATAAGGGTGTTGAAAGCCTTTGTAAGGGAAGAGGACAGCGTCAACGAATTCCGGAAGGCCAGCGAGGAATACAAGGAAAAATCCATCCGGCTTACTTTTGTACAATCCTTGTTCTATCCCCTGATCCTTGCCCTTATCGGCCTGAGCACGATTATTACCGTCTACGTTGGCGGCATACAAGTGATCGAAGGGGCGATAGGCTATGGTGTGATTGCCGAGTTTATACTGTATGTCAATATCCTCACATGGCCAGTGACCTCTTTAGGCTGGATCACCAGTATTGTACAGCGGGCAGCTGCCTCCCAGACGCGGATCAACGAATTCCTAGACGAGAAGAACGATATCCTAAGCACAGAAAACCTCACAGAGAAAATAAAAGGGGAAATTTCCCTTCAAAATGTCTCCTTCCTTTATCCCGAGTCCGGCACACAAGCCCTTGCCAACATCAACTTTGAAGTGGCACCCGGCCAATCGCTGGCTATCATCGGCACCACCGGGTCAGGCAAATCCACCATTGCCAACTTGTTAATGAGGATGTATGACCCATCTTCCGGGAGGATCCTGATCGACGGAAATGACATCAAGGCATATGATATTAGCTATCTGAGAAAACAAATCGGATATGTTCCCCAAGATGTATTTTTGTTTAGCGACTCCATCACCAATAATATAGGCTTCGGCTTGGATGGGATCCCGGAAGGGGTCGTGGCAAAAGCAGCCAAGGATGCGGATGTCTATGACAACATTTCTAATTTCCCCAACGGCTTCGACACCCGGTTGGGAGAACGGGGGATTACCTTATCCGGCGGACAAAAACAAAGGGTGTCTATCGCCCGTGCCATTGCAAAGGATCCGGCCATTTTGTTGCTGGATGATTGTTTATCCGCAGTGGACACCAAAACTGAAAATTCCATCCTCAACGCCCTGAAAAAGATCATGGTAGGGAGAACCTCTATTATCATTTCCCACCGGGTTTCCTCCGCCAAACTTGCCGATCTGATTGTGGTTTTGGATGATGGTAAAATGGTGGAGCAAGGCAACCATGAAACTCTTCTGGGCATGAAGGGAGTGTATGCGGAACTGTACGAAAAACAGACATCCGGGACCGAAGCAGCGGACTGATCTGCGTCATGCGTATGTGGACGATGGGGTCGATGAAGTTAGAAAAGATAAACCACATAGGCACACAAAAACATAAGAATCGCCAGCGGAAGCAAACCAAGAACGCAGAATTGCTAAGGTGAAAAATCATTCCACCATACCTATGTGCCTATGTGGCTCCAAAAAAATCCCACGAGAGAGACTTATCCAGAACTTTAGACGCAGCTCCCCTCACCAGAATTTTGAATTTATTATCATCATCAGTGCCATCCCCAATATGATGGACGAGACCACCAAGGTCCATTCTTTCCTGTTGACACCAAATATGCCGACCCATACAGAAGAGGCCAATAAAAAGATCCCCACGATTACCACCTGCCCGACGCCCAGCCCCAAGTTAAATGCCAGTAAGGGTTCGAATAGGGAACTTTGATTGGCCAGTAAAGACCTTAGATAGGTAGAAAATCCTAATCCGTGAATCATCCCAAAGACAAGCGCGAAAAAATAATTGATCTGGACACCAGAACTGCCCGAAGGCTTTGGCTTAAGCAAATTCACAAAGGCGGTAATGGCAATGGTAACAGGGATAAAAAACTCCACCAACGCGATGTTGATCTTTATAAGCTGTAGCATGGCCACAGCCAGCGCAATGGAATGTCCAATGGTAAAGGATGCGACAAGAATGAGGATTTTTTTCCAATCCCTCAACAGATAAATAGCACACAGCGCAATAACAAAAAGAATATGATCAAATCCCTTCAGATCAAGGATGTGCTCAATACCCAATTTAAAATACAGGGGAAATTGATTCATGGTTGCAATATTAATGCATAATTGGGAGAATCCACGACCAAGATCAAGCCAAATGTTGGAATCTAGAAAAAACGGATAAGGCTTATTTTATAGAGGTTTAGGGCAAATATCTTTAGACGAACGGGTTTTCACCTTCAGATTTATCATAGATATAAGTGATGGAATCTTGGATAGCCCTGCCTTAGGGAGCTACAAATGATAATCAGAATTGCCAAACAAAACAGAAGGAATTGGATTACCAACAACATTCAAATGCACCCTTGTTCTTTGACAGAAGGAAATGGACTAACTTGGAATATTTTTCCCGACGTGCAAAAAAAAGAGACTACCAATCGGCAGTCTCTTTTTGTTAATATAAGTTCTGTATGATCTACAAAGGATTCTGAACCATATGCTCATTTGCGTTCAACTCATCCCTTGGGATTAACCACTGCCAGGTTTTGTCACCTGCAGGCACGTGGAACTTATCGTTGATCACTGAGGCGACATGATTGGCACCCGTCCTATCCAAAGGCTGGTTAAGGCGCTTCAAGTCCAAGAACCTAAAGCCTTCACCCCAAAGTTCTATCCTTCTTTGGGTCATGATTTCCTCGATCAATGCAGCACCTGTATTCGCAGACAGGGTATACTCAGGATCTCTGGTCACTGCAAAGTCTCTAAGTACTTCGGCCGCAGCTGCATCATTTCCATCCCTTGCCAAAGCCTCCGCCTCAATAAGGTACATTTCAGAAGCCCTCATATAGGGAACATCGCCCACACTGGCGTCGGCACCAATAGAGGCAAATTTCCTGTTCATATACGGCATCCTGCTGTAGGTGGAAGGAACATCAATGTCTTCCCCAGTTGGATCCCAAAGTCCTCTACGGGCATCCGTTTCGGACATTTTCTCATACAGATCACTATTGATTGCCTTGGGGTTTTGCCTGATATTGGTGCTATTGTAATTGTAGGACATATAAGCAAAGAAAGATGCAAAGTACGTCTGCTCATCCGTCACTTGACGGCTGCCCCACATCCATTCGGGATTGCTTACGTTATTGAACCCGTCAAATAGCTGCTCTTCATTCATCAGGTTGATTCCTTGTCTGGCCTCACTAGCCAGCTGGGCAGCAGCTGCCCAATTGCCTTGGGTTAAGGCCACTCTCGCTTTTATGCCTTTTACCACATTGATGTTGAAATGTGATTTCGCCTCACGACTCTCGGTTAAAAGAGCCATTGCTGCATCCAGATCCTGGTGGACCTGGGCATAAACCTCTTCAACAGTATTTCTAGGACCGCCTTCGGTGATAGGCTCGGTTACAATGGGTACACCCAACTGAGAGTTGGCAGCACCGGCTTCATAACGCTCAGCAAAAAACTGCACCAGTTGAAAATGGGCCCATGCCCTATAGGCAAGAGCTTGTCCCTTTATGATGTCCTTGTCTTCCTGTGGTCCTTCAGCCTCGTCTATGTTGGCGATCAACATGTTGGCGTTGCCAATGATTTTGTAGTAAAATTTCCAAACAAATTCCACATCTCCGGCAGTATCAAGAATATGGGTTAGCCATCGGCTAATGCTCACGAACCATCCGTTACCCTGAGTGGTCATCACCACATCGTCCCCCATAACCTCGCTCATAATCATCACCCCTCCATGGCCTGGTTGGCCTTGGCTGTCATATCGGATAAACATGGCCCTGTGGATACCATTCAATGCGGCCATGGCATTTTGCGTATTGGTAAACACTTGGGTCTCCGATACAGCGTCTGTAGGCGTGGTGTCCAGATAATCTTCGGCACAGGAACTGACCAAAAGAATAGCTGGCAACAGTATATATAGTACTTTTTTCATGATTTTTTATTTTGTTAACTCTTAGAAAAATTAAAAGCTGACATTTACACCTAAGGTCAATACCCTCGCTGGGCTATACACGTTGGAGGTAACCCCTGAGAAATTCTGGCTTACGTACATGCCTTTTCTTGCGGAAACCCATCCCAAATTTTCACCTGTTAAATAGATCGTTGCAGCCTGTGCATCAATTCTGTTGGCGATAACTCTCGGCACGGAATAACTTAAATTAACCGATCTGAAATTCAGGTAGGAGGCGTCTACAAGCCACCTGTCTGATTGTCCATTGGTCTGCGCAGAAGCGACGTTGTCCATTCTAGGCACGTCGGTCACGTCTCCGGGATTTTGCCAACGGTTCAGAATATCCTTATGAACGGCGTTTCCATCAGGATCAGCAGTCATCAGGGAAGCATACGTCGCATCATAGGTTTTTCCACCTACTGAGAAACTTAATAAAGCGGAAAGCGTGAAGTTTTTATAGGTAAAGGTATTGGTAATACCACCGCTTAAATCAGGGATAGAACTACCTGCATAATGGAACCTGGCGTTGGAAAGCTGGGTAGTAAGGGTATCGCCGTTGATAATCCTTAAATCATCCACTGTGGTGTCCTCCGCTCTGTACAATCCAGCACCATCGGTTGGATCCACTCCTGCCCATTCCCTAAGCCAGAAGTCATAAATGGATTTACCAACCATATATTTTTTAGTGCCGGAAATCTGTTCTTCATTTGGCAGCTTGGTAAATTCATTGGTGTAGGTAGATAGATTCAGGTTGACATTCCATCTGAAATCCTGGCTCTGGATCACATCACCTGCCAACTGCAATTCCAAACCTCTATTGAACATAGACCCGATATTCTGGTTACGTTCTTCCAGACCTGTTGTTAGAGACAAAGGCACCCTGAACAAAAGATTCTCGGATTGTCTGTGGTAATATTCAAGCGTACCGCTTAACCTTCTGAAAAAGTTGAAGTCCAATCCTATGTCAAAGGTATTATTGGATTCCCACAACAAATCTGCAGCTGTCAAAGAAGCTTGAAGGATCCCAGGTGCGTTGGCGTTGTTGTAACCCAAATCGTAAAGAGCCTGCCAAGCGTAAAAATCTTCTCCACCGGAGGCATTTAAGAGGTTGTCATTGCCCACCTGCCCATAAGAAGCGCGAAGCTTAAGCATGTCCACCCATCCTGCGTTGAAGAAATTTTCTTCATCTATTCTCCATGCACCACCAATAGACCAGAAATTCCCCCATCTTACATCATTGAAGAATTTAGACGATCCATCTGTACGATAGGAACCTGAAAGCGAATATTTGTCTAAATAGGTATAGTTCACCCTAGAGAAATAAGATTCGATCCTGTGCGTGTCTACTCGACCGGTGGCGGAGTTAATTACAGTAAAGTTGTCAGGTTCAATATTGCCGTCAAGAATTTGACCTTGCTTGGCCATATATTGCCTGTTGATGGTCTTGTCATAGTTTTCATGACCCACCAAAACCTCAAGGTAATGATCCTGGTTAAAGGTATTGGAATAAGAAAGCAACTGGTTGATGGTATAGGAGGTGGTTTTGATATTGGTACGGTTGGTCCTGCCCGCAGGCGCACCGTCTCCTACCACCTTGTTGTCATATCCCGTAGAGAGATACTCTTGTCCATCAAAAGCCAGGTTGGTTCTGAAGGTGAAGTTGTTCAGGAAAGAAATTTCCGCGAAAGTCCTTGCACTCAACACCGTCCTGTCAAAGAAGTCTTCATTAAGCAAAGTTTCCTGAACTACGTGACGTCCGTTAGAGCCCCCTGGACCTCTGGCTGGAAGTCCTAGGTCTGACATTCCTCCGATATCAAAAATCCTTTTGCCGTTTGCATCCAACAGAAAATCTCCCGTAGCAGGATCATGGGCATATACCGGATAGATTGGCCCCATGTTTCTTGCAAAGAAGAAAGGATTCACATATCCAGTAGAGCTTCCGTCGCGTGCCATTTGTGATTTGATCGTCGTACCTGAAACGTTCAATCCGGTTTTCAACCAGTCCGTTGCCTGGGTGTTGATATTCACTCTGGCATTAAATCGCTCGTAATTCGAACGGATCAAAAACCCTCTTTCGTTCAGGTAGCCCAAAGACACAAAGTAATCTGACTTCTCGCTTCCTCCGCTATAACTCAAACCGTAGTCGTTCCTCTGACCCTGTCTTTCCAAAGGTTCAAACCAGTCCGTATCGGTATACAGCATTCTGGCATTGGGGTTGATCCTTCCATCAGTACCCACGATCTCATTGTCAGCTACATTAAAAGGGTTATAACCCAACGTACTCTTTACATTATCCGTTGCATATTGGTTAGCAACAGAAGGTTCTTCAGTGGCTAGCCGGGGGTTTCTTAAAGATTCCCAAACAACCGGATAATATTCGTGGGCATTCACCCTGTCGTACTCTGGAAGCGCCCTAGAAGACACCCCGTGAAGCGCCCTGAAACTAAACCTAGACGCTTTTGCCGTACCGCTTTTGGTGGTGATCATCACCACGCCGTTTGCTGCTCTAGATCCATATAATGCTGCAGAAGCGGCATCCTTCAGGATCGTAATGTCTGCAATGTCGTCAGTATTCAGGTTCGCTATGGAACCATCATAAGGAACGCCGTCCACTACATATAATGGCGTATTGGAGGAATTAACCGAACCAATACCCCGGATTCGGATACCGGCCGCCGAGCCTGGCTGTCCGCTGGCCGAAGTCACCTGTACCCCGGCAGAAGTTCCCTCAAAGGCAGCGGTAACGTTGGTCAGGGGTCGTCTTTCCAGATCTTGTGATTTCAAAGTTATCGCAGAACCCGTGAAATTCCCCTTCTCAGCTGTACCGTAAGCGACGATAACAACTTCTTCCAAGGAGGCAACATCCTGTTCCAAAACCACATTGATGGTGTTCTGATTGCCAACAGTGATTTCTTGTGAAAGATAGCCGACAAAACTAAATACCAGGACATCACTCCCTCCATCAACTTGGACGGTATATGCACCGTCTAGGTCGGTTATAGTTCCTGTCGTGCTTCCTTTAACCAGCACATTCACCCCCGGAATGCCGTTCGGCTCTTCCGCAGAGGTGACTCTTCCCGTTAAGGTCCGGCTCTGCGCCACTACAGAAAAAACTGTAATTATGGTTAACGCCAAGCCCAGTAAAGCTTTTTTCATAGATAGATAATTTAAATTTAACAACAAGTATATCTGCAATAATGAGATTTATATTTAAAATAGCAATTTTCTCTCTTGTTCAAGACCTAAGCGTCGTAAATGAATATTTTGTTTTTAAAATAATTTAAAGAAGAAATTAAATTTCGCCCTCGGAACACTCACCTTCAATAAAAGCAAAAAAACCTAGAAATATTATCAGAAATGAAAATGCGCACTGAAGTCTAAAAAACTTGTCGTAACGTAAAATTACACCTATTATTTTAAATGCCAAATAAACATTTATTGAATCTGAAAAAACAAAATTTTCACATCCCGCCTAATATTCAATTAAGAGCTGTTTAATGACCTAAACAATTAAATTCCCTAATCATCCTTCTAAAGGAAAAACCATCAACTAGGACATTAGACAGAATTTTTTAAAAAATAAATAATTATCAAAAAATTTAAATTAAGATAATATTGTACCAGCATCGATGATGTTTCGATGAATCTGACCAAGGTGCGTTTACTTAAACCGGAAACGTTTTTCTGCGACATTCCCGTTGTAATTCCCCGTGCTATTGTACATCCATCTCTATCAATTATAAATACCATTTACCAACTCAACAATGAATGAAAGTATTTTTGTGAAGTTTAGGAGGCATGTTGAATACCGGAACCTCTTGCAAGGAATAGATTACAGTAATAACAAAAAGAGACCGCATGAAACGGTCTCTTTTTTAACGTTAACTTTAAAGACAAGAAGAATACAAGAAAATCTCCAGTTAGGATCAATATCCTGGGTTTTGTTCCAATGGCGCAGAAAAGTTGTTCTGGATCTCCGATAATGGGATCGGCCATACAAATTTATCTTCTTCATATGCTAGGCTATGTCCTAAGGGTACATTTGCACCAGCTTGGTAGAAAGAGATACTTGTTAAGCTTCTGGAACTTGCTTTCTGAGGAATCCCGGGCATTCTTCCTTCTCCAGATAGCCTATGAATATCTCCCCACCTTTTACCTTCAGCCAATAATTCTATCCTTCGCTCATTCAGGACTGCAGTAAGTAAACCTTCTTGTCCCAAACTTCCAGAGGCATAAGCAGCTGAGGCAGGCACAGCGCGGTTTCGCACAGAGTTCAATAATGTTAAACCTGCTTCCAAATTACCCAATCTAGCATTTGCTTCAGCGGCAGCCAAAACTATTTCCGCAAACCTGATGGTCGGGGTTGGGTCACTAAAGGTTACTGGATCGGTGTATTTGTTAGAGAATACGCCCAACGGGCCAGAAGAAGTAAGATCTCTTCTGGCATCTTCAGGATGCCAAAAAGGAGCTAACCAAATGATCGGACTTACTTTCACCAATCCCCTTGCCCCCAAGTCAGGGTTACCGTACATCGCTGCAAGCGCACCATTGGTGCCTGGGTTTGCAGCAGACGAACTGATAAAGGAAAATATATTATCAGTGGATTCTCCTCCACTGAAGGGAGCCGCAACAGCAGTAACCGAATAATTGGTCAACTTCGCGTGCTCGGTAATTACACCTTCCCAATCCTCCATATGAAGCTTTACTCTAGCTTTAAGCGCTATTGCCGCCCCTTTAGTGGCACGAAAAACTTCATTGGAGGTTTCCATTAATTGTTCTGCCTCATTAAGATCCGATATTAATTGGTTATAATCTTCTCCAATAGTACCTCGCGATACTGCCTCCGCTTCGGCAACTTTAGCTACATCATTCACTGCGAATAGCCTGTAAGGGATGCCTAAATCAGAAGGGTCATCAGAATAAGGTCTTGAAAACAACAACAATAGCTCGTGATGGGATAATGCACGTATGAACAGCATCTCACCCCTGAATTGATCTCTTTCGGCTTGAGTAATCACTCCCTCAGCCAAAGCTGTCTCCAACGATTCAAGTACAATATTTGCTCTATTTATGACCCTGTAAAGGGAGTTCCACATCCATACATTGTTCGCGGAGTTAGGATCGTGGGCATTTGTATAGGTTACTTCGTAAAAAAGCTGATCATTGTACATGTCCTCACCTCTCAAGTCACCCTGTTCAACGCTAGCAGCACCAAATGGATAGCCCCTTTGCACCGCGTCTGCATAAAAGCCTCGTTGTGCGGCTTCGTAAACCCCTAATACTGCGGATTCTGTTCTTTCTGCAGAAGCAAAGGCTTCTGAATCAGGAATAATATTAGCCGGTAATAAATCGGTTACTTCACATGAAGTTGCCCCTATTAATAAAGAGGCAACAATAAATGTTTTATATGAAAATTTTTCCATCATTTTTTAATTTTTCAGTGGGTAAAATTAGAAACCTACGTTAAGACCTAAAGACCAGGTTCTAATAATAGGAGCTACGTTCCAGTCAACCCCATATTGCAGTTGGCCACTGTACTGATTCAATTCCGGATCCAAGCCAGAATAATTGGTAAAGATCAATGGGTTCTGAACCTGTCCAAAGAACCTTGCAGATGAAATGGCACCATTAAAGGTGGAACTCAACCAATCAGAGGGCAATCTATAGCCAAGGACAATGTTCTGGATCCTAACGAAGTCACCCTTCTCAACAAATCTGGAGTTAGAGACACTGGTTTGCCACATGTTGGTGTCAGCACCTGAGTATACTCTTGGAACATCGGTTTGTTGGCCGCTTTCTGTCCATCTGTTCATGATTTCCACATGGTTGTTTGAAAATCCTTGTCCTAATAAACCTCTGCGTGTCTCATTCATAATATAATTGCCTCCGGAATATCTTACGAATATTTCCGCATCCCAATTTTTGTAATTGAAGGCGTTCGACCATCCTCCTTGCCACTTAGGCAGGGTATTGCCCAAAAATCCTTGGGTAGGACCTCCGGCAGCAGCCTGGGAGACATCGCCTGGATTGGATTCATTGTATTGTCGGAAGCCGTTCAAACCAGGGTCAAACTGGATGATATCATTGTTTCTGTAATACATGGCATTACCGTTTGCGGAATTTACCCCTGCCCACGTCACGCCATAAAGCTGGCCTATGGGACCGCCTTTATCTGTTCTGTTGTAGGTAGAAATGATCGGCTGGATCAACTGCGTCACCTCATTGGTCAAGTAGGTAAAGTTGAAATCAGTGTTCCAGGTGAAAGCACCGCTTTCAAGAACTTTGGACATGATTCTCAATTCAACTCCCTGGTTTACCATAGATCCGATATTCTGGGAAATTTTGTTTCCTGGAACCCCTAAAGAAGGCGCCGTAGGCGCATCCAGGATCAAGCCGTCTACGTTGTTGTTGAAATAATCAGCGGTAACCGTCACAGCACCCAAAGTCATGTCCAAGCCCACATTGAATTTTTTGGATGATTCCCACTGTAGGTTGTTGTTGGCCACATTGCTATAGCCTATACCTGCACCTGCTCCTCCCAGTACGGGACCAAAACCACCCGCATAAGGAAAAGAACCGATTTCGGTGTTTCCTACTTCAGCGTAAGAAGCTCTCAATTTGAAATCGGAAATCAATGCACTGTTGAAAAATGCCTCATCAGAAACCCTCCAGCCAATAGAACCTCCTGGGAAAGTACCTTTTCTGTTGTCTGCAGGCAGGGAAGAAATTCCATCATTTCTAACCGAAAACGACAACAAGTACTTGCCTTTCCAGCTGTAATTTACTCGGGCAAAAAGGGATTCGTATCCGATTTCAGAATAACTTCCACTTGCAAACTGATTATTGTAGGATCCGGAAATCAAGTTTCTCTGGATGTAGAACCTATCCGAAAAATCAGTGGCACTTCCGGAGAAGCCATAGAAATTGGTATGCTGATATTCAAGGCCTGCAGTCACATTTAAGCTGTGATCATCCGCGAATACTGTTTGATAGTTTAAAGTATTTTGCCAGTTCCATCTGAAGGCGGGATTATAGGCCATATAGACATATCCGTTGCCGCTTCTTCCGTCCCCATGTCGTGGATCCCACGTCTGCATATCATCCACTAAAGTTAAATCAACACCGATCTGCGTTCTTGCAGTAAGGCCCTCAACAATGTCTACCTCACCGTATACACTGCCTAGGACCCTGTGGAACCTGCTTCTAAACTGGTTGTTGTCCAACACAAATCCAATATTGGGAATATTGTTATCCGGTCCTGCCAAGTTAACTCCGAAACCCGTAGAGCTTCCGTTTGGAGTGACGTTGTATCCATCAAAAAAGGTATTTTCAGGATCATAAATGGGAACGTTAGGCAAAGACCTGGTAGCGTTATAAATAGCCCCAGATAGGGAATTGGAACCGTTATTCAACCCGAATAGCTGAGTATAAGAATAGGAAAGGCTGGTACCCAATCTTACCCTTGAAGACACGCTATGGTCAACGTTAGCTCGGAAGGAATAACGGGACTGCTCGTTGGGTTTAACAGGAGATTCCTGCTCAGAATAACCTAAGGAAAAAAAGTATTTAGTAGCCTCTGATCCTCCAGAAATAGAAAGGTTATGCTGCTGGGCAACACCATTTCTAAATACAAGATCCTGCCAATCTGTGTTTACCCCAGGCCGGGCGTTCTCACTTTGGCCTGCATTAGATCTCTTTTCATTGGCAATGGTTACGAATTGGTCACCGCTTAGCAGATCAAATCTTTCGACCTCATTATTAACCCCTACACTTACGTTGTAGTTAATTTGTGCTTTTCCGGTAGAACCTCTTTTAGTGGTAATCAAAATTACCCCGTTGGCAGCCCTCGAGCCGAAAATAGCAGTAGCAGATCCATCTTTTAACACTTCAAAAGATTCAATGTCTGAGGGATTGATATTGGCAAGCGGGTTACTGGTCTGAACAGCTGATCTATCAGAATCCACTACAGGAACGCCGTCAATAACAATCAGGGGATTGGCACTACTGGTAATGGAATTCACCCCACGGATTCTGATAATGGGTCGTTGTCCCATTAGACCACCGGGAGTAGTGATCGATACACCAGGCGCACGTCCAGCTAAATTGGACTCAAATGAAGCCGATACCAGATTTTCCAGTGAAGCATTGTTTATAGATGCAACTGACCCAGTTACTTCCCTTCGTTCTTGGGTACCGTAACCTACCACCACTACTTCATTTAATACCTTGACATCAGGAGCTAAAATCACATCTATAGTAGATCGATTGCCTATGGCGATCTGTTGGGTCAAAAAACCCACAAAACTAAAGGTGAGCTCATTCGCACCGTCAGGAACATTGACAGAATACGAACCATCAAGGTCGGTAATGACACCTACCGTCGTCCCTTGGACGCGAACATTTACACCCGGTATCCCTTCAGGCTCATCGGCCGAGGATACCTTACCAGAAACCGTTCGGCTTTGGGCCATTACAGAAAATACTGTAACCACGGCCAAAGCTAAACCCAGTAAAGCTTTCTTCATAAATAAATCATTTTGGTTTAATAACAATAATGGCTGCAATAATGATTTTTTTATTTAAAATAACAATTTTTAGCTCCTGAAGCGGACTTTTGCAAAAGATAAATAATTTCGTTTTCGTCAATTTTTCGAAATTTTCCCTTTAGTCAGCGCTTGATGAATGAAAAATCGGAAAATTTTTGAAAAACATTATTAATGATTTGGTTTTAAAAAATAAGATTTTTCCAAGATAGGGATATTTCATCCGAAAAAGAAAACAGCTTCATCTATAATAATAAATTCCTTCTAACAGATGAAAAAACAAATATTTAACCTAATTCACAAGCGGAAGGGCAATAAACGTCCAAAATAGAATTTTTCAATGTTCTGAGTTTGCAATTAAGCCCAAGAGATAAAACAATATAGCTAAACAAAATTTTATAAAAATCCATAATTTTTCCGGATCCTCGAATTTGTGTTCCTCAGTAAACCTTTACTCAAAGTATTTTTAGCTTTTGATAGAAAAAGAAGGTTTATAAGAACCTTAATAAACCAGATTCGCAACACAAAAACCAATTCATTGCATTATTAACAACCATGGATCCGTAGAACAAATAAATCTGCACTTCAACATCAGAAAAAGGAATTTTAGGAAATGACAAAAAAATAAGCCACCCTAAACGGGTGGCTTATTACTCCATACAGCAAATATAACTCAACTATCAGTTGACATCCCACCAAAGTTTGGTCGATGACTCATCTCCACCGATAGCGGTAGCCGCTGCACTGCGGTTGGCACCATTAAGCGTCTGCTCGTTGATTGGGTAAATCAGACGGGTAGGAACAGTAAGGCTCGTTGTGCCCGGCAAGACAGGAGGCAATAAGGTTGGCGCATCTAATCTTCTCCATTCTAGCCAAGCATCGAAGCCACGGTTATACAAAGCTATCCACTTTTGTGTACCGATTTTTTCTTTCCAGTCTCCTGAGGCTGTAGCATAATTGACTTCCGGCTTGGCCAGGTAAGCACCAACGCCAGAAGCACCCCAGTACTCAAAAGAAGCAGTTATCGCATCATTGTAATGTCCCGCAACTGTACCACCGACATTAAAGCCTCTCTCCAAAGCTTCTGCTAACAGAAAAGCCACCTCGGAATAATCAAGTAACAAGGCTTCAAAATCAAGCGCTATGATATCCTCATTGACGCGGGATACTTCAGCGTAAGAGTTAGGAAACCCATATTCTCCTCCAATATATTCACCTCCAACAGTGGTGAAATACCTTGCTCTCCTTGGGTCTTGCAACGTATTCATGGCATCTACCAACGTATTGGCAGACACATAATCTTCACGAGAAGTACGTACGGGATTCAGGTTTTCAGAAACTGGATTGTTATTTGGAGCCTCGCCTAAGTAAGGAAAAGCCGCATTGTCGGCATTGCTCGTAAAAACGTTTGGAGCGGCTGCCTCCACTAGAGTTTTCGCTTGATCAGGGTCGACGTCAGCAATTACCATCGCTAGCTTTAGCTTTAATGAATTGCCGAATTTCAACCATTTAGACATATCACCTTCATAGATGACATCGGAATTCTCAAGACCTTTTTCGTCTAGGGAAATCAAGCCTAGACCTGAGTTTAGACGCGCAAGAATATCATTGTATACCGTTTGTGCATCATCGTAAGCGGGAAGGGAGTTTTCCGGATCCAAGGCTTGAGAGTATGGGATATCTCCAAAAGTGTTTAGCAGAATACCCCAAGTATACACCTCCATGATTTCTATCTGGGCAAGTTGGTTGTTTTTAACTGCTGGAAGGATAGCTTCATCTTCCACCACCAATCTTTTGGCATCCTTTAAGTCAGCGAGCACATCCCTATATAATGTTTGAAACATATTCTGAGGGATAAGCCTGGAAGTCATGTTATACCTTGGTTCGTCAAGATATTGGGTGCTCGTCCAATGCTGCACGTAAAATCTGTAATTATTAGTGTTTACGTTAGGAGTTGTCATTACATCGGTCAGATTTTTAAGCGCTCCTGTAAATAAAGTTCCTGCAGGAACCCTAGAAGGAAGCTTCTGATCCACGTTATAATCATCCAAACTATCAACACATGATGCCATGAACATCATTGAAAATAAGTATATGAATATCTTTTTCATCTTCTGGTATTTAGAAATTAAATCTTACATTGAAGCCGTAGTTTTTAACGGCTGGATAGGCACCACTCTGATAGCCTCTGGCAGCATTACCTGCACTAAGTCCTTCTTCTGGATCAGAATACTTCATGTTTTTGTGAATGATCCAAAGGTTACGTCCTATCAACTGTAGATCTACACTCTTAACTACTCCCCAGTTTGCGACCAAAGATTGAGGCAAGGAATAAGTTAAAGCAAGTTCTCTCAACTTCACAAAACTCCCGTCAAAGACGTACATCGAACGAGGTGCACCAGCATAGTTATTGGCAGCATATCCGAAAGGAGTTAAGCCATCACCATCTTGGTTTTCGGCATAAATATCATTGGGGCTTCCGTCTTCCTTAACCCCAGGCAACAAAATACCTCCGCCATCTTCAACAGGAAGCCTGGATGGGTTTCCTTTGTCGTTCAGACCTGCGGTTTCCGGATATAAACCAGTTGATTCACCGTACCATTGGTCAAGAGAGAATACATCCCCGCCTTTTCGGATATCAATCAAAAAGCTTAAACCTATTCCTTTGTAGCTAAATGTGTTGTTTACGCCTCCCAACCAGTCTGGGTTAGGATCGCCAATAATGACATCAGCAGCTGCAGTAGCCATGTAATAGCCATCCGCATTTACTGTTTTCTGACCATTAGTGTATATAAAGTCGGTACCTCGGATAACTCCGTACGGCTCACCAACAGCTGCATTGACTGAAACACCGCCTTGGAAAGATTGAATAGGCACGTTCTTCACCTCATTTTCTCCTTCGCCATACAGGCTGACTACCTTGTTTCTGTTACGGGAGAAGTTAAGGTTCATTGTCCATGTGAAGTCTTGGGTTTGAATCGGAGTAACGAAGGCAGAAACCTCTACGCCCCGGTTTTGAACTTCACCTGCATTAACAAACCGCCGGGTATAGCCACTAGCTGCAGAGGTGGTTACCGGCAGAATCTGATTAATAGTATTGGACTGATAGAAAGTTACGTCAAATCCGAACAAGCTATTGAAGAAATCCGCCTCAATGCCGGCCTCATAACTCTTTTGTCTCTCAGGCAGCAAGGAATTGTTATTTCTTGTATTAGGAAGCGTAAAGATAGGTATAGACCCAAATCCTGTAACGGTTTGATAAACATCATATATACTCAATGCAGGTGCATCATTTCCAACTTCCGCATAGTTCGCGCGAATTTTACCGTGAGTCAACCAAGAAGATTCAAAATCTTCAGTAAATATATAGTTGGCTGCAACAGCTGGGTAAAAATAAGTGTTGTCGTCCAAAGGAAGGGTTGTAGACTTATCCTGTCGGGCAGATAACTCCATGAACAGCTTCTCTTTATAACCGAAGTTTGCGTTGGCGAAAATACCATCAACGCCAACTCTCTGGAACACTTCAGTTGGCGGCTCAATCGGGCTGGTGGTATTGGACAAAGAATACAGATTCGGAACCACTAAACCTCCATTTGTAGATGCTCTAATAGAACTTAATCGGCTTCTTCTTAAATTGGAGCCCAACAGACCGGTAAAACTAATATCAGGAGAGATGTTTTTATTGAAATTCAACATCAGGTCAAAGTTCGTTTCATTAAAGTCCCTGTTAAATCTTCTGTACTCACTGACATCTGTACTCCCTACCGCTAAACGCTCTTCTTGTAAATCAGCAGTGGTATTGAAAGCGGCACGTCCCACCACGCTTACCCAATCTGCGATCTCATAATTGACAGCTGCATAGCCATAAAAATTGTCACGGCTGTCATTGGAATAATTCTGGTATCTGGTCCAATAAAGGTTATCAGAGTAGATGGGACCTGTGTTGGCTGAGTTCCAGTTCCATGGGATATTTTGTTCATTTCTCCAATACGCCGCTTCCTGATCTTTCACATCGACGTTAGTCTGCCACCACTGCCTAAACTGCTGGTTTGGGTTCCTACCATTATAACCTGTACCATATCGTCCGACACCTACTGTTCGGGTGTAGTTGGCAGAGGCGCTAACGGTTAACTTCTCCGAAGCATCGTATGATGCATTGAAGTTAAACTGATCTTTATCTATAGTACTGTTTGGAAGATTACCTTTAATATCATTTCGGGTATATCCCAAATTAAACGTAGTTTCGTCTCCCCCCCCACTCACGATGATACTCTGGTTGGAGTTAAGTCCCGTTTCGTAGAACTTGCTGGGGTCGTTTTCTGCCGCTACCCAAGGGGTCAATTGACCATAAGTAGGCGAAAATGGATCAATGGCATCCCATTGATAAACCATCAGGTTGGGATCGAATGCGGGTCCGTAAGAAGCATCATCCTGGAAACGAACCACAGGCGCAACGCCGCTTCCCAGATCTGCAGGAGTTCTGAAACCGTCAAAATAACCTCCACCATACTCCTTTTGGTATCTCACGAATGTACTTTTGTCTATCTGGGTCCAAGTTAGCCCTGAATTGACACTGACATTAAGGGCGTTCTTCTTACCTTTTTTGGTAGTAATCATAATCACCCCATTGGCGGCACGGGACCCGTAAAGAGCTGTAGCTGCTGCACCTTTCAGCACGTTGACAGATTCGATATTGTCTGGGTTCAAATCGGCTGCAGCGTTACCAAAGTCAGTTCCGACGCCACCACCTTGTTGTCCTGTAGTATTGGTATTGGCGTTACTTACCGGCACACCATCTATTACAAATAGCGCTTGGTTATTTCCAGTAATGGAAGAATAACCCCGGATAATCACATTGGTAGAACCACCCATAGTATTGTTGCTCCTGATATCCAAACCGGCCACCTTACCAGAGAGTGCGTCTACAAAATTGGGGGTTCTTGTACGGGTAATCTGGTCGCCTTGAACTTCCTGTGCAGAATATGCCAGCTCGTTTCGGTTACGCTCAACACCCAAAGCGGTAATTACGACTTCGGACAATTCCCTGACATCCGGAACCAATACCACATTTACTTCGCTACGGTTACCTATCGCCACGGTTTGGGAAGTAAAACCTACAAAACTAAAGGTTAGAACATCTGAACCTTCCGGAACACTTAGGGAATACAGCCCGTCAATATCCGTGATTGCTCCAACCATTGTTCCCTGAACGCGAACGTTCACTCCAGGAATACCCTCGGGCTCGCTGGCCGAGGTCACCTTTCCAGTTATGGTCCGGCTTTGTGCCATTACAGAAAAGACTGTAATAATCGACAGCACGAAGCCAAGTAAAACTTTCTTCATAATATTATCTTTAAGGTTTTTTAACATTAATAAATGCAATATTCCACGAATTATTTTATAATCACAAAACAAAAACAGTTCCAACAAATTCTCGAAACAGAATGATATTTTGTGAACAAATGATGACGAGGAAGAGAATTCCACCTCACTACCGTACGTGTGTTTATTGATTTAACCACGGGTCATACGCTTTGAACCAAAACATTTAAAGGCCTTACACGCGATCTATAAAATTATAGATGGATAGGATCAGACAACTGAAGAAGTACCAAACACCTGTATAATCCTTTGAAGCAAAAAATTAATCTCTAAAAAGAGATTTTTTAATATTTAATAAAAATGAAACAGACGTAACCGTTTGTTCAGCAGGAATTTTAAATAAATAAAAAATAATATTACGTTAGTTGAATCGGTGAAAAATAATATTTTCGTGGCAGAAGTATAAGAAACAATATACACCGAATACCGCTGGTGTAA
>Ga0209075_1002071_pt1 | contig 18141 bp, 16 predicted proteins | sample Stecom2011_FD_187523 | JGI IMG/M metagenome (GOLD analysis project Ga0209075, IMG submission 187523) | Agricultural soil microbial communities from Utah to study Nitrogen management - Steer compost 2011 (SPAdes) (version 2) | ecosystem: Environmental > Terrestrial > Soil > Agricultural land...
CCAGGATCGCCACGGCGATCGGCAGCCCCAGCAGGGTCAGTAACAGCAGTAGCAGCGGCATGGTCTCTCTCCCTGGCTCGACTTCCAGCATGGGCCAGGTCCGTGCCGCTGTCGCGGGATTTGGCGCCTAGCCGGACTCCAGCCCGGTGTGACCGCCCTGGCCGTGGTTGGCGGTGGCCTGGCCGCTGACGCCCCGGGCGCGCAGCACCCGCTTTTCGAGTTCCACGATCAGGTAGATGGCCAGGCTGCCGGCGACGATCACGCCCCAGTGGCCGAGGCCGAGCCCTTCGCTGGCAAAGATCAGCTGCATGAAGGGCAGGTAGGTCCAGGCCAGCTGCAGCGCCACGATAGTGCCGATGGAGCCCCACACCGGGCGGCTGCCGAAGATCCCCGCGAAGGAGAGGGTGCTGCGCAGCAGGTAGCGACTGTTGATCAGGTAGGCGGCGCTGCCCATCACCAGCATGTTGACCGCGCCGGTGCGGGCGAGCTCCACGCTGCCGCCCTGGGCCTGGATCCAGCTGAACATGCCGAAGACGCCGACCAGCAGCAGCATCGAGACGAACACCACCCGCCACAGCAGGAAGAGGTCGAGCAGGGAGGCGTCGGGGTCCCGGGGCTTGCGGGTCATGATGTCCTTCTCGGCGTGCTCGAAGGCCAGCGCCAGGCCCAGGGTCACCGCCACCACCATGTTGACCCAGAGCGCCTGGAGCGGGGTCACCGGCAGGGTGGAGCCGGCCAGCACGGCGAGCATGATGGCGAGGCCCTGGCCGCCGTTGGTGGGCAGGATGAAGGTGATGGTCTTGCGGATATTGTCGTAGACCTTGCGGCCCTCGCGGATGGCGCCGACGATGGTGGCGAAGTTGTCATCGGCCAGCACCATCTCGGCGGCCTCCTTGGCGGCCTCGGTGCCCTGGATGCCCATGGCGACGCCCACATCGGCTCGCTTCAGCGCCGGGCCATCGTTGACCCCGTCGCCGGTCATGGCGCAGATGCCGCCCCGGGCCTGCATCGCCTGCACCAGGCGCAGCTTGTGCTCCGGTGCGGCGCGGGCGAAGACGTCCACCTCCAGGATCACCTCCTCCAGCTCGGCGTCGGACATCGCCTCGACCTCGCGGCCGGTGATGGCGCGCTCGGTATGCACGAAGCCCAGCTGCCGGGCGATGGCCAGGGCCGTTACCGCGTGGTCGCCGGTGATCATCACCGGACGGATACCGGCGGCCAGGCACTCCTTGACCGCCTCGATGGCCTCCTGACGGGGCGGGTCGAGCAGCCCCACCAGGCCCAGCAGCACCAGCTCCTCCTCGGCGTGCTGGTCGGTCAGCTCATGGACGTCGCGCACCCGCTTCTCGGCCAGGGCCAGCACCCGCAGCCCCCGGGAGGAGAGGTCGTGGATGCGCTCTTCCCAGAGCGCCACGTCGAGGTCGACATCCTCGCCGTCGTCGCGCACCCGGTGGCACATCTCCAGCAGGCGGTCCGGGGCCCCCTTCACCAGCAGCAGCTGTTCGCCCTCCAGCTTGTGCAGGGTAGCCATGTACTTGCGCTCGGACTCGAAGGGGATGGCGTCGTGGCGGTCGTGCTTGCCGCGCAGCTCGTTGGTGGTCAGCCCCGCCTTGGCGGCGGCCACCACCAGGGCCCCCTCGGTCGGGTCGCCGTGGATCTTCCAGCGTCCCTCCTCCTCGGCCAGTTCGGCGTCGTTGCAGAGCACCCCCACCTTGAGGAAGTGGCGCAGGGCGTGGTCGTCGTCCAGGTTCAGCGCCGCTTCCTCGGCCTCGCCGTCATGCACGCGGTGGAAGCTGCCCTCCGGGGCGAAGCCGATCCCCTCGATGCGTACCTCGCCCGACGGCAGCCAGATCGCCTGGGCGGTCATCTCGTTGCGAGTCAAGGTGCCGGTCTTGTCCGAGAAGATGGTGGAGATGGAGCCCAGTGTCTCCACCGCCGGCAGCCGGCGGATGATGGCGTTCTTCTTCGCCATGGTCTGCACGCCGAGTGCCAGGCCGATGGTGACGATGGCGGGCATCCCCTCGGGGATCGCCGCCACGGCGAGGCCCACGGCGGCCATGAACATGTCGCCCAGGGGCTGGCCGTGGACCAGCACCCCGAAGGCACCGGTGAGCACCGCCGCGGCGAGGATGAAGAAGGCCAGCACCTGGCCGGCACGATCGATCTGGCGCAGCAGCGGCGTCTTGAGCTGCTCGACGCCGCGCAGCATCTCGGAGATGCGGCCGATCTCGGTGTTGGCGGCGGTCTCCACCACCAGGCCGCGGGCGTTGCCCTGGACCACGATGGTGCTGGCGAAGGCCATGCTGGTGCGGTCGCCCAGGTCGGCATCCTCGGCCACGGCATCGCCGTCCTTGTCCACCGGGGTGGACTCGCCGGTCAGCGACGCCTCCTCGGTGCGAAAGCGCCGCGCCTCCAGCAGGCGCAGGTCCGCCGGCACCCGGTCGCCGCTCTCCACCAGCACGATATCACCGGGCACCAGTTCCTCGGCGGGAATGGTCTGGCGCCTGCCGTCACGCAGCACATTGGCCTGGGGGGAGAGCATCTGGCGGATGCTCTCCAGGGCCTGCTCCGCCTTGCCCTCCTGGATGAAGCCGATCAGGGCGATGATCAGCACCACCCCGAAGATCGCGCCTGCATCCAGGGTATGGCCAAGCCCCAGGCTGGCGACGGCCGCCACGATCAGCACCAGCATCAGGATATTGTTGAACTGCTCCAGCAGCCGCTTCCACCAGGGCCGTGCCTCCGCCTGCTTGAGCTCGTTGGGGCCATACTCCTTGAGGCGCCGCTCGGCGTCGCTGGCGGCGAGCCCGTCGGTCGAGCTGTCGAGGCGCTCGAGAACCTCGTCGGCGGCCAGGGCGTGCCAGGCGGTGGTCTCGCTGCGTTTTGGGTCGGTCATCCTCTACCTCCGGCGCTGATGGGCGGCTGCTTGCCATAGCATTAGCATACAGCATGTTGCAGTGCAGTGATCCAGGACAGGTTGACGCGCCAAGTCATTGAGCACAAGGGGGATGAGAGCGGAGTCGAGGCGGTCGCAGGGCCCTGTTAACATGGGGCGAAAACCCCGACGAGGAACCGTGATGACCCACGCACGCCCCGCCTGTCCCTGCGGCAGCGGCACGTCGCTGGCCCAGTGCTGCGGCCGCTACCATGCCGGCGAGGCCGCTCCTACCCCGGAGGCGCTGATGCGCTCCCGCTATAGCGCCTTCGCCCTGAACCTCACCGACTACCTGCTGGCGAGCTGGCATCCGAGCACTCGCCCTGCGGAGCTGGCGCCGGACGACGCCACCCGCTGGCTGCGCCTGGAGGTGCTGGGGAGCAGCGAGGAGGGCGATGCCGGGCAGGTGCATTTCCGGGCCGTCTTCCGGGAGGGGCGACGCTTCGGCGTGCTGGAGGAGGCGTCGCGCTTCCGGCGCGAGGGGGGCCGCTGGACCTACCTGGATGGCAGCCCCACGGTCACCCGGCTCAAGCCCGGCCGCAACGACCCCTGCCCCTGCGGCAGTGGGCGCAAGCTCAAGGCCTGCTGCGGCAGGGGCTGAGTCCCTGCCCGGCTGGCCGTCGGGCGGGCCAGCCCTTACACTGCCCGCCAGTCCGCCGTATCTCCTCGGCACCACTCCTTTCACGTTCCGGACGCGTCCCATGGCCCAGCCCCTCTCCAAGCGCATCAACAAGTACATCAGCGAGAGCGGTATCTGCTCCCGGCGCGAGGCGGACCGCTACATCGAGCAGGGCAATGTCCGGATCGACGGCCGCCGTGCCACCCCCGGCGATCAGGTCTATCCGGGCAGCGTGGTCAAGGTCAATGGCCAGGTCATCGAGCCCCTGGCGCTGGAGGACGAGGACCTGGTGTTCATCGCCCTCAACAAGCCGGTGGGCATCGTCAGCACCACCGAGCCGAGCGAGAAGGCCAACATCGTCGATTTCGTCGGCCACGGCACGCGGATCTTCCCCATCGGGCGGCTCGACAAGGACTCCCAGGGGCTGATCTTCCTGACCAACAACGGCGACCTGGTCAATCGCATCCTGCGCGCCAGCAACCAGCACGAGAAGGAGTACCGGGTCACCGTCAACAAGCCGATCACCGACGACTTCATCCAGGGCATGGGGGCCGGGGTGCCGATCCTGGGCGAAATGACGAAGAAGTGCCCGGTAGTCAAGGAGTCCCGCTTCGTCTTCAACATCACCCTGGTCCAGGGGCTGAATCGCCAGATTCGCCGCATGTGCGAGGTGTTCGGCTACGAGGTGGTCAAGCTCGAGCGGCTGCGGATCATGAACGTCACCCTCAAGGGGCTCGCCGAGGGCGACTGGCGGGATCTGACGCCCGCGGAGGTGTCGACCATCCTCGCCATGACCGAGGGCTCCTCCTCCGAGGCGGGAGGCGACGGTCGACGCAAGGCGCGGCGCCAGGGGGGGCGGACGGGACCCGGCAAGGCGGCCGCAAAGCCCCGCGGTGGTTCACGCCAAGGGGCCGGTGGTAAGCCTGCCGTCGGCAGGAGTGCGGGTGGCAAGACGGCCGGCGGCAAGGCCCAGGCGCGCAAGGGCGTCGCGGCGGGAAAGGGTGCCGCGGCTGGAAAAGGAAGCGCGGGAGGCAAGGGGGCCTCAGCCGGCAAGGCGAGCCGTTCGGGCAAGCCGGGGAATCGCCAGGCCAGGTCTGCCGCACCGGGGGCGAGGGGCAAGCCGGGTGCCCGCAGGAACAGGAAATAGGGAGAGGTCATGCACGACCCACGCCTGCAGAGCCCCGCCGCGGCCCGCAACCGCCAGCCGATCCTCGAGGTGCTGCGTCAGGTGCTGCCCGAACGGGCCCGGGTGCTGGAGCTGGCCAGCGGCAGCGGCGAGCACGCCCTGGCCTTCGCCACCGCCATGCCCGGCTGGCAGTGGCAGCCCAGCGACCCCACCGACGAGGCGCTGGCCTCCATCGCCGCCTGGCGGGAGGCGGCGGCGCTGCCCAACCTGAGCGTGCCGCTGCGCCTCGATGTCACCGCTCCCGGCGACTGGCCGCAGGGCCCCTTCGATGCCGTCGTCGCCATCAACCTGATCCATATCTCGCCCTGGGCGGTGGCCGAGGCGCTGATGGCCCGCGCCGGGGAGCGCCTGGTGCCGGGTGGCGCGCTCTATCTCTACGGCCCCTACCGGCGGGGCGGTGAGCACACCGCCGCGAGCAACGCCGCCTTCGACGCCGACCTCCGGCGACGCGACCCCCGCTGGGGCGTGCGCGACCTGGAGGCGGTGGCCTCCGAGGCCGAGCGCCACGGTCTGGCCCTCCAGCGCGTCGTCGAGATGCCCGCCAACAACCTCAGCGTCGTCCTCGTGCGGCGGTGATTCCCTCCGCCGGCGGGGCTGTTTCGATTCACACCGCCGCCGGCGCCTTGCCAAGTCACTCCGCCGGCGGCGCCTCGCGCTCCGGTATCTCCCCGGGAACCCGATAGCGGGGCGCCTGCTGCTGGCGCTCCTCCTGGGTCAGGGTCTCGTCCTCGGCGGGCACGCCCCACAGGGTCTCCTGGCTGCCGTCGGGAAAGGTGTAGGTGGTGCAGCCGGTGAGCAGGGCGATGGCCAGGCCGGCGGCCGGCAGCAGCAGGTGTCGGGATCGAATCACGGGGCATTCCTTGGGATGAGGTTCATGGGACAGGACGGTGAGGCCAGCCTGCTCGCTGGCCATTTGCGGGTCAAGCCGAGCCGGGCTCAACCGGACCAGCCCGCGAGTATCGGCACGTAGACCACCAGCAGCAGCACCGCGATCAGCCCCAGCAGGTAGGGCACGATGGCGCGGGTGATGCGCTCAAGGGGCAGCTGAGTCACCGAGGAGGCCACGTAGAGGTTGATCGCCACCGGCGGGGTGATCATGCCGATGGCCAGCCCCATCACGATGATGATGCCGAAGTGGATGGGGTCGATGCCGAGCTGGGTCACCAGCGGCAGCAGCACCGGGGTGAGGATGATCAGGGCACTGGCGGTCTCGATGAAGACCCCGGTGAGCAGGATCACCGCCACCACCAGCAGCATGATCACCAGCGGGTCGGTGGAGAGCGAGAGCACCGCACTGGCGATGGCGCCGGGCACCTGCCAGCTGGAGAGGGTCCAGCTCAGCACCGCCGAGGTGGCGATCACCAGCATGATGACCGAGGTGGTGATCGCCGAGCGGATCAGGATGCGGTAGACGTCGGCCGGGCCGAGGTCGCGGTAGACGAACAGCGACACCAGCAGGGCGTAGTTCACTGCTACCACCGCCGCCTCGCTGGGGGTGAAGATCCCCGAGAAGATCCCGCCGAGGATGATCACCGGGGTCATCAGCCCCCAGCTGGCGCCGAGGAAGGTGCGCCAGATGGTGGCGAGCGAAAGCTCGGTGCCGCGGGGGTAGTGGCGCCGGTAGGCCTGGACGATGGCGATGGCGCCGAGCCCCAGGCCCATGGCGATGCCCGGCACGATGCCGCTCAGGAACAGCTTGGAGACCGACTGCTGGGCGATCACCGCGTAGATGATCATCGGCACCGAGGGGGGGATCACCACGCCGATGGTGCCGCTGGCGGCGATCAGGCTGGCCGCCGAGGCCGGGTCGTAGCCCTTCTTGCGCAGCTCCGGCACCAGGCTCGAGCCCACCGCGGCGGTGGTGGCGGCGCCGGAGCCCGAGATCGCTGCGAAGAACATGCCGGCGCCCACCGAGACGAGGGAGAGCCCGCCCTTGAGGAAGCCGAACAGCGAGTCGGCGAAGTCGACCAGCTTCTCGCTCACCTTGCCCTGGGCCATCAGATCCCCGGCGAGGATGAACATGGGCACCGCCACCAGGGCGAAGGAGTTGATGCCCTGGAACATCTGCTGGGTGACCACCATCGGTGGCACGCCCTGGGCGTTGAGGGCCAGCAGGGTGCTGGCGCCGATGGCCAGGGCGATGGGTACCCCCAGCAGCATGAAGACGAAGAAGAGCAGGAACAGCACGCCGGTCATGGCAGAGGCTCCTCGGCGTTACCGCTGCCACCCTTGTCATCACCGTCCACCTTGTCGGTGTGGCCCAGCAACAGCTCGACCAGGTCCACCAGGGCATACCAGGCCATGATGGCGGCGGCGATCGGGATCACCGCGTAGACCCAGGTCATGGAGAGGCGCAGCGAGGCGGACTTCTGGAAGCTCTGCACCTGCATGTAGCGGTAGCCGATGACAACCAGCGCAACCATGAAGCCGAGGGAGACCAGCAGGGCGGCGATCCGCGCCAGCCGGCGCAGGTGCAGGGGGAGGGCGTCCACCACGAAGGTCACGGCGATATGGCGGCCGCGCTGGAAGGCCAGGGTGGCGCCGAGGAAGGTGATCCATACCAGCAGGAAGCGGGCCACCTCCTCGGTCCAGCCCACGGCGGTGAAGAAGACCCGGGAGATGATCTGCAGGGTGATCACGCCGATCAACGCCGCCATGCCCGCGAAGACCACGGGTTGCATGACGGCGTCGAGGGCGCGCTCACTGAACTGCAGCGGTCGCAGCAGGAAGCGCGCGGTCAAGCTCACTGGTCCAGCGCCTCCTGGATGCGCTCGAGATAGTCGCCGAACTGCTCGCCGTACTTCTCGTAGACCGGGGCGACGGCGGCCTGGAAGGCCTCGAGGTCCGGCGCCTCGACGATCTGCATGCCGGCTTCGCTGAGTTCGGCCAGCTGGTCGGCCTCCATCTCGGCGTTCACCCGGCGTTCGTGATCGGCGGCCTCCTGGGCGGCCTGGACGAGAACCTCCTGGGCGGCCTCGGGCAGCTGGTTCCAGCTCGGCATGCCCATCACGAAGATCGCCGGCGCATAGGTGTGCCGGGTCAGGGTCATGTGGTCCTGGGTCTCGTTGAGCTTGAAGGAGTGGATGACGTTGACCGGGTTCTCCTGGCCATCGATGGTGCCCTGCTGCATGGCGGTGAGCGCTTCGGTCCAGGCCATGGGAATGGCGTTGGCGCCCAGTTCCCGGAAGGTGTCGGTATAGACCGGGTTTTCCATCACGCGGATGCGCAGTCCGTCGAGGTCATCGGGGCTCGATACCGGACGCTCGCTGTTGGTCAGGTTGCGAAAGCCGCGCTCGGCGTAGGCCAGGCCCTTGAGGTTGACCTCGGAAAGGCGGTCGAGCAGCTCCTGGCCGATCTCGCCATCCAGCACACCGTAGGCGGCCTCGGGGCTTTCGAAGAGGAAGGGCAGCTCGAAGACCGCCATCTCCTCGAGGAAGTTGGCCACCGGCCCGTTGGTGATTACCCCCATGTCCACGGTGCCGATCTGCATGCCCTCCAGCAGGGTACGCTCGTCGCCCAGGCTGGCGTTGGGGTAGAGGTCAACGCTTACCTTGCCGCCGGTGCGCTCCTCCACCAGTTCCTCAAACTTCATGGCGGCGATATGAAAGCCATCCTGTTCGTTGACCACGTGGGCCAGGCGCAGGGTGACGGGGTCCATGTCGGCGAAATCCGATGCGTTGGCAGAGGCCATCACGGCCAGCGAGATGCCCAGTGCCAGCGAGCTGCGTGCAAAGCCTTTCATTGTTGGTTTCCTTTTGGTGTCAGCGTGTTGCGGTAGCGTTGCGGATCAAGCATGCACCGCTCCTGTGAGTGTGGTCAATTGTCCGGATAGGGGGCTGCCGGGTGCTGCCGGGGCTGGGACACTTTGCCACCGCCATGGCGGCAGGCTGACAGGCTATGCTGGAGGCTGTCCCACACTCACAGGCGGAGAGCCCGATGAAACAGTCGCTGTTCCAGGAGAAGTACCCGGTCTACACCCTCGAGATCGGCAAGGAGGAGACCACCTTCACCTCGGTGGAGGAGATCATCGACTACCTGAAGGGCAAGGTGGAGGCGGATTCCCGCGCCTGCTTCATCGCCACCTTCGACCACCTGGCCCACACCCGCTCGCTGCCCGAAGGGGAGATCTCCCCGGATATCCTGGCGGCCATGAACCTGGTGTTCTGCTTCGGTATCAAGCTGCCGAGCCCCCAGGTGATGGCGGTGCGTCCGCGCTCCATCGGCGTGACCGAGCTGGCCGACCGCTTCGTCATCAACTTCATGGAGGCCCCCATGCCGGTGGCCAACAACGCCATGGAGGAGTGGGCCCGGAGCGTTCGCAACCGCGAGTGACACCGGGCGGAGAGCCTGCTACAGCAGGCGGTACATCACATGGGCGTCCACCGGGCCCTGCTCGGGGTGGCGGAAGGCGCCGGGCAGGGTGCCGCGGACCTCGAAGCCGTGCCTCTGCCAGAGGCGCACCGCCACGGTATTGGTGGCCACCACCAGGTTGTACTGCATGGCGCTGAAGCCGAGCTCCCGGGCAAGCGCCAGGGAGTGCTCGCACATCGCTCCCGCCACCCCCAGGCCTCGGGCGGCGGGAGCGACGATATAGCCGCAGTTGGCCACGTGGTCGCCGGGGCCGGCCTGGTTGGCCTTGAGATAGTAGGTGCCCAGAAGGGCGCCCTGTGCGTCCACCGCCACCCGCACCGCCCGGGGCAGCTCGACCCACATCCGGTGAGCCTCCTCCTCGCCGATATCCCGAGGCACGGCGTAGGTCTCGCCGGCCCGGAACACCGGCTCGAGCATCGCCCAGACCGCGGGCCAGTCGGCGGGGTCATAGGCGCGCACGCCGATCTGGGGTGAGCCGCTCATGGGGCCTCCTGCTGGGCGCGCAGCCAGGCGATCTCCTCGGCCCAGATGGCGGGCTCGATGGTCTCCAGCACCAGGGGCATGCCGTCGGTGCGCGCATCGCGCATCAGGGTGGTAAAGCACGGCAGGCCGATATTGCCCTGGCCGAGGCTATGGTGGCGGTCGACCCGGCTGCCGAGCTCGCTCTTGGCGTCGTTGAGGTGCATCCCCTTGAGATACTCGATGCCCACCACCCTCTCGAACTCGTCGAGCATGGCGGTGGTCGCCTCGGCGGTGCGCAGATCGTAGCCGGCGGCGAAGGCGTGGCAGGTGTCGATGCAGACGCCGACCCGGCTCTTGTCCTCCACCTGCTCGATCACCTCGGCCAGGTGCTCGAAGCGCCAGCCCAGGTTGCTGCCCTGGCCGGCGGTATTCTCCAGCACGGCGATCACGCCCCGGGTCCGGCTCAGGGTCTCGTTGAGGGAGTCGGCGATGCGGGCCAGGCAGTCGCTCTCGCTGATCTTGCGCAGATGGCTGCCCGGGTGGAAGTTGAGCCGGTCGATGCCCAGTTGCTCGCAGCGCTGCACCTCGTCGAGGAAGGCCGCCCGAGACTTGGCCAGCCCCTCCGCCTCCGGGTGGCCGAGGTTGATCAGGTAGCTGTCGTGGGGAAGGATCTGCCCGGGGCCGAAGCCGTGGCGCCGGCAGGCCGAGCGAAAGGCCTCGATGGTGGCGTCATCCAGGGGCCTGGCTTTCCACTGGCGCTGGTTCTTGGTGAAGAGAGCGAAGGCGTTGGCGCCGATCGCAACGGCGCGCTGCACCGCCTGATCGACCCCGCCCGCCGCGCTGACGTGGGCTCCGAGATACTTCATGGTGAACGGCCTGGCTCCTGTGGTGTCACGCTAGAGGCTCGAGATTCTAGCGCAACTCGCCGCGGGGCGCGGGGTGTCATCTGCGCCGGCAGCGTGCTAGGGTCAATGAATACCCATGATTTTTCAGGAGATTGCATGTCGTTTACCAAGCCCCTCGTCGCCGCCGGTGCCCTCACTCTCGCCCTGGCCGCCCCGGCCATCGCCCAGCAGATGCCCCAGGGTGCGCCCAGCGCCGAGCAGCAGGTGGCCCAGCTCGACCAGCTGGTCGACCTGGACGCCGGCCAGGAGCAGGAGCTGGTGTCGCTGCTGACCCAGGGCCAGGAGCGGCTGCAGTCGCTCCAGGCCGAGGCCCAGACCGTGCAGATGCAGATCCACGAGCAGATCGGCCCGGGCTATGACGAGTCCGCCATCCGCCGCGACGCCGAGCGGCTCGGCCAGCTCACCGGCGACATGACCGCCGAGAGCGCCCTGATGCAGGCCCGCATCCAGGACACCCTGACCCAGGAGCAGCGCGACGAGCTCGAGCGTCTGGCCCAGGAGCAGGAGCAGCAGATGCGCCAGATGCAGGAGCAGATGCAGCAGCAACAGCAGCAGTAACCTCGCCGGGGGGGGCTCCCCGGTCAGCGGCGGGGCTGGCCCCGTCGCCAGTCGAGAGGCGGCCCTTCGGGGCCGCCTCTTGCGTCTGGGTCAGCGCCTGGGCCGTCGCCGAAGCCAGTCGCGGTGGCTCAGGGGTTCCGGAGGCAGGACCCGCAGCGGGTCGTCTGGCACATAGGGGCGCGGCGAGGGGCGCCTCGGTGGCTGTTGCTCGGCCAGGGCCAGCAGGCGACGGATGCGCTCCTCGGTGGGCGGGTGGGTCTGCAGCAGCTGGAACCACCCCGGTGGCTTCTGGCCCAGCAGCAGGGAGGTGAGCCACAGCCCCTGGTGGCGCTCGAGCACCTGCAGGGCCGCCGCCAGGCTCGCCGGGTCCCGGGTCAGGGCGGCGGCCTCCAGGTCGGCGGTGAACTCCCGGTTCCGCGACAGCGCCAGCTGCAGCAGGGTGCTGGTGGAGGGCGCGAAGGCGACCAGCAGCAGCTCCAGCCAGGGCATCCTGAGTTCCCCGGCCAGCACCATCGGCAGCATCAGCACGAGCCCCAGCTGCACCAGGAAGGCCCCCCAGATGGTCAGCCGGGTCATGGTGGCCGCCATGGACATCACCCGGGTATCGCCATGGCGCAGGTGGCTCACCTCGTGGGCCAGCACCCCGGCCAGCTGGCGCAGGTCCAGGGTGCGGGTCAGCCCGGCGGTGATGGCGATGCCGCCTTCCCGGGCGTCACCCACCGCGAAGGCGTTGAGGTCGGCCGTGGGCACCAGGAAGAGCTGCGGCTCGCCGCCCAGCCCGGCGCGGCGGTAGAGCAGGTCCAGCACCCGGTAGAGCTCCGGCGCCTGGTGGCGGCGCAAAAGCCCGGCCCGGGTGCGTGCCAGGGCCAGGCGCGGCGGCAGGCGCCCGCTCAGGTAGAGCGTCAGCGCCACCAGGCCGAAGGCCCAGATCACCCCGAAGCTCCCGGCCAGCAGGTAGCCCGGGATCGCCAGCAGCAGTGCCAGCCCGGCCAGGAGTAGCAGGTGCTGGAGGGCGTTTCTGAGGCGCTGGGCGGCGAAGCGGTAGGACATTCCCGACTCCCGATCTGGATCAAGCTGGCAGGGCAACTCCCTGCTCCTGCATGGAATTCTCTGTAGTGCGCTGATTATGTAGGCAAATATGTCATGGCGCAGATTTCGTGGAAATTGATCTCACGCATTGAAATTTCGCTTTTCCTGGGGTTTAGTAGTGCTTCCACTACTCAGGAGCCACGCCATGTCCACTTCCACCAAGGTCATCCGTCTGGACAGCGAAGTACTCGAGCACTGGGCCAGCCAGGCCATGGCCCAGCAGGCCGCCAGCGAGGCGGTGCGTCGCTACATCGCCTGACGACGCCGTCGGCCAGGCGCCGGCCAATGACCCAGGGGCCACGGAAGGCCCGGCTTTGCCACCAGAGCCTCCCCGCTCTTCCCGCTTTTCCCCCTTTTGTGTCCCTCCCTGCTTTGCAGCATACTCTGCCGTTTACCGACTGGCACGGCAGCGCCCGGCGCCCAACGGCGGCCCGGTGAGCGCAACGGCAAGGACCAAGGACGCGACATGGCTCACCTGCTACGCATCGTGATGATCCACGGCCACCTCGAAGGCGTGGTGGAACTCAGCGTGGATGGCCACACCAATATCTGCGGCACCAACGCCTCGGGCAAGACCACCCTGCAGCGGCTGGTGCCGGTCTTCTACGGCGAGCTGCCCAACCGGGTGGTGCCGAAGACCCGGCTCAAGTTCGACGCCTTCTACCTCCCGCACCGCAACAGCTACCTGGTCTACGAGTACCGCCGGGAGGAGGGCGACATCTGCCAGGCGGTGCTGACCCGCAAGAGCGAAGGGGGCGTGGAGTACCGCTTCGTCGCCGCCCCTTACCGGCCGGAAGACTACCTGGTGCAGAGCGAGGGCGGCGTCACCGCCCTCGACTACGCCCAGTGGTTCGGCGGCCTGCGCCGCCAGGGCATCGCTACCTCCCACAAGCTCGGCGCCACCTCCGAGTACCGGGCGGTGATCCAGAACGACTTCACCCAGCAGGGCAGCGGCCCCGGCGGTCGCAAGGAGAGCCTGCGCCTGCGCCAGGTCGCCGCCCGCTTCAGCCTGGTGCGCCCTGGGCAGCGCATTCGCCACATGGAGAAGCTGGTCTCGGCGGTGCACGCCAAGGAGGGCAAGATGGACACCCTCAAGACCATGCTGGCGGCGATCTTCGAGGAGGATGGCGTCGAGCTGCCGGTGACCCGCATCCGCAACACCAAGGCCCGGGAGTGGATCGCCCGCATGCGCCAGTCCATGCGCCTGGAGCCCCTGCAGCGCGCCGTGGCGGCCCTACAGCGCCTCGACGGCGAGATCGCCGACCTGGAGGCCACGCTCTGGCAGCTCAGGCCCCAGCTCGAGGCCGACCGCCACCGTGCCGAGCGGGAGGCGGCCGACCTCGAGGCGATGCTCGGCGAGCGCCAGCGCGACTTCCAGGCCCGGGAGCAGGCCCACGAGGAGGCCCGGAGCGAGCTCAACGCCCGGATCAGCGAGCTCGACAGCGAGCTCGACCAGGCCCGCCGGGTGCTCGATGACCTGCAGCGCCAGTTCGAGGCCTTCGAGGAGGCCGACATGCCGGGGCTCGAGCGCGACCTCAAGGCGCTGCCCCAGTGGCGCGAGCAGCAGCAGCAGATGCGCGAGCACCTCGAGCAGCTGCAGCAGGTGGCCCAGGCGAGCAAGGCCCGCCTGGATGCCCGGCTGGTGGAGCTCGGCGACCTGCTCGAGCGCCAGGGGGAGGAGACCCAGGCGCTGATCGACGCCCTCGGCGAGGAGAAGGAGGCCTGCCGCGAGGCGCGAAGCGAGGAGGAGCGCCGCCTGGAGGCCGACTACCAGGCCCGCCGCCAGGCCCTGGACGACGGCTACCGCAGCCGCCTGGAGGAGGGCACCGCCCGGCTCTCCGAGCTCAGGGCCCGGCTCGCCCACTCGGGGCCGACCCCGGAGGAGGCCCGGGAGGCCGAGGAGGCCCAGGCCCGGGTCGACCAGGCCCAGAGCGAGCAGAGTGCGGCCGCCGGCACGGTGGAGACCCTGCGCGGCGAGCTCGACGAGTGCCGCAAGTCCCGTGAGCTCGCCGAGCGCGACCTGGAACTGGCCCGCACCCAGCTCTCCCGGGTCCGCGGGCGCCTGGAGGAGCTGCGGGTCCAGCGCGATCCCGCCCAGGGCAGCCTGCGCCACTTTCTGCGCCACCACCGTCCCGGCTGGGAGCAGGGGCTCGGCAAGGTGCTCGCTCCGGAGCTCCTGGAGCGCCGCGACCTCGCCCCGCAGTTCAACGACGACGCCAGCGAGGACCTCTTCGGCCTGGCGCTGGACCTTTCCGCCATCGCGCTGCCCGACTATGCCCAGGACGAGGCGAGCCTGCTGGCCGAGATCGAGGCCGCCGGCCAGGCGCTGGCCCAGGCGGAGGAGGGGGAGAAGGCCGCCGAGAAGGCCCTCAAGGCGCGCCACGACAAGGTGCAGGAGGCGGATGCCCGGCTCGAGCGGGCCCGGGCGGCGCGGCGCCGTGCCGCCGAGGAGGTGGACTACGCCCTCCAGGCCCGCAGCCAGTGCCAGCAGCGCCACGACGCCGCCCGCCAGGCCCGCCAGGCCACCGCCCGGGAGGCGCTGGAGGAGCAGGAGGCGCTGCAGCAGGCGCTGCGCGACGAGCAGCAGCAGGCCCTGGCGGCCCTGGCCGATACCCATCGCGCCCAGCGCCTGGAGGTCGCCGCCGACTTCCAGGGCCGCATCGACGGCTTCGATCAGCAGATCGCCCGGCACCGTGGCCAGCTGGCCGAGCTCAAGGAGGAGCACCGCCGCCAGCGGGAGGAGCTGGAGGCCGCCTACGACCGCGAGCTGGCCGAGCAGGGGGTGGATACGGTCAGCCTGGGCGAGACCCGGCGGCGCCTCAAGGCGCTGGAGCAGCGGATTCGCCAGACGGCCGATCGTCAGGATCAGCTGGATGAGTACCGGCGCTTCATGCGGGTCGAGTGGGGGGAGCGCAAGCCCCGCCTGGTGGCCCGGGAGGCCGAGCTCTCCCGGGAGCTCCAGGCCGCGGAGCGCCAGCGCGAGACCCTGAAGCAGCAGTTCCAGGCCGCCCGCCGGGAGCATCAGGCGGCGGTGGGCGAGCTCAAGGCGAAGCGCGGCGTCGAGCAGCAGCGCCTCGAGACCCTGGCCCCGCTGCTCGCCAAGCTGGAGGCGCTGCCCCTCGACAGCGCCCCGGCGCCTCTGGTCGAGGCGCCGGGGGACGCCGAGGAGCGCATCGAACGGGTGCGCCAGGCACTGACCGACCACGCCCGGCGCCTCGATGAGCTGCGTCGCGGCTGCGAGAAGGTGGAGTCCGACCTCATCAAGGGGGCCAGCGCCGACTTCCAGGCCACCCTGGAGACGGAGCGCGGCCGGCTCGAGGATCCGAGCCCCCGCCGGCTGCTCGGCGTGCTGGCCGGCATGCTGGCGCTCCTCGAGGGCCAGCAGCAGCAGCTCCTCCAGGAGGGGCGCAACCTCTCCGATGACCTCGACAAGTTCTTCACCGTCTTCCGCGACCTCAACCGGCGCATCAACGCCCAAAGCCGGCGCCTCTCCGACGAGGTGGCCGACGACCTGAGGCTCGAGGGGATCGGCCGCGCCGAGGTGAGGATCCAGTCCACCATCGACGAGCTGGGCTTCTGGGAGCCCCTCAAGCGCTTCGCCCAGCGCTACCGGGAGTGGCGCGACTCCGGCCGCCCGCTGCCCGGCGACGACTACCTCGACGCCCTGGCCGACGTGGTGGAGCTCTTGCGCAGCGACCAGCAGTACAGCTTCGAGAGCCTGCTGCGCCTGGAGCTGCACCTCAACGAGGGGGGCACCGACCTGGTGATCAAGAACGACCGCCAGCTGCTGGAGTCCTCCAGCCACGGCATGGCCTACCTGATCCTCTGCAAGTTCCTGCTCGCCTTCACCCGGCTGCTGCGTGGCCAGGCGGAGGTGGCGATCCACTGGCCCATCGACGAGATCGGCACCCTGGCCTACCACAACGTCGAGAAGCTCTTCGACGCCTGCGACAACAACCGCATCCATATCGTCGGCGCCTTCCCCAACCCGGAGTCGGACGTGCTGCTGCTGTTCCACAACCGCTACCTGATCGACCGCGACGAGCAACACCCGGAGAAGCGCCGCCTCAAGCGCATCGAGCCGCGGCTGAGCCGCCTGGCCCAGCGCCTCCAGGCCCGCGCCGAGGAGGTGGCCTCATGAGCGACGCGATCCAGACCGAAGGGGCCGTGGTGGAGCGCTCCATGGTGGAACTGGGCCCGCTGCTGGAGCGGTTGCTGGCCGGTGACTTCATCTGCGCGGTGAGCGACGAGGCCGCCTTCCGCCACCTCCAGGAGGAGGCGACCCGGGAGCGCATCGACGCCTACCTGAGGCCCCTCAACCGGCGGCTCGCCAGCAACGCCGACGGCAGCGTCCACTTCCTGGCCTGGCGCGCCCTGGACGAGGGCGCCCGGGAGCAGCTCTCCCGCCAGCTGGCCGAGACGGTAGGCAGCCTGCTGCCGCTGCTGGAGTGGTTGCAGCTGGTGCAGGAGGCCCTGGGCCGCGACGGCCTGGCGGCCCCCGGCGACGTGCTCAAGCCCGCCGACTTCAGCTCCCGCTGCGAGGACAACCAGGGCCTGCGCGAGCGCCTCGAGCGGCTCGCCACCGACCCCTTCTTCGGCTCCCAGAGCGACCAGCTCGACGCCCAGCTCAAGCAGGTCTTCAAGCGCCTGCGCGAGCACGGCTATCTGGTCCAGCCCCACGCCGACCGCCAGTACTTCGTGGTGACCGGCAAGATCGACTACCTGATCGACCTGGTGCGCTTCATTCGCGACGAGGAGAACCTGCCCGTGGACGACCAGGCGCCGGCCGCCCAGGAGAGCCTGCTGTGAGCGCCGACCCCCACGCCCTGGAGAGTCGCCTGGTGAGCACCGGGGTCGAGCGCCTGGCGCTGCTCGGCAAGCATGCCGAGGCGCTGATGGCGGGCTATGCCCGGGAGGAGGTGCCCCTGGAGGGGCTGAGCACCACGGCGCTCAACCGGCTGCTGGCGGCGCGGATCCTGTGGCGCCCCGACGAGCAGGGCGGGGTGAAGCTCGCCCCCAAGGTGCGCGAGCTGATCGCCGAGATGCTCGCCGACGAGACCCGCCGCCACGTCAACGCCGACGTGGCCGAGACCCTGGAGCTCCTGCGCAGCCTGGTGCAGAGCTACCGGGAGGCCCGGGACGCCGGGGAGTACTGGCGCCAGGAGCAGCAGCTGCTGCGCCTGCGCCAGGAGGTCGACGACCTCAACGGCCGCTTCGCCGACGCCATCGACAGCCTCTGGCGGCGGCTGAACAGCGACTTCGGCTTCGTCAGCCGCCTGGGCGACAAGATCCGCGAGAACGAGCGCGCCCAGAAGCAGATCGAGCGCCTCCTCGACGGCCTCTCACTGATCGACTTCGATGAGCTGATCGACCTGGTGGGCAGCGACGGCGCCCTGCGCAAGCTGCTGGTCAGCGGCCTGCAGCAGCAGCTGACCCAGCACTTCACCAGCCTGCGCGAGGTGCAGCGCCGGCTGGTCGAGCTGATGGCGCGCTTCCGCCAGCAGCAGGCGCGCAGCCGCCTGGTGGCCGGCATGGCCGGCTTCCTGCGCGAGCACCCGGGCTTCGTGCCGGGCAACTACGCCATGCGCGGCGAGGTGCCGGCGCTGGTCAACCGCGCCGCTCCCCTGCATGCCGCCGGGGCCGCCGCCCTGGACCACGACGCCGACGCCCGGACGCTCACCGAGCTGCTTCACCGCCTGCCCAGGCCCGCTCACCGCCCCGAGCCGGTCACCGCCGCCGGGGCCGCCGCGCTTCAGGACGACACCCTGGTGGCTGCCCGCCAGCAGGCCCTCAAGGAGGACGTGGAGCGGTTCTACCTCGGCGTGGTGGATCTCGGCGGCGAGCCCCGAAGTGCGCTGGCGTATCTGGAGGCGGCCGGCCACGACTGGAGCCCCGAGATCTGGCTCTTCCAGGTCATCGCCGAATACCAGGGCCTGCCCCGGAGCGAGCAGCGCGCCTTCCGCCTGCGCCAGCAGGAGAGCCAGGCAGGCCCCTACAACCAGCTCTACCTGATCCA
>Ga0209075_1002072_pt1 | contig 18138 bp, 12 predicted proteins | sample Stecom2011_FD_187523 | JGI IMG/M metagenome (GOLD analysis project Ga0209075, IMG submission 187523) | Agricultural soil microbial communities from Utah to study Nitrogen management - Steer compost 2011 (SPAdes) (version 2) | ecosystem: Environmental > Terrestrial > Soil > Agricultural land...
GAGGATCATAGTTTAGCAACTCAAAATCTTCGTATTTAAAGCCAAAAATATCTTTGATTTCAGGGTTTAGCTTCATTTCTGGAAGAGGCCGACATTCCCGGGACAATTGTAGGTTGGCCTGTTCCAAGTGATTGGAATACAAATGTGCATCTCCAAAAGTATGGACAAACTCCCCCGCTTCCAATCCACAAACCTGTGCCACCATCATGGTGAACAAAGCATAGGAGGCAATATTAAAAGGTACCCCCAGGAAGACGTCTGCACTCCGCTGGTAAAGCTGGCAGGAAAGTTTTCCATTAGCCACATAGAATTGAAAAAGCAGGTGACAAGGCGGCAAGGCCATGTCGTCCACATCAGCGACGTTCCAGGCACTGACAATCAATCTTCTTGAATCCGGCTTGGTTTTGATTTGGTGGATAAGGTTTTTGATCTGGTCGATCTCTCCACCGTTTCCGTCCGGCCAATGCCGCCACTGATGGCCGTAGACAGGTCCTAAATCACCATTTTTATCTGCCCATTCGTTCCAGATGGTAACCTTGTTGTCGGTGAGGTATTTGATATTGGTATCCCCTTGGAGAAACCACAACAGTTCATGGATGATAGATCGAAGATGGCATTTCTTGGTAGTGACCAAGGGGAACCCTTTTTGAAGGTCAAAACGCATTTGGTAGCCAAATACGCTTGTGGTTCCTGTCCCCGTACGATCACCTTTTTGGACCCCGTTATCCAGTATATGTCGAAGTAGTTGATGGTATTGCTGCATAGTCTATCTGTAATAACACGAAATGGATGGATTTCACGAGAAGGTCGCAAAGGCAATTCGCAACGTGCGCAAAGACTTCTATCTAAAGTATTAACTGGGCTCGTCATCTTCAACAACCTTTCCTCAATCACGGAATAAAAAATTCCAGGTTGAAGAAGGTTTTACCCACAAACAGCTCGTTTTCTTTGCGCCCTCTGCGTATCCTTAGTGGCCTCTGCGTGAAACCTTTAAAACCCCTCTATCCCTTATAATGTTCCTCGTAATATTTCTGGTAATCGCCCGAAGTCACGTTCTTTAACCAGTCCTCATTCTTCAGATACCAATCCACGGTTTTTTCTATCCCTTCTTCAAACTGTAAGCTGGGCTTCCATCCTAACTCTTTGTTGATCTTTGTGGCATCGATGGCATAGCGCAGGTCATGTCCTGCACGGTCGGTCACATAAGTGATCAGCTGTTTTGACGTACCCTCAGTTCTGCCCAACTTTCTGTCCATCACCTCGCAAAGCAACCTCACGATATCGATATTCTTCCACTCATTAAAGCCTCCGATATTGTAAGTCTCCCCTACTGTACCGTTATGGAATACCTCATCTATGGCGATGGCATGGTCCACCACATAGAGCCAGTCCCTTACGTTCTCCCCTTTTCCATACACCGGCAGCGGTTTATTGTTCTTGATATTATTGATACAAAGAGGAATCAGCTTTTCCGGAAACTGATTGGGGCCGTAATTGTTGGAACAATTGCTGATCACAACGTTCATCTTGTAGGTATTCGCATATGCCCGCACAAAATGGTCCGAGGCGGCCTTGGACGCAGAGTATGGCGATTGCGGATCATAAGGAGTTTCCTCCGTAAAAAACCCGCCATCATCCAATGATCCATAAACCTCGTCTGTAGAAACATGGTAAAACAAATGGCCGTTGCTATCCTTCCAAAAGCTTTTGGCGGCATTAAGCAGGTTTACAGTACCGATCACATTTGCTTTCACAAAGGCAAGTGGATCAGTAATACTCCTGTCGACATGCGACTCCGCCGCCAAATGGATCACGTCCGTAATCTGGAAATCGTTAAAAACCTTATTGAGGTTGACTTCGTCTAAGATGTCCACTTTGGAAAAACTGTAGTTAGCGTTGCCTTCCACCTCCCTCAGGTTTTCCAGATTTCCCGCATACGTCAATGCATCCAAATTGACAATTTTATAATCAGGGTATTTTTTTACAAAAAGTTGCACCACATGGGAGCCAATAAATCCGGCACCGCCGGTTATCAAAATTGATTTTTTCATATCGTTTGTGTTTTATGCCTTAAATTTTGAAATGAGTTTGCTAACCCAGCCTGGGGAATAATTGTTTTCTTCCTCATAATAATTCCCGCTGTAACGGCTTTTTTTCATGTAGGAATAATTGTAGCCATAGCCATAGTTGTAGCCTGCAAAGTCGTAAACATCCCCACCGCTTTTGACCCCGTTAAAAATGGCGTAGAAATTTGAAATCTGGTCGCTGGCATAAAGATCATTGATCATGAGCAGGTGATTCTTATGCGTGTAGTCATGCCGGACAATATAGAGATTGATGTCAGAGAAGCGAAGCAAATCCATGGTTTCCGATACCAGCCCTATCGGCGGGGAGTCCATGATGATGATTTCAAATTCCGATTGGAGCTTCTCCATAAATCCCTTCATTTTATCCTTCAACAACAATTCAGAGGGATTGGGCGGCACCGGTCCAGAGGGCACCACATATAAGTTATCGTATTCCGTCGGCAAGATAATCTCTTCCATACTGCATTTGTCTATAAGAAAGGAGGACAACCCCACCTTATTGGACACCTTCATGTACTGGGCAAGCTTGGGCTTCCGCAAGTCTATCCCTACGATGCAGGTCCTCTTACCGCTCAAGGCCATAGCTGAAGCAATATTGATGCTGATAAATGTCTTTCCCTCTCCTGCAATACTGGAAGTGACCAAAATATTTTTGCATTTCTTTTCACTGGCAATATAAAACAAGCCGGATCGGATCGACCGAAAGGATTCCGAAGCCAGTGCCCTGGGAAATTCCGCCACCAAAAGATTGGTATCCTTATCACTATAACCAATTGTTCCCAACAATGGGATCTTTAAGATGCTCTTTAGTTGGATCTGATCCATAATCCTGTTGTTCAGGTAGTGGTACAACAACAGAAAGCCAAAAGGAACAAAAAATCCCAGACCCACCGCATAAGCGTAGTTTTGGGATTTGGTGGGGAATATCAATCGGCCCTTTTTGGCGTAATCCACTACAGAATTATCAGAAACATTGGAAGCTTTAGCAATACCGGCCTCGGCCCTTTTCTCCAATAAGTAGGTGTATAGATTTTCTCGGAGTTTAAATTCCCGGAAGATGTTTGAATAGTTGGATTCCGCCTCGGGGAGATTGGAAAACTGTCGGTCGTAAGTTCTTAGTTTATCAAAGTTCTCTTTTTTTCGGCTTTCCGTATTTTTGATCAGGTTATTGATATTTTCAAACACATTATCCCGTACCCGCTGCACCTGTTGATCTAAGACGAGGACATCGGGATGGTTGTCGTTGACTATCGAAAGCAGTTTTCTCCTCTCCAGTGAAAGATCCACGAGGTTTTTGATCAGTCCGTTGAGCAGGGCATCGTTTATACCAATCAAAGATGGGGCAACAATCTCCTCATAGGCTTCGCTCTTCTGGGCCAGATACTCCTGTAAGGATCTATAATAGGCCAGTTCAAAATCAATGGCCTGAATATTGGCCTCCAAGCTCTGAATATTACTCAACACGCCTCCGAATTCAGCATTTACATCGAGAAGTTTGTTCCTCACTTTGAAATCCTGCATTCTGCTTTCAACGGAATTCAGGGAGTCCTCCACCATAAAAAGCTGCTGGTCTATAAACCGGAGCGTATTTTCCGAGATCCTGTTCTTCTCTATAAGATCGTATTCGATAAATGAGTCCATCAAGGCATTGACATAGTCGCGGCCTTTTTCAACGACGGTGGTTACTAGGCTTACTTCAAGCACGGATCCATAATCATATACAGGTCTAACGGAAACGGCTTTAGAAAATCTCTCCGACAATTGCGATGGGTGTTGAAACATAAATGCGACCTCGTCCCCGACCCGGCCGGGATTAACCAGATTGACCACAAATTTGGAACGCGGGGTCTGGACAATTTCTCCAAACCTAAAAATTTTATTAGTAAGGTCTGCATCAATGTCCTCATCAGCATCCATCCACGAAAAATCGAGAAATTTAGCCTCCACTCCAGATAGGGTAAATTCCTCTGGAGAGAGAATTTCCAGAAGTAATCTTCTTCCCGTCACTTGGGGATGGCTCCAATCTACCTCGACACGGATGGGTGAGTTGGTGTATAATTCTATTTCTTTGATATTGGTAGAAGCGTAATAGCTGACATCAAAGTGCAATTTTTGCAACGCCGCGTCCGCAAGGTTTTCCGAAGTGAACAGGAGAATGTCATTTCCGAGATTGTCTACATTGGTAAAGATGTTTGACCGGTCCAAAACCCTCACCTCGGGGGAAGAATTGCTCTGGATCATCACGCTCCCTTTCACCTCATACCGCTCAACCGTGTACCGATGAAAAAGAAAAACAATGACCAGTCCCAATCCAATAAAGAGCGCATATAAGGGCCAATATCTGGAGTACTTGATAATATAGTACTTGATATCAATTGGCTTTTCCTGCTCTTCAAATTTGGACAAATCGAGTTTTTCCATCTTTAAAATATTCCTGAGGTGATGCCATAAAAAAACAATAGCGCGGTAACGAGAGAAATCCCCAACTGTAGGGAAGAAGACAGGTTGTCCCCCGTCCCGATTTGCCGGATTTTCATCGGCTGTAGATACAAGATATCATTGGGCTGGATAAAATAATATGGAGAGGCCAATAACTGCCGATCATTGAGGTTGATCTGGTGGATTTTCGTACCGCCGTCATATTGGCGGATAAGGAACAACTCGTTTTTCTTCGCCAAGATATTGGATTCACCTGCAAGGGCCACTGCATCGAATATTGTTGCACGGTTTTTTAATATCATCTTCGTCCCCGAGCTGCTGAATTCCCCCAATGCCGTAAATCGAATCCCTCCTGTCCTTAGCCTAACATATACCTCTTCCTTAAAATAGGCGTTAACCGCCTTTTCTATTTTTCCCCTCGCCTCCTCCTCTGTCAACCCGGCAATCTCCAGCAATCCAATTACCGGCATCCTTACGTAACCGTTTTTGTCAATACTATATCCGGAGTAAAAATAAACATCTCCTCCTGTCATCCCGCCGCCGGTGCCTGTCCGCGATGTACTGCTTCCCTGAAATTCAAATGCCTTCATCAATTCTGCATTGGAAGATGCAAAATCTATATCCACGATGTCAAATGGTTGGAGGACATACTCGTAATCTACTTCGGCGTAAGGAATGAATTCATCCAGTTCTATCGGTTCGCTGTCGGGTAGGTTTTGTAAATAATTAATCCTTTTGTTGCTGATACAAGAACTTGCTATCAAAATAAGGGACAAATAAACAGCTGTTCTCATAATTCTTGTGGCCAACTTCCTGATCAAAATTAATTAAATATAGATGGAATGGAAACGTAAGGTATTTTTAATTTAGACTGGTACTTTGGGACTTGGCATGCAACAGCAGCTGATAATGTTGCAAAATCAATTGGTGTACCTTCTCCCTATCGAAATTCTCATTTACTTTTTCATATAGATTTTCTGCAAATCCATACATGGTTTCCTTCTTCACAAAGGCAAATTCCATGGCTTCCTTTAAAGCGGATGTATTCCCAACAGGAAACACCAACCCCATTTTCTGATGCTTTACCAGTTCGGTATTCCCAGGAATGTCCGAGCAGATGATCGGACAATGGATGGCGCCGGCCTCTAACAATACATTGGGAAATCCTTCCCTATGAGAAGGATGAACCAGCACATCGGAAATAGCCATATAATGCGCCACATGATCCGTCCATTCCACATGGACGATGCGGGGATGGTCGTTGATCTTCCGGATAATATCCTCCCGCAAAGGGTCTAGGTCCTGTTCAAAAGACCCTAGCAAAACCAGTTTAGACTTGTTAACGATTTTAGACTGAAGGAAAGCCTCCACCAACTCCTCTATTCCCTTGTCCTTCACCAACCTCCCTACCGCAAGCATAATAAAGTCGTTCTCACCTGGGGCCACCCGCATCATGGCTGCTACCAAGTGATTTTCCTTTAGCTCATCTCGTGCATATTGGGAGAGGTTTACTCCGTTGGAAGACCCTGCACCCAGCACCCGGACCTTGGAAGCGTCCACCAATTTCTCCTCCAATATAAACTTCTTGAGAGAAAAGGAATTAGGCCACAATTCGGTGCACATCTTAAAAGTAAATTTCTCCACAGCAACCAACAGGCTTCTTTTCTGTTTTTCAGAGGAAACATAAGGCAAGCCTGCTAACGTATGTACGCGCACAGGGACTCCGGAAAGCTTTGCAGCTATCATGCCCAAAAATCCTGCTTTTGGTGTATGCGTATGAACAATATCGGGTTTTACTTCCTTAAAAAGCCGCATCAATAGCCAGATGCAATAAATATCCCTGAACGGTGTGATTTTTCTCGTAAAAGGGATCACTCGATGTTCACAGCCCTCCTTTTTCACCACCTCATTCACTTCCTTTCCGTCAGAACTCACCATGATCACCTCCCATCCGGAAGCTTTCATGAACTTCATCTGACCAGCTAGCAGGAGTTTTAAAGAAAGTGGTACAGTAGTGATCCTTATTAATTTCGGCATTTAAACAATTTCCTTATAAAACGACAAATATAGATTTTAATTAGAATTTATGTGGAGAAATTATACGCTGTCTCAACCTTTTTGTCGCCAAGCAAGAATATCCCGCTTATAAACCCGGATATTGAAAGTTATTCCAATATCCGGTATTTTAATATCCACCTTACAAAAAATCCTGAACAGTCGAACTGTTCAGGATTTAATTATTGGTCAAAGCCTGTACGGGATGACCTGGAAAATACCTATTGTTATTTATTCAACGACTGGATCCATTGCGCGATCTTAACCACATCAGCCCTTGGGACGTGAGGCATTGGAGGCATAGGCGTGCTATAATCCGGCCAATTTTCCGGCTTAGGGGTTATCACCAGCTCGATGATCTGGTCTACCGTGTAATTCCTTTTGGCAATGTCCTGAAAAGAAGGCCCTACTTGACGGGTATCGGCGTTGTGACAGGCAGAACAGGTATTTCTTGCCAAAATTGGGCTGATCACTTGAAGAGAAGGCGCTTCTTCCACTTTCTCTGGTGTTTTGGACTCGGGCGCTTTGGCAGCTTTCTCGGATTCTTTCCTAGCAGCTTCTGCCTTTTGGATAGCTGAATTCACTGTGCTAGTTTCGTTTATTGCTAGCTTTTCTCCCGCCGGAATATTGTTCAAGGTGTAATAGGCAGAAGGATGCACCAGAGAATGAAAATTATCCCTTTCTCTCACGCCATCCAAAAAAAGATGATGTACATAGTACTGACGTAAACCTTCCACCACGATCCTGGCTTTCATTCCGTCCTCCGAAACCTTAACGCCTTTCACGGTTAGCGCTTCGTTGTTTGCTGGAGGACTTCCATATACAGGGAAATATTTATAGGTATAGCTGTTTACGGAATAAGAAGCAATATCTTCCGCAGACTTCCTATCTACCGGCTTGGTAAATTCAACCTCAAATCCATCAGGCATCGCCCTTACTGCTCTCATCTCGAAGGGCAGATCTTCGTTCCACACCAGTCTTTGTAAGCCTTCATTGGCTTCTCCTGCAGAACCCCAACCGCGGTTGGTCTCTCCGACAAAGAGAGAACCGTCTTTGGCCCAAGCCATTCTCAACACACCGGACTGGAAACCGCTTCGGAAATCAATCGATGCACCTTGATATTCGCCGTTGACTTTTTCCAAGAACACCCGCATGATCTTGCTTTGCCCTTGGTCACCTACCAACAGTTGACCTTCAAAAGGCCCAAAATGCCCTTTAGGGATCTTTATTGGCTCGGAGGTAGAGATGCCGTGTATTCCGTAGGGAAACCATACTGCGGGCAACTTCAAATCAGGCAACTTCTCTTTGGCCTCAAAAGGAGTGATAAAGGGTGCTCCCTCTACATTTTCGGGTTTGATATATCTGCCCTGTTCGTTTTTTACCTGCATGGGATCAACCACTGCATTGAATTCCTCAGTGGTAAGACTCAATGGAGAGTTGGGTAAGGAAGTCCATTTTAAGCCTGCGGGATGCCCGCTAAAGTCACCTTTTTCGATATGCCATAGTCCACCAGACCCCATGTAATCACCTTGATTGTCGGTATAAAACAATTCATCTTCAATCATGCCGATCCCTGCTGGAGACCTCATTCCTGTAGCCCAAGGTTCCATTTCACCATCCTCGGAGATCTTCATGATCCAACCACGGTAAGGTACGCGGCTTTCTCCACGCCACCATTCCTCGTCCCCAAAAGCCACATTGCCGGACACGTAAAATTTACCGTCCGAACCAATCACAGGGCCGAAGCTGTATTCATGGTAATGTCCCGACACCGGCCATGCATACACAGTCTCAAAAATATCCGCTTGACCGTCCATATCAGAATCAATCAACTTGGTCAATTCACCTCTTTGTGCAAGGTAAAGATGGCCGTCCTTGTAAGCCAGACCTAGGATCTCATGAAGACCAGAGGCAAATTTCCGAAAGAACGGTCTTGCACTTGTGGGGTTTTCCACAATGAACACATCTCCTCTACGTGTAGAAATACCAAGATTACCGTTAGGCAGGGTAACTAATCCTCCTACCTCAAGTAAGGTGCCCTCGGGAGAGCTTACTTTCATGATTTTAAAATAATCTTCCTCCATAGGAGACTCTTGGGCAGAAGACGAGAGGTGAAAACTGACCACTGTTAAAGCAGCCAATAAAACCTGTCTGAAATATTTATTTATTTTTAGATTCATTTTTGCTAAATATTATCAATTAAAACAGAAGCGTATAGACTAAGGCATCCTTTACAGGTATAATAAGTTCCTGTTGCTCCGCGCCCTTACGGATTAAAGCCTTGGAAGAAGTCCCTTCTTCGAGTTTGAGAAAATAAATTTTATCGTCTATCAGGTAAGTACCGGCCGTAAGCTCTTTGATGGTATTTCCCACGGCTAAGAGAAAATAGGTATTGGGCTGTCCGTCCTGAATCTTGATCTGCCTTTTTACGCCCTGACCATTCTCCAAAATGATTATTTCATCATTGATAATGGCGCCGTTAGCTTGGTACATAAAGGTCACATCGTTGTTGGCGTTGATCTTATAGCCGAGGGTCTTAAAGGCAGTCCCTACAGTATCCGCAGGCCACCCTTGATCAGTAGAAGCCAATTGGGCCAACGGGACCATAGGCTTGCCCAACCGAACCACACTTCCCAATGGTCTTGAAGAACCATCTCCCCTGTTGTTCCACATTGGTGTGGCATTAAGGAACTCCCCTCTCCATATTTGGAAAAGACTGCCGTTATCAAGGTCGTAAGTAAAGTGGACCTTGGCCTCGCTTCCTATCGAAACGGCATGAGTCACCCTTCCATAGCTTGGAACATCCATAAAACTTCTCAACAAAGGCTTTTCCTTCGGGTCTACCAAAATAGGATCCGCTTCGTTTCTTTGTACGCTATTGCTGTTGGAAACCTGGAATTCCCTGATGCCTGGGCCTGCGATAGCAAGTCCAAGTCCCGGCTCTACCCAATCCATAAACTTAGAATACAGAAGCTCAAAAGTCACTTCTCCTGCCGGTAATGTCACGCTTCCTCTTCGGTAACCTTGTCCGAAGTCAAGGACGCTTTTGCCGTCAATGGTCACCCGACCGAGGCCTCCCGGTACGTTTAGATTAAAAGAATATTCTCCCGCTTCTTCTATATTCAACGTGCCGTTATACTTGATCAAATACTGATTAGACCTCGGATTAACCCGGGAGGACAATGTAGCTAAACTTCCTTCAGCCTCTGGACTGAGGGTATTGAAATCCGGCTCCTGTTCAAATCTGCCCCCATAAACTTTATAGGAAAGATCCGACAGTTCTGGAAGAGGCTTGTCGTAACTGGTAATCTTGATGTTCCGAAGTGCAACGGCACCATGGTCTCCCTGAATACGAAGCGGGCCTACTGCTTTCTCATTGTTGCCCATGCCTCCACGTGTAGGGCCGAAAAGCTCTACATTCTCATGGATCACCACACCGTTCAACGACATTTGTAGGATTCTGGCATTTTCAGTTTTGTGGCCGTTGGCATCAAACCGAGGCGCTCTAAAGGAGACCGAAAGCTGTTGCCACAGACCTGGAGCGCGGGTTACGTTCTGACGGGGGGCATAGCCTTGGTAGCCCTTTTGGCCTTCCGGCTTGCTGTCATCCCATCTTTCATATATCCCGCCGTTGTCGCCAGATCGAGGATTCGCAACACCCCAGCTGTCCATCAACTGGATTTCATAGCGACCCTGTATGTAAATGCCTGAATTGGACCCAGGTACCATCATGTACTCAAGCTCCAAATCCATATCCCCAAATTCCTCTTTGGAGAAAAGATCTTTTCCGGCGTTCTTTTTAGAGGGATTATTGATCAATATTCCTTCGCCTTTGCTACTACTGATGATATTTTTGCCGGGCTCGACGGCAACATCACCTGCTATACTCCAGCTTTTGGCTGGATCATTAAAAAAGTCCAAATTATTTAGGGGAACTTGGACCTGTCCGATAGCGATATGGGACATAAGGAGCAATACAATGGGTATAAAAACGGACTTTATCCTCCATTGATTAGATTTTTGTTTATTCACTTTTTGCATTTAATGGTGTTAAATAATGGGATTCTTGTTAGATTATTAGGGGCTTACTGGGTTTGCCAATGCATATAGAAAGTGGGATTTTCTAAGTGGCAATTTTTTGATCCTGCGATTCTACAAAAAAATAATTGCATCGACAAAACATTTCCATTCACCGACAAACGCTGCTCCAAAGATTAATGTTGCATTGCCACTCCTGTGCAACCTGGGTAAAAGTTAAAAGATGTGCAACGGAAGAAAAGTATTTTTTAAAGGAAATTTTCCGATGGAATAAATTTTGGTACATAAAACAAAATGTTCTATAACTAAATCAACTTATGTTCCCAAGGCGACTACTGATCATTCGACGTCCATACAACTTACCCCTTTCCTTTTTCTTTGGCGTGCTTTTTTCCACTTGTAGCGGTCTCGGGTTTGCTCAGTCGGAAGAGCTACCCACAGAACAATTTGACAAAAAGATTCTCGCCAAAGAATTAAAGGACCCTTGGTCTATTTCCTATGGGCCGGACAATCAACTTTGGATCACGGCTTCCAAAAGTTATCAGATACTAAAGGTAGATCCAGACAATGGCAGGCTGGACACCCTTGCGGACCTGAGCAGCGAAAGACGCTTCCCACGATATGACAACTTGCCCGATTCCTTAGAGGAAGGGAAACCATGGCCACAGGGAGGGTTGATGGGATTGGCCGTTCACCCGGATCTGCTGAAAGGAAAGCCTTATGTTTATCTGGCGCTTGTCTATGAGTATGAAGGAAGCGCAAGGGAGGGGGACGGCCGCAATCCTGATGACCAGGGGTTTCACTTCAAAACAAAGATTATGCGCTACACCTACCTCCCCGACGGCCCCAGCTTGAACGAACCCCTCATCATTTGCGACTCCATCCCAGGCAGCAATGACCATAACGGCGGACGGCTAATAGACAGTGAAATAGAAAATGCACAAAAACTGCCTCCCTACCAAGACCCCTTATGAAGCTTTCATCCCACTGACAACCGTGTTCTAAAGTCAATTGTGCAACAATTGCGTAATGGTGTCAAAGAAAGCCCAGAATGGGAATCCTTAGCCCCTTCCGGTATGAGTTCCTATTCGCAAGGAGCAATTCCTTCCTAGGAAAATTCGCTATTGATTACCTCTCTTAAGCAGGGAAGCCTGATCAGGTTGAAATTAAATAAGGAAGGAAATAAAGTTTTAGAACGAAAAGATTACTTCAAAGGTAATGCCCGATACAGGGATGTAGCGGTATCTCCAGACGGTAAGAAAATCTACCTTATCACCGATCTCTCCACGATTACCTCGGGCCCTACAGAAGATAATCCTGAATCCACGGATGATCAGGGAGCAATCATTGAATATTCTGTTGTGGAGTAAGTCTCAATACCTATTTCTCAAACTCAAACTAAAAAAGGTTTACCTTTGCGTCCTTATGGAATTTTCAGAATTAGGATTATCAGAACAATTGCTTCAGGCCCTCAAATATGAGAAATACGAAAGGCCATTCCCCATCCAGACGGAGGCCATTCCCGCCATCCTAGCTGGAAAGGATGTATTGGCTTTGGCACCTACCGGATCAGGAAAAACTGCGTCCTATGTACTGCCCATCCTCGAGATTCTGATGCAGCGAGCCTATGTAAAAAGTCGGAACATCCCTGTACTTATCCTCGTACCAACGCGAGAGTTGGCGGCTCAAGTCGAAGCCTCTGTAAAAGTTTTCAATGTTTTCCTGAAAAGGGAAATGCAGGTGATGGCGGTTTTTGGGGGAGTCTCCATCAACCCCCAAATGAAGCATCTTTACGGAACGGAAATCCTGATAGCCACTCCGGGACGATTGCTTGATCTTCTTTCCAAAAATTCCATGGACCTTTCGGAAGTGCGGCTGCTCGTCATTGATGAGGTGGACAAAATGCTAAATCTGGGCTTTAAAGAAGAGATGGATGAAATTCTAGCCGCCCTGCCTAGCAAGCGACAAAACCTGTTATTTTCTGCAACCATGGAGGAAGCGGTGGAAAAATTAACGGACAAGCTGCTTCAACAGCCGGTAAAAATAGAACTTCAGCAAGAGACTGTTACTCCCGAATTGATCGCACAATCTGCCTATCTGGTTTCCATGGAGAAGAAAGGCCCCTTGCTACGGCATTTAATACTTGAAGGGGACTGGAAGCAGGTACTCGTATTTACATCCTCAATCAGAGCGGCAGACAATCTGGCACTCAAGCTCCAAAAGAACGGGATCCATGCTATGGCATTTCATGGCGACAAAAGCCAAGGCGCACGTACCGAGGCTTTAAAAAGATTTAAAGCGGGTGATCTTCGCGTATTGGTGGCAACTGATCTTGCTGCAAGGGGAATCGATATTGAATTCTTGCCTCATGTGGTCAACTACGAGTTGCCACGGTCGCCCAAGGATTATATCCACAGGATAGGAAGAACCGGAAGAGCTGGATCAGAAGGAGAAGCCATTTCCTTAATTACAGAGGAAGATCGCCACCATTTCAAAGTCATCCAAAAGAAGATGAAAAGATGGGTGGACCTTATTGATTCCAATAACTTAGACTTCTGACTCTGCCAGTCTATGGGTATCCTTCGTGAGGACTTACCCCAACCAAACGGGGTCTAAGTCCTTTTTCAGGAAAAAATCTTAACTTACCCAAAAAATCAGCAGAATATGGGCCTATTTTCATCATTGCTTGGAAACGCGGGAGCTGTCTCCCGGGAAGAGCTGCTAAAGGATTACGGGAAACTTTTAATTCAGGACGAGGAGCTGGAATTGGGCTTCAAGCTTTTCCGGGACGTGATTATTTTTACTACGAAGCGGCTTATCCTAGTAGACAAACAGGGATTGACAGGCAGCAAGGTAGCGTACAAGTCCATCAGTTATAAAAACATTTCCCGGTTCAGCATAGAAACCGCCGGCACCTTTGATTTGGATGCGGAGTTAAAAATCTGGGTTTCCAGCGAACAGCAGCCCAGTATTGTCAAGCAGTTCAACAAGTCGGTTAACGTCTATGACGTTCATAGAGTGTTGGCGACCTACGTGTTGAAGTAGGAATTTTTATCTCCGCAGCCTTTGCGTGAAGTTTTCCTGGCTATTGATATCCTGGAGGTATCCGTAAAGAAGGAGACTTTTTCCAAGAAGACTTATAACACCTTCCCTCCTCCCCTCATGACCTCCCGAATGGTCTGTCTGATAATACCGGCCTGCTCGGGGTCACCCTTTAACATCGCCTTACTGAATTTCGCCAACTGCGCCATATCCACATGGGGAGGTATTATTGGCACGTTAGGATCTGTCAAGACGTCCAATAAAATAGGCCCGTCGGATGAAAGAGCCTCTTTAAGCGCTGGTTTGAGTTGGTCTTTATTTTCTATCCGTATTCCCTTCAATCCCACCAGCCTTGCAAATGCAGCATAATCCACATCCGGGATATCCTGTGAGGCCTCAAATTTGGGTTCGCCTGCCAGCATCCGCTGTTCCCAAGTCACCATATTGAGATCTCTATTGTTTAAGACGATGATGACAAGACGCGGATCCGTCCACTCTTTCCAATATTTTGAGATAGTAATTAGCTCGTTCATACATAGCATCTGCATGGCACCATCGCCCACAAAAGCGATCGGTACACGATCAGGATAGGCAAATTTTGCCGCTATGGCATAGGGCACCGCGGGACACATGGTGGCCAAGTTGCCAGAAAGGGAGGCCATCATCCCTGTTCGGATTTTGATATTCCTCGCATACCAAAAAGCAGAGGTACCGGAATCTGCCGTTAAGATACATCTATCGGGAAGCAGAGGAGATAGCTCAGAAAATAAACTTTGCGGGTTGATAGGGTCAGCTTCCTGTTCGGCGCGCTCATCCACGGTTTTCCACCATTCTTCAACATGATGCTGGATCTCTTCCTGCCAGGATCTATCTTCCTTATACTGCAGCAAGGGAATAAGCTTCTCTAGGGTCTGTTTGCTGTTGCCGAGCAGATTGACTTCCATGGGATAACGGAGACTAAGCATTTTGCCATCAATGTCTATCTGTACGCCACGGGCCTTGCCGGGCTCAGGCAGATATTCGGCATAGGGAAAACTACTGCCCACCATCAGCAAGGTATCACAGCCCTCCATCAACTCATAACTCGCTCTGGTACCCAACATACCGATAGCGCCAGTTACATAAGGTAGGTCGTCCGGCAGGGCTGCCTTTCCCAGCAGTGCTTTTGCAACGCCTGCACCCAACAGTTCCGCTACTTGCTTTACCTCTTCTGCCGCCCCAAACGCGCCGGCTCCAATCAAAATTGCGACCTTTTTTCCCTGATTCAGCACCTCAGCTGCCCTTATTAATTCTTCATCCGCGGGAATAGCATGTGATTTGGGATAGCCCATCCCGGTAAAAACGCTTCCATGTTCCCTTGGCGGCTCCTTTTCAGCCTTCTCCTCTTGTACATCATTAGGAACGATCACCGCTGTTACGGTACGTTCAGCTTGGGCTATTCGTAAGGCGCGGTCAATTACCTGCCTTGCCTGACCAGGATGCGTCACCATTTGTACGTAGGCTGAAGCCACGTCCTTGTACAAGGAGATCAAATCGACTTCCTGCTGATAGTTGCTTCCTAAGGAAATCTGCTTCTGCTGGCCGATGATAGCCACCACTGGTTGGTGATCCAGTTTTGCATCATATAAGCCATTTAACAAATGAATCGCTCCGGGCCCGGAAGTTGCCAAACAGACACCCGTTTCGCCGGTAAATTTTGCATGGCCACTGGCCATGAAGGCAGCCATCTCCTCATGTCTAGCTTGGATAAAACGCAAATTTTGTGAGCGGTTCAAGGCTCCTAGCAGGCCGTTGATGCCGTCACCCGGATAGCCGTAAATTCTGCTCACCCCCCAATCGGACAAGCGCTGAAGTATAAAATCGCTGACATTCATAATCGTGTGGTTGATGGATTAATAATCAATAAGCCATTGCAATATTTGTATTCTACTCGTTCAGAAAACAGAAGCTAAAAACATTCCAATGTGAATAGGATGAAGGCTTTTACTTATGGTATCACTCATTCCGTCCCAGTCGCATTTGTCAATGCAAAACATTGGTGGGAGAAAAGTGGGCGATGCATTTGATTGGGGAGAAAAAACTACAGATGAAAAGCCTATATTTGTTAAGGGCTGACGATGATGCTTTAGGTTTACCAACTCAGAATGGATTTATCACTAAGAGGTACTATTGAAAAGACATTGGGGCAAACGATCCCTGATGAAATGTTTGACAAGTTAAAGGAACTGTCTTTTGAAAAATCCTTTGATAAAAAACATCTTTTAGCGGAAGCTGGCACCATGTGCAATTACCAATATTATATCCTCCAAGGCTCCTGCTTTTCTTATTATATCAATGAAAAAGGGGATAGAAAAGCAATACAATTTGCACTTGAAAACTACTGGATCACTGATGCAAACAGCTATTTCACCTGCAAACCAGCAGTGTTTGATATCGAAACGCTGGAGCCAACCAAAGTGGTAATGTTGAACCGCCAAAACCTAGAGCTGCTTTGCGAGGCCTATCCTTTATACGATCGTTTTTTCAGGATCCTTATCCAAAACTCGTTAGCAGCATTACATTACCGCATTGCCAAGACCAACAGCGAAACCGCGGAACATCGGTACCTGGAATTTGCCCAAATGTTCCCGCAATTCGTGCAGCGAATTCCCCAGTATCTCATTGCCTCCTACCTCGGCATTGCGCCGCAATCCCTTAGCCGGATCAGGAAGGAAATTGCGTTGAAGGAATAGAAAGAGTCTTTCACGGAAAGCAAAAAACATAAAACAAACGCGGAGAAGAAAAACCAAGGAGCAATTAACATTAAATCTTCTTTAGTTTACGGGCTTACGACGCTCCGAAAAATGCGAAATCATCCGCACAAGCCAGTAGGAAAACCAAGAGTATCGCTGAAGTTGGCAGCGAAGTAGATTTTCGGCCTTACCAGGAAATGCCTGTCTTTATTAACATAGGTGAACGATATCCCTTTTTGTATACCCGATCTTTGTAGTGTAATAATTAAACAAACTAAACAATATAATCATGGACACTACAACATCAAAAACTACTTGGGTACTTGACCCTACGCACAGTGAATTATTATTTAAAGTAAAACACCTGATGATCACCAACGTGAAAGGTGAATTCAGAAGCTTTAATGCCTCTCTTGAAAGCGTAGGTACAGACTTTAGCAAAGCAAAAGTAACCGCCACTGTAGATGCAGATTCCATCTTCACCAACAATACCGACCGTGACAACCACTTGAAGAGTGCGGATTTCTTCGACGTGGAAAATCACAAGGAGCTGACTTTCGAGGGTACGTCCTTTACTAAATTAGACGACGACAACTATCAGTTGAAAGGCGATCTTACCATCAAAGGCGTTACAAAAGAAATCAGTCTCAACGTTGAATTTGGGGGTATGGCGAAAGACCCTTGGGGAAACGAGAAGGCCGGATTCTCCATTAGCGGCAAATTCAACCGCAAAGACTGGGGATTGAACTGGAATGCCGCACTGGAAGCTGGGGGGGTGATGGTAAGTGATGAAGTCAGAATCAACGGCGAGGTACAATTTGTGAAGCAGTAACCACCATGATCCAGAAGGGGTTGCAAGGCCAAATAACCCAGCAACCCCTTTGAAATCTTTTAACCAATCCATTAAAACCATCTATTATGGATAGCAGAATCTTAGGATTACACCATATCACGGCCATAGCCGGAGATGCACAGCGCAACTACGACTTTTATACGAAAACGCTGGGCTTGCGCATGGTCAAGAAAACCGTAAATTTCGATGATCCCCAGACCTATCATTTCTACTTTGGCGACGAGGTCGGAAGTCCCGGAACCATCCTGACCTTCTTCCCCTGGAAAAATGTGAGGCAGGGCAAAAATGGAGCAGGCATGGCTACAGAAATCGGTTATGCAGTTCCCACAGGCAGTTTGGAATTTTGGAAGAAACGCTTTGAATCCTTAAATGTTGCCCACGGAGTTATTGAGGAGCGGTTTGACGAAAAACTTCTCCCCTTTCAGGATCCAGATGGTCTTTGGCTGAGCTTAATCGAGACTAAAAATCCAGATAGCCGCAAAGGCTGGGAAACCAATGACATTAAAGCCGATGTGGCACTCAAGGGTTTTCACACAGTGACTTTAACCCTGAACAACATTAAAGCTACCGCTTCGGTGTTAACGGAGATCTTTGGTTATCGCCAAGTGGAGCAAGATGGCAATATTTACCGCTACCAAACCGATACGGTAGAAAATGCCGCATTGGTTGACCTGTTGGAATCTCCCGGAGCCCAAAGGGGCCTCAACGCCGGCGGCACCAACCACCACGTCGCATTCCGCGTTGAAAATGAGGATATTCTAATGGATTTTCGGGAGAAAATCTTGGCAAGCGGCCTCCATATTACGGAGAAAATCAACCGAGACTATTTCTTCTCCCTGTATTTCCGTGAACCAGGAGGGGTCCTATTTGAAATCGCCACCGACAATCCAGG
>Ga0209075_1002073_pt1 | contig 18127 bp, 17 predicted proteins | sample Stecom2011_FD_187523 | JGI IMG/M metagenome (GOLD analysis project Ga0209075, IMG submission 187523) | Agricultural soil microbial communities from Utah to study Nitrogen management - Steer compost 2011 (SPAdes) (version 2) | ecosystem: Environmental > Terrestrial > Soil > Agricultural land...
AGTATAAAAAATCAGAGGGTGGATTTGTGAAAAAATCCTACCCTCTTAATAGGCTAGTTCAAAACTGCCATGAAAACAAATTTACGTAAAAAAAGCTAATAAAAATTTGTTTTCTAACACAGAATCTTTGTGGTTAGTACATCAGTTCAAACACACTCCTATACCCACCAACCTCTTCAGCATATTCCACAAACTCCTTGTAAAATTTATCATTCGCTAAAGTGGCAGAATCACCAATCACAATGAGTTTTTTCTTTGCGCGGGTTAAGGCGACATTCATTCGTCGATAATCTGACAAGAAACCGATTCTCCCTTCGTTATTACTTCTCACTAAACTTAAAATAACCACATCAGCCTCTTGACCTTGAAAGGAGTCAATTGTACTGACAGATAAAGTTTTTAATTCTTCTTTAGCTAATTCTACCTGACTTGAATACGGAGAAATAAACACTGCAGACTGACCTTCTTCAATCCAGTTTTCTGCATTTTCCACAACTATTCTTAGCTCTTCAGGATTCGAAGTACTGCGGCTATTCTCTTGTCTTTTCTCTTCAAATCCAGCGCCGGCAGTATCGTAAAACAGCATCGATTCAGGAACCGAAGCTGCATGTGTTTGTAGTTTTCCTTCGTAGAAATAACGAGAAGAAAAACCAGCAATCTCGGGAGTCATTCTGTATTGAATTCCAAGCAAGTCACTTTGAACTCCTGCATCAATAGCACGTTCTAAAATAGAAGTCGACAATCCTTTTCTTCCTGCTTCTTCGCTGATAATCGTTGGAGGAAGTTGTAAATGATCCCCACTTAATATCGCACGGTTCGCTTTTTCGAGCACAAGCCATGCAAAAGGTTCAATACACTGACCTGCTTCGTCTAAAAAAGCCACATCAAACTTCTTTTCCTTTAACATCGGATCCATTAATCCCACGGGAGTTCCTAAAATAACATCTGCAGCATCAAAAAATCGTGATATATAATGTGTTGACATCGATTTAATTTGGTCACGAATCGCATACACTTCATTGAACAAGAGTTTCCTTTGTTCACGTTCAGACTTTCCAAAACTACGTTTGTATTGATGCGCCATCTTACGAAGTTCAGCCGCTTGAATTTTTAATTTCTTAATCTCCTTGCTGTATTTATCCTGACTCATGATTCCCTCAGGCGTATGTTCCCATACTACTTGATTCACTTTTGCCGTATTCCCCAAACGCAAAACTTTGAGTCCGCTGTCCAGTAACTGTTGTGCTAAATGATCCACAGCCGCATTACTTGGCGCAGAAGCCACAATACTCAATCCTTGTTTTCTCAACACTTGAATCAAAGCAACAATCGTCGTTGTCTTCCCTGTTCCTGGAGGACCATGAATCAATTGCAAAGGCAAATCACACAATCCATTTTCAACTGCTTTGAGTTGGAATTCATTCAAGTGGTCCCCTACCTCAATCTTTTTCGCTGAAGTTTGAACCTCTTCTTGTTTCCGTATTCCATGAACAATTTCAAAGAGCTGTTGTGTTTGCTTATCCTCACCTTTGTCAATGCGCTTCAATACGCCGTGCATCATTTGAAAAGTTCGGTTATCAGGCAATCTTTTAATTCCTAAATTCTTTTCATCAATCCAATCTGGGAAATCATCAGCATACAATAGAACTTCAGCTTGACGGTCAGAAATTGAAAGCAATTGTCCGTTACAAATCTCATTCGAAGAAGGAAGAAATAAAGCTACGGGAGTCCCTTGACTATAAAAAGAATTGTTTATCCCTCCCGGGGTATGAAATGAAACAGTGATTACAGGTTGATCCGTATATCCAAAGTTCTTATTTTGAATCTTTACAGGATGTAAAATCGCACCTTCCTTTCGTAATTCCTTCAGAGAAATGTCTTTTTCGATCCACTTTTTCTCCTGTGCCTCCTCCTCTACTCTGAGCAGTTCTCTCATTTCCTGAATCACTGTACTTACTTCCATAGTTTACTTTAAATTACCGTTCACGAAAATAGTTAAATTCTACGGAGAATGAATTGATGTGTAAATATTTGGGCGCTTCCCCGACGAATTCTACTACACTGCGTTTCGTAGAATTGTCGGGGTCGGGCTTTCCACTATATCTCTTCCTAAAAGTCAGAGGATGCCGTTTCTATCCCTAGCGCGAAAAAACATATTCGATGAAATTAAGCTTGAGCTAATTTGAAAAATGTAATGGTTCGAAAAGTTAATTTGGAATTAATCCTAAATCTAAAGAACTCTCACTCTTTATGATAAAGTCAATTGGTGAGGGATTCATCCCTCACTAATTAAATATGAGGATTGTCCACAAGTGGTTTCAACCACTTTAATTATTGAATTGATGGAATTACTCTACTTAAAGCTACCAGTAATTAAACTTGGTTTAAAAAAAGATTCTGCGTCGCTGCACTTTGTCGGAAATACAAACCCTATCTTACTAATTCTTAATTAATTAAATATTCAACCTCACTTGGGAATTTAAAATGGAATCGAAAAAATCAGTTACAACTTTCAAAATGTATTGATTATTCAACCCATGAAATGGGTGAAATATATCTAAAATAACCTGCATCTCTTTACCAACCCATGAAATGGGTGGCATATAAAAAGCTATAATATGTCACCACGGCAAAGCTGGGTTGATTTTCCAATTCTATTATTACTTTAAATATATTCCATCCCTCTGGGATTAAAGGTAATAATGAAAGTAACGAATAGGTAACTTGAGAAAATTTTAATCAGAGCCTTAATTATGTAAGTCAATATAGCCTTTTATTCTATTGATTTAATAATAACTCTTTATTCTATAACCATTAGACTAATCTAAGTAAAAATTAAGCTTACGGGTAACTTAAAAAGGTTTCAAATTTCTAATTTTTCAAAAAAAAAATGAGAATCACCTTAACTCTACTCTATTTCGATAAAAAAACTTTTCTTTATAATGTTATTGAATCTTTGAAGCAGATTTAAATCTATTTTGCAAAAAATAGCAAATCAAAACCAAAGAACATTAATTGTTTCACCTTGAATTAATTCCCTTACCTTAATAACAAAAATAGTAAATGGATTTTATAGAAGCCTTAAAGCACTTTTCAACAGAGTTCCCTGTATTGATAAAAGTAGGAAAGTACATTCTTTGGATGGCGCTCATATTTATTTTGATAACTATTCTAAGACGTTTACTCAAAAAGAAACTTCACAATGTAGATTTACGCTACAAGTCCCAGAAAGGAATTGAAGTTTTTGGATATATAATGATGCTTATTGTTACTGTCTTTTTCTTTTCTGGAAGCATTAAAGATTTCGGATTGGCAATAGGACTTTTGACTGCAGGTATAACTATTACCTTGCAAGAACTCATACTCAGTATTGCAGGCTCTTTTTTCATTGTTCTTTCTAAAGTTTATAAACCTGGGGACAGAATAGAAATGAACGGTATTAAAGGAGACGTTATTGATGTCGATAGTATCTATACCACAATGATGGAAATTGGAGAATGGGTGAAGAGTGATAATTACAGTGGAAGAATTGTGAAAATCAGTAATGCGTTTGTTTTTAGGGGTCCTGTCTATAATTATTCACAAAACTTTCCTTTTGTTTGGGATGAAATTACTATTCCTATTCGTTATCAATCAGATATTGAATTGGCCAAAACAATAGTTATCGAAACTGCTACAACCTATCTATCGGAATATGCTAATCAAGCTAAAGAAGAATGAAAACATGTTGTCAACAAATATTATATTGAAAATGCGGAAATCAACCCGACTTTAGCAATAACCCTTACCGATAACTGGGTCGAACTTAACCTTCGTTTCATCGTAGATTACAAAAAAAGAAGAGCTACAAAGAGCCTACTCAATGAAGAAATAAAAAAGCGTGTAAACAGTACAGCTGGGAAAGTAGAATTTGCTTCTGCTACATTCGAAATAGTGAACATTCCAGTTTTGGAAGTGAAAAATGATGAAAAATAAATTTACAGCTTAATTTTTTGATCGCTTCCCTAACGAATTCTATATTTTGCATATGAGAAGTCATGAATAATCCCTTGCGCGATAAAAAAGATATTTCTTCTTCTACCTCCTAGCACTATCTGATCTACATCATTTTTTAACATTTATCAAACCGCTTTAAATCAGTTAAATAAAAACAAAACCTGTTTTAAATCATATTTTTTTCAAATCTTATTTAGAATCATTCAAATTAATTTCTACATTTGACAAATAAAGACAAGTTTGTCCGTTATTAATTGATTTATGGAAGATACAAGTATTTTTGGCCAGGCAGGGATTATGATTACCATAGCCTTAATTGCAGTACCAGTAATCATTGCAGCATATATTGCAGTAATGCGAGGGAGAGGAGTTTTAAAAGACCACCAACAAGAAAAAGAGTTTAAAAAGTTTCGAGAAAGATTGGACAAAATGAGTCCAGAAGAACTTGAAGCATTGGAACAAAGAAAAAAAGAGTTAGAGTATCAATTGTCTGAGAATGAAATTTCGGGTAACGAACCTGCTAAAGACGTTAGGGGATTGATTGACAATGTTGCAACTGCAGAGGAACTCCGCTTTATTGAACTCAAGAAGAAAAGTTTACCAAGACCTTATGTAGAACCTAAGCTCACAAAACTAATTTTATGGTACTTGGCTACCTCTATTTTCTGGTTGGTATTGGGTACAACAATCGGAGAGTATTTGGGGATAAAATTCGTAGCACCAGACGTAGACCAAATCAGTTGGTTAAGTTTTGGTCGTTTGCGCCCTGTCCATACCAACATGGTGTTTTGGGGTTGGGCTTCTTTGGCCATGGTTGGTTTATCATACTATGTAGTACAACGTGTAAGTAACGTTCCAATTCATAACATTAAAACTGGTTTCTATTCCTTAATATTAATCAATGCAGCTGTAGTTATAGGAAGTATCTGTTTAATGGCAGGAATTAATAATGGCGGTGGAGAATACAGAGAATACATTTGGCCAGTAATGGCACTTTTCGGAGTTGGAATATTTATTTCATTAATGAATTTTTGGAAAACAATTGCAGCCCGAAAAAACAAAGAAATTTATGTCTCGAACTGGTACATTATTGCGGCAATGATGTATGTTTTGGTTATTGCTGTAGTTGCATATTGGCCTACATGGCAAACAGGATTAGGAGAAACAATTGTTCAAGGGTATTACATGCACCAGGGAGTTGGAATGTGGTTTATGCTTTTAACCTTAGGATTGATGTATTATTTCCTACCACAACAATTAAACAAACCGATTTACTCCTACAGTTTAGGAATACTTGCATTTTGGACACAAATTTTGTTTTATACCGTAATTGGAACACACCACTTTATCTTCAGTGCAATTCCATGGTGGTTACAAACTGTTGCCATTGTTGGAAGTATGGGAATGGTCATTCCTGTAGTTGCAGGTACAACGAACTTTTTAATGACATTTAAAGGATCATGGCATAAATTATCAGGGAGTTATACCCTTCCTTTCTACCTCATCGGAATTATATTTTACTTCACAGGTTCACTTCAAGGAACGGCAGAAGCCTTCCGATTCACCAACTTGGTTTGGCACTTTACAGACTTTACTGTAGCCCATTCGCACTTGACGATGTATGGAATTATCACCTTTATGCTCTGGGGCTTCATTTACACTTTAGTTCCACGCTTAACAGGGAAAGAACCACCACAAAAAACGGTTGGTGCACACTTCTGGTTGGCTTTAATCGGATTGATGTTTTATAGCGTTCCATTAATGTATGGAGCCACCCTACGTGGATTAATGTGGATGGATTTGAAACCATTTATGGACAGTGTTGAAATGATGGCGCCTTATTGGTTATGGCGTGCAATTGGAGGTTCGTTGATGTGGATATCACACTTATTATTCGCCTATAACTTCTATGTAATGGTGAAAAAGAAGAACAGAGCAAAAGTTCCAAAGTCTCCAATTGAGATATTGAAAGCTAAAGAAGAAATGAGTAAAAACATAAACTATTAAGACAATGGATTTTTTCGATAATCATAAGAAGTTATTCAGATCAGCACTTGCGCTGTTCGTAGGGTTAACAATTGTCGTTGCAGTATTGCCTGCAATTCATAACCAAAGAGACAATGCACCTTTACCTGGTTCTGCGCCAATGACAGCAAATGAGCATGCAGGAAAAGCAAGTTTTATTGCCAATGGATGTGTGGCTTGTCATACCCAACAAGTAAGAAACGTGGATATGGATAATGTGTGGGGAGACCGTCCTGGAATTCCGGCCGATTATGCCCGAATGACACGTCCTGATTTATGGAGAAACACAGCAACCCTAATGGGAACAGAAAGAACTGGGCCTGATTTAACAAACGTAGGAAAACGCCAACCTTCAATGGCTTGGAACTTATTGCACCTATATCAACCACGTGCTGTTATAGAGAAATCAATAATGCCTGCATATCCTTGGTTGTTTAAAACAAAAAAGAATGTTGATTCTACAGATGTTCAAATCACTGTTCCAGATCGTTTTAGAAAAGGAGTGAAGGGAAATATTGTAGCCACACAAGAAGCTTTAGATTTGGTAGCCTATTTACAGAGTTTAAAACAAACCCCACTACCTACAGGACAGCAACCCATGGAGTTTTTATATAAGCAAAAACTTCCAAAAGTAGCTGCTTCAGAAGGTGGAGGAGATAACCTACCTGACGGAGGGGAACTATACGCAAGTAATTGTCAAGCTTGTCATCAAGCCAACGGAGAAGGACTCAAAGGTGCTTTCCCTGGCTTGGTAGGCAGTAAAGTTGTGCTGGATGATGACATTGAATTGTTTGTCGACATTATTATGAATGGATACAATGCCCGTGAGGAATATGCAGTAATGAATGCCGTAGGAACGGATAATAATCTATCTCCAGAAGAAGTGACTGCAATCATCAATCACGAGCGAACCAGTTGGGGGAATGATGCCGAACCTGTAACATTAGAAGCAGTGAAGAAGATTATGGATTTCTTAAAATTAACGACTAAAACCGAATAATTATGAGACCACAGTATTTGATTTTAATAATTCTGGTAATGATATCTCAATTGGGCAATGCTTGTCCAGTTTGTGAACGTCAACAACCTAAAGTAACAATGGGCTTGACCCATGGCGCTGGTCCAGGAAGTAATTGGGATTGGGTAATTATAATATTCATTTCCATCATTACTATTTTGACTTTAATTTATTCTATAAAGTTTTTGGTAAAGCCTGGAGAAAAAAGAGAAGACCACATTAAACAATCCATTTTAAGAGAACAGTATGACGAAAATTAATTCATGTAAAGTAAAGCTCTTTATCGATGATGATATCAATCCAATTGCGGAATTAGATACACCTGTTCAGTTTGAATTGGACACCACAAAACTGACAGATGGAGAGCACACCTTAAAAATAGTTGGTAAATCCATGAAAGGTAGAGAAGGGATAAGAATAATAAATTTTATCGTTAGAAATGGACCTGCCATAGATATTGAAGGAATCAGCGAGAAGAAAGTTGTTGATGGAACCTTACCATTAATGATCAATGCATACGACCAAGGAGGCCACAATAAATTTATTATTGAAGGCTCTGAAACACCCAAAAGTATTCCAAGTTGGTTGTGGATCATCCTCATAGCTTTTGTTGGCTGGGCAGCTTTTTACACCATCACCTATTTTAACCTGTAGATCTTTAATGGTTTGCTTACAACAGTATGAATTTTAGCAACTACCTACCTACAATCATAAGTTTGTTTAAATTTCAGCTCCCTCGATTATTGATTAATCGAGGGGTTTTTCTTATAGTAAGAGAATAAAAAAGTAAGCAATGATGAATATTATTTCGTCGCTGCAGCAACAAAGTAACAATTCAGCTCTTTAATTTTCTTAATTATTTGTTCTTGTCTTTAGTCAGACTACCTTTATGGAATACATAATAAACAGAAAACAATGTCGCATTTCGTAGAAGAGAAAACGTTTGAAAAGGAAGATTTCACAGTAGAAGGATTAGAAAGAGGAGATTACGAACTCTGTACCTTTGTAAATTGCAACTTTGCAAATACAGACCTTTCAAACACACGTTTTATTGATTGCGAATTCCAAGATTGTAACCTAAGTGCTGTTAAGCTTGGTGGTGTAGGCTTTCAAGATGTACGTTTTTACAATTGTAAGATGTTGGGGCTCCAATACGATGAATGCAGCGATTTCCTTTTTCAAGTCTCTTTTGATAACTGCCAATTGAACCACTCTTCATTCTTTAAAAACAAGCTGGTTAAAACATCTTTCAATCAATGTAAACTTCAAGAAGTAGATTTTACAGATTGCAATTTGACCTCGGCTGATTTTGATCAATCTGATATATCAGGTGCAACTTTTACCAATTGTACATTAGCAAAAGCAGATTTTAGAACTGCATTCAATATTTCTATTGACCCAGAAAGAAACCGCATGAAAGGCGCTCAGTTTTCACAACAAAATGTTGTAGGATTATTGGATAAATACCAGATTAAAGTGGGGTGAAAAAAAATGAAGAATGATGCTTGATAAATGCTGAATAGATAAGAAGACAGTTATTTAAAATAGGTTTTGTTTTGAGAAAATCTATGAATTATTCATTCATTACCTGTTATTTATTAGAAATAAAATATAATTTAGTTCTCCGTTAACTCCTAAAAGAAAACAGAACCGAATGAGGACTAAATTGCGTAACATCATAGATGACAATACCACCAAGAAAGGACGGATTTTTGATTACGTAATTGAATTTCTAATCTTCACTTCTTCTTAAGTGCAACATTTGATTTACGTGCGCTACGTGCATTCAGAATATTTAGAATTTTCAGGGCATTTAAATTGATTCGGTACAACACAGCATTGAACAGATTTCATATTGTAGCTAAACTAATTAAAGAAGAAGTAATTCTTTTCCTTATCGTAACGGGAATCTTTCTATTCCTCGCATCAGCTGGAATATATTACTTTGAGAATGCAGCTCAGCCAGAAGTTTTTGCTTCAGTTTTCCATAGTGGTTGGTGGGCTATCGTGACACTTACCACAGTTGGTTACGGAGATGTATACCCCATAACCATGGGAGGGAAAATGTTTACCTTCTTTATCCTGATGCTGGGAGTAGGAATCGTTACTATTCCTGCGGGTTTAGTGGCAAGTGCATTGACAAAAGCACGGGAAATGGAAGAAGAGGCATTACTTGAAGACGAGAAAAACAAACCTACCGATAAAAAAGCACTAGAATAAAGTTTACTTTGTTAACTTGAATTATTCTAAATTAATCCTTTTTGACTTTTGCATTCAAATAATTCCTAAATTGTAGTTACCAAGGTAAGTAAGTCTTGGTTTAAACAATAAACTTGAATTATGAATAATTTCCATTTAAAATCAATGACAAACACTGTCAAAAACTGGTACATCCCACTTATAGTAGGAGTTTTATTTATTGGTGCCGGAATCTTTGCCTTCTCTTCACCTGAAGTTACCTACCTCACCTTATCTCTTTTATTCAGTACTTCTTTCCTTATCGCTGGATTTTTTGAGGTTGTTTTTTCAATTGCCAACAGAAAACACATGGACAATTGGGGATGGACTTTAGTCTTTGGTTTAGTTACCTTTTTCTTTGGATTTGTAATGGTAATGCAACCCGAGTTTTCAATGTTAACATTAGCAATTTTTGTTGGATTCACATTATTGTTTAGATCCATTGCTGCAATTAGTTTTGCTATTGATGTTAAGAACTATGGGGTTTCACAATGGGGTTTCCTTCTTGTATTGGGAATCCTTGGAATCATTCTTTCTATCATTTTACTCATTGATCCAGCTTTCGCAGGAGCAACAATTGTTACGTGGACAGGAATAACTTTCATCGTTGTAGGAATATTCAACATATTCTTATCCTTCCAATTGAGAAAAGTAAAGAAAGTTTCAAAAAAAATATCTAAAGGATTGCGTGAGCGTTTCGAAGCGATTTCAAAAGAAATTAGAGATGAAATGTATGATTAATTAATCACTTTAGAATTGGCCTTGAAGATTAAATCAGTGTTCAGTGCCAATTCTAAAGTTTTTCTAATGATGAACCTTCTCCAAAGAAATCCTTAATCGGTATATTGTCTCAACAAAAACAAAAGACACATTACTCATTAAAGAATAAGTCAAGATGTATCGCAGTGCATTTATGAAAAAAATCAATTGGAAAGTAGTACTTCTTAGCATACTACTCTCATCCTGTTCTGGAATAAAGAACGCGGAAATCAGCAATCAGTTAATTGATAGTAATTGCAACCAACAAAACGCCTATTCTTATGCCTCAGAAGAACTTCCGAAGCCTCTTTATGAGATAGACTTAGACACTTCCTTATACAATCAGTTTAGCTTTAAAAGTTTGAATATTGCAAATGCAATAGGGGTATTGGATTACCTAAGGGAGTATGTGAAAATTCACACCACTATAGATGACAATCCTTCGATAGAACAGCGCCTTGACATCATCGAACTATCAAATAAGATCAACCAAAGAATTAATCTTTCATCCTTAGAAATATCCGCAGTAGTTTCAGAAATCGATTGCGAAGAAGAACGAGCAGACCAACTTGCGGCATATATGAAAGGAAAAGAAAAGGACACGGAGACTAAGCTCACCGTTAGTGCAATAGTAGTTGGTGCAATTGGTGCCATTTCTTCTGGAACATTACTCATCAATGGAGACAAAAGCAATACACCAGATTTTATAGGAATTGGAACAGGTTTGATTGAAGCAACATTGGGAATACTAATTCTAACAAACAACAAAAAAGAAGAGTTTCATCATTCCAGAAATGTACTTAAAGACATTTGGGAAGGCAGAGAAACCTCTATCATGTTTCCCACATCGGTATGGTATTATTTGAATTATTTTGATCCTGAAACCCCCGATGATCACTCTCTTCGTTATCAAATCATTGAACGCTGGATGAGTTTTGAACAGATATCGTCAGCAAAAAGTAAAAAGAAGAGAAGTCTCTTTGATATTTACTTTGGTGAAGGAGGAAAATATACCTCACAAGAATTAAAAACAAGATCCAATATGCTGGACCAATTAGAAGCGCAAGTAAGTCTAATGAAGCAGGATTTAAAGGGACTGGCATCGGAATTGGAGCACATCAGTAAAAAAGATTAATTATGAAGTACTTAGGTGGTTTTATTATTATTTTATTGACAACATTGAGTTGGAATAGCTTTGGACAAAACTTATCAGAAAGTGAGCTTCCGAAGGCTGTGGTAAAGAATTTCAAAGCCAAATATCCAGATGTTTATGTGTATGAATGGAAATGGAAGAAAAAGAAATCGGTCTTTGAAGCAGAGTACATTATGAGGGGTTCAAAGTATGAGACTCAATATACAGCAGACGGAGAATGGGTGAAAACGGAACGTGATATTAAAAAGGAAGAACTTCCTCAAGCCGTTTGGAAGACATTCTCTGAAACAGAATATGTAAAATGGAAAATTGACGATGTAGAGGAGCATAGTAATCCACAGCATAAGCTAATTTATGAAATCGAAGTGAAACTGAAAGAAAAATCGTATCACCAGGGATATAAGGTGAAAAAGAAACAAAAGGCCTACTTGTACTTCTTACCGAATGGAAAACTTGTAGAAGTGGTGAATAAACGATAGCTTTAAGCTAAACTTAATTTAAAACCACACAGCATGTCCAAAATGTATCAAGGAAATAGCACTTCTTCAAGTAAGATAATTTACACTTTCGATGGAAAGCATCTGTATAAAGGAAACAGTACTTCTTCGAGCAACACGCTTTTCACATGGAATGGAAAACACGTGTTTAAGGGAAACAGTACCTCTTCAAGCAATACACTTTATACGTGGGATGGAAAGCACTTGTATAAAGGGAACAGTACTTCTTCAAGCAACATTCTGTACACTTTTGATGGCAAGCATTTTTATCAAGGAAACAGTACTTCCTCCAGCAACATTCTGTACACATTCGATGGGAAATGTCTGTACAAAGGAAACAGTACTTCCTCAAGTAATATCCTTTACACATTTGACGCACCTTTTCCACCAGCAGTAATTCTCACCTCGATTGTTTAAACAACTTTCTGCTAATTCATATTTCTAAGCCCCTAAATGAGAACTCTTTTGTGAATTATTTGTTTTAAATAAACACTTCAGTTTGTATGTGTGAAATCAAAATAGAGAGTCATGAAAGCAAAAACAGTAGAACGCATAGTGCCACCAAAACCACCTCACTTTGTAGGAGATGGATTTAGAGTTCATAATTTTATTCCTGGAGTTGAAGGAATGGATATGCAACGCATGGATCCATTTATAATGATGGATTATAATTCAAAATACAACTTCCCTGCTGCAGAAAAACCCAAAGGCGTAGGAGTGCATCCACACAAAGGATTCGAAACAGTAACGATTGCGTACAAAGGAAAAGTTGCGCACCACGACAGCAGTGGCGGTGGTGGAGTAATTGGAGAAGGAGAAGTGCAATGGATGACCGCAGGTAAAGGAGTGCTGCATAAGGAATACCATGAGGAAGAATGGAGTAAAACGGGTGGTGAGTTTCAAATGGTTCAACTTTGGGTAAATTTATCCAAGAAAGACAAGAACACTCCACCAAAATATCAAGCCGTTACGTATGATGAAATGAGTCGGGTTGAATTAGCTGACAACGCCGGAACAATTGAAGTCATTGCAGGAGAGTATCATGAAACAAAAGGAACAGCCTCTACCTTTACTCCTATTCACATGATGAATGCAAAGTTGAAAAAGGGCGGAAAAGCTGTTTTTAACTTCCCCGCTGACTATACAACAGTTTTACTTTCAATTGAAGGAAGCGCGAGAATAAATAACAATGAGACACTTCCAACAGATCACTTGGCTTTGATGACCAAAGATGGAGAACAGTTTGAAATTGAAGCAGAAGAGGATTCAATAATTTTGATACTGAGCGGAATGCCCATTAACGAACCTATTGCTGCACATGGCCCATTCGTTATGAACACAAGAGAAGAGCTTGTAGAAGCATTTAAAGACTTCAATGAAGGAAAGTTTGGATACTTGGAGTAGTTAATTACGAATCATTCAATTACGAATTACGAATACGCACTCTTTCACCACACTTATTTGCTCTATATGAATTAGGGTGGATAATAGTTAAATAAAAAAAGACCAATAAAGAGGGTGTAAAAATTCGTAATTGAATAATTGATTATAACCATTTTATTTTACACAAAGCTCCAAGTATTAATCAATCTAAGCTCCAAGAGATAAAGTTGAAGTTAGAGATTACTAAAAATTCGTAATTGAATAATTCGTAATTGATTATAACATGTATTTTACACAAAGCTTCAAGTATTAATCAATCTAAACTTCAAGAGATAAAGTTGAAGTTAGAGGTTACTAAAAATTCGTAATTCGTAATTATTTAATTCGCAATTGATTATAACATGTATTTTACACAAAGCTCCACGTCTTAATCAATCTAAACTTCAAGAGATAAAGATATGGTGAGAGGTTACTAAGGATTCGTAATTGAATATAACATGTATTTTACACAAAGCTCCAAGTATTAATCAATCTAAGCTCCAAGAGATAAAGATATGGTGAGAGGTTACTAAGGATTCGTAATTGAATAATTCGTAATTCGTAATTACCCAACTGTCTACTTCGCAATTGTTTTATATTGTTTCAACACGTGCATTTGGGCTTTATTTCCTCTTTTCACTAAAGTCGATTTATTCAAGAACTTTTGCATTACTTTATTCCCCAGTTTTAAAGTCTTAGGAATCAAGTGTGCATTCCAAACTGCGGGAAGTTCAAGGCGCTCAAAAACTTCTGCATCCAGCAAATAGTTAGAACTACTGATGTGAATATAATTTAGAAATCTTCTTTGATATTTATACCTTAAGATTGGATTTTCAAGCGATTCTTTAACCAATGATTGTGCTAAGTAGATAGAGTCTTTATCGGATGGAGGCTGTATTGAAGTCCACATATAAAACTTTTCTACAGCTTCTTTTTTATTGTTTGGAAGGTGTTCTGCAGGCACTCCTAATAAATAGGTAATGTACTTCCATAAATGAAACATGCCAAGCTCTTCTTCTTCCGTAAATGTATTTCCTAACTTTTTTAGACCGTGTAAAAGCACCAAACTAAATCCGTTTGAAGTAGCCGTCATGTCCCACCAATTAATGGGTTCTCCCATCGTATCGTAATCCCAGTTTTCGTAGTTTTGTTTTAATTTCAACCGCGCATACGAATGTATAATTCTAGTTTTGATTGTAAATTCGTATCCTTTCTCATGAACTTCCATTGCATCGTAACGCGATACATTAATCCAGAAATCCAATGTTTCAGAAAGTCGTTTTAACGCACCTTTTTTCAGGGCTCCTGTAAACACTAATGGTTTATTAAGGTAAGCATAATCATACCCTCCCATCAAACTGTAATCTCGTAAAGACATCAAAGCGTCAAGTCCAGTTTTCATGCATGTTTCGGCTCCTATTTTCAGTAAATCTTTATTGAGCCATTCTGGAATATGTTCTGAAAACTCAAACAAATCCCTTACACTTTGTGGAATATCAGTGCCATTTGGGATTCCTTCTCGAATGAACTTCTCCATTGTTGAATTTGCTTCAGCATAGGTTTTTCCGAAATAAAAGTCAGCCACCACCTGATCTCCCAATTCGTCCACTTTATGGTACAATGGAACAACCTTTTCAAAATCATCAAACCCTACCTCTGCTCCACTCCATTCAATCAACTCTTTACCATTTCCATTTTCCCAGTAGGATTTAAAATGATTTGAATTTTTATACCTTGGTGTTACCTGCGTTGTTTTCATGATTAAATTATGTTATAAGGTTCAATGTATTAAGAATTAGCACTATTAATCATAAAAAATATCTTAATTTTAATTAAAATCATAAAAAAACAAGTCATGCTTAAAAGTTTGGTATTAATACTTTCGATTGCGTTATTTCAATTTTCTTTAACTGCCCAAAAAATAGATAAAGATAAATCCATCGTTAATTTCAAGATAGGAAATATGGGAGGCCTCAATTCTGTTAAAGGAACTTTCTCTGGATTTTCTGGGAATGTGGTTTTTAGCCCTCACGATTTATCATCCGCCAAAATTGATGTATGTATTGATGCATCTACGGTGAATACAGGAAATAAAAAAAGAGATAATCATTTACGGACAGAGGACTTCTTTGAAGTAGAGAAATACCCTAAAATTTGTTTCAATGCCAAGGAGATCATTAAAAGCACAAATGGTTTTATCGCTAAAGGAACTCTTAAAATGCATGGAGTAACAAAGACCGTAGAAATTCCGCTGACTTATGAAAACAACATGCTAACAGGAAAGCTTAAGGTAAATCGTTTCGATTATAAAATTGGAGAAGATACAGGTACTTTTATGGTTGGAACGGAAGCAGAAATAACAATAAACTGTCAGCTTAAACCACAGTAAGAGAAAATTGAATGTTTTAATTAAAAAGGTTTCTTTTTTGAGGGTGTAACTACAAAATCTTTAAGGTATTTAGGTTCGAAATAGGCCACATCTTCAAAATCTTTTTCTTGGAACTTCTTGAAGGCCATTTCCACCTGACCAGCAGCACTCGACAAAATAGAATCGTCAATAATTAGCTTGCGCTCTTTCCAAAGTTCTTTAGTTTTTGTTGCGCCATCACCACAAACCACAAAAGGAGCAAATTTCTCATAAGTGTCTTCTTCTAAAACGTCTGCAGAAAGACATTTAATCACTTTGAAATCAGCATCAAAAAGTGTGGAGAACACCTCCATTCTTCTGGCATCAATCATCGCACAAATAGAAACTCCTGGATGTTTTTTATGTGCCAAAAACGCTATGCTTTCAAGTGTATTCACAGCAATCAATGGAACTTTCAAAGCATAACACAAGCCTTTTGCAGTAGAAACCCCTATTCTCAATCCTGTATAAGAGCCAGGACCACTTGTTACAACAACAGCATCCAGATCAGAGAGTTCCCAGTTGTTTCTCTTGGTGATTTGATCAATAAAAATTGTTAAACGTTCAGAGTGAATATACGCTTCAGAACTTTCCTCTAATAAATCAACAATTTGGCCTTTTTCAGAAAGTGCAACTGAGCATACCTTTGTAGAGGTTTCGATGTGAAGAAGTTTTGCCATATCAATTTATTCTTTTTGCAAGGATACGATTTTTTAATTAATCGTATTTAATTATGGTAAAATTAGGAGGGTTTTAATGAAGTATTGCTATTTTTGGGAGTTCTAAATAAGAAAATATTCAAACATGTCATATTTATTTACATCCGAGTCAGTATCGGAAGGACACCCAGATAAAGTAGCGGATCAAATTTCCGACAACTTGATAGATCACTTTTTAGCATTTGACAAAAATTCGAAAGTAGCGTGTGAAACACTTGTTACAACAGGATTAGTAGTTTTAGCTGGAGAGGTGAATTCAAAAATTTATCTCGATGTTCAAAAGATCGCAAGAGATACAATTGAAAAGATCGGATACACGAAAAGTGAATACCAATTTGATGCCAAATCTTGTGGAGTAATCTCTGCAATTCATGAACAGTCTCCAGATATTAATCGTGGGGTTGAGCGTGAAAACCCAGAAGACCAAGGAGCGGGTGATCAAGGGATGATGTTTGGTTATGCTACAAACGAAACAGAAGATTACATGCCTTTAGCGCTTGATTTATCTCATCGTTTGCTAATGGAATTGGCTGATTTACGCAGAGAAGAAAAAGAAATTACTTACTTACGTCCAGACGCAAAAGCTCAGGTAACAATTGAGTACAGTGATGACAATAAACCACAAAGAATTGATACAATCGTTCTTTCTACACAGCACGATGAGTTTGATGCAGACGAGAAAGTGATGTTGGATAAAATCAAGAAGGACATCAAAGAAATTTTGATTCCACGTGTGATTAAAAAATTGAATAATCCATCAGTTGAAGAACTGTTCAAAGGAGACATCACTTACCACATTAACCCAACAGGGAAGTTTGTAATTGGCGGACCTCATGGAGATTCAGGATTAACAGGAAGAAAAATTATCGTAGATACATACGGAGGGAAAGGTGGACACGGTGGTGGAGCATTCTCAGGAAAAGATCCATCAAAAGTGGACCGTTCAGGAGCGTATGCTACACGTCATATTGCGAAAAACCTTGTTGCTGCAGGATTGTGTGAAGAAGTACTTGTTCAAGTTTCTTACGCGATTGGTGTTGCAGAACCAATGGGACTTTATGTAAATACTTACGGAACTTCAAAAGTTAAAATGACAGATGGAGACATCGCACGTGAGATTACAAAAATGTTTGATATGCGTCCAGCAGCAATTGAAAAACGTTTGAAATTAAGAAATCCTATTTATGGTCCAGCTGCGGCATACGGACACATGGGAAGAAAACCAGAAATTAAAACGGTTACTTTTGAAAATGGTGGAAGATCAGAAACTTTAGAAGTAGAGTTCTTTACATGGGAAAAGTTAGATTATGTAGACAAGATTAAGTCTGTATTTGGATTGTAGTATTTGTATACAAAATCCCTTATTATATTATTAAAAAGGTCGGCACTTGTGTCGGCCTTTTTTGTTTTGAGCAAGAGAACTAGAAGGCTTTGTTAATTCTCACGGCAGCGTGGGTAAATAAAATGAAGCAGGTTGAAGAACCAAACAAAAAGAGACTTCTCAAACATTGAAAAGTCTCTATCTAATAAAACATTAAGTAAGTCCATAGGACCTCAATACTCAAACTCTCCCTATTTCATGAGCTATAGCGAAATGAAATAATTGTCCCTAATTCTTCAAGGTCTCATCCAACCAGTTAAAGAACTCTTTCTGCCAAACCATCGCATTGTGTGGTGCTAAAATCCAATGATTTTCTTCTGGGAAGTAAACCAGTTTAGACTTAATTCCTTTCAATTGCGCTGCTTGAAATGCTTCAAAGCTTTGCCCTTCAGGAACACGGAAGTCTTTTCCTCCTTGAATGATTAGAATTGGAGTGTTCCAATTGTTCACTAATTTATGTGGACTAAACTCATTGTAGGATTTTTCATTTTCCTTATCCCAATAAGTTCCAC
>Ga0209075_1002074_pt1 | contig 18123 bp, 17 predicted proteins | sample Stecom2011_FD_187523 | JGI IMG/M metagenome (GOLD analysis project Ga0209075, IMG submission 187523) | Agricultural soil microbial communities from Utah to study Nitrogen management - Steer compost 2011 (SPAdes) (version 2) | ecosystem: Environmental > Terrestrial > Soil > Agricultural land...
TTGACCATAAAAAAGAACAAACACAACATCTGGAAGCAATAATGCTCCAAAGAATCAACAGTACCAATGCTAATCAAATGGTTCAAATCGGAGATTACAATGTTGTGAATGTGGAAAGTCAGCAAGTGCAGGTTCAGCAAACAGGCGAGCATCAAATGTTGTTTTATACAGAAACATCAAAACTGACGCCATCCAACCTTAATGTAAATATGGAAGGTGTCAACAATTATATCGAAGTATATGGGAATAACAGCATTATGGAAAATATGACGATTAATCACCAAGGAAACGATAAAAGTATCATTATAAGAAATTACTGATGAATAATCTAAAACCTTTTTTATTGCTCTGCATCTTGTTTTCGACTCTTACCAATGCGCAAGGAATAAGAGACAGCCTGATTGTAGCAAAAATAGAGGTAACGCAATCAGAAGACGTTCTAACATTTCGTCCGACGGTGCAAAACAATGGATCGTATCATTATCAATTAGATTACCTATTGCTGGTTAAAAAAAACGACACTAACAATAATTTATCAATCAACCAGCAAAAAGGGAAATTTACTTTGGAGCCAAACGAGATCAAAAGTCTTGGGACAACAACGGTCAATCAGGCACAACACCAAAGTATAACCGCCATTGTTTTCATTCGCGACGAAATCGAAAACCGGCTTATTACAAAGGATTCTATACAAATAATTACCCAAGATCTAATTCCTGTTACAGAGGCTTCTCTTACACTAATGAGAGGAATTGTAGTGGATGATTCAAGAACGAAATTAGGAAGAGATTATTACGATCTTTTCTATTCGACCTATAATCAGTATCCTACAAAATTTGATTTTGTGATTCATATCACAGAAATGCCTTACAGAGGGTTATCGAGCATCTTACAGGTCAAGGTGGATCAGGAACTTATTTATGAATTCTTTACAAATCCTGATGAGGAATACATCCGACAGCAGGTATTCGCTACAATGCAAAAGCTTGTAGTTTACGCAAACAGAAAAGATAAACTTAAAAACGAATTTATTTATTAAAAACGTTGATAATTATGAGAACAATCGTATTTACCCTAATCGCAATAACATTTGCAGGTGTATCTGGTTACGGACAGCAACTTGTTTACACCCCGGTGAACCCCAACTTTGGTGGTAACCCTATGAATTATAGTAGTCTTTTGGCTTCTGCTAATGCTCAGAACCAATTTGACGATAAAGACAATTTTTCCAACTCAAGTCTGTTAGACAATTTCTCGGAAACGGTAAAAAGGCAAATTCTTTCTCAGCTTTCCCGAAGACTCTTTGATGAAAACGAAGACTTGAGCAATTTAGAGGCGGGAACTTTCGAGATTGGCGGTATGATCATTTCTATTGATGAGACCCGCAACGGAACTGTTATTCGTATCATAGATAACGAAACAGGTGAAGTAACAGAAATTATACTCTAAATTTTTATTTGAAAGCATTATGACTCGATTAACTATAAATCGTTTATCCCTGCTTATTTTATTGATTTTTTTTCAAAGCTGCGGTGTGTTTTTTACACCTCCAGCAGGAGTGGAATCCAACTCTGTAATCGGAGAGATCACCGCTACTGAAAAAGATTTCAAAAAACTGCCGGCACCTCAGGAGCCTATCATTGTCGGCGTTTACAAATTCAGGGATCAAACAGGACAATACAAGGCTTCTAATATGGGTGCAAACTGGAGTACAGCCGTACCACAGGGATTAACAACCATTTTGATTAAATCTTTGGAAGACAGTAAATGGTTTGCCCCGATTGAAAGGGAAAACATCGGAAACCTGCTCAACGAAAGACAAATTATACGAACTACTCGCCAGGAATACGCCAACGGACAAAATGTGGATAATATGCCACCGCTGCTCTTTGCCGGAATTTTATTAGAAGGTGGTGTGATTTCGTACGACACCAATATCCTCACAGGAGGAGCCGGTGCAAGATACTTCGGTATCGGCGGATCTAGCGAATACAGACAAGATCGCATTACCGTATATTTACGTGCAGTTTCTACCAATTCAGGAAAAATCCTTAAAACGGTTTACACCTCAAAGACCATCCTTTCGCAATCTGTAAATGCAAGTATGTTTCGCTATGTTGATGTGGAACGATTAATGGAAGCTGAAATTGGCGTAACCAACAACGAACCCGTCCATATGGCAGTAACAGAAGCCATCAACAAAGCTGTTTACCTAATGATTCTGGAAGGAATTCAAGATGATATCTGGACTACAAAAGAGCAGGACAAACGCACAGCAGATAATTTATTGGCAGAACATCATCAAGAAATCATCGAAAGCAACAAGAGAGTTCCCGGAAAAGGATATCTGGACGCCAACTTCAGATCGAAGTTTTCTATCGGAGGAGCAGCTACTATAAACTCGCTTAGAGGAGATTATCCTTATGTTTCCAATCAGTTTGGTGCGCACGGAAATTTCAAATATCTGTTTTCAGATAATTTCAACTTAGGTGTATCCTATGGATATCAGAATTTAGGTTCAGAGAAATATTTCAAAGCACAATTCACTTCTTTGGAAATGGATATAGAATATTTTATGCTGCCTTTTAACAACCTCACACCGTATTTATCCGTCGGTTTCGGAACAATGAAAAACATTACCGAAAATTCTAAAAAAATCCAGTTCAAATCACAGTTTGGAGCAGGATTGGAATATATGGTATCGCCATCCATCGGATTAAGAGGTTACGGAAAATATCACGTTGGATTTGATGACGACTGGGACAAAGCGGTTTCAGGAAAAAGAGACGATCATTTTTTACAATTTGGTCTGGGAATACAAGTTTATCTGGGAAAATAACCACAAAGTTTTAAAATTATGAAATCAATATATAATATCATCATCTTGCTTTCACTCTTTTTTGTAAGCTGCAGCGAAGAGTTGATAGACGGCAATGCCAGAGGAACAGTCACGGGAAGCGTGCGTCTGGAGTCCTCAAACGAACCCTTAGAAAATGTCAAAATATCCACCACACCCGCATCTATAACAGTTTTTACTAATGCAGAAGGAGATTTTGAAATTTTAGACAACTTACCTTTGGGAGACTTTTCCGTTCGTGCGGAACTCAAAGGATACGTAACAGAATACCAATCGATTACAATCAGTGAATTTGATCAGAAAGTGCATATCGTTTTTGAAATGGTAACAGACGAATCTTTAAATTCTCCGCCTACTGTTCCGGTACTTATTTCGCCTAAAAACCTAACTACTGATTTAACCAACAATGTCGAATTGGAATGGGAAAGCTCTGACCCCGATGGCGATGAACTTCTTCATAAATTGATTTTTACCAACAACACCACCAACAAAAGATTGGAAATCCCAAATCTAACAACCAATAAGATTTTGATGAATGATCTGGAATTTGGAACCACTTATACTTGGCAAGTTGTTGTATCTGATAGTATTAATGACGATGTATTTAGTGAGGCATTTCAGTTTACCGTACGTCAAAATCCGGAATATCGTTACCATCTTGTAAGACAGAATTTTGGAAATTATTACATTCTGGCAACCGATCTGGACGAAATGATTACCATTACTCCGGTCAACAGTTCCAGCTGGCGTCCAAAAAAGAACAATACAGCAAATAAACTGGCATTTTTACAAACATATAACGGTCATACGCATCTTTTTACGTCTGAACTAAACGGAGCAAATCCAAAACGTATCAGCCAAGTGCCTCTCAATGGTTTCAGAAGCGAGCAATTGTCTTACGATTGGAAATCCGATGGTAGTCAATTCATCTTTCCAAGCTTTGATAAATTGTACCGGATCAACAGCGACGGCACCGGGCAAACACAGATGTATCAAACCGCAGACGGACAATTTATATCAAAATGTGTGTGGAGTAACGACGGATCCAAAATAGCCATTTCTACCAATGATATCAACGGTTATGAAGCAAAAATCATTCTTTTGGATGCGGGCGGTAATCATCTGCAAACCATTTTTGAAAATCAAACGGGAGCAGTGGGCGGATTGGACTTTGACATTACCGGAACTAAACTGTTATATACCCACGATACCTCCGGAAATGAAAATTGGCAATACAGACAATTAGACACTCGTATTTTTCTATACAATTTAACAGCCAATACACATACCGATTTGTCTGCAAACAGCGACAAACCAACTGGATCTGTAGATATGGATCCCGTATTTTCACCCAATAGTTCAGAAATTCTGTTTACCAACACGTCCAATGATCTGATTTCTCAGAAAGATGTGTACAAAATAGACCTGAACGACCAGAACAAAAGAACGTTAATCATTTCTGACGCAGAAATGATTGATTACAGGTAATTTTCAAAAACGATTAGTGTCGCGTTGATAATTATCAAGTTTATTTTTTTGTTGAAAATCCCTGTAAGGAAACTTGCAGGGATTTGTTTTTTACAAAAGTTCCATCAATTCTTTTTGCGTAGAAATTCCTTTATCGTTGTTGTACCAAAGTTGAATACCTTCTTTCACTGTGTCGTTAAAACCACTTTCTTGATCCAACAAGCGTTTTACTTCTACTTGTGCAAGTGCCGGACGTGGACCCCAATTAAAAATTTCTGTATCCATATTTTCAGAAACAACAATCAATTTCGGAATAGAACGTCCGCCATTGGTCAAATATTTTTGCATCAATTCATCGTTGTCGTCTCGCAAAACCAAACGTAAATCAATCAAAGGGTTCATAGCACGCAATTTGTTAAAAACGGGGAGATGTTGCGCTGCGTCTCCACACCAACTTTCTGTAAGTACCAGCCAAACTTGCTTCTGATTTATTTGCTTTACAGCAGCTTCCAATTCTGGCAGAATTTGTTGTGTTTTGTCCAGTCGTTTCATTCTTGCACGATTCAGTTTTGTAAAGTCCGTAAGTAGTTCACTCTGTTCGTGACCCGTTGAAAGTTTTTGTGCTATTTTCTCGTCGATCAGTTTTAAATAATCATCATACGAGAGAGAATTGTTGTACGCATTTTGGTATATTGCTTTCATAATTTGTAATTTTATACAAAAATAGGAAAAATTAAAATGTAACTTATGAAAATAAAACCAACCGTTTTTGGTTTAGCTTTGTCTGGTGGCGGTCATAAAGGCATCGCACACGCTGGAATCTTACAGTTTTTAAACGAACAAAACATTTTTCCTGAAATAATTTCCGGCACCAGCGCAGGATCAATTGTAGGTGCTTTGTATGCCAACGGAATGAAACCAAAAGACATTTTATCTTTTTTCAAATCGGTCAATCTCTTTAGTTGGTCGCATATTTCCTTTAGAAAAGCAGGTTTTTTAGATGCCAATCAGTTTGGAAAATATTTAGAAAAAGAATTTGGAACGAAAACCATAGGCGAACTCGATATAGAACTGTACATTTCTGCAACTGAAATAGAAACAGGCAAACTGAAAATATTCAACAAGCATACAAAAATTGTAGAAGCAATTTTGGCGTCAAGTGCGTTTCCTGGTGTTTTTTCGCCGGTAGTAATCAATAATAAATTTTACAGCGATGGTGGAATTCTAAACAATTACCCGGTCAATACCATTCAAGGCAGATGTGATTTTCTCATTGGCAGCAATGTAAACCCTGTTTTAATGTACAATCAAACCAAATTCACATCCATAAAATCAGTTGCCATCCGTGCGATGGAAATTATGATGCGGCAAAACACCTTTCCCCAAAACGAATTGTGTGATTGGCACATTCTACCCGAAGCATTGGCAGAATACAGCACCTTTGAAACATCAAAAAAGCGTATGGATCAATTATTTGAAATAGGCTATGAAGAAGCCAAAATAACATTTGAAAAAGTAAAAGATAAATTGTGATAAATTTTCACACAATCCCAAAATTGGTATATTTGCAAATAAAATTTCCTCAAAATGAAATACAAAAGAATACTTCTGAAACTAAGCGGCGAAGCATTGATGGGCGATAATCAATACGGAATCGACCCAGCTCGTCTGGCAGAATATGCCGGAGAAATAAAAAAGGTAGTTGATTTAGGTGTTGAAGTTGCCATAGTAATTGGTGGAGGAAACATTTTTAGAGGTGTTGCCGGAGCAAGCAAAGGAATGGATCGCGTGCAGGGCGATTATATGGGAATGCTGGCAACGGTTATCAATGGAATGGCACTGCAAGGTGCTTTGGAAGATGCCGGAATGCTGACAAGGTTGCAAACTGCTTTAAAAATCGAAGCGATTGCCGAACCTTATATCAAACGCCGAGCAACCCGCCACTTAGAAAAAGGACGTATCGTGATTTTTGGAGCTGGAACCGGAAACCCTTATTTCACAACCGACACTGCAGCAGTTTTAAGAGGAATTGAAGTTGGAGCTGATGTTATTTTGAAAGGAACGCGTGTAGATGGTGTTTATACCGCCGATCCTGAAAAAGATCCGGATGCGACTAAATATGAAAACATTACTTTTGCAGATGTTTTAAACAAAGGATTAAATGTGATGGATACTACTGCATTTACATTAAGCCAGGAAAACAATTTGCCTATTGTGGTTTTCGATATGAATAAAGAAGATAATTTACTGAAAGTATGCCGTGGAGAAAACATCGGTACGACTGTTTATTAAAAAACAATATTATTGAGTTATGACAGAAGAAATCAATTTTATCATTGACCAAGCAAAAGAATCTATGGAAGATTCTGTTGCACATTTGAATAAATCGTTATTAAATATTCGTGCCGGAAAAGCAAATCCACAAATGCTTGGAAGCGTTTTTGTAGATTACTACGGCTCAGCGACAGCTCTTTCGCAAGTAGCGAACATCAACGTTCCCGATGCACGTACATTAAGCGTCACTCCTTGGGAAAAAAATATGTTGCAACCGATTGAAAAAGCTATTATGGTTGCCAATTTAGGCTTAAACCCAATGAATAACGGAGAAACCATTATCATCAATATTCCTGCATTGACCGAAGAACGTCGTATAGATTTAGCTAAGCAAGCAAAATCTGAAGCAGAAGATGCAAAAATCTCTATTAGAAATGCCCGTAAAGATGCCAACAACGACATTAAAAAGCAGGAAAAAGAAGGCGTTTCCGAAGATATTTGTAAAGAAGCAGAAGACCGCGTGCAAAAATTAACGGATACATTTATTAAAAAGATCGACGAGATTTTTGCTGCAAAAGAAGCAGAAATTATGAAAGTATAATTAAAAAAAACGCCACTTGATTAAAGTGGCGTTTTTGTACTTGTTCAACTTTGTTATATAGTAGAAGAAAAATTAACAAAACGTAAAACAAAACTTCCAGCAAAAAATTGTACTTTTAATTAAAATTTGAAATGATGAAAAAGAGTCTTTTAGTATTGGGAATTTTAAGTTTGGGATTGATGTCATTTTCAACTTCAAAGATTATTAAAGAAAACAATACACACAAAATAATGCAGGAAGAAATCGTGATTGAAGGTGTAGGTGTTACTCAAACCATTGAAACAACGGGAAAAGAAACCATCCGCATTGAAGGAACTAATAATAAGATTACGATTTCAGGTTCGTGCAATGCAATCAGAATCGAAGGTGTTGATAACATTGTAACTGTTGACGAAGTAAAAACCGTAACGATTGAAGGCACGGGAAACAAAGTCACCTATAAAAAATCATCTAATGCAGACGGAAAAGCAACCTCAAAAGTGGAAGGTGTGAATAATAAAATTGAAAAGCTGTAGAAAAAAACCTACAGCTTTTATTCGTTTTTTATGAAAGGAAATCTTAATTGCTCGAAACCACTTTCAGCCCAACGATAGAACCAATCAGCGTAAAGATGAAAAACATCCGCCAAAAGTCTGTAGGTTCTTTAAAAAATAAAATCCCCATAGTAACAGAGCCCACTGCCCCAATGCCGCTCCACACAGCATAAGCTGTTCCCAAAGGCAATGTTTTGCTGGCTTTTATCAGTAGTCCCATACTAATAGATACACTGATTAAAAATCCAAGATACCATAAATACTTCTCCGTTCCTTCGGCTGTATTCGCTCTCCCGATACAATAGGTAAAGGCAACTTCAAACAAGCCACCGATAATTAAAATAATCCAATTCATTTTTACCAATTTTCTTCAAAGATAATAAAGTCAAGAGGAGTTCAACACCAAAAAGATAAAGATTTAATGGTTAACCACAGATGCACAGATATAAATTTCACGGATATTGAATGCAAAACATTCAATAAAATCTGTAGAATTTTATCCATTTTAAACAAAAAAAATCATCTGTGCATCTGTGGTAGATTGACAATAATTTATAAACCTGAGTTCGATTAATAAAGTGCGGATTTCAATTGCTGCAAGGTTTTAAAAACCTTGTAGCTATGTAATTTATTACACCTACAAGGTCAAACATTCCGATAGTCCCGATACGGAACTTACAGGATAAATGGTTTGGATTATAATTTCACGGATATTGAATGCAAAGCATTCAATAAAATCTGTAGAATTTTATCCATTTTAAACAAAAAAATCATCTGTGCATCTGTAGTAGATTGACAATATCTTGTAAGTGTGAAACGCTTGTATTATTGTCGTATGCTAAAAAAGTCGTGTTTAGTACACGACTTATTATTTTTTCCTCCGTTTAGTTCAACTTTTGTTTTAAGAACCACCAAGCTTTACAACAAAAGCACTTGGATATTTATCTTTAATTTTTCTGAGTAAATGTTCCGCTTCTATTTTATGTTTAAAATTACCAACAATCAATTTGAATTGGGGGTTTGCAAATACAATAGTAGCGTCGATTTCAGGATAAACAGCAGTAAACTCTTTATAAAGGAGTTCAACCTCCTCTTTCTGACCACTTTTCAACTGCAAAGAAAAATTGGTGTAAAGTGAAAACTGATTATTCTGAGCCATTTTTCGTTCCATCAACTGATCGATCACTTCCTGATCTTTATTAGGAATGATTTGCGTTTGTGCGACAGTATTCCATTGAAAAAAAACTGTTAAAGAAAATATAATAAAAACGTTACGACTTCTTAAATTATTCATAATGAGTAAAATTTGAAACAAAATTAAAAAATAATCATCAAATCCCTAATTATTATTTTATTTAGAATTATTATAAATTGTATTTTACACTTTATTAAGCTTTATTTAGTCCACCTTATGTTGTATTTTTGTCGGAGTTTATAAAAAGGGTAAAGTACCTCGTAGTCTGAAAACAGGGGGAAATACCGAAATAAATTTAGTTGATAATCATTCTTAACTATGAAAAAAGTGGGTAACCATACTTCGTTTTCAAGGATTCTTTTCTTGTGTTTAGCATTTATGTTAACATTCTCCTCGGCATCTTTTGCACAAGATGCTGCAAAAGGTAGAGAGTTATTTAATTCACAATGTGCAGCTTGTCATAAAATGGACACGAACTCAACGGGTCCATCATTGAGAGGTATGGCAGATCGTCATCCGGCGGACTGGTTGCATAAATGGATTAAAGACAGTCCAGGTCTGATCAAGTCGGGCGATGCTGCAGCCGTTAAATTATTTAACGATTGGAACAAAGTTCCAATGAACGCATTCCCTAACCTGTCTGACGAGGATATCGATAATATTATCGCATATACTTCAGAGCCAAAACCAGAACCAACAGTTGCTGCAACAGGAGCAGCTCAAACAGGCGGATCTACATCAGGTGGAGTTCCTGAAATGGTTATTTTAGGCGGATTGGTCATCGTTTTAGGTATGCTCGTAATCATGCTTGTTCTGGTAAGAAGGGTATTGAATAAAATAGCAGAGAAAAACGATCTGAATGTTCGTGAACAAAAATCAATTCCAATTTGGAAAGCATTTGTTAAAAACCAATTTATGGTTATTACTTCGGTAGTTTTCTTAATGTTGGCAGGTGCTTATTTTGCCTTTGGTTATATGATGCAGATAGGTGTTGATCAGGGTTACGAACCGATTCAACCGATTCATTTCTCGCACAAAATCCACGCGGGCGAAAACGGTATTGATTGTAAATACTGTCACTCTTCAGCAAGAACTTCAAAAACTTCAGGTATTCCTTCTATGAGTGTTTGTATGAACTGTCATAAAAATATTACAGAATTTACAGGAAGTCCTGATTCATTATATTTAGACTACAGTAAGGAGTTCTACACAGCAGAAATTCAAAAGATTTACGAAGCTGTTGGATGGGATGCTGCAACACAATCATATACAGGAGAAGAAAAACCTGTAAAGTGGGTGCGTATTCACAACCTTCCTGACTTTGTTTACTTCAACCACTCACAGCACGTTTCGGTTGCAGGTTTGGAATGTCAGACATGTCACGGAAATGTGGAGTCAATGGAAATAATGAGACAACACTCCCCACTGACTATGGGATGGTGTATTGAATGTCACCGTGAAACAGAAGTAAATGTTCAGAACAACGAATACTATGCTAAAATTCACGAAGAATTGTCTAAAAAATATGGTGTTGAGAAATTAACAGCAGCACATTTAGGTGGTTTGGAATGTGGTAAATGTCACTATTAATAATAATTTAAGAAGCTAATATATATATACAATGGCATCAAACAAAAAATACTGGAAAAGTGTTGAGGAGCTTAACGAGAACAGTTCTATTGTTGAGAGGCTAAGAAACAATGAGTTTGTTGAAGAAATTCCAACAGAGGAGTTTCTCGGGGATAAAAACGCTTTGTCTTCTTCATCAACATCTCGTAGAGACTTTTTGAAGTACGTTGGTTTTTCTACAGCTGCAGCTTCTTTAGCAGCCTGTGAAGGACCGGTAAAAAAGTCCATTCCTTATGTATTTCAACCAGAGGAAATTGTTCCTGGAGTTGCTGATTATTATGCAACTACAATTGCAGATGGATTTGATTTCGTTAACGTGTTGATCAAAACACGCGAGGGTCGTCCTATAAAAATAGAAAACAACTATATGGAAAATGCAGTGACAGGTGCAAATGCACGTGTTCACGCTTCTGTATTGTCTTTATATGACAGCCTCCGGTTGAAACAACCAAAAATAGACGAAAAGGCGGCTACTTGGTCTGAAGTGGATCGAAAAGTAAAAGCAAGTCTTAATCAGGCTAATGGTCAAATCGTTTTATTGACAAACACAACGGCATCACCGTCCACCAATAAGTTAATTGCTGAATTTCAAGCAACTTATCCCGGTACAAAACATATTGTTTATGACGCAGTGAGCTCAGATGCAGCTTTGGATGCGTACCAACAAGCTTACGGCGAACGTGCATTGGCTGATTACGATTTCGGAAAAGCGGATGTAATCGTTTCTGTAGGAGCTGATTTCCTCGGAGATTGGCAAGGAGGCGGATACGATAGTGAATATGCTAAAGGACGTGTTCCTAAAAACGGAAAAATGTCTAAGCACATTCAAATCGAAGCAAATATGTCTTTATCAGGTGCAAATGCAGATAAACGTATTCCTTTGACCGTTGCGGAGCAAAAGTTGGCTTTAGTCAAAATATATAACATCATTACCGGAAACGGAGTTTCAGTTGGAACTACAGCAGCCGATGCAGAAATTACAAAGGCAGCACAACAACTAAAATCTGCTGGATCTAAAGGAGTTTTAGTATCTGGTCTGGACGATGTTAATGCACAATTATTAGTAATCGCTATCAACGAAGCTTTAAGCTCGTCTGTTTTTAATCCTGCGCAACCTAAATATGTTCGCGGAGGTAATAACAAAGAGGTTACACAATTAGTAAAAGATATGAACGCCGGTTTGGTAAGCACTTTAATTATGAGTGATGTAAACCCGGTATATTCTCTGTTCGATGGAGCTGCTTTTGCAGAAGGATTAAAGAAAGTTAAACTTTCTGTTGCTTTCTCTCTGCGCGAAGACGAAACAGCTTCATTAACCAATATTGCTGCTGCGGCACCTCATTATTTAGAGTCATGGGGCGATGTTGAAATGAAAAAAGGACACTATTCGATTATGCAGCCTACGATTCGTCCTTTGTTCAATACCAAACAATTTCAGGAAAGCTTATTGAGCTGGTTAGGTAAATCTGAATCATACTATGATTACATCAAAGCCAACGGAGCTTCTCTGACAAACGGAAAGTCATGGAACCAAATAGTACACGATGGTTTTGCTGCAACAGAAGTAGAAGGAACGCTATCTGCATCAGCAGATTTTAATGGGGCTGCATCCGCATTAGCTTCTTCTAAAAAGGCTTCGGGATTAGAATTAGTCCTTTATACCAAAACTGGTATGGGAGATGGGCAACAAGCAAACAATCCATGGTTGCAGGAGTTTCCAGATCCGATTACTCGTGTATCGTGGGACAACTACCTTACCGTATCAAGAGCAGATGCCGAAGCATTAGGTATAAAAAACTACAACGTAGCAAACGGAGGTTTAAATGGTTCTTACGTGACCTTAAAAGTAGGCGATACAGTTTTAGAAAATGTACCTGCTTTTATCCAGCCTGGTCAGGCAAAAGGGACTGTTGGTTTGGCATTTGGTTACGGACGTGAATCCGCTTTGAAAGAAGAAATGCAGGTAGGTGTTAATGCTTACGCTTTATACAAAGATTTCAACAATACACAAAGTGTTTCTGTAGAAAAAGCTTCTGGTGATCACGAGTTTGCTTGTGTGCAGTTGCAAAGAACCTTAATGGGACGTGGCGATATTGTTAAAGATACTACTTTAGAAATTTTCAATACGGCAGATGTAAAAGAATGGAACGTGAAGCCAATGGTTTCTATTGACCACCAAATGGTTGAAGCAGTAACCGTTGATATTTGGGAATCTTTTGACCGTTCGATAGGGCATCATTTCAATTTATCTATTGACCTTAACTCTTGTACTGGTTGTGGTGCGTGTGTGATCGCATGTCATGCTGAAAACAACGTTCCAGTTGTAGGAAAAGATGAAGTAAGAAGATCGCGTGATATGCACTGGTTGCGTATCGACAGATATTATTCTTCCGAAGATACTTTCGCAGAAGATGTTGATAAAAAAGTAGGTTTTTCAGGATTATTTGGAGATAACGGTTCATTAGGAGGCTTCGGACAATTAGAGCATCCGGCAGACAACCCTCAGGTGGTATTCCAACCGGTAATGTGTCAGCACTGTAACCACGCACCTTGTGAAACGGTGTGTCCGGTAGCAGCTACCTCACACGGTCGTCAAGGGCAAAACCACATGGCATACAACCGTTGCGTAGGTACACGTTATTGTGCAAACAACTGTCCTTATAAAGTACGTCGTTTTAACTGGTTCCAGTATGCTCAGAATCCTGCTTTTGATTACAACTTGAACGATGATTTAGGACGTATGGTCTTAAATCCAGATGTAAATGTACGTTCGCGCGGGGTTATGGAAAAATGTTCTTTATGTATCCAAATGACTCAGGCTACTATTTTAAAAGCTAAGAAAGAAGGAAGACAAGTAAATACAAATGAATTTGAAGTAGCTTGTTCTGCAGCATGTTCTTCTGGATCTATGGTATTTGGTGATATAAATGATAAAGAGTCTGAAGCAGCAAAATTGTTAGAAGACGACAGAAGATACCATTTATTAGAGCATATCGGTACAAGACCAAACGTATTCTACCACGTTAAAGTTAGAAATATATAAGTATAGTATTAATTAGAAACATTATATAAAGGATTATGTCGTCACATTACGAAGCACCCATTAGAAAACCTTTAGTTCTTGGTGATAAAACTTATCACGATGTAACAGTAGATGTTGCTAGACCTGTTGAAACACGTGCTAATAAGCAATGGTGGACAGTTTTCACAATTGCTTTAATCGCTTTCCTTTGGGGAGTTGGTTGTATAGTTTATACTGTCACAACTGGTATTGGTACTTGGGGATTAAACAAAACAATAGGTTGGGCATGGGATATTACCAATTTCGTTTGGTGGGTAGGTATCGGTCATGCTGGTACCCTTATTTCAGCTGTATTATTATTATTCCGTCAGAAATGGAGAATGGCGATTAACCGTTCTGCTGAGGCAATGACCATTTTCTCAGTTGTTCAGGCGGGTTTGTTTCCCATCATTCACATGGGACGTCCTTGGTTGGCATTTTGGGTATTGCCAATGCCCAACCAATTCGGTTCTTTATGGGTGAACTTTAACTCACCTCTTTTATGGGACGTATTTGCAATTTCAACCTATTTATCTGTATCATTGGTTTTCTGGTGGACAGGTTTATTACCAGATTTCGCTATGTTGCGTGATAGAGCAGTAACACCGTTTTCAAAAAGAATTTATTCTATATTATCTTTTGGATGGTCGGGACGTGCAAAAGATTGGCAACGTTTTGAGGAAGTTTGTTTAGTATTAGCAGGTTTGGCTACGCCATTAGTACTTTCGGTACACACCATTGTATCGTTTGACTTTGCTACGTCGGTTATTCCGGGATGGCACACCACAATCTTCCCTCCTTATTTTGTTGCAGGAGCTGTCTTTTCTGGTTTTGCCATGGTAAACACCTTGTTGATCATCATGCGTAAAGTAGTAAGTCTTGAAGATTATATCACGATTCAGCACATTGAATTGATGAATATTATTATCATGATTACTGGTTCTATCGTAGGAGTTGCCTATATTACAGAGTTGGTTATTGCATGGTATTCTGGAGTAGAATACGAACAATATGCTTTCTTAAACCGTGCAACAGGACCTTACTGGTGGGCATATTGGATGATGATGACTTGTAATGTATTCTCCCCTCAGGTAATGTGGTTCAAGAAAATCCGTACGTCCATAATGGGATCTTTCATCATTTCCATCGTTGTAAATATTGGGATGTGGTTTGAACGTTTCGTAATTATCGCAACATCACTTCACCGCGATTACTTACCATCATCATGGACAATGTTTCAACCAACATTTGTTGACGCAGGTATTTTTATTGGAACCATAGGATTTTTCTTTGTTTTATTTTTGCTATATGCCAGAACCTTCCCGGTAATTGCTCAGGCAGAGGTTAAAACCATTTTAAAATCTTCGGGTAACAATTATAAAAGAAACAGAGAAAACGAAAACGATTCACATAATCATTAATAAATTATGAGCACAAAAGTTTTGCACGTATTATACAATGATGACGACGTATTAATGGATGCGGTAAAAGCAACCAGAGCAGCACATCATCATATCGAAGAGGTTTATACACCTTTTCCTGTACACGGTTTAGATAAAGCAATGGGATTACAACCCACACGCCTGGCAATCTGTTCATTTATTTACGGAATATGTGGTTTGGCTTTCTCAATATTTATGATGAACTACATCATGATTCAGGACTGGCCACAAGATATTGGAGGTAAACCAAGTTTCAGTTATATTCAGAATATGCCCTCATTTGTACCTATTATGTTTGAATTAACAGTTTTCTTTGCGGCGCATTTAATGGTTATTACTTTCTTTTTGAGAAGTAGATTATGGCCGTTTAAAGAAGCTGAAAATCCAGATGTAAGAACCACAGACGATCATTTCTTGATGGAAGTGGCTTTGCACGGAAACGAAGACGATGCTGTAACATTCTTCCAAAATACTGGAGCAGTAGAAATCAAAGTAATCGATAAACAATAGTAGTAGAATGAAGACTTTATATAAAATAGTTGCGTTAGTTGGAGTTTCAACCATGGCTACCTCTTGTTTCAATAAGGAAAAACCAAACTATCAGTTATTTCCTGATATGTACGAGTCTGTAGCTTACGAAACCTATGCTGAATCCGACGCATTTAACAATGGAATAACAGCTCAAAAACCCGCCGAAGGAACCATTCCCCGCGGATTTGAGCCCGAAGGATACGACAACACTCCGGAAGGATTGGCATTGGCAAAAGTAGAATTAAAATCGCCATTGGAAACCGTTTCGGAAAGTGATTTAAACGAGGCGAGAGCTTTATACACCATTTACTGTGCCATCTGTCACGGCGATACGGGAGATGGGAAAGGTAATTTAGTTAAAAGAGAAAAATTCCTGGGAGTACCAAGTTATGCAGATCGCGAACTGACAGAAGGCGGCATCTACCATGTAGTTACTCATGGATTGAATTCAATGGGATCACATAAAAACCAAATGTCTCAACACGAAAGATGGCTGGTTACTGCTTATGTATTAAAATTGGATTCGGAATTATAATTGTAAAACTTATTTGAAAAGTTTAGATATGTACACATTTTCTAGCAAATTAAAAACCTTTTCTTTCGTGCTAATGATCTTAGGATTGTTGGGTATCGCTTATGGATTTTTATCCACACCTAAAACCACGGAAGAGGTTGAAGTAATTTTAACGGAACAGCACCACGGTCATGGTGCTCACGATGCGCATGCCGCTACAGGTTCACATGAAGCAGAAGTTCATGACGACACCCACCAAAAACATTTAGAACACGTATTGCATCAAATGCAAAACAAACCATGGGCCGCGGTTTATGTAGGATGTATTTTCTTTATGCTGATTTCCTTAGGTGTTTTTACCTTTTCTCAGATTCAGTATGCCGCCGCCGCAGGATGGTCTCCGGTATTATTCCGCGTAATGGAAGGACTGTCGGCTTATATACTACCAGGTTCTGTTTTGTTTTTCTTATTATTGGTTGCAAGCTCGGCACACCTCAATCATTTATTTATATGGATGGATGAAAGCGTAGTAGCCGGCGACCCAATTATTCAAGGAAAAACAGCATATTTGAATATTCCTTTCTTTTTAATCAGAGCAGTTGTCTTTTTGGCAGGGTGGAATATTTTTAGATATTTATCCCGTAAAAACTCTATCGCTTTAGACGAAACAGGAGACTTGACGTTCTATAAAAGGAACTTTAAATTAGCCGCTGGATATTTAGTATTCTTTATCATTACCGAATCTATCATGTCTTGGGACTGGATTATGTCTATCGATACACACTGGTACTCTACATTGTTTGGATGGTATGTATTTGCTTCTTTCTTTGTAACAAGTGTTACCATCATAGCATTAGCTACACTTTACCTGAAAAACAACGGATACTTAGAGTTTGTAAACGATTCACACATCCACGATTTAGCTAAATATATGTTTGGGTTGTCTATTTTCTGGTCTTACCTTTGGTTTTCTCAGTTTATATTACAGTGGTATTCAAACATTCCGGAAGAAGTTACTTATTTCGTCTTCCGTATTGAAGAATACAATATTTTATTCTTTGGAATGCTTGCATTAAACTTTCTGTTACCAGTATTGATCTTAATGAACAGCGATTTCAAACGTTTATCATGGATTATTGTTATGGCAAGTATTGTAATCATTGCAGGACATTATATTGATTTCTACGTAATGATTATGCCCGGTACCGTTGGAGCTTCTTGGTTTATCGGAGCGGCTGAGATAGGTTCCGTATTATTCTTCGGAGGATTGTTTATCTATGTAAGTTTCTCTGCAATGACAAAAGCACCTTTATTAGCGAAGAATAATCCATTGATTGAGGAAAGTAAACATTTTCATTATTAATATTTAAAGTAATAAACAAATGACGAGTTTATTAATAATAGTTATTGTAGCGTTATTAGGAATTGCAGTATGGCAGTTAACTAAAATATTTGACTTAACGCAAAGCAAACATCAGCTTGGCGAAGAATATATGTCTGAAGTAGCTACAGATAAAGACAACAGTGTCAACGGATACTTAATGTTTGGTTTTTTAGCGTTTATCTATATTCTTACGATTTACTGCTGTATAAAATGGGGATATATGCCTCTATTAGACAACGCTGCTTCTGAACATGGAAAAGATGTGGACAACCTGATGTGGATCACATTGGCTGTAATTTTCTTTGTTCAAACCATAACGCAGTTTATATTACACTACTTTGCATTTATCTATCGTGGTAATAAAGACCGAAAAGCAGTTTTCTATGCTGATAACGATAAATTAGAATTTATCTGGACAATTATTCCGGTAATTGTTTTATCAGGTCTGATACTTTACGGATTGTATGTGTGGAACAACATTATGCACTACGACGAAGAAGAAGAGGTATTGTATGTTGAAGTCTATGCAAAACAGTTTGGATGGGATTTCCGTTACGGCGGCGACGACAACGTTTTAGGTAAAGCTAACGTTCGTTTTATCGAAGGAATAAACGTTGTGGGTGTTGACATGTCGG
>Ga0209075_1002075_pt1 | contig 18118 bp, 16 predicted proteins | sample Stecom2011_FD_187523 | JGI IMG/M metagenome (GOLD analysis project Ga0209075, IMG submission 187523) | Agricultural soil microbial communities from Utah to study Nitrogen management - Steer compost 2011 (SPAdes) (version 2) | ecosystem: Environmental > Terrestrial > Soil > Agricultural land...
TGCCCAGAAAACCGCTATATCTACCTAACCGGTGCACTTAATGCTGAAGTGGTGGGCTATGAGGCAGGTGAAGATGCAGTTCGCGTCAATATTCTGCCAACCATCATCCACACCAGCAGCCTTGCGGTTGAGGTGGAGGCTATTATTATCGGGCCAAAGGCGGCGCCAACAGGGCCTCAGGTGATGCGTATTCGTCATCGCTTCAACCCAGCCAGCGGTCGTAGGGATTTGCCGGTCGAGGCGTGGATTCGAGAAACAGCTGAAGGACCAGTGCTGGAAACGACGCTGGATCTCTATCTGGATGCGCCGGAGCTGCATGCCGATGCGTTGGGGATCACGCTTAACCATAACCAGCTCAGTCTGCCACTAACAATGACGATAAGTGGGCCGGTCAACTTCCTCGACGATGGCCGTATGCACATCGTGCAAAGCAATGCGGACCCGATCAATATCAGCGTTGTCGTGGGTGGCAACAACATCAACTTGGTGATTCCTGCTGGTGGGGTCAACCTCAGCTATATCTCAGAAGCAGTAAAGCGGTAGCACTCCTGTGAGGGCTGTGACCATGCGGTCGCAGTCGCCATGACCGAGGCGGCCATTCGTTGTAGAATGCCGCCCTTGTCAGGCTACCGGCACAGGGCTTTCCATGGGTCATCGCACACCTCTTTACGACGCTCATCTGGCCGCTGGCGGCAAGATGGTCGATTTCGGCGGCTGGGATATGCCGATCAATTACGGCTCGCAAATTGAGGAGCACCATCAGGTGCGCCGTCATGCGGGCATGTTCGATGTCTCTCATATGAATGTGGTCGACGTGTCTGGCACGGGCGCACGTGATTTTTTACGTCGTTTGTTAGCTAACGATGTTGATCGTGTTGAGCAAGGCCGGGCGCTGTATTCCGCCATGCTGAATGAGCAGGGCGGCGTGGTAGATGATTTGATCGTTTATCGTCGCGCGCAGGACTATCGTCTCATTTTAAACTGCGGCACCCGTGAAAAAGATATGGCTTGGTTGCAGCAGCAGTCCGCTGGTTTTGATGTGGCCATTAACGCGCAGCCACAGCTGGCAATTATTGCGATTCAAGGGCCAAACGCCTTGCAGCTGGCTGGGCCGTTATTGCCTGAGGCAGAGGCTGTGCAAGCACTGAAACCATTTCATTTTTTTGAAAGCGGTGATTGGTTGTTGGCGCGTACTGGCTACACCGGCGAAGACGGTGTTGAGGTTATTTTGCCAGCCAGCGAGGCTGTTGAGTTCTGGCAAAAGTTACATGCTGCCGGTGTTGCTTTTTGTGGTTTAGGTGCACGCGACACACTGCGCTTAGAAGCCGGTATGAATCTGTACGGCAACGATATGGATGACACCACCACGCCGCTAGAAGCGGGCATGGCTTGGACCTTGGTCTTTAATGATCGCGACTTTATTGGCCGTGCCGCATTAGAGGCGCAACAGGTTCGTGGTCATAACGTGCTAGTGGGTTTGATCATGGAAGCCAAGGGTGTGCTGCGTGCGCATCAAAAGGTGTTCACTAATGCCGGTGAGGGAGAGATTACCAGTGGTAGCTTCTCGCCCACACTGGGAATTTCTGTGGCGTTAGCACGCGTGCCAGTGGGCAGTGCTGGCGATGCAGAGGTAGAAATTCGCAATAAGAAAGTGCCGGTAAAAATTGTCCGGCCTCCATTTGTGCGTAATGGCAAACAAGTCTTCAAGCTTTTGTAATCCCAATATCGCCACCAATCAAAATGAAAGGATAAACCAATGAGCAATATTCCTACTGAGCTGCGTTACGCTAAAAGCCACGAGTGGATTCGTCTGGAAGATGACGGCACCGCTTATGTTGGCATCAGTGAGCATGCCCAAGATGCAATGGGTGATTTAGTTTATGTAGAGCTGCCAGAAGTCGGCGATGTTTTTGCTGCTAGCGATGAGACCGGTGTGGTTGAGTCGGTTAAAGCCGCTTCTGATATTTATGCGCCAGTATCGGGCGAAATTGTTGCCATTAACGAAGCGTTGGCGGACAACCCTGAGTTGGTCAACCAGGATTGCTACGGTGATGGCTGGCTGTACCGCATTAAAGTGACAGATAAGTTTGAGCTCGACGAGCTACTCAGTGCCGATGAGTACTCTGCAGAAATTGACGAAGAAGACGAAGACTGATTTTTACTGATCAAGCTAGTAGGTTGCCCTTCCTGCCGTCGCGGGAAGGGCGCTCAATGACGCTATCCCATACGGATTATCCATGCCTTATATTCCCCATACCCCGGATGATGTGCAGTCTATGCTCAGCGCCATTGGCGTTGCCAGCATCGAAGATTTGTTCGATGAAATTCCCGCTCACCTAAAAGTCGCTGCGCTAGACAAGCTGCCCGACGGCCTCAGTGAAATGGAAGTAACGGCACGGATGGCCGCGCGCGCTAAGCAAGATGAAGGCGCAGTATGTTTTATCGGTGCCGGTGCTTACGAACACCACATTCCAGCAGCGGTATGGGAAATTGCTACACGCGGTGAGTACTACACTGCCTACACGCCGTATCAGGCCGAGGCCAGTCAAGGTACCTTGCAAACGATCTATGAATATCAATCTATGATCGCGCACCTGACCGCTATGGATGTCAGTAATGCTTCCGTTTATGACGGCGCCTCTGGTTTGGCTGAAGCGGTGCTGATGGCCTTGCGTGCCAACCGTAAATCAAAAAGCTACCGCGTGTTGATGCCGACTGCTGTGCACCCTTTATATCGTCGCGCCGCCCATGACATTGTTAGCAATCAGGGCGTGAGCATTGAAGAAGTCACATTTTGTCAGCAGCGTGGCATCACCGCAGTAGAAGCACTGGATGCTTATGCTGGCGAAGATTACGCTGCCCTAGTGATTGCCCAGCCTAACTTTTTTGGTTCGCTAGAAGATGTCGACGCGCTAACCGACTGGGCCCACAGCAACAACATGTTGGTGATTGCCGTGGTTAATCCAACGTCATTGGCGCTGCTGAAGCCGCCCGGTGAGTGGGGCGAAAAAGGGGCAGATATTGTGGTCGGCGAAGGCCAGCCTTTGGGTGTGCCGCTATCTTCCGGTGGCCCTTACTTTGGTTTTATGTGCTGCAAGCAGCAGCATGTGCGACAGATGCCGGGTCGCATTATTGGTCGCACCGTCGATCTTGACGGCAAGACCGGTTTTGCCTTGACGCTGCAGGCACGGGAGCAACATATTCGTCGCTCGAAGGCGACCTCGAATATTTGCACCAACCAAGGCTTGGCAGTAACCGCCGCGACTATTTATATGTCGCTGCTCGGCGCTGATGGTTTGGAAAGCGTGGCCGGTCATTGCCATGCCAACACTAATTTGTTGGCTGATAAACTTTGCGCTATTGCCGGTGTAAAGCGCCGCTTCAGTGCCGTTACTTTTCACGAAGTGGTTATTGAGTTGCCTAAAGATGCCAGTGAAGTGCTGGCGGCGCTGGCGGCAAAAAACATTCTTGGTGGTTACTCTTTGGCGGCAGGCTACGGCATGAGTAATGCCATGTTAGTTTGCGCCACCGAAGTACGCACCGTGGAAGAAATCGAGCAATATGCAGCTGCTCTGGCGGAGGTGCTGGCATGAAAAGCGAAGCGCAATTAATTTTTGAAGTATCGCAAGCCGGTCGTCGCGCTTATTCGCAAGCGCCCAAACCGGTCGCCGCAGAACAGCTTGGCAAGTTACCCAGTGCATTGCGTCGGGCAACTAAGCCGCTGTTGCCGGAAGTGTCAGAGCTGCAGGTGGTGCGTCACTATACCAACCTATCGAACAAGAACTTTGCTATCGATAAGCAGTTCTATCCGCTTGGCTCTTGCACCATGAAGTACAACCCGCGTGGCGCTAATCGTGCCGCCATGCTGCCCGGTTTTCTCAAGCGTCACCCGCTGGCACCGGCAAGTCATAGCCAAGGTTATTTGGCCTGCTTGTTTGATCTGCAAGAATTTCTTAAAGAGGTGACTGGCATGAAGGGCGTGTCGTTGACGCCTATGGCGGGCGCTCAAGGTGAGTTCGCCGGCGTCGCCATGATTCGTGCTTATCACGAGGCGCGTAATGACCATGAGCGTACTGAAATCCTGGTGCCAGAAGCGGCCCACGGCACGAATCCTGCCACCGCAGTGATGTGTGGTTATAAGGTCCGTGAAGTGCCGGTCAATGCCGACGGTGACGTCGACCTAGAAGCACTTAAAGCAGCCTGCGGCCCGCAAACGGCTGGCCTAATGATGACCAACCCCTCCACCTGCGGCGTGTTCGAGCGACAAATCGAAGCCATCGCTAAAGCAGTGCATCAGGCTGGCGGCTTGCTCTATTACGATGGCGCTAACTTGAACGCCATTCTTGGCAAGGTACGGCCCGGTGATATGGGCTTTGATGTCATTCACATGAACCTGCATAAAACTTTCGCCACGCCACACGGTGGCGGTGGTCCAGGTTCTGGCCCGGTGGGCGTGTCTGAGCGCTTAAAGCCATTTATGCCAACACCGATTGTGGCCAAAGAAGGCGACAATTACCGCTGGCTTACCGATGCCGACCTGCCACAAACCATCGGCCAGCTCTCCACCTTTATGGGTAATGCTGGGGTGTTGTTGCGTGCTTATTACTACGCCATCTCGCTAGGCCGTGAAGGCATGCTGCGGGTCGGTGAATATTCTTCACTGGCCGCCAACTACTTGCTCCACCGTTTGCAGGAAGTGGGCTACACCGCCGCTTACCCACAGCGTCGTGCGAGCCATGAATTTATTTTGACGCTGGCGAAAGAAGCGAAAAACTTTGATGTCTCTGCCATGGATGTGGCCAAGCGCTTGCTTGACTACAACATGCATGCACCGACCACGTACTTTCCGCTGCTGGTGCCGGAGTGCTTGTTGATCGAGCCGACCGAAACAGAAACCAAAGAAACCCTAGATGAGTTCGTCGACGCCATGGCAAAAATTCTTGCCGAGGCAAAAGAAAATCCAGAGCTGGTAAAAGGTGCACCTTACAGCCAGCCAGTACGTCGCCTCGACGATGTGCGTGCAGCACGGGAGCTGAATCTGGTGTGGCGGCCTGCTTCGTAGCAAGGACGCCGCTTCAAATAAGGATGAGGCCACCGTCATACTCCGTAGAGTGACTCAGCGTAGCGGTCACCTCGGAGGAGTATGACGGTGGCCTCGTCCTTGGCACGATAGATTGGCTTTTAGTTTGAAATATTTTCGCGGCTAAAGCCGCTCCTACAGTAAAAAGGTGATCAGATGTCGTCGGTGCCAGTTTTAAGACTCAAACGCGGTGAAGAACGACGCATTCGTAGCGGTCATCTGTGGGTTTACTCGAATGAAGTAGATATCGCCGTCACGCCACTCAAGCCACTGACACCCGGTGGCGAAGTGGTAGTGGAAGACAGTCGCGGCAAGCCTTTAGGCCGCGCTTATGCCAATCCGCACTCATTGATTTGTGCACGCTTGTTTAGTCGCGACCCTAATCAGTCTCTTAATCAGGCTTTTATCGAGAAAGCGATTGAGCGTGCGGTACAGCTGCGTGAGCGCTTATTCGAAGGTGGCTGTTATCGCGCTGTGTTTGCTGATGCTGACGGCCTGTCCGGTTTGGTTATTGATCGCTTTAACGACACCTTTGTTATTCAGTCTGGCACTGCCGGTATTGATGCTGTGCTCAATGACGTTGCGGCGGCGCTGGATAATCTTTACCAGCCGCAAAACATTATTGTGAAAAGTGAAAGCGCGGTACGCAGTCAAGAAGGCCTCGCACCCATGGTGCAGGTGCTGAAAGGCGAGATGCCGAGCGAGATTCTGCTGCAAGAAAATGGTGTTGAGTACTTTGCGCCGATGCAGGAAGGGCAAAAGACAGGTTGGTTTTACGACCATCGTGCTGCCCGTCGTCGCCTGCAGCCATTAGTGGCTGGCGCGCGCGTGCTGGATGTATTTTCTTATTGTGGTGCTTGGGGTGTATTAGCCGCAGCGCAAGGTGCGCAGTCGGTTACCTGTATTGACTCCTCCGCCCGTGCCATTGAATTTGTTCAGCGCAATGCTGCACACAATGGTGTTGCTGAGCGCGTCACTACCATGACTATGGAAGCAAACGCAGCAATGAAAGAGTTGCTCGCTAATGGGCAGCGCTTTGATGTGGTGGTGTTAGATCCACCGGCTTTTATTAAGCGTAAAAAAGATTTTAAAAATGGTCTGGCTGGCTATCACGCCATCAATGAATTGGCGATGCGTTTGGTTGAGCCAGGTGGTGTGCTGATCAGTGCCTCTTGCTCTATGCACTTACCGCGTGAGCAGCTACTGGACGTGGTGCGCTCATCCGGTCGCCACATTGATCGTTTTGTGCAGGTATTTGCTACCGAAGGCCAAGCAGAAGATCACCCAATTCATCCGGCGATTCCTGAAAGTGAATATCTAAAAAGTATTTTTGCCCGAGTGTTAATGAACCCTTAACAGGGTCTCAATCTTCGCTCGGCTTTTTACGCTGAGCGCGCGGATGGGCGCCATCATAAACGCTGGCCAGATGTTGAAAGTCCAGATGGGTGTAAATCTGCGTGGTAGAGAGATTGGCGTGACCGAGCAACTCTTGCACGGCGCGTAAATCGCCGCTGGCTTCGAGCATATGGGTGGCGAACGAGTGGCGCAGCATGTGCGGATGCAGGTGTTGATCAAGCTGGCGCAGCTGGGCAGACTTTGCCAGCCGCTGCTGCACCGTTCGGGTAGAAACACGGCGCCCATGAATATTAATAAATAATGCCGGCTCTTGAGTATCTTTAACCAGCAACGCCCGCTGTTTTAACCACGCCCGTACCGCGGCAATGGCAGGGCCGCCCACCGGTAACACCCGCGCTTTTGAACCCTTACCGGTCACCATCATTTCGCCGGCACGCAAATCAATCGTGTCGACATTTAAACTAACCAACTCAGCTAAGCGTAGGCCGGAGGAATAGATCAGCTCCATCATGGCCTGGTCACGCAACAACAACGGATCATCCGCAGCGTTGTCGTTCGCGAAGGAATGATCCAGCAGCTGAGCAACCTGCTCTTGGTCCAGCGTTTTGGGCAATCGCTGGGCACCTTTTGGTGCACGAATACCCTCGGCCGGGTTGTCTTTCGCCAGTCCTTCGCGCAATAAAAAGTGATAGAAAGTACGCAGTGAAGAGAGCATGCGCTGGATGGTGGTGCCGCCTTTACCACGCCGGTGCCAAGTGGCCACTAAGGCGCGCACATCATGTTGTGTCAGCACCGACCAATCCGAGATGTCACGCTCTTGTAGCAGCCAAGCGGCTTGCTCGAGATCGCGCTGATAGTTGCTGAGGGTGTGCGGTGAGAGCCGCCGTTCGCTGCCGATATGGCGGACAAAGGCGGCCAGCGGTTGGCTCAGTGTCAGGGGTAGCACAGGCGTGCTGGTCATTAGGCGCGCTTGGCAGTGAGTCGCTGGCTGTCGCGCAAAGCATCCGCCAGACGTCGCGCCACGACATCGCCCAAGTGACTAATAAACAGAGTGCCCAGTGAGCTTCTAAAGTGCTGCTCATCAAAGCTGCCAATCGCTAGTAGTCCCTGCCGGCCCTGATAGTCCAGCGGCACCATAGCAGCAGACTTCACCAGCTCGGCTTGCTCGGGGAACAGTTCGCGCACTTCGTCTTCGCGCAAAATGCCACACACGGCTTTACCTTGGCGCAGCATGGTTTGCAGTGCTTCGTGTTGGGTTTCGCTATTGATGACGCGCACATGTTCGCGCAGCGCACCATTAATGTTGATGTCGCGGTCATAAATAAGCAGCGTCACCGTGTTGGAGGCGAAGTCTTTTTTCAGGCTATCGATCAGCGCTTTGCACAGTGGCTCTAAGCCTTTGGCTTCGATCAGCTTGAGGGTCAACAGTCGAGTTTTTTCAAACAGGCTGTCATTTTCGCGGGCGATATCCAGTAGTGCATTCAGGCGTTCGCGCAGTTCACTGTTGCGATCACGCAAAATGCTGGCCTGCCGCTCGAGCAATGACACTGCCGGACCGCGAGGGTCTGGCAGGCGCATCAACTCAAGCAGGTCCGGACGGCCTTGGAAAAAGTCCGGGTGGTGGCGCAACCAGGCGGTAACCTGCTCAGCGCTGGTGGCGTGCTCCTCGCTCATCCTCGCATCCCCTTAAATATCAATGCGGCCATCATAGACGTGGGCGGCTGGCCCTGTCATTAGAATGCCGGCGCTGCCGTCATAGTGAATGGATAAACTGCCACCAGGCAGCTGCACTTGGACACGCTCATCAAGAAATCCGCGCCGCTGGCCGATAACCACGGCCGCACATGCGCCGGAGCCGCAGGCCAGCGTTTCGCCAACACCGCGCTCAAAAACCCGCAGGCGAATATGGCTGCGATCGATGATCTGCATAAAACCAACATTGACCCGTTCTGGAAAGTCAGCGTGACTTTCTAATAAAGGACCGACAGTGGCTACCGCCGCATTATCGACGTTTTCTACCAGTAACACGCAGTGGGGGTTGCCCAGCCCAACGGCGCCAACCTCAAAGGCTTGCACGCCAGCAATAATAAAGTAGCTGTCTGCTTCTTCGTCCGCCGTGATTGGAATGTCCTTGGGTGCCCAGCGTGGCTGGCCCATGTCGACGGTTATTTGGCCGTCATCGTTCAGTATCAAGGTCATTAAGCCTGCGGCGGTTTCGACGCGGATGCTGCTTTTGTCGGTCAGTCCTTGCTGGCGGACAAACTGAGCAAAGCAGCGCGCACCATTACCGCATTGGCTCACTTCGGAGCCGTCGGCATTAAAGATGCGGTAGCGAAAATCCACCTCTGTATTGGCCGCTGGTTGCACCACTAACAGCTGATCAAAGCCGACGCCAAAGCGCCGGTCAGCCAATTCGCGGATACGTTGCGCCGACAGTGGCATGTCTGCGTTGGGCAGGTTCTGACGGACGCCATCGATGACCATGAAATCATTGCCAAGGCCATGCATCTTGCTGAATTGGAGGGTCATGGAAGCTTCCCGCGACTGAGTGCAACTATTGTAGGGGTTGACCGGGGTGACGGGTAGGGCGTTTAAGTCTGGCTGCTTTTAGGAGGGTATCGGTGACTGGTTTGATAAACGCTCAAGGCGGCGTAGAGTTAACAGGTCGCATTAGCTGACGGCACGCTTCTTAGCACTCTTCTTGGCACTTTTCTTGGCAGTCAGGAGCAGCACTATGATTAACGTTCAGGTTTATCGCTATAACCCAGAAAGCGATGATGAGCCCTATATCCAGACGTTATCGCTACCCGATGAATTCCGTAATCGCATGGTGCTTGATGCGCTGGAATACCTGCATGAACAAGATCCGACACTGGCCTACCGGCGCTCTTGCCGAGAAGGGGTGTGCGGCTCTGACGGCATGAATATTAACGGCAAAAACTGGCTCGCGTGTATTAAGCCGATTGCTGAGGCGATGGGTAAGTCAAACCTGCTGGTGATCCGGCCGTTGCCGGGAATGCCAGTGATCCGTGACTTGGTGGTGGATCAAACGCTGTTCTTTGAGCAATACAAACGAGTGCAACCTTGGCTGATTAATACCGAGCCAGCGCCAGCCATCGAGCGTCTGCAGTCGCCGGAGGATCGGGCCAAGCTAGACGGTTTGTATGAATGTATTTTGTGTGGTTGCTGTACCTCGCAGTGCCCTTCTTGGTGGTGGAATCCAGAGAAGTATCTGGGCCCAGCCGCGCTGTTGCAGTCGCTACGCTTTATCGATGACAGCCGTGATCAAGGCAAGGCAGAGCGTTTGGAAAACCTGCAGGATCCCTTCAGTTTATTTCGCTGCCGCAGCATTGGTAATTGTTCGTGGGTTTGTCCCAAGGGGCTAAACCCCATGGGAGCGATTGGCACCATACGTCTTGAGCTGATGCGTACGGCTAGCTAGGCCGTGCTGATTAGAACGACTTTGGCGTTGTTCTGGCAGTTGCCTTGTCAGCACGCCAAGCAGCGAAGTTAATGGCGACGTAGAGCTGGCTATCCCACTGCTCGTTATCAAAGCTGTAGCTGGGCCGAGCGCCCAATTCCAATAGCCAGTTTTGGCCTAGGTATCGCTGCGCGCCAAACGCAAAAGCACCGATCGTTTCATTTTCTTGATTGATCTTTTTGTCACCCAGCGCCGCGCCAGTGTAGGGAGTAAAGCCAAGCTGTTTGTTGTTGGCATAGTGATGTCTGGCGGAAAAAAGGTAACTTCTAAATCTGTCTTTCAGTGGGCTGCCCTTGATGCTTATGTCGGCCTCTTCCCACCAGCCCTGCAGCGACCAGTTTTGATTGATTTGGTAACCAAGTTGCAGACCAGGGGTGAAGGCATAAGCAAAGCTTGGCTTCGGGCCATGACTGTTGAGGTCAAAATGGTGCTGGCTGCCATGAATGCCAAAATAGGCATATTGTTCTGGCGCCGCTTTTGTAGCTGCTTCTGTTTCAGCAATAGCAGGCGCGGCTAACAATAAAAAAACACCGCTAATAGCTGAGATAGAAGGGAATGTTATTTTCATACCGTCACCCTGCTGTAAGTTCGTCCGTGGTTTAATTTTTACTAAACTTTGCCGGCACTTTTTAAAGCGGCGGCACCCACTTTAAGGATGCGCATGTCGCCCCAAGGTGTGCCGCTACCGGCATTGACGGTTAATGCGACAGATAAATTACGTGCCGGGTCTGCCCAAGCGCCTGAGCCACCAAAACCGAAGTGACCAAATGCTTGGCGCGGACGTCGTCGCGCCAATACATAAGGCTGGTGATAACCCAGCCGCCAGCGCATGGGTGAAAACAGCGCTCGGTCTAACCCTTCAACTTGCTGCTGGCTAATAATTGGCAGCATAGCGGCATCAATAATACGTACACCATCCAGCTCGCCGCCATTAGCCAGCGCGCCATAGAGCCGTGCTAAGGCACGGGCGGTAAAAACACCGTTTAGCGCCGGCATTGAAGCATTTAAACCGCGGCTGCTGACTAGCTTGCGCGGATGAAAGTCACGCACAGTGACGGCATCTTCAAAGGGCGAAAAGTCCGGTGTTAGGCCGCGTTTCTGCAAGCCGATAAAGCCGTTGCGTAAACTCTTAAGTGTTTCCTTTTTCAGCTTACCAGCCAGCGATGGTGCCGGCTTGATTGCGTCATCAGTGCGGCCCATTAATAACATGGCAACACGCTGATGCTCGCTTTCTGGCACACCGATATAGCAGCCATCTAAGGCCAAGGGTGCGGCCAGTTTTTCCTGCAGCAGTTGGCTGATCGAGCGGCCGCTGGCACGCTGGATCACTTCGCCTACCAACCAGCCATAGGTCAGTGCGTGATAGACGCTATGGGGTGCTTTTTCTTGATTGCTTGGCGCTGCTGCCAATACCGCGCAGGTACGATCCCAGTCACACAGATCATCGAATGAGAGCTTCAAACCGCGCATACCATACATACCCGCTCGATGGGTCAGCAGGTCGCGCACGGTGATTTTTTCTTTACCGTTGGCGGCAAACTCGGGCCAGTAGTGCGCTACCGGGGTGTCGTAATCCACCAGACCTTCGCCGACCAGCTGGTGCAGTAGTGTGGCAGTGACCCCTTTGGTGGTGGAGAAGGACACGCTCATGGTGTCTTGTTGCCACGGGTTACCAGCGTCGTCGCGCACGCCGCCCCACAGGTCGACCACTCTCTTGCCTTGATGATAGACACAGACAGCGCCGCCACCGGGGCTGCGTTGTAGCTGCTGGCGAAAAACGCGGGCTACAGAACTGAACTGCGGGTCGGCGCTGCCGTAAATATTGTGCATGAGGATCAACTAATTCTTTAAGAGACATAGGGTTATACCGCTGTGCTGCTGATGGAGCAATTGCCGTCAGCGCTAGCGCCGCACAAGGATTGTCATTGACTTGCTTGGTCGAGACTAAGTGGCTCATCGTTGACTACGGTAAAGCGTACCATGCCAATCATCTGGCCGGTGCCAGTGATCACTTTAACGGTCCAGTTGCCACTCGGGTCGCTAGGAAAGTTAACCTTGTGGCTCCAGGCGCGATAGCCCTGCTCACGGCCACCGTGTACATCTAGGGGGATGCGATCGACTTCCTCACCGTTTTGTAGCCACAGGTGATAGACCGTTTCATGCAGTCCACGCGGCACCCGAATGGCGGTCCACGCATACAAGCCATCCCACAACACGCTGCTGGCACTGATCTGTTGAAGCGGTGCACTGGGCTGGCGTTGCTCACGATCAACATGATCAGTGACGAACACTTCTGCCAGTCGCAGCGGCACACCCGGCACATAGGCACGTAGCTGCCAAGTGGCTGCGGCCAAGCCGATCAGGAGGAGCGACAGGGCAGGAATACGCCAGAACCACCCCTGCGGCAGCATGGCTTTTAGGCTTGGCAGGGTCAGTAGCAACGCCACCAGCAGAGCGACAATAAAACTCTCAGAGGTGGTCAGCGGTAAAATGATGGGTAGCGAGACCAGCAAGGTGGCAAACAAGGCCAGCGCATGAAACACCACCAGCAGCGCTTTTCGTGGAGCCAGCAGGCGGTAATAAAGTGGATCAATCACAGAGATCAGTGCGCAGACAGCCAGCGTACCAGTGATCCAGCCTTGGCCAGTTTGCCAGTGGGTGGCGGCGAGGAAAAAAGGCAGCACAAAGAAAAAGCTTTCTTGGTGAACCATCTGCGTAAAGAAGTGAATCAAACCGGCCGGCACTTGAATGCCAAAGCGGGACAGCACACCTTGGCGCAGGGTTTGTTCTAGCATCAGCCAAATCCAGCTGACCAACATCATGATAGCAATGATCTGCGCGACCGATTCTTTGCGCTCAATTAAGACAAAGCTGGCGAGGCCGGAAAAAAAGCCAAACAGCGCCAACAAGCCAGGGTGGCGACGCAAAAAGTCGATCACTGTCAGGGGCAGGGTCGTGAGCCAGCTCATAGCATCAATCGTTGATTATGAGTGATGGTAGACCGGCTGAACGCGGTGGGGTTCACCGCGTTATTTGGTTAGGCGAGGTCTAGGCAGCACTCTTGGCCAGTAGTGATCGGTTGGGAAATGAATAGCGCAGGATACGCCAGATCACCTGAGAGAACTGCTTAATTAAGGGGCCAGTATTGTAGTGCACACCGTAGCGCTGGCAGATGGCTCTGACTTCTTGCGACAGCTCAGCATAGCGGTGGGCCGGAAGATCAGGGAATAAATGATGTTCAATCTGATGGCTCAAATTGCCGCTCATAATATGCATCAGCTTACTGCCAGAGAGATTAGAAGAGCCGCGAATCTGGCGATAGTACCAATGGCCACGGCTTTCATTCTTCAGCACGCTCTTTGGAAACAGCTGCACATCCGCAGTAAAGTGGCCGCAAAAAATAATCATGTAAGTCCACAAGTTGCGAATGCCATTAGCGGCTAAGTTGCCAAGCAAAACCGGCAGGAAAAACGGCCCAGCAATTAATGGAAAAATAACATAGTCCTTAATTAACTGGCGGCGACTTTTTTTCAGAAAGGGAGACATGTCATTAAGCATCTCTTTGGCGCTTTTTTTTCCGACAAAGTAACGGCCAACACGCAGGTCTTGGATCGCTACGCCCCACTGAAATAGCAACGCAAAAATAACGGCGTAAAAGGGTTGAATAAGAAAGGCAGGGTGCCAGCGTTGCTCAGGGAAAAGCCGCAATACGTCATAACCGATATCATCGTCCATGCCAATGATGTTGGTATAGGTATGGTGTTTGTAGTTGTGGGTTTTACGCCAACTCTCACTGGTGCCGACAATATCCCATTCAAAATTTTTGCCATTAAATTTCGGGTCATTCATCCAGTCGTATTGACCGTGTATGACGTTGTGGCCTAGCTCCATGTTGTCGAGGATTTTGGCAATACCAAGAAATAAGGTGCCAAGCAGCCACGCTGGTGGAAACAAACCAAAAAACAAGAGGCCGCGACCAATGACTTCGCAGTAACGTACTGCGGCATAAATGCGACGGATGTAACGCGCATCACGCTCGCCTAAGTCGGCCAAGGTGCGCTCACGCAGAGCGTCTAACTCTGCGCCGAAAGCAGCCAGCTGCTCGTTACTCATGCTACTGCCATAGGGGCTTTTGTTAATCGTGGAGGTCATCGAAGAAGACATGATTAGAGTTCCAAGGTCAGGTCAGAGGTGGCGCTGTTAATACACAGACGCACAGCGCCTGGCTCAGCAAAGACGTTGCCATTGCGGCTGTCGCTGGTGCTGCCGGATTTTTTCTCACAGGAGCAGGTATTGCAGATGCCGATGCGGCAGCCGTAGGCCGGCTTAATGCCTTGCGCTTCCAGTGCCTCTAGCAGTGGCACGCCAGAAGGGATCTGCACGCTGCGGTTACTTTTTGCTAGCACTACCGTCACCGCTGCACCGGCCTGGGTCACCAGCGGCGCCGGGCTAAAAGATTCCGCTTTAAACAGGGTGACTTGCTGGGCCAGTAAGGCTTCAACAGAACGCACAAAGCCATCAGGGCCACAGGCATAAACATGACGCTGGGCTAAGTCAGGGACTAACTGCTGGAATAAATCTTGCCGTGGCCGACCACTGAGCTCGTGCTCTAGCAGCTGGCTTTCTCGGGTCAGCACAGTGTGGATCTTGAGCAGTGGATCGCGCTGGGCCAGACGTTGCAGCGTTTCGCTAAAACATAAGTCAGCACGGCTGCGCGCCCAGTAGATCAGCGTGGTCGGTTGCTGCAGCGGCTGCTCGGTCAGGCTGCTCAGCAAGCTCATAAGAGGGGTAATGCCGGAACCGGCGGCAATAAATAGCCGCGGCTGCGGCGTGCTGGTTAGGGTCATCTCACCAAAAGCGGCACCCAGCTCAATAACATCACCGACCTGGCAATGATGGACCAGATGCTGGCTAACCTTGCCGCCGGGGATCGCTTTGACAGTCAGGCGAATACGGCCGCCTTTCCGCACGGCGTTGGAGGGGCTGTAACTGCGGGTTAAGCGCACGCCATCCACCTCAACACTGACGTTGATGTGCTGACCGGGCGTAAAGCCAGCAAACAAGCCATTGGCCTTGAGCGTCAGGCTGACCGTGTCGCGGGCTTCTACCTGCCGCTCAACCACGCGGGCCAAGCAGCGATCCCAGCTTAGGGTGGGGTGCAGCTTTTGCACCCAAAAGTCATATACCGCTGGGTCCACAAGCGGACTGAGTCGTTGCTTCAGGGTCTGGGTGGCCATCAGTGAGAGCGCCCGTTCAGTAATAAGGGTAATTATTATACAGTCGTATATACAATAGTCTATACACTCGTGCATTAAAGAAAGGGTATTATCCCTTCTCAACGGATTTAGCGGCTTAACCTAGGGGCCTGCCAGCATGAACGAGACCAGTACTGACGAGCCGCGTGCGGCCAGCCGCCCCCATCAGGGCCGCCGCGCAGTGATTTCGCGGGAAGATTTAATGACGGCCGCGCTGCAGCTGGTTGGCCCAAACCGCAGCATCTCGACGCTGAGCCTGCGTGAAGTGACACGGGAAGCGGGCATCGCGCCGAATAGTTTTTATCGACACTTTCGTGATGTGGACGAGCTGGCGGTCACTTTAATTGAGCAAGCAGGCGGTACGTTGCGCCACGTTATTGGCCAGGCCCGTCACCGTGCTAGCAGTGGCAACAGTGTGGTGCGCAGCTCCATCGAAACCTTTATGGAGCAGCTATGGGGCGAGCAGAAATATATGCAGCTGCTGTTGCGTGAAGGAACAGTTGGCTCTGATGCTTTTAAGGCAGCGGTGGAGCGTCAGCTGGTGTATTTCGAAGAAGAGCTATGCGCAGACTTGCAGCGCTTGGCCGAGACCAACAACACCGGTATTTATCAGCCGGCTTTGGCAGCCCGCGCTATCACGCGGCTGGTGTTTACCATGGGCGCATCGACGATGGACTTGCCGGTAAAAAAACGCCCACAGGCGGTGGAAGACTTAGTGGTGATGGTGCGCATGATTGTGGTGGGCACGCAAACCATTGCCAAAGGCAATATTGATATTGGTTAACTTGTAGGAGCAGCTTTAGCCGCTCCTACAGATCACATTAGATCAGCTCAAGTGAGCGCACCATTTCTTTTACTTCTGGCACTTCTTCTGAGCGATCTTCTTCGTTGCAGACATAGCTGACCACCAGCGCCAGTCGGCCACCAGCTAAGTACCACATGTGGCGGTACTCACCGTCTATCTGCTGGGCAACATTAAAACCACGAAAGTCCTTGTTGCGAAAGTTTTCTGTGACCGCTTTTTTCGGCGGCTCGCCAGCAAAGGTCTTTAGCTCTTCTTGGCTGATGTCCTCGTCGCTTTCCATGGCGGTGATTTGCAACACGCCAACGCCATCGGGTTTGCTAAAGATGGAGGTGTCCTCGGTATCATCGTGACCTTCCCAGCCTTCAGCTAGATCAATCGACCAGCCGATTTCATCTTGTTGCTCTTCTGACATGACGATCACTCCTCAATTAAATATCTGCATAATTTTCGCCGCCTTTTAGCCAGCGGCGAATCAAGGCTTCGGCCTGCTGCGGGTAATCACGCAGCAGAATCTGGGCGGCATCGCGGGCCGGTTCCATCAGTGCTTCGTCACGCATTAAATCAACAATACGAAACATTAGCTCGCCGGTTTGCCGAGTGCCAAGCCACTCACCCGGGCCGCGCAGGCGCAAATCCTCTTCCGCTATTTGGAAGCCGTCTGTGGTTTCACGCATCACTGCCAAGCGCCGCTGGGCAGTTTGCGAAAGCGGCGTACTGTACATCAGTACGCAGTAACTTTTCTCGCTGCCACGGCCAACACGGCCACGCAGCTGGTGTAACTGTGATAGCCCTAAGCGTTCAGCATTTTCGATCACCATCAGGGAGGCATTGGCGACGTCGACACCCACTTCGATTACTGTGGTGGCAACTAACAGTTGCGCTTCACCTTGGGCAAAGCGCGCCATCCGCTCGGCTTTCTCTTTTGGCTTTAAGCGCCCATGCACCAGCTCAATGGTTAGCTCTGGTAGCGCTTCTTGCAAGGCAGTCCAAGTCATCTCGGCGGCGCTGGCCTGCAGTGTTTCTGACTCCTCAATCAAGGTGCAAACCCAGTAGGCTTGCGCGCCTTGCAAGCAAGCATGGCGGATGCGCTCGATCACCTGCGGCCGGCGTGATTCACTGATCACCACGGTATCAATGGCTTGCCTGCCGGGCGGTAGTTCATCAATCACCGAGGTGTCTAAATCGCCGTACACACTCATCGCTAAGGTGCGCGGAATGGGTGTGGCAGTAAGCACTAATTGGTGCGGTACTTGTTGGTCGAAGCGGCCTTTCTCACGCAGGGCAAGGCGCTGATGAACACCAAAGCGATGTTGCTCATCAATGATGGTCAAGCCCAAGCGCTGGAACTGTACAGCCTCTTGAAATAGCGCATGGGTACCAATCACCACATGGGCTGTGCCGTCACTGATTTGCTGGTTAGACTCGCGCCGCGCTTTGACGCCCAAACTGCCCACCAACCAAGCCACGTTAAGGCCAAGCGGGGCTAACCAAGAGTAAAAATTACGGTAGTGCTGTTCTGCGAGGATTTCCGTTGGCGCCATCAGCGCCACCTGGTAGCCAGAAGCAATCGCCGACAGTGCAGCGCAGGCAGCTACTAAAGTTTTCCCAGAGCCAACATCACCTTGCACCAGTCGCAACATGGGTTGGGGAGTGAGCAGGTCCGCATCAATTTCGGCAATCACTCGCTGCTGCGCGCCGGTCAGCGTGAAAGGCAAAGAGGCTAATAGCTGCGCGCGCAAACGGTCGCTTTTTAATATGGGTGCTTGCTGCGAGCGCTGACCGGCGCGGCGGCTGAGCACGCCCAGTTGATGGGCAATCATTTCCTCCATCACTAAACGACGCACACTGGGGTGTTCGCCCGCCAGTAATAAATCAACCGGATCATCGGGCAAAGGTGCGTGCAGCTTTTGTAGTGCTTGCTGCAGCGACGGTAAGTTTTGTTGCTGCATGACGGACTCAGGCAGCAGGTCACGGGGTGGCTGCTTGGCGAGAATGGCGAGGGCTTCCACCATGAGTTTGCGTAGCAGTAACTGACTAACACCTTCGGTGGTCGGGTAGACCGGCGTTAAGGATTTCTCTAGTGCTGGTAGCGCATCGCTGGCGGTCTGATATTCCGGATGATAAAACTCCAACCCAGAAGC
>Ga0209075_1002076_pt1 | contig 18112 bp, 5 predicted proteins | sample Stecom2011_FD_187523 | JGI IMG/M metagenome (GOLD analysis project Ga0209075, IMG submission 187523) | Agricultural soil microbial communities from Utah to study Nitrogen management - Steer compost 2011 (SPAdes) (version 2) | ecosystem: Environmental > Terrestrial > Soil > Agricultural land...
ATCAGCGCTATAAGTATATGTTCCTGTTCCTCCTGAAGCAACAATTTGTATTAAACCTGTATTGTTATTATTACAAGTTAAGTTAAAAAGATTTGTAGTAAACGTAATAATTGGTGCTTCATCAACAATAAAAGTTTTAGTAATCATACAGAAGTTATCATCATATACACTAACATCATAACTACCTGCAGCTAAACCTGAGAATGTTGTTGAAGTTTGAGGTGTAAATCCATAATCAAGACTTAATTGATAAGTCCCCGTTCCACCCGTTAAATTAGTCACTTCAATTTCTCCTGAAGAAGCACCGTTACAGGCAGCATCAGTGATCGTTGCAGAAAAATCGATTTCATCTGGTTGTGTTAAAGTGAACGGAATTGTGAAAACACATAGTCCAGCATCATAAATTGTAACCACATGATTACCTGCTGGAATTCCATTAAAACTAGGAGCTGTTTGTGTATTACCACTATTGTCAAGTTCAAAAACAATAACAGGTTGACCTAAATAGTTTTCAACTTCAACAGCACCATCACTTCCATTAAAACAAGAGATATTAGTTGAGCTTACTAATGCTCCATCCATTTCAATGTCATTAATCCCAACAAAAGTTGAATCAAGACAACCTAAATCATCTCGAACAATTACTTTATAAGAACCTGCAGTCTGATTTGTAAATACACCACTTGGTTGAAAAGGTGAACCTGCAAACGAGTATTGAAACGCTGGATTTGCACCAGTAGCTAACAATTCTATTTGTCCATTAGGAAAACCACAATTTGATTCTGTCATTGATACTGTTGCGATATCAATTCCAGGAGGGTTGTTTAAAACTTGAATAGATTCTAGTTCACAACCGTTAGCATCCTTAATATATACGTCATGGTTTCCTGCTGTCAATCCAGTCAATGTATTTCCCGATTGTAATACAGAACCATTCACACCAAACTCATAGCTTGGTGTACCACCAGATACGGTTACGACTATCTCTCCATCATCTCCATCTTTACAAGTAGGATCAGTGTTAACATAAGTAGCAGTTAACCCATCAGGTTCTGAAATAACAACGTTCGAGTTTGCCAAACATCCATTATAATCTCTTACAACAACATCAATTGGGCCCGCACAAAGTCCTCCCAAAGTTGGATTTGTTGAAAATGACAAACCATTATTACTTGAATATTCGTAAGGAGTTGTTCCACCAGACGCTGAAATAGTTATTTCTCCATCACAATTTCCTGCACAGGAAGCAGGTGTTGGAACTGACGTATACGTCAATACTGGTGGCTGAACAATGGTAAAACTAACCGAAGCTGTACAACTATTATCATCTGTAATAACGACAGTATATGCACCTGCGGATAGCCCCGTAAAAGTGTTTGATGGCTGACCTGTACCTCCATTCAAGGAATAAGAAATAGGTGCTAAAGCGCCTGAAGTGCCAATAACAACTTGACCATTATTACCTCCAAAACAGCTTAAATCAATTTGATTATCAACAAAAGCTGTTGGCACTGCTACTGCGCCTACTGTTGCAGGAACTACAGCTGTACATCCATAAAAATCTGTTACAGTTATATTATAAGAACCTGGTGCCATATTGGTAAATGACCCTGAACCTTGATTCGGCCCACCAGATGAGTATTGATACGGTACGGAACCACCAGATGCTGTAACATCGATTGCTCCAGAATTACTACCGCAAGTTGCATCATCTACATTATTCAAGGTAATATTCAACAATGTTGGTTCAGCAACAGTTGTAGTAAGAATTAATGAACATCCATTACCATCTCTTATTTCAACTTGATGACTTCCTGCAACTACCCCCGTAAATCCAGTTCCTGTTTGTGAAGTACCTCCGTCTAAAGTATAAGTATAAGGTGATGTTCCTCCTGATACTCCTGACACATCAATTTTCCCTGTCGCTTCTCCATGACATAAAGCATCTGTAGGTGTTAACGTTCCTGCTAATGGATCCGGCTGAGTAATTGTTACTATTTCCTCAGTTACACAACCTAGCTTATCAGTTACAGAAACACTATAAGTTCCAGCACTTAAGTTATCAGCAGTTTGAGTTGTTTGTCCGATTGGTGTGCCTCCTTGACTCCAAACATATACGTATGGAGCGACTCCAGCTGTAGGAGTAGCGGTTGCTGTCCCATCATTTTTTGCATTACAAGTCAAATCAGTCTTTGAAACCGTTACAGGTAATGGTGGCCCTTCAACTATTGTAAAAGTCCCTGTTAAATCACATCCACCTCCTGTTGCTACGGTATAAGTATAATCTCCAGGTGGTAAGTTATCAAAATCTGAAAATTGTGCTGATGTACTCTCTGAGTCAGTTTTCGGTCCATTTATGTTATAAACAAAAGGAGGCACTCCACCTGTCACTGTTATTCTTGCTGTTCCGAGATTAGTTCCTCCACAAGTTTCATTAGTTGTAGTTACACTTGAAACACCAGGGTTTACAACATTAATTGTTACAGCGTAATTATTCTGCCCTGTTATAGGACAGGCATCATCTTCAACAATAAAGTTAAGTGTAACCGTACCAGAAGTAGTTACCGGCGTCCAGCAAATACTAGCAGTTAATGGATTACTACCTATTTCAAGAATTGTTGCCCCGGGCATCACCGCATTAATATTTGTCTCAATATCCAAAACATCAGTTGCATCTGGATCGGTAAAAACAACATCAAAACACCCTTCAAATCCTTGACACAGGGTCAAACTACTAGGGCTATTTTGCACAACACTTCCTGTTACATTCGTAATACCACCTCCTGGATTATATGAAGGTGGACGAGGTGGAATGTTATTACAATTATCTACATAAGTTTGGTACTCATACCTTGTCACTGTTACTATATCTCCATTCGAATTATACTCTGTCATTTCAACCACAAAAACATATGGACCCACAACTGTCGGTGTAAAACTAACAGTTCCTGAAACAGGATCGATAGTCACTCCAGGTATAGGGTTTGCCCCATCAAATCCACCTTGATAAGTAACATTATTACCAGGACTTCTTGTAGCTGGTACTAGAGCGTATGAAATAGAATCACCATCGGGTTCGGATGCACCAAGGTTATAAGTAACTTCTTGATCTTTACAAACAAAAGGTTCAGGTTGGGCAGATACAACTGGAGTGTCATTACAATTATCTGTGGCAGTATTAACTGTGGTAACAGCATTAAAAGGGGTTTGACCTACAAGATTGTTTGTTGTGTTTCTATCTTGCAATATATAACTAGCTGTCCAAGAATCACAATCATTGATAGATACGGTAGCCTCATAAATAAATTCTTCGTAGCCCGGTTGAGGATTACTCTTACTCTTACATTTTGTGTTATTTAATTCTGCATCACAAATTTGAGACACCTCTCTTTTAGATTGATAGGCTAATTTAAGAGATTGTTTTCCAAATCCACAGGTATTGGTCAATTCAATATTTTGTGAAGACGTTGATAAGTTTGCACCAGAGCAATCTCTGTATAATATTAACCGCACTCTATATTTACCTGGCGTACCAGTACATTTGAACTCTATGTATCCTCCGGCTACGTGAGTTGCATTTGCATCATTCTGGAAGAGAAAGAAAGTTGCGAAAAACATGAGCAATGGCAGCAAACCTAAATTAAGACTTTTCATAGTTGTAGTGTTAAAATTAAAACTGAGCTAATAATTAAACGAGTATAAATTGAAATAGGTTGCCCATAAAACAATTTTAATTCTGTGTTTTATCCTTAGAACCTTCACAAGTATAGTTAAAAATATGTATTTTCCAGATAGAATCAAAGCTTTTTCTAAAAAAATGCACGAACCTCAACACCTCCAGAATGTATAGCTTTGCTTTCTTCAGACTTCCTTCCGTTATACTGAATATTGATTTGAAGGTTCTTAGAAAGGCTTCTTTGATAATTTAGCCCCCATGTTATATTTTTTCCAGGTTTTAAAGACTCTAACATTTCATAAGCTAACGCACTATTTTGAGATCCATTATAGTTAATTATTACCAGTTTTATCTCTCCATTTAGGCTTCCTTTTTCTAATTGATTCCACTTTAACGCAAAACCAATATCTCCGATATACGTATTTTCTCCACCCATTTCTTCTTTGTTATTTTTCTCTTCATATCTACTGTTTAGCGATAAACGAAAAGTAGTATTGGGTTGATAAATAAATTCTGGTTGAATTTTATGGTAATCAATTGAATAGTTTCGTCCAGAAGTATAATCAGCAGTAGATTCTTTAAATCCTTGTTCTGCATTCAGCTTAACCGTAATTGATTTCAGTATATTCCAACGTATTGAAACAGCGTTAAGGTTAATCTTCTTTGCATCAAATCCGTTTGCAAGCAGAGATTTAGAAGCTGTCTCAGAAAATGTATAATCTGCTCCAAAAATAGGGTTTGTTCGATTGAAGTATAAAGTATTCCGAATCGTTGAATTGAAACTGATTAAACTTGTATCAGCGATATCTCTAGCAATAGGGTTGTATGTCTCAGCTGATTGAATTCCCATTTTTTTACTCACTCTAAATCGTGTCTGATTTGAAGTTCTTGACAAAAACTTTAAAATACCTTTTCTTCCACTCCACAATCTTTCTGGCCGCCAAAATAAAGTTTGATTAAACTCGTTAGAATAAGTTCTTACATATTCATTACTCGGTGTAAACACACGTATATATTTAGCTTGGTCTTGATATTGTGCAGTCTCAAATTCATTCAAGTCTTTTACACCATCATTGTTGTAATCGATCCATGTATACACTCCTTGGCCAGCGTTTACTTCAATATACAAGAATTCCTTTTTCACTTCCAAGCCCGAACCCACCTCATAGAAAGTATTTGCGGTTAGAGCGTTCTTCCATAGGTTTAGACGATAATCTACCCTACCTAGAAAAGTATTTTCAGGAGTTTGACTTATAAGGTTCTGATCTTTAATTTCAAGCATCCTGTAACTCACCATAGTCGTTAATGAATTAGTTTTATTAGTAATCCAATTATAATCTGCACCGACACTTCGACCTTTAGCTACATCGGAAAGCTTTAAAGAATCGCTTTTTCGATCATATCTTTCTCGGTAAAAGACGCTAAACTTATTTTGCATTCTGTCTGAGTTAGCAATGTAAACTTTCCAATCGTACCATTGATAAGACTCAGGCTTAAGCAATGTATCATCTTGTGTAAATTGATTCAATTCATGGTCATCTTCGAAACCAATTTTAATAGGTCCAAACTCTTGACTAAAAGCAGAAGTATGTCTTAAGTAAGTATTCAAATTCTCAGCGCTACTGCTCAAGTAACTTCCATCAATTCTTGCTTTAAATCCATTTTGAGACCAATTCCCAAGGAGTTGAGCTCTGTTTCCTTGATAATCTTCTCCCAAAGTATAGTTTTGCGCTTGCAACATTATTTTACCATGATTTTTATGTTTAATGCCTCCTGATAAATTTGCAAGAAACTCTTGTCCCTCATAATTTTTGTTTCTAACATTCCAGTCTCTATCAAATTCAACGCCTCGATAACGTTCTATTTCTTGAAAATATTCTGTTCTATATTCAAAATCTAAAGCAGTAGTGATTGCCCATAAACTAGACGAGTCTTTTCCCAAATTAAACACCCCTTCAATGGTTGTTTTATTAGCTAAACCTCTGTTGTCATCATTATCAATTCTAGAAAAAGTATTTACATCATGATTAGAAGTACTTAATTCAGACATAATCGACCATTTGTTATTCAATCGATAGTTAATTCCAGCAGTAATTAAAGCATTTTTTTTAGGCGTAACAATTAATCGAGACGGTTCATAATCACCTTGTGGAACACCGCCGATTGGAGCTACCCATTTATAGACCCTTCCTACCGCAGTAAATCGATCAAAGATGTAATTCCCTTTTCCAAATCCAACATTGGTAAATGTTGCTTTATAAAAAGCTGAATCTGGACTTACAGAATAAACTAAAATTGAGTCTACCCCTAAAGAGTCAATCATTTTATAAGTCACTTGGTTGTCTACAAACCCAATACTATCAATAGATTTAGATCGCGCAAGCTCTAAACTATCACCAATACTTCCCAATAAAAGTTTATCTTTATTACTTAATTGCTGTTGTAGTGACTGATTTTTAGCATCTTGCTCACTGTAAAGATTCAGCCAAAAATCAAACTTTTTACTTTCATAATCAATACTAGCTTGAAACAAAGAACGTGCATAGTTTTGATCTGTATATTGGAACTCTACAACAATTCTAACATCTTTTGTGATTTGATGACGTGGGGTAAAGGTTAATTCAGCTGTGTTATAATTGATTACATAATCATATTCTTGACCTCTTTCCAAAATCTTTCCATCGAGATAGACATTCTCAGTTCCAGATAAAACCATTATAAAAGGTTCGTTTTCATTTCCTTTTAATCGATATGGACCTTGACTACCTTCCTGACCTTGTATTGTATTTCTTGCAAACTTACCTTTAGATAATGCCCCCGCTCCTTGAGCTGTCCATTTAGACTTTTCATTTCCCCAAGTATATTGCCCAAACAATCCTTGTGCTCGTTTATTATAATTTGTAAAATATCCCGAAGGTTTTTTCAACCAAAAATCTCCTGCAATAATCTTATATTCTTTACCATAGAGCTGTATAAAAACCTGGTCAAATTCTTGTAATTGATTGGTATTTCCATCAGGTTGAATAGGTAGATTATCATCTGTAACCGTAGCCAGAATATGCATATTATTTGCTATTTCACCAGATAACTGTAGATTAAGAGTAGAGTTAACAGAGAGGTCTTGTGAATTTCCAAAGCTGATTCCTCTTGAAATACTCCCCGATTTTTTAATACCATCATCGGTAAAAAAACTCGATGATTTATCCTCATTATTAAAATAGTAATCTCGTAACTCACCAACATCACGATAAATCATACTTGTATCGATAGTCTGAAAAGGCTTTTGAAAATCAATAGTAAAAACCCTATATCTCATTTCTAATGAATCCTCACAATTGCCTTTAAACTGAAATTCGCGTGTAATTCCATTAAAATAATATTCTGTGTTTGACAGAGGTTTACCACTGCACAAAACTTGGAAACTAGATTGATAAATCGTAAGAGAATCTACAATTAAAGTATCATTTGAAGGCTTAATTGTTTTCCATCTAAGGTTAGAAGATTGACCCCATACAGGAATCACAACTATAATAAGAAGTAAAAAAAGTAGTGATTTTATCCCTGCAATAGATTTCATTCCATTATCATAACGAATTCAGTATGGGTTTGGTGCTTTTATCATTAGATAATTTTCATTTACAATCAATTGCCTCTTCAACAAGCTCACAAACCTTTGAAGCATCATATCTTTTTGATTCCTCGATAACAAGCTGAGGATTAAAGTTTACATTATTGATGGACTCTAATAGTTTTAAGCCTAAATCAATTACGTCTTCAGATTCGAAGAGTGTACCAAACCCGCCATGATTAAGAATCTCCACAGTACCTCCCCTATTACTTCCAACAACTCGACATCCTGAAGCCAAAGCCTCAATTGTTACCATTCCAAAAGTTTCTGCTTTTGTTGCCATTACAAAAACGTCAATTGCTGAATAAAATGTTTCCACATCTTTTCTAAATGGTCTAAAAAAAACTCTGTCTTGTAAGTTATTCGTCTTAACAAAGTTTTTTAATTCATCTAAATAAGCATCTGACTCTCCATGTGTAGACTCTCCAAGAAAAACAAGGTTGTGTTGAACTTTACTTTTGATATTATTAAAAGCTTCAAGCAATAAAAGCTGTCCTTTTTGCACATCAAAGCGACCCACTAATCCAATATATTCTTTAGCTGAATCAAGATTTAATAACTCTTTAGACTCTTGGCTACTTATAGCATTAAAATATTTGTCGAGTTCAAGTCCTGAAGGGATTACCGTAGTTCGATTTTTAGGAAACCTTGTTAATTCCACAACTTGTTTTTGCAACCAAGGGAGTGGACATGACCATAAGTCAATTTTCTTATACCTCAGAGTATGCAACAAATCGCGCTTTGGAATACCAAGTTGCATCTCCATAAAATAAGCGAGAAAAAACTTCTTCTTACTCCAGGTTTTTGCCATAGCACACAGACTTAAGTCCTTGGGATCTCTTACAATAAGATGTGATATTTGATGTTTCAACAATTTTCTTGATAATCTTACCGCGTTAACAAGATCATAATACTTACGGTGTTGTTTTATAAAATCAACAGGCAAGTTGTTTTGTACTGCTTCTTGATGAATCTTACTGTTTTCTTGGACAAACATCAAGACTTTGTGTCCCCTATCACTCATCCATTTTGCATTTCGAAGTTGATTCATTTCAAGTCCACCCCAGCTTTTAGAGGCACACAAATAGGCAATATGGCATTTTTTACTTGTCATTAAAATTTCGAAAAAAATGCCTCAAGTTTTAAGCTTGAGGCATTGATTATATAGTGTATAATAAGATTAAATGTGTATTGAACGATCACCAGTTGCATCCATTGCAGCTTCACGAATAGCTTCTGAATACGTAGGGTGTGGATGAGACATGCGTACAAGGTCTTCAGCAGACGCTCTATACTCCATTGCTACAACACCCTCCATAATTAAATCTGCAGCTCTAGCACCTATCATATGAAAACCTAATATTTCATCAGTCTCTTTATTTGTAATAATTTTCACCAACCCTTGAATATCGCCTGAAGCCCTTGATCTACCTAAGGCTTTCATAGGAAAAGAACCTACTTTATACTCAACACCTGACTCTCTAATTTCTTGTTCAGTTTTACCAACAGAAGCAACTTCAGGCCAAGTATAAACAACACCTGGGATCAAGTTATAGTTAATATGTGGAATTTGTCCAGCAATTTTCTCAGCAACAAATGTTCCTTCTTCCTCAGCTTTATGGGCAAGCATAGCACCACGAACAACATCACCAATTGCATAAATGTTATCCACTGAAGTCTGTAAGTTCTCATTTACATCAACTTGTCCTCTATCAGTTGTTTTAATTCCAACATTTTCCAACCCAAGTCCTTCTGTAAAAGGCTTTCTTCCTACAGCAACTAAACAGTAATCAGCCTCAAAAGTAACTTCCTTATCTTTTTTATCTAAAGCTGTAACGACAACACCTTTTCCAGTGTTTTTAACATTTTGAACTTTATGGTTCATGTTAAACTTCATTTTCAACTTTTTAAGCACTCTAGTTAATTCCTTCCCCATGGTTTCATCCATAGTAGGAATAATAGAATCAGCAAATTCGACTACTTCAACTTTTGTTCCAAGTCGAGCGTATACTGAACCTAATTCAAGTCCAATTACACCTCCTCCAATAACAATCATTGTCTTAGGTATTTCACCTAATGAAAGTGCCTCTGTAGAGGTAATAATTCGTTTTTTGTCTGGCTCCATACCTTTAAAAAAGTTTGGTTTAGACCCCGTAGCGATAATTACTTTATCCGTCTTCAGTTCGGTTTCTTTTCCTTTGTTGTCAACAACCTTTACAGTATTTTTATCGACAAAAGAACCTACACCATGATGAACATCAATTTTATTTTTATCCATAAGGAAATCAATTCCTTTACAGGTCTGGTCAACCACTTTATCCTTACGCTCAACCATTTTCTTAAAGTCTGGTTTTAGGTCTTTTAGGTTAATTCCGTGTTCTTCGAAGCTATTCTCAGCGTTATGAAAATGTTCACTAGAGTCCAAAAGTGCTTTAGATGGTATACAACCTACGTTTAAGCAAGTTCCTCCAAGCGTATCGTATTTCTCAATAATTGCAGTTTTCAGTCCTAATTGCGCACATCTAATTGCAGCTACGTATCCACCAGGTCCGGATCCTATGATAGTTACATCGTATTTACTCATGATAAATGTATATTTTAATTTTTATGATATATCAAATTTAAGCTTCAGTTGGTGGTGTTCCAAAATTAATTGGAGGCATATCAGAGTTATTATCATTAATTGCTCCAAGGTTTTCTTCATACTTCCTAATGTTGTCTTGCAATGCATTAAGTAAACGCTTTGCATTTTCTGGAGTCATAATAACGCGTGATCTAACTTTCGCCTTTGGCATTCCAGGCATAATCTGAACAAAATCACAAACAAACTCTGATTGAGAATGTGTGATAATAGCTAAATTTGAATACACTCCATCGGCAATATTCTCAGGCAGATCGATATTCAATTTATTTTCTTTGTTGTTCTTGTTTTCCATAAGAATAAAGGTAATAAAAAAAGGCTATCAATATATAATTGATAGCCTATAATTTATTTTGAACTAATTCTTAACCTTCTTTACCCGGTATCTCCTCATAAGTTTCGGTTGAAGCAACTTGTAAGTTTTGGAACTCACGTACTCCTGTACCTGCTGGAATTTTGTGTCCAACGATAACATTTTCTTTAAGACCTAATAAGTTATCAACCTTACCAGAGATTGCAGCTTCGTTTAATACTTTTGTAGTTTCCTGGAAGGAAGCTGCAGAAATAAACGATTGCGTTTGAAGCGAAGAACGTGTAATTCCTTGCAACATTGGTTTAGAAGTAGCTGCAACAGCATCACGTGCAACAACAAGTTTAGCATCTTCACGTTTCAACTGAGTATTTTCATCTCTTAACCTACGTGCAGAAACAATTTGTCCTACTTTCAATTCTTGAGAATCACCTGCATCTTCGATATATTTCATACCGAAAATTCTATCGTTTTCTTCCATGAAATCAGCTTTATGAATTGCTTGATTCTCTAGGAAGCGTGTATCTCCAGCATCGTCAATTTCAACCTTAAGCATCATTTGACGAACAATTACCTCAAAGTGTTTATCGTTAATCTTAACACCTTGCAGACGGTATACCTCTTGAACTTCGTTGACAAGGTATTCTTGAACTGCAGTTGGACCTTGAATATTCAAGATATCTTTTGGTGTAATAGCACCATCAGAAAGTGACTGTCCTGCACGAACAAAATCGTTTTCTTGTACAAGAATATGCTTAGAAAGCGGAACTAAATATTTCTTAGTTTCTCCTGTTTTAGCCTCGATAATCACCTCACGGTTACCACGTTTAATTTTACCATAGCTAGCAATACCGTCAATTTCAGAAACAACAGCTGGGTTAGATGGATTACGTGCTTCAAAAAGCTCAGTAATACGAGGTAAACCTCCTGTAATATCCCCACCTTTACCACCAACTCTAGGTATTTTAACTAAACTAAATCCTTGTTTAATTTCATCACCTTCTTTTACAGAAACGTGAGCATTAACCGGAATTGGATAAGATTTTAAGATTTCACCTTTCTTGTCTTTAATAACAATTGTAGGGTTTTTCTTTTTATCTCTAGTTTCAGTAATTACCTTTTCAGTAAATCCTGTTTGCTCATCCACTTCTTCACGGTAAGTAATTCCTTCAAGAACGTTATCAAATTCGATAATACCGTTATATTCAGAAATAATTACAGCGTTGTATGGATCCCACTTACAGATTACATCATTTTTCGTGATATCAGCATTAACATCGGCAACCATTTCAGCACCATAAGGTACGTTTGCAGTCATCGCAGCTAACCCTGTTTTCTTATCAATAATCTTTAATTCAGCTGAACGACCAACAACAATTTCTTTCTTTGTTCCGTCTTTTTCAACTCTTGTGATTGTTCTTAACTCATCAATTTCTAATCTACCAGACGCTTTAGCTTTCAAGTCACTTTCATCTGCTATATTAGAAGCTGTACCCCCAACGTGGAATGTACGAAGTGTTAACTGAGTACCCGGTTCCCCAATTGATTGAGCTGCAACAACTCCAATTGCGTCTCCTAGTTGAGCCTCACGGTTAGTTGCAAGGTTACGTCCGTAACACTTAGCACAAACCCCTCTTCTCAACTCACAAGTCAATACAGAGCGAATTTCAACCTCGTCAATTCCTGCTTTATCAATAGCAACAGCTACATCCTCAGTAATCAACTCTCCTCCTTCAACAATTAAGTTATCATCGTCATCATATACATCATGAACTGCACTTCTACCGACAATTCTGTCATATAAAGGCTCAACAACCTCGTCGTTTTTCTTTAATGGCGTAGCAACAATACCTCTTAGGGTACCACAGTCAGTTTCGTTTACCACAACATCCTGAGCAACATCTACTAAACGTCTAGTCAAGTAACCAGCATCGGCTGTTTTCAGGGCTGTATCGGCAAGACCTTTACGAGCACCGTGAGTTGATATAAAGTACTCAAGAATAGATAATCCTTCTTTAAAATTAGAAAGAATTGGGTTTTCAATAATCTCTTGACTTGAAGCTCCAGATTTTTGAGGCTTAGCCATCAGACCACGCATTCCAGAAAGCTGACGAATCTGCTCTTTAGATCCACGTGCTCCAGAATCAAACATCATGTAAATAGCATTGAAACCTTGTTTATCAGCTTTCAACTGCTCCATTAACGTATTTGTTAAACGAGAGTTTGTACGTGTCCAAATATCAATAATCTGGTTGTATCTTTCATTATTAGTGATTAGTCCCATGTTATAGTTATCCATAACTTCAAGAACATTCGCTTTCGCTTTATCAACTAATATTTCTTTTTCTTTTGGAATAATAATATCGTTAAGGTTAAACGACAATCCGCCTTTAAAAGCCATGTCGAAACCAACAGTTTTGATATCATCAAGGAACTGAACTGTACGAGATGTTCCAGAAATTTTCAATACAACACCGATAATATCACGAAGAGCTTTCTTCGTTAATACATCATTAATATATCCAACTTCTTTAGGAACCATTTCATTAAATAAAACACGTCCTACCGTAGTTTCAATAATTTTAAGTTCTAGTGTCCCGTCTTCATTAAGAATTTCAGTTTTTACTTTAATATGAGCATGTAAATCTACACCTCCTTCATTTAAAGCAATCTGAACTTCTTCTGGAGAATAGAATGTCATTCCTTCCCCACGCATTTTTCTTTCCTCATCAGACACTCTTCCTTTGGTCATATAATATAGACCTAACACCATATCCTGTGATGGAACGGCAATAGGAGCACCGTTAGCAGGATTCAAAATGTTGTGAGAAGATAGCATCAAAATCTGAGCCTCAAGAATAGCTGCATTACCTAATGGTAAATGCACAGCCATCTGGTCACCATCGAAATCGGCGTTAAAAGCAGTACACACTAAAGGGTGTAAACTAATTGCTTTTCCTTCAATCAATTTTGGCTGGAAAGCTTGTATACCTAGACGGTGAAGCGTAGGAGCACGGTTTAATAGAACAGGGTGAGATTTAATCACATTTTCTAAAATATCCCATACAATTGCTTCTTTCTTATCAACAATTTTCTTTGCTGACTTAACCGTTTTAACAATTCCTCTTTCAATTAATTTTCTTATTACGAATGGCTTATAAAGCTCAGCAGCCATATCCTTTGGCAAACCACATTCGTGAAGTTTTAAATCTGGTCCGACAGAAATTACTGAACGAGCAGAGTAATCTACACGTTTACCCAGTAAGTTTTGACGGAAACGACCTTGCTTTCCTTTTAATGAATCAGAAAGTGATTTTAAAGGTCTATTTGACTCAGTTTTAACCGCACTCGATTTTCTAGAGTTGTCAAATAATGAATCTACAGATTCTTGAAGCATACGTTTTTCGTTACGTAGAATAACTTCAGGAGCTTTAATTTCAATTAATCTTTTTAGACGATTATTACGAATAATAACTCTTCTGTATAAATCGTTTAAGTCAGACGTTGCGAAACGACCACCATCCAATGGAACTAAAGGTCTTAATTCCGGAGGTGTTACAGGGACAACTTTGATAATCATCCATTCTGGACGGTTTTCAATTCTGTCTTGTGAATCACGCATCGCTTCAACAACCTGAAGACGTTTCAATGCTTCATTTTTACGCTGCATTGAAGTTTCGTTGTTTGCTTTGTGTCTTAAATCAAATGACAATTGGTGAAGATCTAATCCTTTAAGTAAATCAAATAGAGCTTCAGCTCCCATTTTTGCGATAAACTTATTTGGATCAGTATCATCTAAGTATTGATTATCTTGAGGAATTTCATCCAAAATATCAAGGTACTCTTCTTCTGTCAAAAACTGCATGTGATCTAAAGGTTCACCTTCAGCATTCTTCGCTAAACCAGATTGAATTACAACGTATCTCTCGTAATAAATAATTTGGTCAAGCTTTTTTGTAGGTAAACCAAGAAGGTAACCAATTTTATTTGGTAAAGACCTGAAATACCAGATATGGGCAACAGGAACAACCAATTGGATGTGTCCCATGCGCTCACGACGGACTTTTTTCTCTGTAACTTCAACCCCACAACGGTCACAAACAATTCCTTTGTATCGGATTCGTTTATATTTACCACAGTGACATTCATAGTCCTTTACAGGTCCAAAAATACGCTCACAGAACAAACCGTCTCTTTCTGGTTTATACGTTCTATAGTTTATCGTTTCCGGCTTTAAAACCTCTCCACTTGACTGCTCCAGAATTAATTCTGGAGAAGCCAATGAAATGGTGATTTTATTAAAATCTTTCACCGTATTTTGAGTATCTTTTTTATACGCCATTTTAAACAAGTGTTTTCAATTAAACTTTGACTACTAATCCATCTTGATATTTAAACCTAATCCTCTTAATTCATGTAAAAGAACATTGAATGACTCAGGAATACCAGGTTTTGGAAGGTTATCACCTTTTACAATAGCCTCGTAAGCTTTTGCTCTACCATTAACATCATCCGATTTAACAGTCAAGATTTCTTGTAAGATATTTGATGCACCGAATGCTTCAAGTGCCCAAACCTCCATCTCACCAAAACGCTGACCACCAAATAGTGCTTTACCACCAAGAGGCTGTTGCGTAATTAGTGAATAAGGTCCGATTGAACGAGAGTGCATTTTGTCATCCACCATGTGAGATAATTTCAACATATAAATTACCCCAACAGTAGCTGGTTGATCGAAACGAACACCCGTACCACCGTCATACAAGTATGTTTTACCTGCACGTGGAATACCTGCTTTATCACAGTACTCAGCAACTTCAGAAGGTTCTGCACCATCAAAAATTGGAGTTGCAAACTTAACGTTCAATTTTTGACCTGCCCATCCAAGAACAGTTTCATAAATTTGACCTAAGTTCATTCGTGAAGGTACCCCTAATGGGTTCAATACAATATCTACTGGAGTTCCATCATCTAGGAAAGGCATATCTTCTTGACGAACGATGTTCGCAACAATACCTTTATTTCCGTGACGACCCGCCATTTTATCACCAACTTTAAGTTTTCTTTTCTTAGCTAAATAAACCTTCGCTAATTTCACGATACCTGCTGGTAATTCATCACCAACAGAGATATGGAATTTCTTACGTTTATAGTTACCTAATAAGTCATTCGCTTTAATAGTGAAGTTATGAATAACACGTTGTATTAACGAGTTAGTCGCATCATCTTCAGTCCACTTACTAGGATTGACTATAGTGTAATCTACAATACTTAGTGCTTTCTCAGAAAATTTAGAACCTTTTTTAATGATTTCCTCTCTAAAGTTATTGGTCACTCCAGCAGATTTCTTATCTTCTAGAATAACTAACAATTTTTGAACAAGAATCGCTTTTAAGTCACCTAAATCCTTTTCATAATCAGCATCTAAGTTTTCAAGAATTGGTTTATCTTGAGCTTTAGTTTTTCTGTCTTTTACTGCTCTTGAGAAAAGTTTCTTGTTAATTACTACACCTTGCAATGAAGGTCCAGCTTTCAATGAAGCATCTTTTACATCACCTGCTTTATCTCCAAAGATGGCACGCAGTAATTTTTCTTCAGGTGAAGGATCAGTTTCTCCTTTAGGAGTAATTTTTCCGATTAAAATATCACCTTCTTTAACTTCAGCACCAATACGAATTAATCCGTTTTCATCAAGGTCACGAGTTGCTTCTTCACTCACGTTTGGAATATCCGCTGTAAGTTCTTCCATACCTCGTTTAGTATCTCTAACTTCTAAAGAATACTCATCGATATGAATAGAAGTAAATACGTCTTCACGAACAACTCTTTCTGAGATTACAATAGCATCTTCAAAGTTATATCCTTTCCAAGGCATGAACGCAACTTTCATGTTTTGACCAAGTGCCAATTCACCTTGTTGAGTTGCGTATCCTTCACATAGTACCTGTCCTGGAGTTACAACATCACCTTTCTTAACGATTGGCTTCAGGTTCATTGTAGAACCTTGATTTGTTTTCTTGAACTTAGTTAAACTATATGTTTTTGTATTACCATCAAAAGAGACAATCTGATCTTCCTCTGATAAATCATATTTAATTACAATTTCGTTGGCGTCAACATATTCAACGATACCATTTCCTTCAGCATTAATCAGTACACGTGAATCACGCGCAACTAATCTTTCGATTCCAGTTCCAACTATAGGAGATTCTGGTTTCAACAAAGGAAGTGCTTGACGCTGCATGTTAGACCCCATCAATGCACGGTTGGCATCATCATGCTCTAAGAACGGAATAGAAGATGCTGCAATCGAAGCAATCTGATTTGCTCCAACGTCCATTAAGTCAATCTCGCTTGGTGAAACAACAGGAAAGTCACCTTCCTCACGTGCTTTAACAGATTCTCCAAGAAATTCTCCCTTATCATTTAAAGGAGCATTAGCTTGAGCAATCATTTTAGCATCCTCTTCTTCAGCTGTTAAATATATCGGCTCTTCATTAAGTCGAACTTTACCATCTACAACCTTTCTATATGGCGTTTCAATAAAACCAAGTTTATTTACTTTAGCAAAAACACATAAAGAAGAAATCAAACCAATGTTTGGTCCCTCAGGTGTTTCAATCGTACATAGACGACCATAGTGTGTGTAGTGAACGTCACGCACCTCAAATCCGGCACGCTCTCTTGATAATCCACCAGGTCCAAGTGCTGAGAAACGTCTTTTATGTGTTACTTCAGAAAGTGGGTTGGTTTGATCCATGAACTGAGACAACTGGTTAGTACCAAAGAATGAGTTAATAACAGACGAAAGTGTTTTCGCATTAATTAAGTCAATAGGTGTAAACACCTCGTTGTCACGAACGTTCATACGCTCACGTATTGTACGTGCCATACGGGCAAGTCCAACACCAAACTGTGAGTACAATTGCTCCCCTACCGTTCTAACACGACGATTAGAAAGGTGGTCAATATCATCAACTTCTGCTTTAGAGTTAATTAACTCAATCAGATATTTAATGATTTTGATTATATCATTTTTGGTTAAAACTCTAGACTCTTCATCGTCAGAGATTTTAAGTTTTTTATTAATTCTAAAACGCCCTACTTCACCAAGATCATATCTCGTATCAGAGAAAAACAGTTTTTCGAATACACTACGTGCAGTTTCGAAATCTGGCGGCTCAGCATTACGTAATTGTCTATAGATTACTTCAACTGCTTCTTTCTCAGAGTTTGCAGTATCTTTTTGTAAGGTATTATATATAATAGTAAAATCAGCAGAGTTTACATCTTCCTTGTGAAGGATAATAGTTTTTGTTCCTGCGTCAATAATTTCTTCAATATTGTCTTTATCAAGGACAGTATCACGGTCCAAGATAACTTCGTTACGTTCGATAGAAACCACCTCTCCAGTGTCTTCATCAACGAAGTCTTCAATCCATGATTTAAGAACTCTTGCAGCAAGCTTACGTCCTAAAACTTTCTTAAGATTAGTCTTAGTAGCTTTTACTTCATCTGCAAGGTCAAATATTTCTAAAATATCTTTATCACTTTCGTAACCGATAGCTCTGAACAAGGTTGTTACAGGAAGCTTCTTTTTACGATCGATATATGCATACATAACATTATTAATGTCTGTTGCGAACTCTATCCAAGATCCTTTAAAAGGAATAATTCTTGCTGAATAAAGTTTTGTCCCGTTTGCGTGTCTAGATTGACCAAAGAATACCCCAGGAGAACGGTGTAATTGCGAAACGATAACACGTTCAGCACCGTTAACAACGAAAGATCCTTTTGGAGTCATATAAGGAATTGTTCCAAGATATACATCTTGAACGATAGTTTCAAAATCCTCAT
>Ga0209075_1002078_pt1 | contig 18102 bp, 14 predicted proteins | sample Stecom2011_FD_187523 | JGI IMG/M metagenome (GOLD analysis project Ga0209075, IMG submission 187523) | Agricultural soil microbial communities from Utah to study Nitrogen management - Steer compost 2011 (SPAdes) (version 2) | ecosystem: Environmental > Terrestrial > Soil > Agricultural land...
TTACGGTTTTTTTAAAAGTTATACCTAGATTAAATTGTAAGACTGCACCAAATAGTAATACAAGTAAGTTAATTATTAATATCATTTAAACCTCAATCTATATTTTTTAAATAAATAATTATAATGGTCCCCACGGTCGGACTCGAACCAACACGGATTTCTCCACCAGATTTTGAGTCTGGCGCGTCTGCCTGTTCCACCACGTGGGGATCATTTATAATTATACACCTTTTATAACAACTTTACATCAATTATTCCCTCAATCTTTAATTTTACATTATTCTCAAACGAAATAACCCTTTTAATAATATCCACTTTTTTTACATAGCTATAAAAGTTTTTAATATAACCATCACTATAATAATAAATCATTACTTCTAAATTATTATTAATTGCTTTTTTAATTGTATAATCCATAATTTCTAACTGATCTTCTAATATAACTGGTTTAGCTTTTTTACCTTTATTATATTGATAATTATAAATTGCTTCACTAAAACCCTTTAAAGCATCAAAAGGTGCCCATTTTATTATTCCTCGATCTTTATACATGGTGACCACCAATTTGTTTATTTCTAATTTTAGCTGTTGCATGCTCTTCTTCTGAAGATGCTCTTAAAACTGCATTTTTACCATATCTTAATTTTATAAGATCTATTGTTGAATCAACTAAGTATTCTTTTTCTAAAGCATCTACATCTTCAAATAATGAATATTGATAATATTTTGTATCTGTTAATTTACTTAAGTTAATGCCAACTTTTCTAATTGGATAACCTTCATAATATAAATCAAATAAATTAAGACATTCTTTTAAAATAACACTTGTCGATGCGGTTGCTTGTTCAAGGGTTATTTGCCTATTAAATCCCCCTTCATATTCCTTACTATAACCAATATATAAACTAATTGTTTTAGCACGTTTTTTACTTAATCTTAATCTTCTAACAATATCATCAGTCATTTCTAAAATAATAGTAATAATTTCTTCAGCATTATAATCTTTAAATAACACTTGACTAGAGCCATATGATTTAGGGTCTCCTCTTAGTTTATTTTTATCTTGAACTAGGCTCATATCAATCCCATGAGTATGAAACCAAAGTTCTTCTCCTAAAATACCATACTTTCTTTTTAAAATATTACGATCATAATTAGCAATATCACCAACTTTTACTAATCCTAATTTATTTAAGTGATATTCCATTCTATGACCAATTCCCCACATTTTAGATAATGGTTTAACTGGCCAAAGACGCTCTTTAAAATTATTGTATGTCCACTTAGCAACATTGTTTTCACTCATTTTAGCGTCAATATCCATTGCAAGTTTAGCAAGTAACATATTAGGTCCTACCCCTGCTGCTGCACTAAGCCCTAAACGGTTATAGATTTCTTTTATAATCTTGAAAGCAAGCTCTTCATCACTCATCTTATAATATTTTAAATATTTAGTGACATCTAAAAAGGCTTCATCAATTGAATAGATAAATAAATCTTCTTCACTTATAAAATCTAAGTATACAGAAACAACTTGCGCTGAGTATTCTAAATACTTTTGCATTTGTGGTTTTGCATAAATTATTTCAATATCATTAGGTAATTCATATATTCTAAGTCTTGAAGGTATACCAAGTTTCTTTAAATAAGGTGTTACTGCAAGTATAATTGAACCATCGCCTCTTTTCCTATCAGCAACCACTAAAGGAGTCTTAAATGGATCTAAACCTCTTAAAACGCATTCTACTGATGCATAAAAACTTTTAAGATCGATACATATAATATTTTTATTTATTTGATATTTTTTAAAATCTACCATCTAATCTCCTCCTTAGTTCATTAATTATATAGTTGAAAACCTTTCATTTCAAGCCCAAAATTTCAATAAAAAAATGCTGTTTGGCACATAAGCGCCCAGCAACAAAATAAACGGTTAATTCCTAAAATTTGAAAGTTATTTTCTAAATGTTTACTTAAATTTAATATAAATTATATTCTTAAAATTTTTAAATATTAAAGTAATTTACTAAATAAAAAAGGTCTGATACATTGTATCAAACCTATAAATTCCTTAATGGCGGAGGAAGAGGGATTTGAACCCTCGCGGTTGTTACACCCTACTAGCTTTCCAAGCCAGCCCCTTCAGCCACTTGGGTATTCCTCCATGCGCACCCGGCATGATTTGAACATGCGACTTCAGCCTCCGGAGGGCTGCGCTCTATCCCCTGAGCTACGAGTGCTATTACATGCTATATTATTATAACATATTTTTTTATTATGTATATGTGTTAATTCTATTATTAATAAATGATTCTACGATTGAATATTCTTTATGTTTTACAACAACTAAGCTTGTATTAACAAAGCTTGATAATTGTGGAATTCTTGTTGGTGGAATCGCGAAAATAATTTGAATTGATAAACTACTATAATACTTCATCATCGCTTCAATTCTACTTTCATCCATATTATTAAACGCTTCGTCAAATAAAACAATACAGCCTGAACTTACACGCTTGTTTCTTGTTAGTAATTGCTGGAAGGTTGCTGCAATAACAATATAGAATGGTACTTGCGTTTCCCCACCACTCTTTTCTCTTGATACTTTAGAAAACATTGATGTTGTACCATCATTGTGATCTACTTCAATATCATAAGATAAATAGTTTCTATAATCTAAAAACTCATAAGCAAGTTTATCATGTTCAGGATCAAATGAAGTTATTTTATCATAAAGTTCCATTAAAATTTGCTCATTTTTCTTAGTTAAGCCTTCAGTAAATAATTTATTATCTTCAAAAGCCTTAGTTCCCATAATCATATCATAATATACTTTATATTCAGGATCATTACTTGGTCCATAAATTAATTTATATGAATCATCACCAAATCTTTTACCTTCAAGCGCAACATTTAATTCTTCAATTTGTTGTTGAGCAGTTTCAATTGAAGCTTTTAATTTATTAACAAACTCTTCTCTAAAGCCTATTTCTGAATTTTTTCTAAGTTCGGTTGCTTCATGTTCATATTTAACTAAATTATTATTTCTAATTAAATTTGCTTCTTTAACATATTCATCTAAATCATTAAAATTAGGTTCTGCTGCAAAGAAGTATTCACGGTTATATGCTCGCATTAAATTAGTTAATTCGGCTTCTTTTCTAACTACTTGGTTATTTAAAGCGACTGAATCTTTTGTTAAAGCATCATTAATAACACTATATTCACGATGTCTTTGTTTTAATGCATAAAATTGTGTGTGTGCTAGACTTAATTTTTCTGGATGTTCTTTAGCAAATCTGTCTTGGTTTTCATTATATTCAGCAAGTCTTTCTTTTGTCTCTTCAATTGAATCAATAATTCTTTGAGACTCTTCTCTAGTAGTTGCTATTCTTCCGACTAAGTTATCAGAATCTAGTTTGAGTTGAATTCTCTTTCTTCTTTCTTCTGTTAACTGTTGTTCTAATTTAGCAATACTTGGATTATTAGAAAGTTCTAAAACTTGTTCATCAAGCAATGTATATTCTCTTCTAACTTCTTTTATTTCATCATATAATCTTAATTGATTTTGATGGATAATTTGATGTGATTTTAAACCATCAAGTAGTCTTGTTATTTGTTTATATTCATTAACTTGGTTTTGTAACAATGTAATTCTTTGATCAATACGATCATAATCTTTATTTTCAATTTCAATTTGAATACTTGTTGAACTACTTCCTATAAATGGTACTTTATAACTATTTGGATTAAGTTGTCTAGCTGTATAACTACCATAAGTCATACCGCTTGCTGTAATCGATCTATTATGATTTTTAAGTTCACTTACATTATCAACAGTTATAACGTTATTTAATAACATATTTACATAGTTTCTAGCAAGTCTAAAATCAGTATCGACTTTAGCTGCTAAACTATTAGAATTAGTTTCCGTAAAGTCTGTTAACTTTTGTGTGTTTACTAAACCAACACCATAAATGTTTTGTTCTTCTCTTACTTCATCATAAATTTTTAAAGCAAGGTCAAAATATTCTGGTTCAACAATAATATTAAACTTTTGACTTGAAAGCTGTCCTTCTAAAGCATTACGCCACTTTTCATCATTAACTTCAATTAACTCAGCTAGTGGATATACTTTTATATCTTTTTGGTAATGAGAAGTTAATCTTTCATTTAAAGCCATAATTAGTTTTTGAACACCGTATGGATATGTTTTAACATTCTTTTTAAGTTGATTAATTCTTTGTTGAACTTGATAGATTTCTTCTGAAAGTTTATTTTTTTCACTTTCATATTTATCTAATTCTAAAATGTATGCTTCTCTAAATGATCTTGCATCATTAGCAACATTACTTAATAAGTTTTGTAATTCAATTGGGTTTAAATTATCTTGATGTTTTTGATAATATGAAACAAACTCTTTAAAAGCAGTTGAGTTTACTTTATTTAAAATAACTTTTAATAAATCAAATTCATTTTTTAAAGTTTTATTTAAATTAGTTAACGTTTCTTTAATACTTTCATATTCAATTTGTTTTTTTCTAAGTTGTTCTTGATAATTACTTAAAGTTCTTTCAATATCGTTATTATCTTTAACTTTTTCAAGTCTTGAAATTTGTGCCTCAACACTTTCAATTTCAATATCAACTTTAGTTTTTTCTTCTCTTAAACTTATTAAACGTTGTTCGTTTTTCTCAAATAAACTTTCATTTTGTTTAATAAAACTTTCTCTTTGTTCAATCCAATTTAATTGTTCAATAATACTATTGATTACTAATTGATCTTTATTGTTAGTAATCTCTTCACCAATATCAATAATATTATCTAACTTTTCTAAACGTTCACGGTCTTTAATAATTTGTGTTTCAACGCGTTTTAATTGTTCAACATTATTTTTCAATGATTTAATATCAATTGGATCATCATCTAATAAAAACTCAAAAATAAACGCTTGTAAATCAATTGGTTTAAACGCTAAAGCCTTTGGCAATATTTGTGAATACTTTCTTGCATCCATTCCGAAAAAGCGTGACATTGCATCACGATATGCTTTTTGAGTATCATATGGTCTAAGTTCACGGCCCATCGTTTTTAAAAAGTCGCGCATAGAACGATAATCTCTTGGATAATTACCATCTAAAAAGAGGGCATCATCAATTGATATATCTTCTAAAATATAAAATCTTTCTTTAATATTAGCACCTTTAGGTAAATCAAGAATAACACCTAAAATATTATAAGTATCGTCTTCTTCATCATAAAACTCTAAAGCAACGTGTGTAATAACATCGTTTGGTCTTAAAAATTCGCGGTCTTCTGCACCTAAACGTCCTCTTACATAACCTTCAAGTGACCTTTTAGCATCCTCATTAGCAGCGACGTTAAACTTAACTCCACCTCTACCACCAACTAATAAATACTGAATAGCATCTAGTAGCGTTGATTTTCCAGATCCGTTTTCACCTGATAAAATTGCATTATCTTGAATTTCAACAGTTTCATTTGCAAACAAATGCCAGTTTACTAATTTAATTTTAGTAAGTTTCTTCATCGCTAACGATACCTCCGCCTAATCCCTCTGTATAACTATTTAATCTATCAACAACTTCTTTAATACTATCTAAATTAGTTATATATAATATTGTCGGATATATTTTAATTCTAGCATCATCATGTAACCCTTTATCAATATAATCAATAATATTATAAGATCTTAAAAATGTTAATGCTGGTTGTAGCTCACTTTTAGTAATTCTTTTATTATCTAAATAACCAATTCTTGATAACTCATCATGAATTTCATATAAAAATACTTCAACATCTTCATCCAAAGTAACTAAGTCTTGTTTTCTTTGGAAAAGAACTCTTAAAACTAAAATTAATACTGATTCTGTTTTCCTTAAACTTACATGATTATAACGTTCTTTATTAACAATATATATAACCTCATCTTCACGATGGATATTAATCTCAAAATCAATTAAGGCAAAAAATGATTTAAAGGCTTCTTGATAAGCAAGAATAAAACGATAGTCATTACTATCACCAACTTTTCTTCTTGTTAAATAATTAACTTGTAGTAATTTATTAACTATTCTTGAGAAGTTGTTTTTTTCGCCTTCCTTAAATTGTAAATAATGTTCATTAAAAGTTTTTACTGCTGTTGTTTTATTCATAAGACTTATCCTCCTTACCTTTAATTAAAAAATCAGTAAATGTAATATAATTATTTTCTACTTCTTGGTTTAGTGATTCAACTTCATATTCAATATTTACTGATTTTGAATATAAGAATGTTAAAATCAACTTAATATAATCTTCTTCGGTATCAATTTTAACTTGGCTTGCTTTAATATGGTTACTGCCATTAAGTTGGTTTCTAACATGTTTATTAATTTCCTTTTTACTATACCTACTATTTTTCATCATATTAACAATTCTTGCCCGTTTTTCTTCTTCACTTATAAAATCATCAGGAACAACTAATTCATCTGGTTCACTATCAACTCTTTTCCTTCTTTCATTGTATAGTGAATCAGTATCAAGGTTTTTAATTTGTGATAAATCTAAAATACTATTGTAATCAAACGCTTCATCTTCTAAAACTATTTTAAATAAACGGTTAAAAATGCCTTCAATATCATCAGAATGATTAGTTAAGAATAATATTTTAGATGCGGTTGCACTAATATATTGTTCGTTTTTACGGTCAATATCTAAGATTAAATTATCTAGAGCTGTAAAACTATCAGCAATATATCTTAATCTAGTTTCTAAATAATCAAACGCTTCATTATAATCTTCAATCTTTTTAGTATCCATTACTAAATGAGCTAATTCATCCATGGTTTCAACATTATCATATATTTTAGATATCTCTTTTAAGATTGGTCTTTTATATCTTGGAAGACTATCGGTTGTTTTTAAATTGTAATAAGCAAGATCAAAAAAGTTTTGTTTATATTCTACTAACAATTTTTCTAATATATTTTGTAAATCTTTTCTATCATGTTGTCTTGTAACATCATAATAGTATCGATAAATATTTGCTTTTAAGGTTTTAAGTTTTCTAATTAAATTATTAGTCTTTAAATAAGCTTGTTCAATTACACCAATACCTTCTTTGATATTAAATGCTTTTAAAATAGAATAAATACTAAAAATCTCACCAGTATACTCCTCTTGGCGAGAGTGTTTAATATCATCTAATAAGTTAATTATTCTAATACTATAATCAAATAAATTAATTGATGTTTTATAATCCCCTAATTCTTCTTCCCCAATCCAACCGTTTTGTTTTAAGACATTAATAACATAGTTTGCCTTTTGACGGCTTGTTGAAGTTTTTTCTTCTTCGCTAGCATCTAAAATTTCTTCATCTGCTAAGTCATCAAAATAATCGATTAGTCTTTGTACTACAAACTCACGATCACCTTGGAATGATTCTTCAATACTATCAACTGAATTATAAATAATAAAGATACAATCTAAATACATTCTTTTATTTGGTGATGATAAGACATTGAAAAAATTTGGGTGAATTTTATCAAATAAATGTGTCATTGTTGCCCCCTTGAATAAATAAGCTTGTCTGCTATATTAATTTTATCACATTATACATTTTTTTACTACAAAATATAAAGTAGAAAAAAGATGTGAGTCGCTCACACCTTTTAGTTAATAACTACAATATTCCCCACAATATTCAGTTTTTGGAGACTTTCTTAGTATTTCAATTAAAAACTCTTTAATCTCTTCTTTAGTTTGATAACCAACCAAGTTATTTTTAATATTCACTCTAATATGTGGAATATATTTTATATTTCTATTTTGTGCATTAATTTTGTTTGAATTTATTTGTTTTGTATAACATTTTGTATCAATAACAGTTTTAATGTTACTTTCATCCATTCCACATGATTTTGCGATTTCAAATACTGTTTCATCACTTAATTCTTCTTTGTTTTTAGCAAATAATTGTTCAAATACTTGTTCATTAAATGTTTGAGCACATTCACGCCTTTTAGCTAAATGTGCAACTTGATGAATTGTTGTTGTGTCAAATTTTTTTAGTTTTAAGTTTTTGTTTTGTAAGAATTCTTTGTATTCCTCATTAACAAATAACTGATTTAACTCATCTTTATCTAACTGATAGCTACGATAATATAATTCATAATTAATTAGGTTTAGTTCTTTAATTACCTCGATTAAATTTTTATGAGTTAAGTAAGTTAATGGGCATAAATAATCTACCCAAAATTCGATTCTCATATAAACTCCTCATTCCTATTTTTATAAGATATGCATATTGATATCTTAGCATTTTCAAAGACATATTGACAAGCAAAACACTTATTTACACAGCAAAAAAGTAAATCGCTTACAAAAATAGCAAAAAGAAAAACTAGACTCTTAAAATAGTCTTCTTTTCTAACTCTCTTATATCAATGTATCTGCTTCATTAACATGTAATAATATAGCAAATATTTGTCTAGTTGTAAAGAAGAACTATAATGAATCTAGTTTTTTACTAACAATTTCATTAATTGAACTTGATTTATATCCTTTTTCATATAGTTTTTGTTTAATGTATTGTTTTAATTCAATTGGTGGTTTTTTATTATAGTGTCTTTTATAAATTTTATCAAAGTCTTTTTCAATAAATAATGAATCATCAATTGATAATTTATTTATTTTAGAGTTAACAATTTCCTTACTTAAATTATAATTAAAACCTTTATTAACTAATATTTTAATTAAATTTTGTTGAATTGTTTTTTTAGTTTTATTTTTAAACCTTTTTAATCTTGCTTCAACAAAAGTATCAATACATTCTGTTTCATCAATTAAACTTAATTCAGTATCAATTAGATCTTTATCAATACCTTTATCTAACAATTTTTTAGCAAGAAGTTTTGGTCCTTCACGATTTTTTCTTATATCAATATAACTCTTAGCATAATACTCATCATTTAAATAGTTATATTTAATATATTTATCTATTAAAGTGTTTATAACCTCTTTAGGAGCTTCCTTTTCAATTAGGAAAGTTTTAAGTTCATAAACAGTTAACATTCGTTTTAGTTTATTTTTACTAATTCGGTCATAATAATAATATTTGTTATCATTAATTATTTTTAAAAACTCATCTTTAGTAAAACTTTTACCGACACTAATTGCATATTTTATTATAACTTCATTTTCAATTTCATAAGTTAAATCATCGTATGTAACTAATGTATAATATTTATATTTTTTTAAAGCTTTAATCATTTTATACTAAATCCCTGTCCAACAGATTCCACTGTTTTAGTTATAAAGGTGAAGGCTTGTTCATCATATTCAGCAATAATTGCTTTAATATGATAAAGTTGTCGTTTGGAAATAGTACAAATAATCATATCTTGGCTCTTTTCACTATATCCGCCAATAACAGAAGCTTTTGTAACACCACGATCAATTTGTTTATAAATTTGTTCTTTTAATATTGAATATTTGGTTGTAACAATAAAAAGCGTGTAACCGTCGCGACCATTTAAATTTACTTTATCAATAACAATACCTGCAATAATTAATGTTAATACAGCAAAATATGTGTTTTCAATTCCAAAGATTAACAAACCTAATGCAATAATAATACCATCAGTAATATATAAAGCAACTGAGTATGGTACTTTTAGTTTTTCATAAAGAATTCTTTGAATAACATCTGATCCGCCAGTTGTGGCATTATTTCTAAATACTAACCCAAGTCCTAGACCTGTTAAAACTCCACTTATTGTTGAAACGATAATAAGGAGGTTCCCATCACTTTGAATGTTTTTAATAAAAAAATCATTAGCAACCGGAATTAACGAAAATATAAAAGTAAATAGGGGCAGTAAAATTGTTCCATAAATTGTTTTAAAGAAAAACTCTTTCCCTAAAATTAAATAACCAATTAATAGTAATACCATATTAACAATGAATATAAAAATACTTATTATTTGGTCACTTGATATTTTAAATGTTTCTTTAAAAACAATTGATAAACCTGTAACACCACCAGTTACTAAGTCAGTAGGAAGTAATAAGTAATAAAAACCAATTGCTACAAAAAGTGTACCTAAACTTATTTCAACCAATTCTCTAAAGTTAAATTTTTTGCTCATTAATTACCTCCAATTTTTAAATATTCTGTAATAAAATTATCAATATCCCCGTCCATAACATCATCAATTTGACTTGTTTCATAATTAGTTCTATGGTCTTTTACCATTTGATATGGGTGAAAGACATATGATCTAATTTGTGAACCCCAAGCAATCTCTTTTAAATCACCTTGAATATCTTTAAGTAGTGCTTCTTGTTTTTTAATTTCTTCTTGGACAAGTTTGGCTTTTAGTAATTTAAATGCTGTTTCACGGTTTTTAATTTGACTACGTTCATTTTGACATGTCACAACAATATTAGTTGGCAAGTGCGTAATTCTTACAGCTGAATCAGTTGTATTAACGGACTGTCCACCAGCACCTGATGATCTAAATACATCAACTCTAATTTCATCATCTTTAATTTCAATATTGATTTCATCATCAATTTCTGGTGTTACTTCTACTGATGCAAATGATGTATGACGCCTTTTATTTGAATCAAATGGTGAAATTCTAACAAGACGGTGCACACCTCTTTCAGCTTTTAAATAACCATAAACTAAACTACCTTTAACTAATATTGAAACTGATTTAATACCCGCCTCATCACCTTGTTGGAGATCAATTACATCGTATTTGTATTTCATTTTATTAAAAAACCTTACATACATACGGTATAACATATCAGCCCAATCTTGTGCTTCTGTTCCACCTGAACCAGCGTGTATTTCAAAGATAGCGTTATTATCATCATATTTACCGCTTAGTAATATTTCAGTTAAAAAGACATCTAACTTTTCATCTAAATCTTTAATTTCAGCAACTAATACATCCCACTCTTCACTGTGTTCTTCTGATATTTCTAACCATTCTAAAATATCATTCAAACTATTTTCAAGCGTAGTTAAAGAAGCTATACGCGCTTGTTTGGCGTTAGCTTCTTTTGTTACTTTAGCAGCATTTTCAGGATTAGACCAGAAATTTTCTGCTTGCATTTGTTCGTTTAATTGTTTAATTTCTTCTAATAATTTATTAGGGTTAATTTTTTTTGTTAAATCATCTATTTGTTTTTTAAATCTATCAATCGTTTTATTTACTTCATAACGTTCCATTATATCACCTTGACCATGGCGCACGACGTCCACGTTGTTTCTTAACACGACGCTTTTTAGGTTTGTCATCACCTTGGTTAGTAGATGTGTTTTTAACGACTGCCTCTCTTTTAACATTATTAACTCTAATAGTTGCTCTTAAGACATATTTGGTAATATCTCTTGAGATATTTTGTTTTAATTCTTCAAATAAATTAAATCCTTCTTTTTGATAAATAACAAGTGGATTTTGCTGACCATATGCTTGTAACATTACTCCTTGTCTTAACTCACTCATAGTATCAATATGACTCATCCAGTAAGTATCAATAATTCTTAACATAATTACTTTTAAAAATTCATTAAAAACTTCTTGAGGTATTGCATCTTTTTTAGCTTGAACTTCTTTTTGAGTTAAATTTAATAAGTAATCTTTAATTTCTTCTGGCGATTTATTATTAATTTCATCAAAAGCAAGAACTTCTTTATTAAAAATTGTTCCATCGAAATGTTTAAAGATACCTTCATAATCAACTTCAACTCTTCGACCATCATTAACAAATAAATAAATATCATCTTCAATGGTATTTCTTAAAATTGTCATAGCTTGTTCTTCAATATTATCAAGTGTTAGGACATCTGTTCTTTCTTGATAAATAATTTCTCGATGCATTCTTAAAACATCATCATATTTTAAAACGTTCTTACGGGAATCAAAGTTATTACCTTCAATTCTTTTTTGCGCACTAGCAACAAATCTAGAAAACATTTTAGATTCAATTGGTGCACTTGTATCTTCATTTAAGTTTTGTAACATTTGAATTCTTCGTTTAAAGTTTTCACCACCAAAACGAACTAACAGTTCATCTTCAGCTGAAATGTAAAATCTTGAGAACCCTGGATCTCCTTGACGACCAGCACGACCACGTAACTGATTATCAATTCTTCTTGATTCATGACGTTCACTACCTAAAACTGCAAGTCCACCAAGTTCAACAACACCTTCTCCTAACTTAATGTCAGTACCACGACCAGCCATGTTAGTAGCAATTGTAACAGAACCTTTTTGTCCTGCTTTTTCGATGATTTCTGCTTCTCTTGCGTGATTTTTAGCGTTTAAGACTTCATGCGGAATTCTTCTTTTACGCATTTCAACTGATAAAAACTCACTTGTTTCAACCGCGACAGTACCAACTAAAATTGGTTGGCCTTTTTTATGGCGCTCTTCTACATCATCTAATAATGCTTTAAATTTATCTTCGCTTGATGCATATAAATAATCTGGTGCATCAACACGGATAACTGGTTCATTAGTTGGAATAACAATAACATCCATATTATAAATTTCATTAAATTCTTCTTCTTCAGTTTTAGCTGTACCAGTCATACCTGCTAATTTTTTATACATTCTAAAGAAGTTTTGATACGTAATAGTTGCAACAGTTTTAGTTTCTTTTTTAATTTCAACGCCTTCTTTAGCTTCAATTGCTTGATGCAATCCTTCACTAAACTGACGTCCATGTAAAATACGACCTGTAAACTGATCAACAATTAACACTTCACCATTTTCAACAACATACTCAACGTCTCTTGACATAATATAGTTTGCTCTTAGAGCATTATTAATGTGGTGAACCGTACTCACATTATTTAAATCATATAAGTTTTCAACATTATAAAATGCTTCAGCTTTACTAATTCCTTCTGGTGTTAATTCTATTGTTTTAGATTCAATATCAACAATATAATCTTCTTTAGTAAAACTTTTGACTAAACGATCAGCACTTTCATATAAATTTTTATTTTCTTTAGCCCCACCAGAAATAATTAATGGTGTTCTAGCCTCATCAATTAAAATTGAGTCAACCTCGTCAATAATTGCAAAATTCAAACCTCTTTTAGCAACTAAATCCTTAGCATATAAAACCATATGGTCTCTTAAATAGTCAAATCCTACCTCACTATTTGTTGTATACATAATATCGCAATCATATGCTGCTTGTTTTTCTTGCCTTGTTAACTCTCTTGCATTTAGACCCACTGTTAAGCCTAGAAATCTAAAAATATCACCAATTTCACCCTCAGCTTCACGACGTGCTAAATAATCGTTAACAGTAACAATATGTACCCCCTCACCATTAAGCGCATTTAAATAAGCTGGCATAACCGCTGTTAAAGTTTTACCTTCACCAGTTTTCATCTCAGCAATATCCCCGTTATGAATTGCATATGCACCTAATACTTGAACAAAATATGGTGTCATTCCTGTAACTCTTGTCGCAGCTTCTCTAACAACAGCATAAGCCTCTACTTGGAGTTCATCTAATGCTTCACCATTTTTAAATCTTTCTTTAAATTCAATTGTTTTATTTCTTAATTCTTCATCAGTTAATGCTTTCATAGCATCTTCTAAAGCGAAGACTTCATCAGCTACTTTTTTAGCAGCTTTTAATACTTTTCGACTTGGGTCAAACCATTTTTTAAACATCTAATCACGTCCTTTGTGCGTCTTTATTATAATACTATAAAAACGCTTGTATTTCAAGTTAAAAAGAAAAAGCGATTGCTCGCTTTTACTTAAGTAAATTTTTAAAAATATCGACACTATCTAACTTTTCCCACGTCATATCTTTAGCATTCTCACCAAAATGACCTGAAGATGCTAATTTTTTATAGATCGGTTTTTTCAAATCTAATTTTTCAATAATTGCAGCCGGTCTTAAATCAAAGTTATCATTAATTGTTTTATATATTAATTCTTTATCAACTTTTTCAGTTCCAAAAGTATCAATATATAAACTAACTGGCTTTGATATTCCAATTGCATATGCCACTTGTAATTCTGCTTTATCTGCTAATCCTGCCGCAACAATATTTTTAGCTAAATATCGCATCATATAAGCAGCTGATCTATCTACTTTAGATGGGTCTTTTCCACTAAATGCCCCACCACCATGTCTAGCATAACCGCCATATGTATCAACAATTAGTTTTCTTCCGGTTAAACCAGAATCCGCCGCTGGTCCTCCTAATATAAAACTTCCTGTTGGGTTAACAAATATTTTAGTTTTACCGTCAATATAATTTTGATCAACAACTTTATTAACTACTTCTTTTACTAAAACAGATTTTAGTGAAGTTTGATTATGCGTCTCATCGTGTTGTGTTGAAATAACAATTGTATCAATACGAACGGGCTTATGATTTTTATCATATTCAATCGTTACTTGCGTTTTACCATCTGGTCTAATTCCTTTAACAATTCCTTTTTCTCTTACTTCTTCTAATCTTAATGCTAGTTTATGAGCTAAATCAATTGATCTTGGCATATAATTTTTTGTTTCATTGCTTGCAAAACCAAACATAATACCTTGATCTCCCGCTCCTTGATCTAACTTATCTTTTAAACTAACACCTTGAGCAATTTCACTTGATTGTTTAGTAATTTTTAGCGCCATTTCAACAGTATTACCATTAAAACCTAATTTATTATCATTATACCCAATTTCATTAATTGTATCTCTAACAACTTTTTCAAAATCAATTTCTGCATTAGTTGTTATTTCACCAAAAACTAAAACAAAATCACTCTTAACAGCAACCTCACACGCTACTCTTGAATTTTCATCTTCTTTTAAAGCGGCATCTAAAATAGCATCGCTTATTCTATCAGCTACTTTATCAGGATGACCTTTTGTAACTGACTCACTACTAAATAAATAATTCATAATTCCTACTTCCTTTCATAAAAAAAGCACTAACAATTTAAAGTAGTGCTTATTAAATCCTTATTGATGAGATAAATCTCCTGGTGAAGGCACCTAATTTAATAGGTTGCCGCTACTTCATCGGTCACTCTTCCTCCGTAGCTCTTAATAAGTACTATATTAACTTATAAAATATTATAACATAAATTTATTATTTTATGACTATAAAAAATTATTATATTCATTTTCAATTTCATCTGAAAACTTTTTAAAACGATCCAGTATAACTGGATTATAAAAATGTTCAAAAATGTTTTCAATAATACTCATCGTTTCTGAATGAGTATAAGGTCTTTTATAACTTTGAGATTCTCTAAATGTTAAATAAATTTCACTTAACATTATAATTTGACTATTATCATCTTTAACTGTTGACATAATTGATTTTAACTTCATATCATCTAATGTACTTTCAGCATAAGATCTTGAAATAACATCAACGTTTTGAGAAATTTCCATTCTTTTAACAATATCAATTCCTAAAGCTGTTTTTGCTTTTAATTCTTCATATACTTTATCATCAATAACTTTTGTATCTAATTTGAAATCTTTGACATCATCATATTTCAAATGAATTAAAGCAAAATCATTTAAATTTTTAGTTTCTGGTTCACTTAAATTAATAAAACTTGCAAGCCTATTACTTAATTTACTTGTCATAATAGCAAAGTCTTCATTTAAGTTAACATATGCATTTATAAAAACTGCATTAAATAAATTTCCAACGATTGCACCAAAATCATTTTGAACTTGTCTTCTTTTAATTAATTCAGCCTTACGTTCTTCTTGCATATATTGTCCAATCGAGACAATAATATAAACTGTAAAATAAAACAAAATGAAAACTAAAGATCTTAATATTAAATCACCTAAATTCCCAGAATCTTTAAAAACAATTAAAAACTCAGGAATAGTTAAATTGTTAGAAACATTTAAAACTTGATAAGTCCAAAGCAGATGAATAAATGTCATTAAACCAAACAAGTAAACAAAACTATGGGCTAACAACTTCTTATCTTGATATAAAGAAATTAAAACAATTGCATAATATAAAAGAACATAGGCAACCGTTTCAAACATATCCGATTGATAAAGTCTTGCATAAACTAAAATTGATGATACATAAATATAAAGGGAAGCAATATACATTGCAACTGTTTGTTTTGTAATATCTCTATTATCAATATTAATTAACGCTGTAAGTCCTCTATTTATAATAAAAGTTAAAGGAAAAACAATGATTGTAATAGCCCAGTCTGACCTTTGAGAGGTTGATAGTGATAAGATAAATAATAAAAGTGAATAAATTAAGTTTGTTACAAAAATAATATTTTTAATAACAACGTTACGGCGATACAAAACAGCCAGATCATCAGTAATATCAACACCTTGTTCAAAACCGAAAAATCTCGCAAAAATATTTTTACCTGTTTTTTTTAGAAAACTTTGTTTTTGTTCAGCCTTATCCGCCATTAAATCACCTTCAAATTACATATCTTCTTCTAAATCAAAAATTGAGATTCGCTCCACATTTTCATTTAATCCCGCAAGTTCTTCATTTAATACTTGGGCAACTCTTGTTGATGCTGCAGCTGCGATTGCTCCAACAATATCATCTAAGAATGTATGGCATTTACCATCTGTTTTACCTTCTTTATCTAATTTTGAAATTACACCGACTTTATTAACATCAATATCACCAAAATTAGTTTGACCAATTGTTCCGTATAAACCAGATAAATCTAATCCTAATGTTTCATCAATTCCAAACAATCCTAAATCACCATGTAAAATATCTTGAATTGGACTTCTAAATGCTTTTTCTTCAACTAAGCGGTCAATTTCAGCCGCTAATTGAACAAAATGGAAAGTATCTCTTAATGATAAAATCTTTTCAACTGATTCAAGACACAGCTTCATTGAAACACCATCACTATATTTTGATTGCTGTTTAAAGGTAATATCTGCAATCTCTTCAATTTTTACACCACGTTCTAATAAAACCTGAATGTTCATATCTAACATTTCTTTTCTCGTAAAAACTAATCTTTTTTTCATTTATTTTACCTCTCTTTCGACGAAATCGCCGTTTTTAATATCTTTTTGACCATTTAAAAAGTCCTTTATGTTTAATCTTTTACGGCCTGGTGCTTGAATTTCTAATATTAAAATTTTACCATTTTTAGTTTGTATATGGAGACCCTGTTTATTAATAAAAACTTCACCAACTGCCATTTGTTTAATTATATCACTTTTTTTAATATTATAAACTTTGTAGTTAATATTATTAATATTAATAGTTGCTCCTGGTTCTGGCATTAGTCCTCTTAAACGATTAATTACTTGATTACTTGTATTATTATATACATCCAAAAACTCATCTTCACGTTTTAAAGTAAAGGCGAATGTAACTTCATCTTCATCTTGTTTAATTCTTTTATAATTACCTTTTAATACTTTAATTAAAAGTTCTGCTCCTAAGTGTGATAATTTATTAGATAAAGTTCCATAATTATCTTCATCATCAATATCTATTTCACCTTGTAATATAATATCACCACTATCCATTTTATATGCCATATCCATAATAGTAACACCGGTCTTTTTCAATCCATCAAATAAGGCATATTGAATTGGTGCACCACCACGGTATTTTGGTAAAAGTGAACCATGAACATTTATAGCTGGCATTTGATCAAGAAGTTCTTTAGGAAGAATTTGACCATAAGCTGCTGTTACGATTAAATCAGCTTTAGTATTTAAAATAACTTCGTATTCATTTTTAATATTTTCTGGTTGAAATACTTCTAAGTTGTTTTCTAAAGCAAACTCTTTTACTTTTGAATAGGTAACCTTTTGTCTTCTACCTTGAACTTTATCAGGTTGGGTTACAACTAACACAACTTCAAAATTATTTTCTATTAATTTTTTTAAACTTGGAACAGCAAAACTTGGTGTTCCCATAAATACTATTTTCATTTTACCACCCTTAAATTATTTGCGGATTTTTAATAAAATAAACTTTAGATGTTTCACTATATTTTTTTATTACATTAAACATCTCTAAGTAATCGATATTTTTACCTTTAATTGTAATAACAAAACGATACT
>Ga0209075_1002079_pt1 | contig 18098 bp, 16 predicted proteins | sample Stecom2011_FD_187523 | JGI IMG/M metagenome (GOLD analysis project Ga0209075, IMG submission 187523) | Agricultural soil microbial communities from Utah to study Nitrogen management - Steer compost 2011 (SPAdes) (version 2) | ecosystem: Environmental > Terrestrial > Soil > Agricultural land...
AAGTTGTTGAAACAGTAGAAAAATTCAAAACTGCACCAACATAAGGAGACAAACGATCTGTTCCTTCAAAGTGTTTCTCAATTCCCGGATTAATAGCGAAACCGAAAGAAGACGTTTTATCTTCTAACTCTGTATCATTAGCACTATTAATTGAGGCTAAAGTTATGTCCTTAGAAGTAGATGAACTCACAGAAAAACCTAAGCGGTATGCAATATCGCTAGATGCGAAATATCGAAAACGCAGGTTGTTCATGCTAATTGGATTCCCTCCTAAAGGAGCAAAATTAACTTCAATGTTTTTTTCACCACCAGCTGGTTTAAAATCCTGAGCATTTAGCTCGTTAGTTGTGAAAATTCCGGCAGCAATAGCTGCAACTAGTAATACTTTCTTTTTCATCGTTTTAAATTTTAGTTATAAATGGTTTTATTTTTGTCAAACGTAGTAAAAAAAATCAATACATGAGTAGTAAATCATAAGATTAAAACTATAAATTAATTAATAATCTTTTTCATAAAGCTTTGTTTTGTCTTGCTTTTTCCATGTTTAATCCTGATTTTAAGTTGATTGGGCGAGGTGCTGAGTGTTGTTGTTATCTCTTATTGTTATTGTCAGCGTGTATGTTGTAAAAAAGTGAGATTCGTGAAGATTAACTTTTTGGTCTTTCGCAATCCTTCTAACAAGATATAGTATTTTTGCAAGATGATACAAGTTGATGAAGTATTGCTTTCTGAAGATTTATTTGAATCTTACTTTTTATGTGATTTGTCTGCCTGTAAAGGAGCTTGTTGTATAGAAGGAGATGCTGGTGCGCCTTTGGAAAGAGAAGAAATAGATATCATTGAAGAAAACTTAGATGAAATTAAGGGCTTCTTATCTGATAAAGGCAAAGCTACAGTTGAACGAGACGGAGTTTTTGAAGTAGATATAGATGGTGATTATGTTACCACTTTAAATGCTGGTAATGAATGTGCTTTTACTGTTTTTGATGATAATGGCATTGCACTCTGTGGAATTGAGGCTGCTTATAGAGCGGGTAAAACAAACTTTAAGAAGCCGATTTCTTGTCATTTGTATCCTATTAGAGTAGAGAAGTTAAAACATCATGACGCATTAAACTATCATCGATGGTCAATTTGTCAGCCTGCATGTGATTGTGGATCTAAGTTCAAAGTAAAAGTATATCAATTTGCCAAGGAGGCATTGATCAGAAAGTATGGTGAAAGCTGGTATAAACAACTGCAAGAAGTAGATCGTTTACTTGATGAGCAAAAGAAAAGCAAATAATTTTAAAGCGCTTTTTTATATCAAGCTGGCTAACTTTTAATTTTCTTTAGGTTCTATCCAGTCTCCGTGTTTGTCAATTAATTCAATTAGAGCATCTACAGCTTCTGCTTCAGGAACATTTCTTCTCACCACTTCCTTTTCTTTGTATAAGGTAATTTTGCCAGCACCAGTGCCTACGTATCCATAGTCTGCGTCAGCCATTTCTCCTGGACCATTTACAATACAACCCATTATTCCAATTTTTACACCTTTTAAATGGGAGGTTACAGCCCTTATTTTTGCAGTGGTGTCTTGTAAGTCAAATAGTGTTCGCCCACATGAAGGACATGAAATGTACTCTGTTTTTGAGATTCGACTTCGGCTCGCTTGTAAAATTCCAAAGGAAGTGGATAGTGTAACTTTATGTCCTCCGCATTTTTTCGCATCTAGCCAAATGCCATCGCCTAAACCGTCAATTTGAAGCGCACCAAGGTCTGTGGCTGCTGCTAGTTGAAAGCTTTCCGAATCCATATCGCTGTACTTTCTTTTTACAATTACAGGACATTTTACATCATTGTTTATCAGTTCTATAAATGCCCTGCGTTGTTCAGCCATGCCGTGCTTGTTGTTGGTTTCCAATACCAAAACTGCATTAGGGTGGCTTTTGATTTTCTTTAAGAGTGATTTACTTTCAAGTAAATCGCTTAGCTCACAACTGATGAAAATAGGCTGTTCTGTTAAATTACTGTGCTTTTCAAAAACTTTGACAGAAATTAATGGATAGTGTCGGTCTTTTTTTGGACTTTCTTTCCATGTCTCGAAATCTTGAAGTAACGATAATGTGCCGGGGATTTCAAAGTTGACTTTATGTTTTTCAATATAAATGATATCTGCTGCTTGTTCTTGTATGTTCCATTTATCTAGCGGCACTGAGTAGTTGTAACCCCATGCGAAAAGAGAAGCTTGTGTTAATTGATTAGAATTAGATAAATCACCAAGAACAATTGGTACATGTTTCCCTCCAATATTTTTGACCTCAATAGTTTGTCGTTTTTTAAATTTAAAAAAGTCGATAGGGTTTTTGTCAAAGCTTGCAATTGGTTTATGTTCTCCTCTATGTTTATAACGCTCGACTAATTTTTTTGCAACTGGAATTTCCAATTCTGAGTCTTCTGTAAGAGAGACTCTAATTGTGTCGCCCAAGCCATCTTCTAAAAGAGTTCCTATGCCTACTGCTGATTTTATTCTTCCATCTTCTCCATCTCCTGCTTCAGTAACTCCCAAGTGAAGAGGATAGTCCATACCTTCGGCATTCATTTCTGCAACCAGTAAACGGTATGCTTGCACCATTACTCTAGTATTGCTCGCTTTCATAGAAAGTACAATCTCATGATAATCATTTTTACGACAAATTCTTAAAAATTCCATTGCAGATTCTACCATTCCTTTTGGTGTGTCGCCATATCGACTTAAAATACGATCAGATAGTGAGCCGTGGTTGGTGCCAATGCGCATGGCAATGCCTTCTTCCTTGCAAATTTTTACCAGAGGAGAAAACTTTTCTTCAATGCGGTTTAATTCATCTTGGTAGCTATCATCTGTATAAATAATATTCTCAAATTTTTTCTTATCGACATAGTTGCCGGGGTTAACCCTTACTTTCTCAACAATTTTAGCTGCTACTTCTGCAGCGTTTGGAGTAAAGTGAATGTCTGCTACAAGGGGGGTGTTATAACCTAAGGCGTTGAGTTTTTTCTTAATATTAGCCAGATTGTATGCCTCTTTTATACTAGGTGCAGTTAGTCGAACCAATTCTGCGCCTGCTTCAATTATTTTAATAGATTCTGTAACTGATTTTTCGGTATCCATAGTGTCTGAAGTCGTCATAGACTGTAAGCGAATAGGAAAGTCTCCACCAATACTGAGCTCGCCAACCATTATTTTTCGGGTTTTCATTCGCTGATAGGCTGTAAGGCTATGACAAAATTTCTTCATGGACTTTTTTACAAAATTAAACTTTAATTATTAACTCGAGCTGATTACCTTTTATTGGGAGATTAGCATCATGTTTTTCTTGTAAAAACCTACTGATGGTAATATTATGCAGATTAGTATCTTTAATTGTTTACTTCGTCTACTTATTTTAAAAAAAAGAGCAAAAATTGCAAAATAATTACTAAGATTACTAATTGAATATTAAGAATGCTAATTAAAATTGTTGTTAATTATCAAAAGGGAATTAAAAATATTGGTAAAAGGCTTAAAGCTTGAAGTAGACTATAAAAGTCCATCTTCTTTTGTACTTTTTGATATTTGTGACTTGGATGGAAGAATTCACATCAGTGGAAAAATTGAACCCAATATTTTACACAATATTAATGTAGCGGTATTAAAAAAGGGGCAGTTTCATTTCTTTATTATCGATGAAGGTGAGGTTGTACGACAGCTATTTAACTTAGATTCTTAACTGTGTTAAAAACAATCTAATAGAAGAAAGGGTTTTTTCTGTTGCTTCTAACGGTAACATGTGGCTGCCTTCTTCAATAATCAATGCCGACCCTTTTGTACTTAGCTTCGACTCTTCTATTAAATCTTCTGCTTTTAAAATATTGTCTTTTTCTCCAATAAGATAAGCAAAAGGATAGGGGGCGAACTTTAAAACAATTTCTCTTTCCTTTCGATTTTTCATTCCTTCTATATTTGCTGAAATACCACCTAAATCACAGCTTTTAGCCATATTTAAATAGCGTTTTAAATAATATTGCCGTTTTCTACTTTTAACACGAAAGAAAGTAGGGACTAAGTGGCCAATGGCTTTCTCCCTATCAAGGTAAAGTAGCTTCTTTAATTGTTCTCGCGAATGCTTTCGCTTTACTGAATCTCCTTTTGCAGTAGAGTTAATGAGAAGTATACCTTTTATCATGTCAGGATTTTTTTCGGCAAAGGCCAATGCAACATATCCACCTAATGAATGGCCGACGAGGAATGTTTTTCGAATGCCATGTGTTTTTAGTATAGCTAAAACAATTTCAGCTACAAACTCCATCTTATGTAAATAGCCATAAGTCGAAGATGCACCATGACCCGGAAGATCAATGATGAAAAGGCGATAATGCTTACTTAACCTCGGTGTAATATCTTTCCAAAGTGCTGAATTTGCTAAAAAACCATGAAGAAGTACCACCGCCTCACCTTTGCCTTTGGTTTGATAGGCAATTTTCCCACCTCTGAAGGAAAGAAAGTGTTTCATTCTTATTGCTGCATTGCTGCCTCAATGTCATCAATCTCAAGCGGGATGTGACTCATTAAGTCATAGTTCTTATCTTTTGCAATCAAAATATCATTTTCAAGACGGATTCCAATATTTTCTTCTCGAATATATATACCTGGTTCTACTGTAAATACAGAGCCCGAAGGTATTGGTTGATGCCAACTTCCAACATCATGTACATCCAAGCCAAGATAATGCGATGTGCCGTGCATAAAATACTTTTTATAGGCAGGCCAATCTGGGTTTTCGTTTTTGACTTCGTCTTTTGTTAACAAACCCAGGATTAATAATTGCTCGGTCATCATTTTTCCAACTTGTTTGTGATAGTCTTTTAAAGTAATCCCTGGTCTTAAAATAGCAGTTGCTTGTTTCATAACTGTTAGGACAGCTGTGTAAATTTCTTTTTGGCGGTTGGTGAATTTGCCATTTACAGGGACAGTTCTTGTTAAGTCTGAAGCATAGTTTGCGTATTCAGCTCCAACATCCATCAAGATTAAATCTCCATCTTTGCATTCTTGATTATTTTGAGTGTAATGCAGGACACAAGCATTAAAGCCAGATGCAAGTATTGGTTCATAAGCAAATCCGCGAGATCGATTTCTCAAGAATTCATGCATGATTTCTGCTTGAATTTCATACTCCATTACACCTGGTTTAATGAATTTTAAAATACGATCTATTGCTTTTCCTGTAATGTTACAGGCGTTTTGTATCAACTCAATCTCTTCTTCTTCTTTAACGGAACGCAATTCGTGCATTATAGGTGCCGCGCGATGATAGTTAAAAAGTGGATATTCTCTTTTACACCAATCTCTAAAGCGGTCATCTCGGGTTTGAACAGTGGTATTAGCTCTCAGTTGCTCATTGTCGTTTAGGTATATGTGTTCGGCTTCATATATGATTGAGCGCAAAGTGCTATGAAAATCCTTTAGCCAATAAATATTTTTAATTCCTGAGGTTTTTTCGGCGGCTTCTTTTGTTAGCTTTTCACCTTCCCAAATGGCAATCTCTTCGTTCGTTTCCTTTAGAAACAACATTTCTTTATACCTTTCTTCAGGTGCATCTGGAAAGATTACTAAGATTGATTCTTCTTGATCTGCTCCACAGAGATAAAATAAATCATTATTTTGTCGGAAAGGCATAGTTCCATCTGCGTTGGTTGGCATAATGTCGTTGGAGTTAAAAATTGCCAATGAATTGGGTTTTAAACGAGATGCAAATTTTTTTCTATTCTTAATGAACAAACTGTTTTTTATCGGTAAGTATTTCATAGTATATGTTTAAGGAAAAACAAATTTACGCTTCTGCTAGGGGAATAAAAAGCGATCGGATGATTAATTCAATTAGTTGTTCAAATCGATTTAAAAATGATATTTATATCATTTTTTTTCTATTCATTTGTAGCATTAAAATAGTTGAGAAAATTGAATCGCTTTACATATATCAATAGGTTGTCAATTAAGAGTTTGTCGCTATGTAGCTTCAATAAAAACAAATGGAAGGCATTCGCTTTCACTTATGGTTTTCACCTTACCAGCAGTCTTTTATTGATTGTTTCTTTTCTTTTTACTTTTATTAGTTTATAATTTTACTTTAAAAACAATGAACACTAAGTTTATAGACTTTATTGACCAAACTTTTGATTTTCCGCAAGATGAGTTTCAGCTTGATGGAGAGAAACTCCAATTTCATGGTGTTGACTTAATGGAATTGATTGAAACTTATGGTGCGCCGTTAAAGTTCACATATTTACCTCAAATATCCGCCAATATTAATAGGGCAAAGGCTTGGTTTTCATCAGCGATAAAAAAGCACAACTACCCAGGTGAGTACAATTACTCATACTGTACAAAAAGCTCTCATTTTAAATTTGTACTCGACGAAGCTTTGAAGAATGAAATTCACATTGAGACTTCTTCTGCTTTTGATATTGATATTGTTGAATCTCTGAAGGCAGAAGGTGAAATTACAAACGAGACTTATGTGTTATGCAATGGGTTTAAAAGAGATCAATATATTGACAATATCGCGCGTTTGTTAAATACTGGCCATCGAAATGCCATACCAATTATTGACAATTATGAAGAAATCGATTTGCTTTCAAAAGAAGTAAATAATAATTTTAATATTGGTATTCGTATCGCATCAGAAGAAGAGCCTAAATTTGAGTTTTATACATCGAGATTAGGAATAGGGTATAAGAATATTGTTCCATTTTATAATAAAATAATCAAAGGAAACTCGAAGGTATCCCTTAAGATGCTCCACTTTTTTATCAATACAGGTATTCGCGATAATGCCTATTACTGGAATGAGCTTTCTAAATGTTTGAAAGTTTATACTGAGCTTAAAAAAATATGTCCTACATTGGATAGCCTAAATATAGGAGGAGGGTTTCCTATTAAAAATTCATTGGCTTTTGATTTCGACTATGAATATATGGTTGATGAAATAATCAATCAAATTAACTTAATTTGTCAAGAGGAAGGAGTAGATGCTCCACATATTTTTACTGAATTTGGAAGCTTTACGGTTGGGGAAAGTGGTGGTGCATTATATGAGATATTATATCAAAAGCAACAAAACGATAGGGAGAAGTGGAATATGATAAATTCATCTTTTATTACTACATTGCCAGATACTTGGGCAATTAATAAAAGATTTATTATGTTGCCTATAAACAGGTGGTACGACAATTACGAGAGAGTGTTATTAGGTGGGTTAACTTGCGATAGCGATGATTATTACAACAGTGAAAAGCACATGAATGCCATTTACTTGCCCAAATATAAAAGAGAAAAACCATTGTATATTGGCTTTTTTAACACCGGGGCTTACCAAGAATCTATTGGAGGATTTGGGGGGTTGCAGCATTGTTTGATTCCTGCGCCAAAACACGTTTTAATTGATAGAGATAAGGACGGTAAAATAATTACAAGTTTATTTAGTGAACAACAAAAAAGTGAAGAATTACTTAAAATTTTAGGCTATGAAAGCTAAAACTTATGCTGATATTCCAGTGGAATTTTCAACCATTGAGAATTCAAAAGTCGTTTTAATCCCAGTACCCTACGATGGTACTAGTACTTGGCAAAAAGGAGCTGATAAAGGCCCGGATGCATTTTTAGAAGCTTCTGAAAATATGGAGCTTTATGATATAGAAACTGCTACGGAAGTTTATCGGGAGGGAATTTGTTTAATTGATCCAATTGAGGAGAATAGCACTCCTGAAGCAATGGTCGAAGCGGTTTACGAAACCACTATGGAATATCTTCGACTTAAGAGATTTGTTACGCTTTTTGGCGGAGAGCATTCTATATCAATTGGAAGTATTCGAGCATTCAGTGAGAAATTTGACAACTTAACCGTTTTGCATATCGATGCCCATGCCGATTTGCGTAAAGAATACGAAGGCTCTAAGTATAACCATGCTTGTGCACTTTATGAAGCGAGTAAAACAACCAATCTTATTCAAGTTGGAATACGATCTATGGATGTCCAAGAAAATAAAGTTATGGATAGAGAAAAAACTTTCTTTGCACATGAAATGGCCTTGGATGATTATTGGATGGATGCGGCTATCGAATTAATGGGTGAAAATGTATACATTACTTTTGATTTAGACGCTTTTGATCCGTCAATAATGCCTAGTACAGGAACTCCAGAACCTGGAGGGTTGCTTTGGTATGAGACATTAGATTTTTTAGCTCAAGTTTTCGAACAAAAAAACGTAGTTGGTTTTGATATTGTGGAGTTGTGTCCCACTCAGCATGATAAATCTTCTGATTTTGTTGCTGCAAAACTGTACTATAAAATGTTGAGCTATAAATTTAAAGAAGAAAAAATTGAAGCTGAACTTAAGGATGAATATGAAGACTCAAATGAAAAGCTAAATGTTGCTAACAAACAAAAAAATAAAGAAGACGATGAATACTAAAGGTGCAATCTCCCAATTTATAGAAACACATTATCGCCATTTTAATGCTGCTGCTTTGGTAGATGCAGCTAAAGGTTATGAAGCTCAGTTAGAGCAGAATTCCAAAATGTTAGTTTCAATGGCAGGCGCAATGAGTACAGCAGAGCTTGGTAAAAGTTTTGCTGAAATGATCCGCCAAGATAAAGTGCATATTATTTCCTGTACTGGCGCTAATATGGAAGAAGATTTAATGAATTTAGTTGCTCATACACATTACAAGCGCGTTCCTAATTATCGTGATTTAACCCCCCAAGATGAATGGGAGTTGATGGAAAAGGGACTAAATCGGGTAACAGATACCTGTATCCCTGAAGAGGAAGCGTTTAGGAAATTGCAAAAACATGTTTTTGAAATATGGAAGGAAGCCGATGAAAAGGGCGAGCGTTATTTACCGCATGAATACATGTATAAAATGTTATTGTCAGGTGTTTTAGAGCAATATTATGACATAGATATTAAGGATTCATGGATGTATGCAGCTGCTGAAAAAAACTTACCAATAGTTGTGCCTGGATGGGAAGACAGTACTCTTGGAAATATTTATGCAAGCTATATTATTAAAGGTGAATTAAAAGCAAGTACAATAAAGTCAGGAATAGAATACATGACATTTTTAGCTGATTGGTATACAGAAAACTCTGAGCATGGTGTAGGTTTTTTTCAAATAGGTGGTGGCATATCTGGCGATTTTCCAATTTGTGTAGTTCCGATGTTGTATCAAGATTTAGAGCGAAAAGATACTCCCTTTTGGAGTTATTTTTGTCAGATTAGCGATTCTACCACTAGTTACGGATCCTATTCAGGAGCTGTGCCTAATGAAAAAATAAGCTGGGGAAAACTAGATCGGAACACACCTAAATATATTATTGAGAGTGATGCTACAATTGTTGCGCCATTAATTTTTGCTTATCTTTTAGGCTGGTAGTAGAAAGTTATTATAAAGTAGTTTAAGTCGAAAATAAATAACTTTCTAAGTTTAATATATTAATTTAATAGCCAGAAATAGGCAAGTAGAAGGTGGTAGATAGTTGTATTTGACATATGAATTCAGAGCGCTACTTATTAAGACTAGTTCTAAATAAAGCAAGTATGCTGCGCTTTAATTGATATAGATGAAATCAAGGTCTAAATTTGTAAATTCTATTGAAATAATTTAAAAAGTCTTCGGATGAGCGAATCGAAAGGTTTAATTAAATCACACATTGTAAAGAAGTATTGGATGGCCCTAACAGGCTTGTTTTTATGCGTCTTCTTAATTGGTCACCTCCTGGGAAACTTTCAATTGTTTGCCACAGATTATGAGGGGATATTACAGTTTAACGAGTATGCGGTTTTTATGACCACCAACCCAGCAGTGAGGGTGCTGTCAATTCTCACATACATTAGCATTCTTTTTCATGCGGTTGATGGGATTGTTATTGAAATAGCAAATCGCAAAGCGCGACCAACAAAGTATGCTTACAATAAGCCGGGTAAAAGTTCAATGTGGTCTTCTCGAAACATGGGAGTTTTGGGAACTATAATTTTGGCATATATCGTAGTGCACATGCAAAATTTTTGGTACAAGTATAAGTGGGGAGAAATTCCTTTCATGAAAAGTGAAGGTGGAGATCCTTTGTTGATCGATGGAACGGTTGTGCAAGGAGGAGCCCTAGAACATGGAGTTGTAATGCTAGAAGGAAGTGTTGTTGGACCAGCTATGAAAGATTTATACACAGTTGTGTTAGATGGATTTCAAAATCCTATTTTGGTAGCTTTTTATGTTATCGCTATGATTGCAATAGGATTTCATTTATCACATGGAGTTGCAAGTGCTTTTCAATCATTAGGTCTTAGAAATGATGCTTATACCTCAATTATTAAAAAAGCAGGATACGCTTTTGCAATAGTTGTTCCTGCACTTTTTGCAATTATTCCTATTTACATGTATTTGATAGCCTAAAGCAGAAAACAAAAGAATTACTATGAGTTTAGATTCAAAAATACCTGAAGGTCCATTAAGTGAAAAGTGGACGAAGTATAAAAACAACATCCGTTTGGTAAATCCTGCCAACAAAAGGAATATTGATATAATTGTTGTAGGTACAGGTTTAGCGGGAGGCTCTGCAGCTGCTACTTTGGCTGAGCTGGGATACAATGTGAAAGCTTTTTGCTATTCAGATTCACCACGTCGAGCGCATTCAATTGCAGCACAAGGTGGAATCAATGCAGCTAAAAATTACCAAGGAGATGGAGACTCTATTTCCCGTTTGTTTGGAGATACAATCAAAGGAGGAGATTATCGTTCCAGGGAGGCAAATACATATCGTTTGGCAGAAGTATCTGCTAATATAATTGACCAATGTGTTGCGCAAGGTGTTCCATTTGCAAGAGACTATGGAGGATTATTAGACAATCGCTCTTTTGGTGGTGTGTTGGTTTCAAGAACATTTTATGCGAAAGGTCAAACAGGACAACAATTATTGCTTGGCGCTTATTCAGCTATGAATAGACAAATTGCCAAAGGGAAGGTGGAAATGTTCAACCGTCATGAAATGCTCGATATTGTTAAAGTTGACGGCAAAGCAAGAGGTATAATTGCGCGTAACTTAATTACGGGAGAAATAGAAAGACACTCTGCCCATGCTGTAGTGATTGGGACTGGAGGATATGGAAATATATTCTTCCTTTCTACCAACGCTATGGGTTCAAACGTAACTGCAGCTTGGAAAGTTCATAAACAAGGAGCTTACTTTGCTAACCCTTGTTATACACAAATACACCCAACTTGTATTCCTGTTCAAGGAACACAACAATCAAAATTAACTTTGATGTCAGAGTCTTTGAGAAATGATGGAAGAATTTGGGTGCCTAAGAAAATAGAAGATGCTCAAGCAATAAGAGAAGGTAGGTTAAAGCCAACTGAGCTTACTGAAGAAGAAAGAGATTATTACTTGGAAAGACGGTATCCTTCTTTTGGTAACTTGGTGCCTAGAGATGTTGCTTCTAGAGCGGCAAAAGAACGTTGTGATGCTGGCTTTGGTATTGAAAATAACGATACTAAAGAAGGAGTGTTTTTGGACTTTAAGTCTGCGATAGAACGATATGGAAAGGAAGAAGCACATATTAAAGGTATAAAAAACCCTTCAAAAGAGGAAATTACAAAACTTGGAGAAAAGGTAATTGAGTCTAAATATGGTAACCTTTTTGAAATGTATGAGCAGATTACCGATGAAAATCCATACAAAACTCCAATGAAAATATATCCAGCTGTTCATTATACAATGGGAGGAATATGGGTAGATTACAATTTAATGACTACTGTACCTGGTCTTTATGCTATTGGGGAAGCAAACTTCTCCGATCATGGAGCAAATCGCTTAGGAGCTTCTGCCTTAATGCAAGGTTTGGCTGATGGTTATTTCATTTTACCATATACAATCGGCGATTATTTGGCGGATGATATACGTACTGGAAAGATACCTACCGACTCTAAAGAGTTTGATGAGGCTGAAAACCGAGTGGTGGAAACGATAAACAAACTTATCAATAATAAAGGTAAGCACTCCGTTGACTTTTTTCACAAAAAGCTAGGCTTAATCATGTGGAATAAAGTTGGAATGGCCAGAACAGCAGAAAAATTAAAAGAAGCTATTATAGAAATTGCTGAATTACGTGAGCAATTTTGGAAAGAAGTGCGTGTTCCAGGAGAAGCCAATGAGTTTAATCAAGAGTTAGAAAAAGCTGGTAGAGTTGCTGACTTTTTAGAACTTGGTGAGCTCTTTGCAAGAGATGCTCTTGAAAGAGAGGAATCTTGCGGTGGTCATTTCCGTGAGGAACACCAAACTGAAGAGGGTGAAACGCTGAGAAGGGACGAGGAATTTGCTTACGTTGCTGCTTGGGAGTACACTGGTAAACCTTCTGAAGCAATAATGCACAAAGAAGAATTAAACTTTGAGAACGTTGAATTAACAACTCGTTCATACAAATAAAAACGACTATGTCTACATCAAAAGGAATGAAATTAACCCTTAAAATTTGGCGTCAAAAAAATGGCCAAGCAAAAGGACAGCTTGAAAACTATCAAATGGAGAATGTATCTCCGGATAGCTCCTTTTTGGAAATGCTTGATATTTTAAATGAGGACTTAATTAATAAAGGAGGCTCGCCAGTTGCATTCGATCACGATTGTCGCGAAGGAATATGTGGCGCTTGTTCTTTGCATATTAATGGAGAGCCGCATGGCCCAGGAAAGCGAATTACTACTTGCCAGCTTCACATGCGTTCTTTTAAAGATGGAGATACAATTTATATCGAACCGTTTCGTGCGAAAGCTTTTCCGGTGTTAAAAGACTTAGTTGTAGATCGCTCGTCTTTTGATCGAATACAACAGTCAGGAGGATTTGTATCTGTAAATACATCAGGAAACACCCAAGATGCGAATGCAATACCTATTAACAAAAAGAATGCAGATGATGCTTTTGATGCAGCTGCTTGTATTGGCTGTGGTGCTTGTGTTGCTGCATGTAAGAATGCTTCCGCCTCATTATTTGTAGCTGCGAAAGTGTCACAATATGCACTTTTACCTCAAGGTAAAATTGAGGCTGCTGAGCGTGTTAAAAATATGGTAAGACAAGCCCAAGAAGAAGGTTTTGGTCCTTGTTCAAACACCGGAGCTTGTGAGGTAGAATGTCCTAAAGGAATTTCTATTGAAAACATTGCTCGAATGAATCGAGAGTATTTTAAATCGTCTATATAAACTGTTTTTAAACCAATCTTATTCATGAGATTGGTGTATTACTAAAAGAAACAAAGCCATCAAAATTGATGGCTTTGCTGTTTCTTTTAGGAAGCGAATACTGGTACTAAAGTACTAGCTCGTCTCTTTATTCTTCTTAAAAGGCTAATTTTACAACTTAAATTTTTAATTTATCACTATGGTACAATATAAGTCAGTTGTTCATTCCAAGCTTCCTAAAGTTGGGGATACCATATTTAGTAAGATGTCCAACTTAGCAGCTAGTGAAAATGCACTTAATCTGTCTCAAGGGTTTCCAGATTTTGATTGTTCTCCTCAATTGATTGAATTGGTTGGTCAGGCAATGAGAAATGGTCATAACCAATATGCGCCGATGGCTGGCTTGTTGAGTTTGCGAGAAATGATTGCTGATAAAACCTTTGAATTGTACCAGAGAGAATACAACCCTGAAACTGAAATTACGATTACAGCTGGAGCTACGCAAGCTATTTTTACAGCAATTGCCGCTACTGTTAGTGAAAATGATGAGGTGATTTTGTTTACACCGGCATACGATTGCTATGAGCCAGCTATTGAACTGGTTGGCGGAAAGCCAGTTTATGTTCAATTAAAAGAACCAGATTACACTATTAATTGGGAAGAAGTTAAGAAGGTAATTAATCAACGGACTAAAATGATTATCATTAATAGTCCACACAATCCTACAGGAACAACACTTTCTAAAGAAGACTTAGCTGAGTTAGATAAACTCACCGCTCAATCTGATATGTTGGTGTTGAGTGATGAAGTTTATGAACATATAATTTTTGATGGTGAAGGCCATCATAGTGCAGCATCCTTTCCAAAATTGGCTGAGCGTAGCTTTATTATTTCTTCTTTTGGAAAAACATACCACACTACAGGATGGAAAGTAGGGTATTGCTTGGCACCAGAAAATTTGACGAAAGAGTTTAGAAAGACACATCAATATAATGTTTTTTGTGTTAATACACCTATTCAACATGCCTATGCAGAGTTTTTAAAAGACAAATCAGAATACTCGCAGTTGGGAACCTTTTATCAAGAAAAGCGGGACTTTTTTATAAACTTGTTAAAAGATAGTAGGTTTAAATTGCAGAAAACAAAAGGCACTTACTTTCAGTTGTTAAACTATGAAGCAATTTCTGATGAAGCGGATGTAGACTTTGCCATTCGGTTGACAAAAGCACACAAAGTTGCAGCTATTCCTGTTTCTGTGTTTTACAATAGCAATATTGACCACAAAGTGTTGCGTTTTTGTTTTGCAAAACAAAATCAAACCTTGGAAGAAGCCGCTGAAATTCTTTGTAAATTATAAGTGCAATGGAAAGCCTTCGAATTAGTTTATGCCAAACAGATTTAGTCTGGGAAGATGCTCAAAAAAACTTAGAGAACTTAGAATCACTTTTTCGAGAGATAGAACAAACAGATTTGATCTTTTTACCTGAAATGTTCACTACGGGCTTTAGTATGCAATCAGCTGTTTTGGCAGAGGATATGAGAGGAGCCACGGTACAATGGATGCGGAATCAAGCGAAAAGTAAAGATGCTGTGATTTGTGGAAGTATTATTATAAAGGAGGATAGTAAGTATTTCAATCGGCAGTTATGGGTTCAACCTAATGGCGAAGTATTTAGTTACGACAAACGTCACCTCTTTAGAATGGCGGGAGAACATGAACACTTTACAGCAGGAAGCCAGCGTTTGATCGTAGATTTAAAAGGATGGAAAATAATGCCATTGATTTGTTATGATTTGCGTTTTCCTGTATGGAGTAGGAATAAATCTCAAACTGATCGCAAAACGTACGCTAGAGCTGAATACGATGTTCTATTATTTAACGCCAATTGGCCTGAAGTAAGGATTGAAGCCTGGAAAAAATTACTGGCAGCACGTGCTATTGAAAATCAAGCCTATGTTGTAGGAGTAAATAGAGTAGGAGTAGACGGGCAAGGGCTTGTATACTCTGGAGGCTCTCAGCTTATAGACGCCAAGGGGGAGGTTGTTTGGGAGGCTAATGACTATAAAGTTGCTATAAAGACCATTGGCTTAAATGCCACTAAACTGAAAGATTTTCGAAATAAATTTCCTGTGGGAATGGACGGAGATGACTTCTCTATGTCAATTTAGTTGTATTAATGGCAGTTTCTACTTCCCATTAAACTCACTCATAGTTCTGTTGATACCAATGGTAGTGAAAGCCTGAATGATTTTTTGACACTGACCAATTCGCTCTTCTAATTGTGTGCTCTCCTCTTCATTCCAATCGCTTAATACATAATTAACCTGCTTTCCTTTCCCAAATTCATTGCCAATACCAAATCGCAAACGCGGATAATCTTGTCTACCTAAAACTTGGTTAATGTGCTTTAAGCCATTGTGGCCACCATCGCTACCTTTTGCTTTTAATCGTAAAGTGCCAAAGGGCAAAGCCAAGTCATCTGTAACAACTAATAATCGTTCTAAAGGGGTCTTTTCTGTTTGGAGGTAATAGTTTACCGCTTTACCACTTAAATTCATAAAAGTAGTAGGCTTTACCAATATAAGTGTACGCCCCTTAAATTTTACTGTTGCCGTATCGGCATAGCGATTGGATTCAAAAAAAACATTGGATGCCTTAGCAAAAGCATCCAATGTTTGAAACCCTATATTGTGCCTGGTATTTTCGTATTGAGAACCAATATTCCCAAGTCCTACAATCAGGTACTTCATCTTTAAATTTATTCAGTAGCAGCTGCTTCAGTTCCTTCTTCTCCTTCTTCGCCCTCTTCTTCATCGTCAAGCGAAGGCTCTACTACAACTCTAGAAGCTCTAATGGCAACTACTACTGCTTTTGGGTGATCTAAGAATTCAACACCTTCGCGTTCAATATCTTCTACTTGAATTACATCGCCGATTTTCATTTCGGTTACGTCCACAACAAATTCATCAGGGATATTTGCTGGAACAGCTTTTAAAACAAGTTTTCTTATTTTTTCACGACGCTGACCACCATTCAATACTCCAATTGAATTTCCAACAAATTTTACTGGAACTCCAATTTCGATTGGTTTGTCGTCAAACACTTCCATAAAATCTATATGAATAATTGCATCCGTTACTGGATGAAATTGAACTTCTCTGGTAACACCTTTAATGGTTTGGTCGCCAAGGTTTATATCGATCAGGTGTATCTCTGATGTGCTAATTAACTTGTCTAGCTCAATCGCATCAACATGAAAATTAATGCTCTCTTTACCACCGTATAGAATTGCGGGAACTCTTCCCTTGTTTCTCAATGCTTTTAAAGCACTTTTGGATCTTACGTCTTCTCTTAGCGTAGCTTTTAATTCAACAGACTTCATTGTAATCTATTTTAAGTATTAGTATTTTTAAAAAATAAAATATGAACTTATCGATTCATAGTTGTGTACCTTGTATATTACCTTTGCAAAAAGATCAGCAACAGAGATAACACGAATTTTTGGCGATTCCTTTTTTAAGGGAATTGTATCTGTAACCATTAACTCTGTTAATGCAGAGTTTTCTATTCTTTCATAAGCGCTTCCAGACAATATTGGATGTGTACAGATTGCACGAATAGAGTTGGCACCTTTTTCTTTCATTAAATCAGCAGCTTTTGTTAAAGTTCCTGCTGTGTCTATCATGTCGTCTACTAAAACAACATCCTTACCTTCCACATCTCCAATGACAAACATTTTATCGATGTTGTTGGCTTTTTTTCTTTGTTTGTAACAAACTACTACATCAGTTTCTAAGTGCTTTGCATAAGCATAAGCTCTTTTAGACCCACCCATATCAGGAGAAGCCATGATAAGATTAGGTAGCTGTAAGTCTTTTATGGCTTGTGAGAAAACAGCAGATGCATAAAGGTGGTCTACTGGAACTTCGAAAAAACCTTGAATTTGATCTGCATGTAATTCCATGGTCATAACCCGGCTTACACCAGCGGCTGCCAACATGTTGGCAATTAACTTCGAACCAATTGGAACTCTTGGTTGGTCTTTACGGTCTTGTCTCGCAAAACCAAAATAGGGAATAACTGCAACTATCCTTCGGGCTGAAGCTCGTTTGGCAGCATCTACCATCAAAAGCAACTCAAAAAGGTTATCTGTAGGCGGGTTGGTGGATTGAATGATGAAAACATCACTGCCACGTACAGACTCCTCAAAAGAAGGCTGGAACTCACCATCGGAAAATCTATTTAATGAAGTTTTTCCCAATTCTACGCCAAAACTGTTGGCAATTTTACTTGCAAATGGTTTTGTGTTTGATCCGGAAAATATCTTTACTTCAGTCATCATGCTTTTCAGCCATTAAAATTAGGGGGTGCAAATTTATCAATTAAATCAATCTACGCCAAATAAATAAAAGAAACAATGAAAATAAATTAAAAAGTATTGTGTGCATTCAAAAGTATTGAATAATTTTGACACTCCAATTTTGATGCCCAGGTGGCGGAATTGGTAGACGCGTTGGTCTCAAACACCAATGCCTTCGGGCGTGCCGGTTCGATTCCGGCTCTGGGTACAAAGCTAAAAGAGAAGCAGAACGAAAGTAAAGCTTCTCTTTTTTTGTTAAAAAACTCTTCTTGTCACCAAATGTCAATATTAAAATATCTTCGGTAGTGTCGAATATTAAAGTAAAAATATTACTGAAATGATGGATACCTGCTTGAAAAAAAGTGAAGGATTCATTAAATTAAAACATCATTTGGTTTGTTTTCGAGCTGCGAATTAAGAAACAATCTTTTTTAATCACTACTGTCCGATAAAGATTTTTTAAAAGCGGGATCTCCTATTTAGGATTTCCCGCTTTATTGTAATTTAGG